>Ga0114978_10001567_pt1 | contig 19194 bp, 17 predicted proteins | sample S_140212_EF_Meta_FD_87027 | JGI IMG/M metagenome (GOLD analysis project Ga0114978, IMG submission 87027) | Freshwater microbial communities from Lake Simoncouche, Canada to study carbon cycling - S_140212_EF_MetaG | ecosystem: Environmental > Aquatic > Freshwater > Lake | place: Lake...
CACAGCCGGGCGGTGTGCACGGAGTTGAGATCCCAGCGGACGAGCTGCACGCGGAGCTGCTCGCGCGTGAGGTCGTAGAGGTTGAGTGGCGCGGCAGGCATGTTCAGACGCGAAGCTTCTTTTCAAACCAACGAGCCGAGCGCAGCGGAGATCGGGACGGTCTGGCGACGACGATCGAGGAAGAAACTGATCTCCGTGTAGCCAACAGTCTGGAGCGTGCGGAGGGCGTCGGCGTAGCCGTCGGCGACGCGCGTGGGGCGGTGGGCGTCGGCACCGATGACGACGGGAATGCCGCGGGCGTGCATCAGGCCGAGCATCGTGGGACTCGGGTTGATCTCGCGGATGGCCTTGTTCACGCCGCTGGTGTTGAGCTCCATGGCGACGCCAGTCTTTGCGATGCGGTCGAGGGCGCGTTCGATAAACGGCAAGATGCGCTCGAAGTGCCAGTCGGACGGCGACTCGTTCTTAATGAGGTCGGGATGCGCGAGGGTGTCGTAGAGACCGGTCTCGGCCGAGCGGGCGAGGTGATCGAAGTAGGTTTGTTGATACTCGAACCAGTTACCGCGATAATACTGCAGACGGTAGTCGGGCACTTGGGGGTGGACGCTACCGAGGACGTGATGGAGGGGCACGCGGGCGTGGAGTTTTTCCAACCACGGTTCGACGCCCGGATAAAAGTCGCTCTCCAGGCCGAGGCGCACATCGAGGCGGCCGGCGAATTGATCATGAGCCTCGCCGACCCACTCGACGTAGCGGTCATATTCCTCAGGCACCATGCGGACGGCGTGCGAGATGCCGTCGGGCAACGGGCAATGGCACGTGAAGATGATGCCCTTCAGCCCGCGCGCAAGGGCCTCCGCGGCGTAGTCCATGGGCGTGCCATGGGCGTGTTTGCACAGCGGGGTGTGACAGTGAGATTCGTAGAGAAGTGGTATGGGCACGGGTGGCGGCAATTCCGGAAAATCGTTCCTGGTTCTCGTAATCTTTTTCGTTCTCTCGATCCGGAGGACGGAAGAGCGAACGATTACGAGAACGAGGATCGAGAACGAGAAACGAGAACGATTTTCAGAAGAAGGTGGTGTATTTTCCCTCGGCGAGGCGCTGGACGAGGAGTGCGAGTTCCATCGCGTGATAGTCGCCCCACATCGACGATTCGCCATTGGGGACTTTTTGCCCCTTCGCGACGTGGTCCCAGCCGTTGGGGCGATGGTAGACGCTATGGAGGAGCAGGCCTTGGTGTTTATGATCGGTGGAGAGATAGGGCTCGTCGAAGAGCGTGTCGGCGATCGTCAGGCCGGCTTGGAAGTATTTTTTTCCGGCGGACTTCTCACCCTTCGCGGCGAGGTAGGTGCCGAGACGGAGAAACCCTTGCGCGGCGATGGCGGCGGCGGAGCTATCGACGGGCTCGTGGGCGTTGTAGGGATCGGCGTTTTTCTTGGTGATGTCACCGAGCTGGTGGCTGTTGAGGGCCATGGAATCCCAGTAGGGCACGCCGTCTTTCGCGGAGTAGCCGTCGATGTAATAGTCACTCGTGGCGCGGGCGGTCTCGAGGAAGAGATCGGTGACGGCGCGACGACCGCCGACGGCGTCGAGATCGGTACCTTTAGCTGTATCCAGAAACTCGAGCTGCTCGGCGTAGCCCGCGATAATCCAGGCGGCACCGCGCGTCCACGTGGTGAACGGCGAGTAGCCCTGCTGCGAGGACGGACAGCGGAACTGACCGTCGTTGCGATTGAAGACGGATTCGTGGGCGACGCGTCCGCGGACATCATAGCGATCGCGGCCCTGGCCGAAGAAGACGTTGAACCGTGCGGTGGTGGCGGCGTGTTCGATGGCCCGGTGGAGGAGATTCGTGGGCTTATCGCCCTCGCCCATTAGCGCGTGGCCGAGCTGGTGCGCGACGACGAGGGAACGCATGGAGCGGATCGTGTCGGCGAAGAGGGACTGCGGGCCGTTGAAAGAGTAGACGTAGCCGCTCGGCGCGACGCCGGGGCCGCCGACGACGGGGGACCAGGGGGCCTTCGCGTTGGTGGTGGCGTAGCGGGCGGCCTGGACCGCGCCGGAGACTTTGAGGGCGAGCTCGAGGAAGTTCAGTTCGTCGGCATTATGCGGGACTTTGCCCTCGAGCATAAGGCGGCGGAGGTTGCCGTAGGTGGAGACGTTGTTGAAGCCGTGGTCGTGGACACCGACGTGGGAGACGTGCGAGGCCATGAACTTCACGGTCTTCTCGCGGGCAAGTGCGAGGGAAGAGGCGTCGCCGGTGGCGTCGAAATGCAGAAAGCCCATGCCGAACTGGAAGCCCTGGGTCCACTCGGTCCAGCCGCGGGAGGTATATTTACCGGCGACGGTGAAGACGGGCGTACCCTTGGCGGAATCCCACGCGGCGTCGATGGCGCGGATTTTTTGGCCGGCGAGTTCGAAAACGCGCGCGGTTTTCTTGGTGAGGCGCTGCGGCGTGAGCGTGGCGTTGATTTTCATAGAATGACAGTGGAGCGAACCACGAAATGGACGAAACACACGAAAGAATTTTTCGCGGAGCCGCGGGAGGCTTGCCGACGACGGGAGGGAGCAGGAGAGTCAACCTATGGCGCCGATCTTGGAGAATTTTCTGAAGGCCTTCATTCCGCTTTTTGTGGCCATCGACCCGGTCGGGCTGGCGGCGATTTTCCTGGGGATGGGCGCTGGCGTGCCCGCGGCGACCAAGAAAAAGATCGCCACGCAGGCGACCTGGACCGGAGGCGCGGTGGCGCTGTTGTTTTTGTTTTTGGGCCAAACGATTTTCGCGGCGCTGGGGATTACGCCGAGCGACTTTCAAATCGCGGGTGGGTTAATTTTGTTCATCCTCGCCGCGCGCGACCTGATCCATTCGGCAACGGAAGAGCCGGCGAAACTGGCGGATGATTTTGGAGTCGTGCCGCTCGGGATGCCGCTGATCGCGGGACCGGCAGCGATCACGACACTGATCTTGCTCGCGCAGACGCTGGGCGTGGGGGTGACGTTTGCGGCGCTCGCGGCAAACCTCGTGCTGGTCGTGCTGGCCTTCGCTTTTAGCGAACGAATCGGGCGCATCATCCGGCCGACCGGAATGCGCGCGATTTCGAAAATTGTGTCACTGCTCCTCGCCGCGATCGCGGTGAATATGATCCGGCAAGGACTGAAGTAGCGCGGGCGGGACAAGGCGGATCAACCGGCGAAGCTCGTAAGTAAGTCGGCGTAGATCTTCGCGCTGGCGAGGAGCTCCTTCACCTTGGCGCGCTCGTTGACGGCGTGGAAATCTTCGCCGCCGGGGCCGTAGCCGAGCGTGGGGATTTTCAAGTGGTGCGAGAAGAAATGCATGTCGTTGAAGCCGGACGAGACGTTGAAAACGGTTGGCTGTTTGCGCACGCGGGTCACGCAACCGGCCATGGCGGTGAAGAACGGATGCGTCGGCTGCGAGAAGCAGGAAAAATTCTCGGAGATTTTGGCGACGGAGATTTTGCACTGCGGGATCTTGCGCGCGACGGCGGCGAGGAATGCCCGCAGTTCACGCTCGGCGGCGGCTTGGTCTTCGACCGCGAGGATGCGGCGGTCGATGGTGAAGCGAGCGAGGGCGGGCACGGTGTTGATCTTGCCGCCGGGGCCGGCGGAGAACTCGCCCCCGAGATTGATCGTCGGGCGCATGGTCGTGCCCTCGGGGGTGACAAACGTGCGCCGGGCGAGGCGGCGCTGGTAGTCGCCGAGGGCGAGGACCAGCGCGGACATTTTTTCCAGGGCGTTGATACCGCGCTCGGGCATGGAGCCGTGGGCGGCGCGACCGTGGACGGTGACTTCGAGCCAGAGTGTGCCGTTGTGGCCGCAGCAAACCCGGTTGAGTTCGCCACCTTCCATGACGACGGCGTAGTCGGGCTTGATGGGTGCGTGAGCGACCAGCCAGCCGGTGCCGAGCACGGAATCCGTTTCCTCGTCGGCGGTGAACGAGACCTCGACATTGAGGCGCGGTGCGGTGCCCGTGGCGCGGACGGCCTGGAGAGCGAAGAGGAGACTCGCGATGGAGCCCTTCATGTCGGAGGTGCCGCGGCCGTAGATCCACCCGGCTTCGACGGCGCCGCTGAACGGACTGCCGTGTCGCCAATTACCGGAGACGGGCACGACATCGTAGTGGGCGTTGAAGTGGAGGGTTTTTTTCGCACCCGGAGCGGCGAGTTTGCCGAGGACGTTGTAGCGCGGGAAGGCGTGCTGGGCAGGCGGCAGAGTTTGGCGGAGGAGCGCGCGCGGGATCGTGAAGCGGCGGGCGCGGAGGCCGACAGCGGTGAGATCACGCGTCAGCTCAGCGGTGATGGCGTCGTAATTTTCACCTGGCGGATTGACGGTGGAGATACCCACGAGCCGTTGGAGGCGCGCGAGGAGATCGGCGGAGTGGAGGTCGATGTAGGCCGAGGGAGTCACCGCGCGGAGCGTGCCCATGAACCCCCAGAATACACGAAAATTTAGGCGGCGCGGAAATTTTTCCGTGTGTTCCGTGGTTTCCGTGGGCAGGACATCAGCGCATGAACGAAGAGGCTCGGAAGATCATCGCACAGCTGGGGCTGGAGCCGCTGCCGCTGGAGGGAGGATGGTTTCGGCGGACCCGAGTGAGCGCGGTGACATTGGACAACGGCCGGAGCGCGGAATCGGCGATCTATTTTCTGGTGACGGCCGCTGATTTTTCCGCTTTCCACCGCCTCAAGATCGACGAGGTGTGGTATTTCCACGCCGGCGACGCGTTGGAGCATGTGATCCTTGATCCCCGGGACGGCAGCATGCGAGTCACCCGGCTGGGAGCAGCAGTTTGCGCCGGCGAGGTGCCGCAGCTGGCCGTGGCCCGCGGGGTTTGGCAAGGCGCACGGTTGGCTGCGGGGTCGACGGTAGGCTGGACACTGCTCAGCTGCACGACATCGCCGGCGTGGGAGGACACGGACTTCGAATTGGGCCAACGCGACGAGCTGAAAAAAGCGTTTTCAGCGGCGTGCGACCAGATCGACAGATTGACGAGATGATTTTTTGACAGAGGGGAATCGGCGGGGCAGGTTGACCGCAAATGTCGCTGGCCGATCTTCGAAAAGATTACTCCCTTGCTGGTCTCGCCGAGAAAGATCTCGCGCGAGATCCCTTTCGGCAGTTCGAGAAATGGTTTCAGGAAGCCGAAGCTGCGAAGATTCCCGAGCCGAATGCGATGACCCTCGCCACCGCGACCCGGGAAGGGCGCCCCTCGGCCCGCACCGTGTTGCTGAAAGGCCTCGATGGTCGCGGTTTTGTATTTTATTCCAACTACGAGAGCCGCAAAGGGCGGGAGCTGGACGCCAACCCATACGTCACGTTGGTATTTCCGTGGGTTGCAATCGAGCGGCAGGTACTGATCGAAGGCACGGCGACCAAGGTCGCGCGGGAGGAGAGCGAGGCGTATTTTCATAGCCGGCCGCGGGCGAGCCAGCTCGGAGCGTGGGTGGCACAACAAAGTGCAATCATCACCGGGCGTGCGGTGTTGGAAGACACGATGAAGGCGTTGGAGAAAAAATATGCGGGCCAGGAAGTGCCCCTGCCTGCGAACTGGGGCGGCTGGCGTGTGGCGCCGGAAACCGTGGAATTCTGGCAAGGCCGGCGGAGCCGGCTGCATGACCGGTTGCGTTTTCGACGGGAGAAGGACGGGGGATGGTCGGTGGAACGGCTCGCGCCATAAAAAAGGCCACAGGAGGCGGTCCGCGGCCGACGGCCGCGCGACGGGGGCGGCTCCGGTGACGCTGCTGGCGGCGGTACGGGCTGCTCAAGGCCAGGCCGGAGCAGCCGGCGGTAGGTGAAACGTTCTTACGAAAGCCGGAAGGGCCGCTCGAACCGGGCGCCGGGGAGCTTTGGTCCATTGGGGGACGCACCTGGCCGGATGCCCCCGGTGAACGCGACTGACCGCACCAGACGGAGCAGCGCCGGTTGCAAGAAGCGCTGGCGGTCGGGCTGGTTTCACCTTTCAACTTCGGGACGATGACTATTTTTCTTACTGGAGCGTCGGGCTTGGTCGGGTCCGTTTTTGCGCAGGCGGCAACGCGACGCGGGCATCGCGTTATCGGGGTCGTGGGGAATTACGTCGGCGAAATCGAAGGGCTCGCGGCCAAGCGCACGGTGGATTTGACCGATGAGACCACGACGAGCGCGGCGGTGTTGGACGCGTTTCCGGATGCGATCGTCAACTGCGCGGCGGTGTCGGTGCCTGCGCAATGCGAGGCCGACCCCGCGCGGGCCCAAGCGATGAATGTCGCATTGCCGGCCCTCCTCGCCCGCTTGGCGCATCACGTGAGCGCACGGTTCGTGCATATTTCATCCGAGCAAGTCTTCGACGGCACGCGCACGGTGCCCTACACCGCGAACGACCGCGCGACGCCGATCAATCTCTACGCGCGGCAAAAACTGGAGAGTGAACGCGCCGTGCAGGAGGCGGCCGCAGACTTTGCCGTGACCCTGCGCGTGCCGTTGTTGATGGGTGATAGCCCCGGCGGAAAACGCAGTCTGCACGAACGCATGCTGGCAGACTGGGCGGCCGGGAAAACGCCGCGCCTGTATACCGATGAGTTTCGTCAACCCTGTGCGGCCGACAATCTCGCCGAGGTGCTGGTGGAGCTCTGCGAACGGCGGGAAGGGTGCGGCGTGATGCATTGGGCCGGCACGGAACTCGTCTCGCGGTATGCCCTCGGGGTGCGCATTCGCGAACGCTTCAAACTGACGGCAGAACAAGCGCCGATCGCCGCCGTGACGCGGGCAGAAACACCCGAGGCGGCCCAGCAGCGGCAGGCGTGTCTCGCGTTGGATATTTCACCGTTGGCGGGCAAACTAAAGACCCGGCCGCAAGCGGTGGCGGAGCAAGTCGAAGGACTCAAAGTGCCGGTGCCGGTGCGGGAGTGGTATTTGAACCTCGCGGGTTAGGATTGGGAACGCGAAAATTTGTGACGCTGTGGCGGCGGCTTGCTCGGGGTAGCCCTGCTCGTGAGAGCAGGGATGGCGGGAGCTGGCAGGTGGTCCGTCCCGCCTCTCACGAGGCGGGCTACGTGAGGCGGAGGTTGGCGCGTTGTGGCGGGTCGCACCACCGGTCGAAAAAGTGCTGAAGGCGCAAATTGAGTTTGGTGTTTTTCCGGGTTCTGGGCCTCTCTCGCGATCAATGACTCTGGAGATTCTCCCCACCCGCACGAGCGGTGCCGCCGAAAACATGGCGACCGATTTTTTGCTGTTGCAGCGCTATCCGCGCGCGACGCCGCGGTTTCGGCACTACGGGTGGCGCGGTCCGGCATTTACGTTTGGCTACTCGCAGAAAATCGCCTTCGTGCGCGAATCGCTCGCGGCCGTGGAGGCACCCTTTGAGCTGTGTCGGCGGGCGACGGGCGGCGGCGTGGTCGATCATCGCGACGACTGGACGTTTGCATTGGTCATTCCGCGAGGACACCCGCTGGAGGAATTGCGGGCGACGCAGAGCTATCGGGAGGTGCACGAAGCGCTCGCGGCGGCGCTACGCGCACAAGGCGTGGCGGCGGTGACGAAACCTTGCGTGAACGAACCGGGGAGTGAGGGCGCGCCGACGGGACCGGCGGGCGTGTGTTTTCAGCGCGCGGAAATTTACGATGTCGTGCACGGGGACACGGGCGAAAAAATCGCGGGCGCGGCGCAGAAGCGGAACAAGCACGGGCTCCTCTTCCAAGGTTCACTCTGGCGGCCGGCCGCAAACGTGGGCGGCACGGCAGTCGATTGGGAAAAATTCGAGGAAGACTTCGTCGCACGCCTTGCCGTGACGCTGGGCGCGGAGGCCCAAGCAACGCCGTGGCCGGATTTCCACGAGGACGAACTGGCGGGTCTGGTGGAGCAGTATGCTGCAACGGAGTGGACGGAGTCGCGGTGAACGACGACTCATTCGGCTCTGACTCCGTTGGGTGGGCGATCTGGCCAAAGGTCGCCACAAGCGTCCGCGCTTGGGGGCTCGGCGACACGCCCGCCAGGCCGGGCAGACAAGGACGCCTGCCGCTCCACTGACCTGCACCCTGCATGGCCTCCAAGGGTGGCGGGGGAGCCGGACGACTCCGGCTCAAACTCACTTCACTTGGTTTTCAGCGGGGCGGGCCCACAACGGGAAAGTCCGAAACAGACGGAACAGGGAGAACACGAACTCACTTTTTCAATTCGGTCAGTGCAGGTGCCGCGGGCGCCGCAACCGTCACCGGAGCGGACTTCCAGAAGTAACGTCCCGTTTGGTGTTGGTTCCAGCGGATCCAAAGGGCGGCGGCGGCGAGCAGCACTACGACGATGAAGAAGGTGGCGCGGCGCTTTTGCTTCGCGGCTGCTTTGTCCTCGTAGGGATCTTCGAGCGACCGGTGCGAGCCGGCCGGCAGCACGGCGACATCGGTGAGCGCGGTGCCGAAGGGGATGTTGATTTTCACGCGACCGTTTACGGCCCAGCCGTTGCCTTCGAGGAGGGGGCCGAGGGTGCGCTGGCGGAGTTTGAGCCACGCGATGAGCATCGACGGCGCTGAAATCACGAGTACCAAGCCCACGAGCACGAGCGGATATTGCCAAAGTTTGAGCGCGAAGACGTAGCCAAGAATGAGCGTAATCGCAGTGACCGCACCGGAGATCGCCACACCGATGGCCGCAACGGCACCGACGTCCACCTTGTTGGGTGGTTCCACTTTGACCGCATCGGCGTTGGCCGTTTTTTCGGCGGCGGTGGCGAGGCGAGCGTTGCTGGCGGCTTCGGCGGCGGCGGCGCGCTTCGCGACCTGTTCCTCAATCATGCGGAGGAATTTTTTGTAGGGCGACCAGAAGGCTTGGCGAATGCTGATGGGGTTATCGACGATGCCCGTGATCACGGCATCCCAATCGCGACCGGCGCGATCGTAGAAAACACCGTGGCGGCCGACGAAAAGGTAGTCGCTGTCGCCCTGCGTGAAGCAGGCGGCGAGGTTCATCGGAGGGCAGCCAGCGCGCGTGCAGGAGCAATAAGCGATATAGGCCTTGCTCATCACGGCCAAGGGATTCGGGGCGTCGATGCGCACGCAGAATTCGGTGCTGCGGCTGTCGAGGAACAAAGTGCCGGCCTGGAAAACAGCCCAACGGTCGCGCGAGTAGAAATCGGCGAAGTTGACGAAATTATGGAGGAGCGAACGCAGGTCGCGATGGTAGCGGGCGAGACGCTCGACGCCGGCCATGGCGGCAAATTGCGGGGCCAAGCTGAGATCTTCGGCGAGGAGCGTGGCGAGCGCGTCTCGGCCTTTGCTGGCGAGAATTTCTTGGGCGCGAGCGAGGCCGAGTTTTTCGCACGCGGCGCCGGCTTTGGCGGCGGCCCACGCGTCGTGCGCCGTGAAACGCGTCTGCAAGTCGGCCCATTCGGCGGCGGTGAGGGTGGTCTTGGCCGCGCCAAAAATCGGCGTGACGGCGGCGGCGTGCAGCGTGGCGAGGGCGGCTGACCAAGCGGGGTTGACGCCGTCGAGGAGCGGTAACGTGCGGCCGGCTTCGATCCGGGCGAGCGGAAACCCTGCCACTTCAGCCGCCGAACGAGTGAGCTCCTTTGCGGCGATCGCGAGGAATTCGGTCTCGCTGCGATTGAGGGCGGCGAGCGCGCGGGCATCAAAGGCGGCGAGGCGACAACGGGCGAAGAAATCGTCGATCTTGGCCCGCACGGCGGCGATGGCGGCGGAAGCGGCGGAGGTCTGGTCGCCCAGCGGGAGCACTGCGGCGGCGGCACCCGCGGTGGCCCAGGCGGCATAGTCGGCGAGGGCGACGAAGAATTTCTCGATGTCGGCAGCGGTGACGCCGAGGGAGCCGGTGCGGTCGGCGGTGCCACCGGTGCTGGCAATCATGTCGGTGATGAGCTGTTTCGTCGCGGCCTCGGCGGCGGCCTCGGGTGGGATCACGCCGTCGCCGTTGAGGGGAGACGCGGCGAAAATTTTCGCGGTGTCGGCACTCTCGGCAATCGTGATCGTGGTGGCGTTTTTCTTGCCTAGATTGGCGAGGATTTGTTGGGCGGAGGCGTGGACCGCGCGCCCTTCCGGAGTATTCAGGTTAAGCGCCGCGAGCGGCAATCCATCGGTGCCAGCGAGCAAAGTGCCCACATCGCTGAGACGGGCCGCAGACCACGTGATCGCGGCGAGCAACTCGGGGACCCGGATACGCCCGTCGCCATCGGTGTCGATGAGGGCGAGGGTTTTTTCATCGAGCTCGAGTCCCTTGACCGGACAGGCGAGCGCGACCCACAGTTTTTGATCGAGGTGCTCGAGGGCGAGGAGGTCAGCGCCGGTGGTGAGGGCGACTTGATCGAGACCGCCGGTGCGGAAGAAGTGCCAAGTGTGAGCTGGGGTGGACATGGGAAAGGGTCAGCGGCGGAGCCGAGGGCGGGCGACCGCGGGCGTGGGGGAAAACCTGAGGAGCGACGGAAGTGGAGCCGAGCGGGAGCTCGACGTGCCTAACGACCGAAGTCTTCGAGGTAGTGGGCGATGAGAGTCGCGAGGGGTGGTGGCGACGGGAGGCCCAGGGCGACGGCGCGGGAGCCGTCAATGGCGACCGGCCAATTTGTCACGATGCCTTGGATACGGGCGTCGGGCGCGTCGACGATCGAGCCGAGCATCAGGCCGCGCTCGGCGGCGACGGCGTGAAGGGCGACTTCGGCGAGGGCGGGCGTGACGGTGTGGGCTGGGAGGACGTAGGCGCGATCGTCGGCGAGGGCGGACTCGGGGACCTCGTGGAGCGCGATGAGGGATGCGATGACGGTGCGATAACCGGTCATGGGGTGGCCCTGATCGCGGCGCACGGGGAGCGCGCACGTCTGGCCGTTGAGGGGTTCGCGGAACATGCCGCTGGCCCAACTCGACGCGGCGGCATTGGGTTGGCCGGGGCGAATGATGACCGTCGGGAGGCGGGCGGTACGGCCGTCGAAGTGGCCTTTGCGCGAGTGATCGTTGATGAGGAGTTCGCAGATCGCCTTGGTCATGCCGTACGTGGTGCGCGGCGTGAGTTTGGTGGCGTCGGTGTTGATGGGCGCAACGGTCTCACCGCTGTAGCACGCGATGCTGCTGGCAAAGACGACGCGGGGGCGGGAACCCGCTGCGCTCGTGATGGCGCGAGCGGCCTCGAAGACGTTACGCCCGCCGTCGAGATTGACGCGGAGGGCATCGTCGAAGCGCTGTTCACATTCGCCGCTGACCATCGAGGCGAGATGAAAAATCGAGGCGACGGGCGTGGCGGGAGCCGCGAGGCCGGCGGCGGCGAAGACGGTGGCACGGTCGGAGATGTCGCCGGTGAGTGGGGTGACACGGATCGTGGGATGCGCGGTCGCGGGACGGTGAAACGCGGCGTCGAGGAGGACGATTTCCGTGAGGGGCGTGGGTGCGCCGGAAGGACCGGTGAGGGTGCCGCGGTCGAGAAGGGTGGCGCAGAGTTGGGAGCCGAGGAAGCCGCCGCCGCCGGTGATCAGGATACGCATGGGAGTGGGGGTGGGAGTGAGAGTGAAAGGGAGAGAGAAAGTGAAAGGGAGACGGGGAAGCGGGACGGGGCTTCAGGAGTGCATGATCTGGCCGCCGTCGATGTTGAGGGTTTGGCCCGTGATGTTCTTCGCGTGATCGGAGGCGAGGAAGACGGCCATGGCGGCAAATTCGGGAGGCGTTTGCCAGCGGCCGAGCGGAGAAATCTTGCGGATTTTTTCCGCGGCCCAGTCGGCGTAGGGCTGGCGGGAGGACGCGGGGAGATTGGCCTGACCGGCGGCCCAGACGGACTCGTTGAGGGCGGTCTGCACCATGCCGGGCGCGAGGGCGTTGACGCGGACATTGTGCGGGGCGAAATCCTTGGCGGCGCATTGCATGAAGTTGATGAGGCCGGCCTTCGCGGCGCTGTAGGGCGGATCCGTCTGTGAACCCATCTGACCGGCGACGGACGTGAGAACGAGATAGGAACCCGCTCCGCGCGCGATCAGGCCCGGGGCGAAGGCGTGGGCGACGTTGACGGCACCGATAAGATTGATGTCGAGCACGCGCGCCCAGTCGGACGGGGCGAGATTCCAAAACGGAAAGCCAAATTTACCGGAGCCGACACCGACGGTGAAGACCACGTGGCTAATGGCAGGGAAGGTCGCGGCAAAGGCCTTGAGCTCTTCGAACGACGTGACGTCGCCGAGGGTCGTCTCGAAAGCAGCGGGCGTGCCCGGAAGGGCGCGATCGAAACCGCGGACGTGGCAGCCCTCGGCGAGAAAACCCTCGGCGATAGCGCGGCCGATGCCGTTGGAGGAGCCGACGACGGCGATGGGTTGCCCGGTGAGGTGGAGATGCATCACCGGACAGCTAGACGAGCGACGGCTACTTCGTAAAGAGCGCGCGATGGATCGGGGTCGGGTAAGGCTCGTCGCCTTTGGCGACGGTCCAGAGGATGCGGTTGAGCGCGTCCTCGGGAGCGCGGTCGAATTCCGTGAAATCCATCTTCGAGGACTCCTGCCAGAAAACCGAACGCTTGGTGTTTTTCTCCATCAGATCGACTTGCGCCGGGAGCACCGAGTAAGGCGTCAGCACCGCTTCCCGTTGAAAGGCGTTGAACATGGGCGTGGCGCCGGCGTCGTATTGGGTCAGCGGCGGAAGGCCGAGGATGAGCTCCATCGTGCGGAGCATGCTGGCGGTGGTGTAGAGCGTGGAATCGACGTAGCCGCGTTTCGCGTAGGGGCTGATCACAAAACCCGTGGTGCGGTGGGCATCGACGTGGTCGGGGCCGTTCTGCGTATCGTCTTCGATGACGAAGATCGCCATTTCGGACCAAAATTTGCTGCGCGAGGCGGCGGCGACGATCTTGGCGAAGCCTTGGTCGTTGCTGGCCACCGAGGCGTTGGGGGTAAACGCGCCGGGCGTGGTGCCACTGGTGTGGTTTTCGCCGAGCGACATGATGGTGAAGCGCGGGAGGACGCCGGTTTTTTCGGCGGCGTGGAGATCGGCGATCCAGAAATCGACTTTGTCCATGTCGCGCATCTGGCGTCGATTGCCCCATTGGCCGCGGTTGGGGGAGGGGACGCGCTGGGCGCCTTCACCGTAATTTTTGTAAGAAACGCCGTGGCGGCGGCAAAGGTCCCAGAGGTAACCATTGGCGGGCGTTTCCATCTCCTCGTTGCCGGGGAGTTTGCCGTGTTTCGAGTAGCTGATGATCCAAGAGCGCTGGTTGAAATCGGTGGCCATCGCGGCATCGCACCAACTGTGGCCGTCGACGCTGACCTCGCTGTTGGAGTAGAGATTATCGAAGAGGACGTAGTCGCGGGCGAGTTGGTGGTGGTTCGGCGTGACCTTTTCGCCAAAGATCGTGAGACGCGGGTCGCCGTTGCCGATGGGTTTGCCGGAGGCATCTTTCAAGTCGCCGAGGACTTGGTCGTAGGTGCGGTTTTCCTTGATGATGTAGAGGACGTATTTGATCGGGCACGGATCGCCGACTTTGGCCGGAATGACGCTTTGGCTGGTGATCGGCGCGCGAGTGAGCCACTCGGGAGTGTAAGGGGAGTTTTTCCGGACTTGGGCAGTGTAGGCGACCATCTGCGCGGTGTCGGGGCGCGGGATGGCGGAGATGGAGCCTTCGAAGGTGCGCGCAATGTAGTCGAAAGGTGGAGACTGGTTCGGGGAACGGGGGTCCGACGTCGTCGCGGGGAAATTTGCGCGGGATTGGAGGCCTTTGCCATTGGCCACGAAGAGCGTCTGGTTGTCGGGACTGACGGCCACGGCGGTAGGATACCAGCCGACGGGTATGAAGCCATTGACGAGGGAAATGATGTCGCCGCGCTCGCGGGCTTCCTCGGTGAGGCGGTTAGAGATATCGACCACCATGACATTGTTGTTGTCCGCGTTGACTACGAAGAGGGTATGGCCGTCGGGCGACACAGCGAGGGCGGCGGGCGTGCTGCCTTCGAGGGACTGCGGGTAGAGCGACGTGGAGATCACCTCGCGCGTGCCTTCCCAGAGGCGGCGGGCGGGGCTGGCGGCTTCGCCTTCGGTCTCGACTTTGCCGGTGTTGATGACGTGGACGGTGTTGTCGCCGGAGCAGGCGACGAAGAGACGCCCGTCGGGCGCGAGGGCGAGGTCGTTAGGGCGGAGGCCGACGGTGAGATCGCGGACGCGACGGTTTTTCGCGAGGTCGATGATCGTGACGGAGCGGCTGCCCCAATTGGTGACGTAGAGGTGTTTGCGGTCGGCCCCGACGAGGCAGGAGTGCGGATGTTGGCCGGTGGGAATCACGGCCTCGCGCGCGAGGGTGTCGGGATGAAGGACCCAAATCTCGTGATTGGCCTCGTTGCACACGTAGATGCGGCCCGTGGAGGGATGGACCGCGAGACCGGCGAGGAAGACGGGGGCATCCGCGGTCTCGGCCGCGGAGGGAACTGCGCCGGCGATGGCAGCGGGGGCGACCGGCGGAGCGGGCGTGGCCGTGCCGTCGGCGTAGTTGAAGACATGGACGAGGCCGGTATCGCCCCCCGAGACGAAAATGCGGCGGCCGTCGCGCGAGAAGACGAGACCGTTGAAGGATTCCTTGAGCGGGAGGAACTGGGTGACCTTCTGCGTGGCGAGATCGTAGAGCGTCAGGCCGGTGTCGCTGAAGCCGCCGCTGACGGCGACGAGCCGCTTTTTATCGGGCGAGATGACCATTTTCAGGGCCATGTCGCTGATGCGGGTGTGCGAGCCGGCGGGAGTGACGCCCCAGCCGTTGAACAGGAGGTTCGCCCCCGGGAGGAGGCCGGCGCGCTCGCGGATCGCCGGAGAATTAAGGTCGTCGGCGGGAGTGCGCGAAGCGGCGGGCGGGACGGCGAACGCAGACGAAGAGAGCGACGTGAAGCCGGCGAAAACGAGAGCGGCGGCCCAGTGTGCGTGGCGGGTGAGCAGAGTGAATTTCATCAGGTGATGGCGGGTAAGACGTGCCTCCCCGCCGACCGTTGCCGGGATCCGGCGTTACAGTTGGGCAACGGACGGCGCGGTCACTTAACCAAGGTCAGCACGCACTCGAGGTGGCGGGTTTGCGGGAAGAGGTCGAAGGGCTGGGCGGCGGTCAACGTGTAGCCGGCGGCGAGGAACGCTTTCAAGTCGCGCATCTGGGTCGCAGGATCGCAGCTCACGTAGACGACGGCGCGGGGGGCGTAGGCGAAGAGTTGTGACAAAAAGGCTTCGTCGCAGCCCTTGCGCGGCGGGTCGATGATCACGGCGGTGTCGGCCGCGGCAAAGGCGCCGGGGTCGGCGGGCGTCGCGAGCGCGGGGAGGCCAGCGAAGATTTGCGCGGCGTCGCCAGCCTGAAAGGTGACGTTCGGAAGATTATTCGCCGCGGCGTTTTCGCGGGCGAAGCGGATCGAGGATTCGCTCAACTCGATGCCGGCGACGCGGGTGAAGGACGGCGCGGCGGTGAGGGCGAAAAGCCCGCTGCCGCAGTAGGCGTCGACGAGATAGCGGGCGCCGCTGGCGGCGGCTTGGGCGCGAACGTAGCCGGTGAACGCGGGGAGGATGAACGGATTATTTTGGAAGAAGTCGCGCGCGAGGAAACGCAGTTTCAGCGGCTGCGCACCACCGGTATCGATGCTTTCGGTGATGATCGCTTCGTAGTCGGTGGTGACTTGGCCGCTGGCTTCGCGGAGGAGAAGCGTCGAGGCGCGGGTGTAGTCGCCGGTGGCGGCGCGGGCGTGGACCCGGGCGCGGACCTCGGGGAGTTTGGCGTTGATGGCGTCGGTGGCGATCGGGCAGCGCGGGACGTCGATAATGTCAAAGCGCGTGCCCTGGCGGAGGAAACCGATGGGAGGTGGGACCGCGACGTCGCGCGGAGGGTTGAAGTGCGGCGTGATTTTGGAGCGGTAGCCGAATTCGTGCGGCGACGGGACGACGGGGGAGACGGCGAACTCAATGCCGGCCATGTGACGGAGGAGTTCGGTGACCTGGCGCTGTTTCCAGAGGAGCTGCTCGGCGTAGGCGAGGTGTTGGTATTGGCAGCCACCGCAACGGGCGAAAAGCGGACAAGTGGCGGCGACGCGGTGGGGAGAAGGCGTGAGGACCTCGACGACGTCGGCTTCGGAGAAATTCTTTTGATTGCGGAAGACGCGGACGCGGACGCGTTCGCCGGGCAGCGTGAACGGGACCATGACGACCCAGCCACCACCGGCGGTATTTTCGATGTCCGATTTTTGATTTTCGATGGGCGGAAGCGGGACGCGCCCGAGGCCGGAACCGAGGTTGGTGAGGGTAGTGATCTCCAGTTCGATCTCTTGGTGATACGCGAACGGGATGTCGTTTGGTTTTTTCTTGTGGCCCACGGCAGACACGGAACACACGGAATTCCCCGGGGCGAGGAAAAGGATTTTGTCTTTTATCGGGTTTCCGTGTCTTCCGTGTCTGCCGTGGACCTCCCTCCAGAAAAAATCTCCAGTCTCCAGAATCCGCGCGTGAAGCAGCTCGTGAAGTTGCGCGACCGGCGCCCGCGGGACGAAGCAGGGGTATTCTTGGTGGAAGGGTACCGCGAAATCCGGCGCGCGCTGGAGAAAAACGTTAAGCTAGCGGAGATGTATTTTTCGCCGGAGTGGTTTCTCGGGGAGAACGAGCCGGCGTTGATCGAGCAAGCGCGGGCGGCGGGGGCGCAGGTGTTCGAGTTGTCAAAAGAGGCGTTTGCGAAAGTCGCTTATCGCGAGCGGCCCGACGGGCTGCTGGCGGTGGCACCGCAGTGGCGGCGGGCGCTCGGGGATTTGGATGCGATGGTGGCAGGCGGGGCGAAAGCGCCGTTTTTCCTCGTGGTGGAAGCGATCGAGAAGCCGGGAAATCTCGGGACCATTTTGCGGAGCGCGGATGCGGCGGGGTGCGACGCGGTGATCGTGTGCGATCCGGTGACGGATATTTTTAATCCGAATGTGGTGCGCGCCTCGACGGGCGTGTTGTTTTCGGTGCCGCTGGTGGTCGAGGAAAGCACGCGGGTGCAGGCGTGGCTGAAGGCAAAAGGCGTGCGCATGGTGGCGACGACGCCGGCAGCGGAAAAAATTTACTCGGACGTCGATCTGCGCGGGTCGCTCGCGATCGTGATGGGCAGCGAGCAATACGGGCTGAGCAAATTTTGGTTGGAAAACTGCGATGTGCCGGTGCGCATCCCGATGGCCGGGCAGGCGGATTCGCTGAATGTCGCGATGGCGACGATCATCACGCTGTTCGAGGCAGTGCGGCAGCGGGGGTTTTAGGCCAAGCGTGTGGGGAAGGAGCGGACCCCACTTTCTGTCTGTGCAGTTCAGTGATAAATTCTTCCAGCTCGGCTATATTTTTTGCTCACCAACTAAATTATATCTAGCGTTCTTCTTGCCGTGAACGACTCCGTAATTACATTGTAGCCATGCTGACCAAGATCGTACCCATCGGAAACTCGCGCGGCATCCGGATTCCCAAAGCGATGCTGGAGCATTGTGGTTTTGGCGAGGAGGTCGATTTGCAGGCGAAGAATGGGGCGTTGATTCTGCGGCCGTTCAGCGCGCCGCGGGCGGGTTGGGCGGAGGCGTTCGGCGGAATGGCGGAGGCCAAGGATGACGGGTTGGTGCATGCAGACGCGCCGAGCGCGACGCGGTTTGATGCGGAGGAATGGACGTGGTAGTGCAGCGGTTTGACGTGTGGCTGGTGACGCTTGATCCGACGGTCGGTAGCGAGATTCGGAAGACGCGGCCGGCGTTGGTGGTGTCGCCAGATGAGATGAACGCGCACATCGCCACCGTGATCATCGCTCCGATGACAACGAAGGGGCGCAGCTATCCCACGCGGGTGCCGTGCACGTTTCGAGGAAAGTCGGGTAAAGTGGTGCTCGATCAGCTGCGCACGGTGGACAAGGCGCGACTCGTGAAACGGCTCGGGCGATTGGACGCGGCGACGAGTGATGCGGTGCTCGCTACGCTGGCGGAGCTTTTTGAGGAGTGAGGGCGGACGTCGGGCAGGGACGCCCGCCGCTAAACGCGGAGGGACGCGATGAGTTCGGCGGTGCCGGCGGCCATGGACACAAGCGGCTCGTAGCCGAGATCGCGGCGGGCGGCGGTGAGGTTGAACCAGTGATCCTTGGCGAGTTCGGCGGCGATGAAGCGCGTCATCGGTGGCTCGGTGGTGACCGGGAGCACCCGCCACAGGGTTTCGCAGACGGCGCCGAGGGCAAATGCGGTGGAGAGCGAAATACGGCGCGTGACCGGGGGTTCGCCGAGGGCGGTGAGGAGCTGGTTGATCCACTCCCAGAGCAAGACGGGTTCACCGTTGGTGATGAAGTAAGGCCGGCCGCAGGCGGTCGACGGTTGCGAGCTGAGCGTTGAGCGTTGAGCGTTGGCGAGGGCCTGTTCGGCGGCGACGTGGGCGTCGACGGCGTTGGCAACGTGGACCATGTCGACGCGGTTGGTGCCGGCGCCGATGATGCGGAGCCGGCCGACCCGAGCGCGGGCGAGCACGCGCGGGACGAGATGCGGATCACCGACGCCCCAGATCAGGTGTGGACGGAGGGCGATGGTGCGGAGCGTGGCGGAGTTCGCAGCGAGGACTTCGCGTTCGGCGATGGCCTTGGTTAACGGATACGGGCTCGGGCAGGACGTCGTGAGCGGGAGGGATTCGTCGGCGTTCGCGAGGGCTTGGCCGTTGTAAACGACGCTGGGCGTCGAGGTGTAAACGAGGCGCGCGACGCCGTGGGCGCGGCAGCCGGCGAGGATGGCGCGGGTGCCGAGGACGTTGGTGCGGAAAAAATCGCCGTAGCGACCCCAGACGCCGACCTTCGCGGCGGTGTGGAAAACGGTAGCGTGACCGGCGCAGGCGGCGGCGACGGCTGGGGCGTCGTCGAGGGACGCAGTGATGAACCGAACGCCGCGGGCGACGAGGGCTGGATCGGCGCGGCGGGCGAGCACGGTGACGGGGCGGCCCGCGGCGAGGAGGCGTGCGACGAGGTGGCGGCCGAGAAAACCGGTGCCGCCGGTGACGAGAGTGGGAGAGGAGTTGCCCACGGAAGATACGGAATACACGGAACGGAGAAAAAATCAGTGGAGAGTGGCGCCGTTGGGGGCGAAATTCTTTTGGGGGAGGCGCGCGGCGCGGTGAGGGCTGGGCGGAGAACCTGCCCTACTTTTTCGGATCGGACTCGTAGCCCTTCGCGGTGGCGGCCCACTGCGCGAGTGTGAGGCGATGAATCTTGGCATTGTGGCGGACGTCGACAGGAAACTTCGGGTGG
>Ga0114978_10001568_pt1 | contig 19184 bp, 14 predicted proteins | sample S_140212_EF_Meta_FD_87027 | JGI IMG/M metagenome (GOLD analysis project Ga0114978, IMG submission 87027) | Freshwater microbial communities from Lake Simoncouche, Canada to study carbon cycling - S_140212_EF_MetaG | ecosystem: Environmental > Aquatic > Freshwater > Lake | place: Lake...
CATTATAATGTTAAATCAAAAATATAAAGTAAACATACTCGTATTCGCACATTCATGCATACTTACGTCTCCAGCCCTCCCATAGTTTCCGTATCAACATTTTCAACCGGCGCAAGTGGCGGCGCCTCATCCATCCTCTCAACCGTCTTTTTATGTTCTCTAACTACATAGTTTAGCGAATACAATAAAGCCAATGGATTCTGTATATTCACAAACTCCACTACATAATTAAACGTCACTGATCCTTTAATTTCACGCAACTCTTCCAAATACTTCTTATGCAATCCGCTCATAAACTTCTTATACTGCTGCTGCGTTTCATTGAACGAATGCTTCTTAAATACAAAACAATCCAAATAATTTTGATGCAAACTTCTCGTAAATCCATGCAACTGATTCCTATATACTGCAAAATCTCCCTTATATTCAGGATACATTTTCAAATATTCAGCAACACGTCCTCCATGACGCAATGTTAAATACTGCAGTTGCAATTTCTGATCCACACCCTTCAAATTCTTCACCATCTCATATGTAGGATTGCGCACCTTCATTCTCTCTCCTGTAATCATATTGCAAAAAACAACACCCATCATATTATACGAAGCATTCATCGATGCGAATTCATTCTTAAACCCTTCCACTGTATAATTTTCCGCAAACAATTGCTTCGGTCTCAAAATACTAGAAGCACCTCCACCATATTTCTCTACAAAACCAGCCGTGCTAAGTGACGTAACCTCAAGCGTGTCGTGGTTGATACTATATACTCCAATGATATATATCGCTGCCTCCTTATTCAGCAACACAATACGGTTTTTAGGATGCTGCAACACAAAACTATACATCAATTCTTTTGGAAGTTCTTCATATTTAAACCCAATATTTGAGCATGTATCGAAAAACATATTCCTAAATGTGTCCTTATCGCGAATCTCAACCGTTTCCTTCGGATTCTTCGGTGAATAAAAAACAACATTCCCACCGACTGTGCTCTTCGTTGCAATCTCCCATGCTTGGCACTTTTCTGAATAAAACAAATTAATCATTGTTCCCTCAACAAACTCCTCTGCATACCACTCATTCATTGAAGTGTCGCTTGTATCATTTGTATCGCTTGGTGGTGTCATTATATTATTCTCATTAAAAGACTTCTCATGCGGCTCTGTAAGGGGCAAACACTTCGGTGGAGAATATGCTACAATATATCCTCTCTCATCTACCACTACTGAACGCAATAGTCCGACTGTCTCGTAATCTTCCTGTGTCATTCCAAACGCCTGCTTGTCATATTTTATAATTGAATACATACCAGTATCTGTCTTCCAATTCTTCATTGTTAATTAAGACTATTAAGGATTTTTTCAATATCACTTGAATGATTCATATTTTGGAAATTTTGCTCCTCGATCATTCGCAGGATATCGACAAAACCCTCGTTCTTTTTTAGTGAAAACATCGGATTATAGCTGGTGGAAAAGGTGTATATGTTACTATAATTTATGATAATCTCTTTATATAGATTTGATATTTGATATTTGTTATATTGATGATTCAAATAAAATATTAAATAGTATTTGCATATAATCATTAATAAAAATTTCTGTTATAAATATAAGATATAAATATAAGATATAAATATAAATATAAATATAAATAAAATGTCAGATAAATCTCCATCTCCATCCTCTTCAAATATTGAAATTGGACTAGGAGATATTATACAAATTATTGCCCCAACAAATTCAACTATTAATGACCAAGTATATCTTATTGAATATATAGACGAAACTAAAATTAAATTAATTAATGTAGCAACATCTACACGATTGATACTGACTATGAGCGCAAAAGGCGGATTTAGTGATGAATCAATTACATCTATTGCCATTTTAGATTCACCAGAATTTCCAGGATATGCGCGTCAAAATAAACTTACAACAGGCACATGGGTTGATATACATTTCAGTGGCGAATTGCCTACTATTATTACCGGTAAAATAACCGATTTAGAAGAAGATATGATTGAAGTGAAAACATATCCTGGTGAACAAGTATTTTATATCGATTTTGGATACAAGGGTATTCCTGAAAATATACCTATAGAGGAAATTCGTATTCGCAGCCCTCCCACTGAAACCACTCGGGTTTCTCCTGCAGGGGTTGCGGCAGCAGCAGCAGCGGCGGCATCTACTACATCATCTACTGCCTCTATCCAAGAAGAAGAAATTGGTATAGCTCCTATTTCTATCAGCAAACAACCTCGTCTTGAATCTATAAGTCCTCAAGTCCCTGTAGAAGAAGTTAAATCAGCACTTAAAGAAATCCTTCTAAATGCCGATTCTATCCAATTTGGTGATGAACTTGAACCCATTGTTCAAATGGTTGAATTACCAGAAGAGCAAAAACGCTATAGTATCGAAAAACAAACAACCGATTTATTAAACGAATTAATATCCAAATTCCCAAATATCGAAAGAACGAAATCCGTATTAAATAATATTCACAGTATTATCGAACGTTTTCGTCAATTGCGCGAAGAATTTTCCACATTTGATTCAAATGGAAACGCTACATTGATTAAACGCAGAAGTGAAGAATATAAACCTCTTGCAAAAACGCTACTCACTTTGAACCAGAAATTGTTCTGGATTATTCCCGTTTCTAAAAATATTCGCAAATTTTATAATGTAGAATCCTCTATGGAAAGAAGCGATGTTACCGATTTTACGGTTACTTCTACTGAAGAAAGCGTTGAAACAGAAAATGCAATTACCGATGACTACTCTACGAATAAAGATTCATTCATAACATATATTACGAAAATGAACGATTATATTACACCTTATACTAGCCCTGATTCAGAACTCGGATTCTCACAATTTGTTCATACCAACATAACATCCATTCTAGATAATCTTACCGACTTTTATTCAAGTATTGTAAAAGGAGAGCAGATCAAACGTAACCAATTTGTAATTCAAACATATAATCTTGGTTTATCTCAAATCCAAACCAGAAAAATCAAAAGTTTTGGAAAACGTGTCGCCGATATAACCGATGTCGTCCCGCTTACTCCTGACGATTCTATTAACATTACTTCTTTTATTAGTCTTCCTGAACCTGTAATGAACTTTTCAAATATTTCACTCCCCAATACCAATATCATGCGCCGTGCGAATATGGGTGAACATTTTGTTCAATACTGGAATCTCCTTCGTAAAAATACCAGTATTACACGTAAAGCGATTTCAATAGAGGAAAGAGAGAGGGAAAGTCAATATGGTATAGACGATATGATCCAATTTACATCTAATTTTATGTCTTTTTTCGCGGATGAGGAAATCGATAGTGAAGAAAAATATAGAAAATTCGTGGAAATGCTTATTCCTAATACTACGCTTCTATTTGAAAGTATGAATAAATATGTAACCGGAGATATTACACTAGGTAATTATGTCGCTATTTTACAACCGTTTATGATTTATGTGCGCGACTTGACATCAAAACAGTATAATTTTATTGTTTCTACTATCGAACAACATGTTTTGGAATATAGGAAAAAAATAGTTCAATCCGCTAAAGAATATGCTGCTTTGTCTACTGCGAAATATGCTGCAAGGTATGCTGGCGTAACTGCTCTATATAGTCTTCTTAAAGATTCTAAACAGATGAATTTTGATACCGATATTCTCGAATTATACGGACTTTCTCCTGAAAATTATATGAATGTTGGCGAAAAACAGGTAAATGTTCCCGGTGGGGATGCTTTGGGTGCTAGAGGTTCTGCAGGCGTTGGAGATGTTGGAGGTATTGGATTAGAAAGCGATAAGTTACAGACTACACATACTCGGCATATGCCTTCACCATCTTTAATGAAGAAAAAATCTAGTGCAGCAGGTGCAGCGGGTGCGGTGGGTGCAGCAGGTGCAGCGGGTGCCGGTTCTATATTTCCCCCCATAACATTTACAAATCAGGAAATATTATACCGTCTTATTTGTATGGATAATGCACGATTGTATATGAATACATTATCGATTATAAACGAAGATTTAATAACACCTTTTGATTTTGACCAATTATATGCACAAGAAAAAGATAAATTTGACCAAGAAATGGGTTCAAAACAGGAAGGAAATAAATGCAAAAATTTCGTCCTTACTAAAAAATATATCGACAAAGATGAACTTGAAGAGGATCAAAGCGAGGAGATATTTTATGATAAGCAATATGATTTTACCGATTACCCTTTTTTGAAAAAACACGAAAAAGAAAGAAGCCAATATTCGGAAGACGATTTCAATACATTTTTGGTTGCACGCTATATGAAAAAAACTAAACTTCCTCTTAAAGATGCTACATCCGAGATCCAAGATATGATACGCGGTAAACGAAAAGTGCAAGATGGACAATATGCGGTTCTCGAAGTGTCGGATGAGGAAGGCGATCGCTATGAATATTATATGCGTTCAAATCGCCACTGGGTTAAAGATGATACTATTCCTGCTTCTGTTAGCATGTATGATACTACTTATTTTTGTAATGTTAAAAGTGATTGTTTTGCACTAAATAAAAAATGTATGACTCCCGAACTAGCAGCCGATGCAATGAAGGACGAAATTATAAAACAGATGTATGATGAGTTCGATTCGAATTTTCACCAGAGTCGCAAGCAGATTCTTGATAACGTATATCGTAAATATAACTACTCGATTGATACTATTGAAAAAATCCAAAGTATTCAAAAATACAATACATATAAATACAATAATTCGCAATATTTATCCGGACTTGATATCGATATTGATCCATCCGTCAAAGAAAAAATATCGCCTTATGCACGCATTTTTGACCTCATTTTAGGACAAACAGATTACGTAAAACGGCAAAGAAATATTATACGTTTTATTCAGAAATTTACTAGAAAAGCCGTCGATGAAAGCACCTCAATGACACTTAGTATCGAAAATGAAAGCCCTTATTGGTTATATTGCAAAGACACGAATATTAAATTAGTGCCATCATTTTTTGAGACGATTGCGACGGTTTTTTTGAATCAGGGTGATATTAAGACGACGATTGATACAATATGCAAAGAGCGTGGTTCAATTAGTGAAGACGGTGATGCATGGACTGATAAATATAGCGGTTATGTTATTAAGAATATCGATATGGATAATGAAGAAGGATATGATGCCGCAGGATATAAATTACAAACTCGTGAAGTTATGGAAAAAACATTGGGTGAAAGTTTAATTCAGAGTTTACAGGATAAGAAATTGCCTACATATAAAAACCCAGACGCTCAAATGATAAGCGGTATTGTGACGACGATGACAAAATACATGGGCATTGATTTAGAAGTGCATCGAGCATTTATTGTCGAGCAAGTTATGGGGGTTATCATGACTAAAATTCCTACCGAGGAGGCGTTTAATAAAAAGAAACAATCGGCGGAATCTGCGTCGGCGTCGGCATCGGCTGCAAGCAAACAGACATATAAAGATTTTAAACTGAATACTATTTTACTACTTACCCTTTCTTTTACTGTGGTAGTGATACAAGTAAATATCCCTTCAGTGAAAACACGCAAAACATTTCCGGGTTGTATTCGTTCATTTGTAGGATATCCCATAGATGGAGATGGCGATAATTCTTCTATAAAATATATTGCATGTATTGCAGTGAAGATAAAATCTAGCATCGAGCCGTGGAATACAATAAAGGGGAAAAAGGAAGAAGATATCATGTCGAAAGTAAAAGCATATATTGACAAAATAGTCATCAAAATACCAACAATCGAAACAAAAATATTGGAAAAACGCGAATATAACAAAATACATGTCGCAGAGGAGTTACCAGCAGAACATGATATTAAAAACTGGATAAATTTTCTCCCTCCTCTTTCAAAAATAAAAATGTCGACACCTCAACCCCTTAGTCCTAATTTCAAATCTGGATTACTTGAAGATATTAAAAAGACATCTAAAAGTCAGGTTGAAAAAATAGCAGCAATTCGTTCCAAGATTATTTTTTATTCATTAGCAATTCAGGTTATGATACAGCGTGTAATAGATAAGGAACAGCTTATTCTTACGAATGGAGCAAATGAGCCATTTATTGAGAATGCGTGTTGTAATTCAGACGGATCAGTGAATACTATAAAATATTTTATAGAAAAAGAGCGCGTTATTTTAGATTATAATACACAAGTAAAACTTTTGCGCGATATTATCGACGATATTGTTAATAATCAAAAATCGTCGTCTTTTTTAGATCAGTCAAATACACGAACAAAGTATCCCGAAATACCAGAAGGTTTTGACGAGGAGACGATTTATCTTGCATTTATCGCATATTGCAAATTCAATAATGATATTCCCATTCCTGATTCTATTCAACATTTGTGTCATAATAAGCCTTCGTTCGATAATTACAATCCATCCGAAGAATCACTTAAAGCAAAAATAAATAAATTAAAGAGCACCGGCGAATATAATTATACACCCGAAGCATTACAAGCTTTGTTACAGATTGTAAATCGCGAACATATTATTCCATTTGATTTTAATCCTACGGAAATATCCTATATACAAAGAATGCGCGACTTGATTAAATCCTATCAAGAAAGACAATCTCCCGAAGTCCCCGAGATATTATTGTCTAAATTAACAGGATTATTGGATACATTTGATATTAAGATAGCAGAAGATACGCATGAATTACGAGATTTGAAAAACTATTTATCTGATTCAAATACTGAGATGGTTGACACCATTTTGGAATTTATTTCCCAGTATAAAAGACTGGATAGACAAAAAACAGCATTGTATAGATCATTTTTATTAAATATAACAAACTTCAAGCTTATTGGAGATAGCGTTTTATGCCCTAAGCGCGACACGACTACATATAAAGGTATGCAATTTGTTATCAATGAGATACGGAATTTGATAGCCGTTTTCCCGAATATTATAATGAATAGTGTAAGTAATCAAAAAATATCTGTATCTAAGCATTGGGGGTTATCGCGTCAGCATATTATGGACATTCAATCTATAGTTAAGAAGTATTATATAGATCTTGAGAAATTTGTAAAAGATAAAGACAACAGTATATTAACAAATGTAGTAAAGGGTATAATGAAAGAAACGAATGAATGGTTTCAATTTGCGTTAAATACTCCTTTATTTGCAAGAGTGTCTCCTATGGGGTTGTCGTCGTCATCGTCATCGATGGTTCCAGGAGAAGGGGTAGATATAGAAATAGAAGAGATGGAAGATGAATTGGTTATGGAAGGCGAACAACAAGATTTATTGTCAGGTTTATTCGGAAAATCGGCAAGTAAAAAAGGGAAACAAATGAGTGCATTTGAAAGGGAACAAAAAGAAGAAGAGAGCAAGAGACGCGGAGAGGGGCGAAGTGAAGGACGCGCTGCATCTAAACCTTCATCACATCGTAGAGAAGAACCGATGTCGGAAGGGTATTACTCTATATTTAATGATGACTTGGTGCGACGTCTATTTACGCATTATTTTCTTAATGTTATATTAAAATATGTCAAACTGGCAAAGACAGTGGTTGTTGTAACTGAAGAATCGCAGCTTCCTCTTGAAGATGAATCAGAATTAGTATCTGTATTAGAAGCCGAAGACCGACAAAATGGAGTGGTAAAGGAAATAACAATCGTTGCACAAGAAAATGTAGAATTAAAGAGTATGGTGGCAAATCTGCTTCTTGTATTTTTCAAAATCATAATGACAGATAAAGCGGCGATAAATGTAAATAAGAAAAGTATTAAGGAAGATATTACCCAATCGAAAGACAAAGAAAAGGATATAATTACGAGGGAGTTTCGTGATATGCAAATTGCAGAACGCCAGGTTGAAAATATAACGAAGAATCTTCGATTAGGTGACTGGAATGTAGGTGCGACGAAAGGGTTGCGATTTTATGTTCCCGAAACATATGACCAAGAACGCGAAGAGATGGAAAGAGAATTTAAACGCGATGAAGAAAAGGCAAAATTAGAAAAACGTGTGCGTAAAAATGATAAAGTCACTGAGCGTATGCGAGATATATATGCGGATGAAGAAGAAGAACGACAGCACCAGGATGCACTAGTTGACGCAGAACTTGCAGACGATTTTAACTTACAGGGCGATGATGATGAGTATGGAGGGCAAGACGATGGAGAATTTAATCCACGCGAAGGTGGAGAAGGCGATGACTAGATTAGATTAGATAGGCATTACATGTTTATCATGTTTATTTGGTTTATGTGCGTTTACACATTTACTAACTTTTAGTGGTAAATATTTATAATATTTATAATATTTATAATATTTATAATATGTCGGTTTCGCAATCTGTTAGCGCTGTTACTTTAACAGTTTCGTCAGGTTCTCCTTCTACAACTGTTTCACAAACGTTTAGTGACTCTGCTACTTTAGCTTCTTTACAACTAGGTTCCAATAGTATTCCAGTAACGAATCCTGATATTCTTTCACGGTTTGCTACCCCTGGTTTACAATGTTCAAACACCTTGTCTCTTGCTTATGGTAGTTTAAGTAATGTTTCTACACCCGCATTATTAGATAACTTTGTTGCCACACCTATAGTATTAAGCAACTTTGGACCATCTTTTACATACAGTTATGTTTCTGGAGGTGTAGGAACATTTACATTATCACAACCAATATCCAATGGTAGTAGCCCAGGTGCGTTTACATACTCTGTCGTTGGTTCTACTGGTGTAGTATCCGTATCCAGTAATGTAGTAACAATGCTCGCGGCAGGTTCTACCACCATAAGAGCTACACAAGTTGCGGCAGGAGGGTATGCTAGCGCATATGTCGAGGCTAGCGTCACGATTAATCCCATTGCTCCAACGTTTAGCAATAGCGGTGTTTTTACCATTTCTTCTAAAACTTTTGGAGATGCTCCTTTTACACCTGCATATCCCACTTCTAATAGTTCGGGAGCATTTACATATACAAGCAGTGTCACATCCATTGCTACTGTCAATTCTACGTCTGGTGTAGTAACAATGCTTGCAGCAGGTTCTACCACCATAAGGGCTACACAAGCTGCTGCTGGAAACTATAATAGTGGATATGTCGAGGCTAGTTTTGCGGTGACTCTTCCTTTAATAATGTTGGATACCAATGGTGTTACTATTAAATATACGAATGCTAGTATTCCAAGTGTTCCATATTTTATACAAGCTTCTCCGCGAGGAACACTAGAATGGTTTGCTGTGGTTAACGATTCATCAAAATCCATGATCCAGGATTATGCTAAAAATTTGAGTTCAGGTTCAGGTCGAAATTATTTCACGACGTCCGGCAATGTGGTGCCCTTCAATAACATCGTGACCACTCTTATGACAGATATGAATCAACTGCTTAGGGAAACGCCCGCATTCAACCAAATTATCGGTTCATGGGATACATCTAAGGTTACGAATATGAGTAGTATGTTTAACGGCGCAACCAGCTTCAACCAAAATATTGGTTCTTGGGATACATCTAATGTAACTACTATGGATTATATGTTTCGAAATACATATTTATTCAACCAAAATATTGGTTCATGGAATACAACTAAGGTTACAAATATGAATGCTACGTTTTCTTATTCGTCTAAATTCAACAATAATGGAAGCGCGACTATTGGTAACTGGAATACATCTAATGTCACTAATATGAATAGTATGTTTAGTGGTGCTCCAGCATTTAACCAAAATATTGGTTCTTGGAATACATCTAATGTTACTAATATGAATCTAATGTTTTATGCTGCTTCAGTGTTTAACCAACCGATTAATTACAATTCAACTACGGGTTCATGGAATACATCAAATGTCACTACTATGAGTCAAATGTTTTATAGTGCTTCAGCGTTTAACCAAAATATCGGTTCTTGGGATACATCAAATGTTACGAATATGTTTGGTATGTTTAACGGTGCAACTAATTTCAACCAAAACATTAGTTCTTGGAATGTTAATAAAGTAACAACAAAACCACCTTCCGATTTCAGCACCAGTTCCGCTCTCACCCTTGAAAATAGCCCTTATTGGTATTTAGCTTTAGATATTAATAATATTACTATTAAATCTACATTATCATCACTCTCATCACTCTCATCAAGTCCCACATTTATACAGGCAAATATGAGAGGAACACTAGAATGGTTTGCGGTTGTTAATGATTCTTCAAAAGCAAATATCACAAGTTATGCTAAAGGAGAATCTTCTGGTATAACCACATTCACACCATCAGGACAGTCATCTCCAGTTATATTTAATAATATAGTAACAACTTTTATGACAGATATGAGTTCTTTATTTGCTAGTGTTTCAGTGTTTAATCAAAATATTGCTTCTTGGGATACATCAAAAGTTACTACTATGATTGGTATGTTTAACGGTGCAACTAATTTCAACCAAAACATTAGTTCTTGGAATGTTAATAAAGTAACAACAAAACCACCTACTAATTTCAGCACTGATTCAGCACTCACAATCGCAAATAGTCCTGTATGGGTCTCTGCCATAGCTAAAGGCTTTTCCGTAATAACCGATAGCGATTTTATAGGATTAGATTTTAATACAGGAATGACGAATTTATTTACACTGACAGATTCGGTATCCGTGGGAATTACCATGCCTAATCAAAATTTTAAATTTAATAATGCTGTATATTCTAATGTATATTTATCAAGCAAAGGTGCACTTTATTTTGGTTCACAACAAGCCGAATATAGTTATGGAACAGATGCGCAAACTCCTATTAACTCATTTCGATTTTTTGGAGATGATCATATGAGTGCCGGTTCTTATAAATTTGATTCAAATAATACAAGATTGTTAATTAAGTTAAAGGGGTTTAATTATAGTCAATCATGGAAAACATTTACTATTAAACTAATTATAGACCAAATGGGAGTAATACAAATGAACTATACCCTTCATTTAACTTATAATTCAGATTACATTACTATCGGATATGTTGGAAGTAATAGTGCTGTTACCACCGATGATTTATTTTTAACGTTGAATGGTTTTACATTTAATCGTATTAGTTTGTTAAATCTGTATTCGTTACTAAATGGAAAAACTATTCTGTATATATGATAATACTCATACTCAAATAATATCCAAAAAAATAATACCCCCCACTCAATATTCATATTTTATCATAACAAATATGAATATTCATTCCGCCACCCCTCAAACCATTCATGGTAACAATCCTAAAATCCGAAACACGCGACAGTATAACCCCGCTTGGCGCCGCTGCACTAACACGATAATACGCGTAGTTTCCAAGTATATATAATAAAAAAGTAAAAGTAGTAAGAAAAAGACCGGAGGTCCAAAGATGATGATGTATGAAAATTTCAACTCTCGGGGTCCCTTTTCGGAAAATGGACATTTATAAATGTCCATTTTTCAAAAAGCCAACCTAGATTTAAAAAAAACGATGCATTCATCGCTCAGAGCATAATGCTCTAAATCTGTTTTTTAAGTTGAAAAATTTGTTACCATAACTTTTTTAATATATTCTCCCAAAAGGGTTTAGACATTTTTCTCTACCTACTATATACTAATGTCTACTAACGAAAAAGTTCCAAAAAGTTCCGACAAATTTTCTTGTCCGTCTTGTGACTATACTAGCGTAAGGAAGAGTCAATATACTCGTCATCTTTTGACACTGAAACACGAATTACTAACAAATACTAACAAAAAGGTTCAAAAGGTTCAAGACGATAAATCGTTTCATTGTGTATGTGGTAGCTCATATAAGTTCGCTTCAAGTTTATGTTTCCATAAAAAGACATGTAAGGTAACAATAGAAGCGGACCCTGTCGCGGACGCTGACGTATTAAAGGTGTCATCTAGTGGCGGAATAAGCAACGAAATGATAATGAAGCTTATCGAGCAGAATGGGAAACTTCAGGAACAACTGGTGAGCTTATCCAAGGAGAAGAGCGTCGTAAATAATATTGTAAATAATACAAACAATTTCAATTTGAATATATTTTTGAATGAGAAGTGCAAAGATGCTCTGAATATAAGCGACTTTATTCGATCTTTGAAGATAACATTGGACGATTTGATGTATACGAAGAATAAGGGATTGGTCGAGGGTATTACGAATGTGATGATAAGAGGGCTTAGACAGTTGGATGTATATAAGAGGCCGATACATTGTACGGATACGAAACGGGAGACGATGTATATAAAGGATTGTGAGAAGTGGGAGAAAGACGATAATCATGATAAAATAAAAAATACGATACTTAAAATCGCAAATAAGGAGCGCAATATGATAAGTGTATGGGTGGACGAAAATCCTGACTGGTTTGATACCGAAGCATCACAAATCGAATACCTAACTATGGTGAGAAATGTTTGCGAACCTATTGAAAACGATGAGCGATGTGGGAAAAAAATAATTCGCAATATTAGTCGCGAAGTATTTTTAGACAAAATGAACCAAAAACTGGTTTAGATTATGGAGGCTAGGGTGGTGAAGGGATCCATACCGATTTTAATAATATAATTGGAAAAATATCTATAATAGCGAAATATCTATAATAGCGAAATATCTATAATAATTATATACTTATAATTTAGGATGTTTAACCAATATATATCAAGAGAGGCGCTGAGTGTTATTGCTGTTTTTATATTTCTTATTTTGTTCGGACTTATTAATGCATTTCGCCCCTCAGTTATTTATAATAAAGACCTGAGTTTCCGTCGTTTCGGTATTGGATATAAAAACAAAACCGTTATCCCTATATGGCTATTCTCGATTATATTGGCTATATTGGTATATGTTGCTGTGACGTATTTGTTTGAATATAGGGCTGTGGATTAGGATTAGGATTAGGATTAGGATTAGGCTATGATTATTTCACTTAATTCAATTTATAAGAGAAATCAGCAGGCATAAGTTTATCTATAGTGCTGGGTGTAGCTACGGTTTTCTTTATATAATTGTCAACGGCTTTTTGTGCAACGGTTGCATTAAGTGAGCAAGGTTGACTGATGATATAATTGTAGCTTTTCGATGTAACGAGGACACCGACGAGTATATACCAGATAAACGTTCCAACAATATCTTTAAGTTTAACCATCTTTTTAAATTCCTCATATAAGAGTGAACCTATTGCTGGAGGCACTGGTGCAGCGCCTGCCTTTTGAATAAAAATACCAGTTCCATTTGAATAACTATTGTTCCATGTTTTATTAAACTCATCGACATCAGCATAATTAAACTGGTTGATAAAAATGGAAGGATCGTTATAAATACTATTAATAGCATTGATTGTTTTTTCGCCAGTACCTGATGGCTCCTTTATAAGTCTTTTCATAAGATCGTGAAGTCCATTTATTTTCGTCATACCGTAGCCGAATGTATTTGAAAACGGTTCAATCCAGCCTGGAAAAATGGTAAGCATTAATTGAAGAAGTCCGAAAATGAAAAGCATAGGAAATATGGTAGCTAATACTCCGACATTCATGGATTGGGTATTATTGCATATTGATTTAGCTAAAGCTGTATTAATGGATATTTGCATTGATACAATTGCTATAATGTAAATAATAATTAACATAGTTGACATAGAATCAGGTGTTAAATATTTAGCAATAAAGTAAAATAGAGTTACTAAAAAGAATGTAAAAACAGATGTAGATGGATTGGGTGCATTTGAAGGAGAGGCATTTGTCGTAGATGATGAACCGGCTGTAGTGGGTGGTGTCGTTTGGGTTGACATTTTTTAATGTATATTATTTACGTATTTTATGTATTATGTGTATATATGTATTGTGTATAATTTATTTTATAAAAATACTATTATAAAATAAAAGATTAACTAATATACAATAATTCAATAATTCAATAATTCAATAATACAAATACACAAATACACAAATAATAGCAAAAATATAAATGGAAAAGCCAATATTGACAGAACCAGGAGTTAAATATTTTATGAATGAGGTATTGAAAACATGCAAGGATAATAAAACTATTTTTACAAATAAGGTATTTAATTTAATATTATTTTTAATTTTTGTATTAATTATAGGCGGATTTTTGTATTATAAATATCGAGGAAAGCTTACACCTGAAGAAAAGGAAGCCAAATTACGCGAACAAAAACAGGATGTATTATCGAGATTAAATGCTCTAAATGTCAAAATAGAATCGTCTAAAAGAGGGGTTGCAAATATGATTACAGATTTACCGATGTGGGATGCACCGTCTTCAAATGTTGCAGTGAATCCTTATATTTGATATTTGATATTTGATATTTTATCCGTATATTTACATAAATACAGCATATTTCATTAGTTTTACGTAAATATATAAAAATAATAGTGTATAAATAAATTATATCAATAATGAATTCTGATTCGGTTTCTAACATACCAAAAATAGGAATAACGTTGACTTTTCCAAGCAGTGAAGTATGTTTATTTAATAATGGATTAAGACAAAATGCATTATTTTTTTATAAATTACTTTTAAATATTGGTAAATATGATATATATTTTATTGTTGATAAAAACTCGTCAGAAGGAGAAAAATATTTAGATAAAATGAATTATAAGTATATAAAACAAGAATCTATTATAGATTCACGTTTTAATATAGTAGTTACATTTGGGTTTTTCTTACCCTCAAATATATGTGTATCGTTAAAAGAAAAAGGTATAAAACAGATATTCTATAACTGTGGAAATTTTTTTATAATGGATTCAGAAACTTGTTTATTTGCAAGAGAGGAATCATTTTATTCCATGTATACTAGATTTCAATATTTTGATGAATGTTGGAATTTACCACATATGGAAAATACGAATCATTATTATTTACAAACTTTGTTACGATGTAATAAAGTAATAGAAGTGCCTTATATATGGTCTCCTGAATTAATTGATAATGAAACAAATAAATATGTTAAGCGTTCGGAATCTAAATCAATTGCTATTTTTGAACCAAATATAAGTATTATGAAATGGTGTTTCCCGCCAATTTTAATATGTGAAAACGCGTATAGAGATACTACTATTACTAATAAAATTAATAAAGTATATATTACAAATATAATTGAGACTAGCAATAAGACATTTAATTTACAAAATTTTAATAATTTAGTAAGTTGTTTAGATTTAAAAAAGGATAGTAAATTGTCAATAGAAAAGCGATATGTGTCCTTATCTTTTATGGCAAAATATGCTGATATAGTTGTTTCACATACTTGGGAAAATCATTTGAATAATTTATATTTTGATATAGCATGGATGGGATGGCCGATAATTCATAATGGGAAATTTTGCAAGGAAGTTGGATATTATTACGACGAATTTAATTATGAAATGGGTGGAAATGTTTTAAAAAATGCGATTTTAAACCATGATAATAACGCCGATGAATATTTAATAAGAAATAGAAAATATATGCAAAAATATTTGCCCACTAATATCGATTTACAAAAAAAATATGAAGATTTAATAACAGACTGTTTATTGTGAAAATAGTAAATAAGATAATAGATATATACAATATTAAAATGAAATCTAATATAAAATCTAATATAAAATCTAATATAAAATCTAATATAAATATCTTAGATATATACAAGAATGTCACGCCCGCATATATCTTTGGATGATGCTTTACACGAGTATTATAAACTAAAAGACAGATATGATGAAACGTATGACACTAAAAAGGGTTCAGTATTATCTGATGATACACTATCCATTGCGCAAAAACGTTCAAAAATTGCGAAACTTAAGCGGGCTAGAAAATGTATTGTTTGTAAGGCTACAGGGGGGACTATTTTTACCGATGAAAATAGGACACTTAAAGCTGTTTGTGGTAGTGCAGCAACACCATGTGGTTTAAATATAGAGATAGCAAAAGGTAAGATAGATAATATAGGCGAATTGATTCAATCGACATATAAAAAAATAGAAGAAATAAAGGAAAATATAATAAAATATAAACTGGACTTGTTATTTAGATATATAACGGATGAACAGTTGGCTCAAAAGTTCGGGGAAGCCAAAAAAGAACTAGATGGATATCTTGAAAAATATGATAAACTATATAATAAACATATTGATGTAACAATTAATCCTCAAAAAATAGAAGAAATCAAAAGATTCAATGCTGAATTATATACATATATAGGGCAGATAAAACAATTAATGAATGAATTTCATGAAACAGGTGATACAGAAAAGATACGAGTAATGATTGAGTTATATTTGGCGCATATTATACCAATAACACAAAAAATACGTGATACGACATATGTATATAACAATGTAGAATATGATGAAAATACAAAGATATACAGTTTAATTCAGAAGAAGTATAGCATTAAAAGTATGGAAGTGGATATAGAGCACCCGCAAGTTGTTTCTTTTACAAAATAAAAATAATAAAAAATGATAAAATAATTATAATTATAACTAACTATATTTATAATTATAAGTATATATAATATACAAATACTAATACAATATACTAGTAAAATGATGAATTTAGAAGAAATGAGCACACAACATGTTGAAAATTCTCAAAATAACGTAAAAGATTCAGTTTCGAATTATGAATATATGGATATGAATTTATCTGAATCTCTCGAATCTCATGCTTCTCATACGCCTCATGTTTTACCGAGTGATAGCTCCGCGAGATTGGAAACCGGAGGAGGAGGAGGAGGAGGGAACAACAAGAGTATAGAAACCGCGTCAAATAAGAGAAGCGTGAGAAATGACGAAATTCATCAAAATCAAAATGTATCCCCATTTTTTCCAAAGAATCCTTTATTTTTAGATGGAATGTTGTGGATATCAAATACAGTTTCAATCATGTTTTTTTCATTATTTATAACTTTAATAGTAACTCGTAAAATAAAGTGGTTTTATATTTTATTATCGGTATTTTTAATTGTAACAATTGTTGAAATTTTTAAAATAATCACAATGCGTTTTGATGCAGATTTTTTATATAGACCTGGTAAATGTGTAAGTGAACATTCAGCAACTGATATGTTATTTTATAGAAATTTCATTCTGGAAGAGATATTGAAACGTATAGATATAGCAAAATACGAACAAAGAGGATTTCCATCTGTTCATCTTACTACATCGGCAAGTATTCTTACACTTATATATTTATTTTGTCCGAAATATAAAAAATTTATGCTTATTTTATCTCCCATTTATTTATTTCTTATAGGGTATTCGCGTATATACTTACATTGCCATACATTGTTGCAAGTGATTGCAGGTATAATAACCGGTATAATAGGAGGCAAGTTAATGTATAATTTGTTTAGATAGGATATTGATATGGATATGGATATGGATATGGATATGGATATGGATATGGATATGGATATGGATATATTGATTATCGAAACGATATAGAAATATGTTAACATAATTTAACATATTTCAAATAAAATATAAATAAACCATATGTGTGATAGAAACAATAACACCGATTGTTGCACCGATTGTTGCAGTGAATGTGATTTTGATAATAGTTATGATAGTTATGAGATAGGAACAGATTCGACATTCAGTAGCGATGATGAGAATATAACTATCGTGGAGGCTAGAGACGATACAGATGCGAGAGAAATATCGAAAATACAAGATAAAAAAGAAAATTGTGGACATTATACATGCGGGTGTAAAATCATATCAAAATGTTGTGATAAAGAGTTTGCATGTCGTATATGTCATGATTCCAATACACCGGGACATGAAATAAATAGATATGAAATAGAAGAAATTATTTGTAATACATGTAAAGTAAGACAACCAATTTCGAATTCATGTGTGAATAAAGAATGTAGTGAATATGGTGAAACATTTGCATCTTATTATTGCGATATTTGTCATTTATATTCCGACAATCCTGTATCCGAAATTTATCACTGTGAAAAGTGTAACATTTGCAGAATATGTGGTATTGGTAATACACGGAATGATTTTGTGCACTGTGATAAATGTGGGGGGTGTGTTAGTAACCGTGGTGCAGATGGGCATAAATGTATAACAGATGCATTAAGGAATGATTGTTGTATTTGTCTGGAAAATATATTTTTGTCAAGGGATGCAGCGGTTGTTTTGCCATGTGGACATGCGATACACCAATCTTGTTTTAATTCATCGATACAACAGAATAAATATACATGTCCATTATGTAGGAAAATGATGATAAAAGGGGAGGCATTAGATATGATGAATAAGCAGTATGATAAACTTATAGAGATATATCCGTATAGTGAAAACATAAGTGCGCAAATATCGTGCAATGATTGTGAATATAAAGGGGAAATTAAGTTTCATCCAATAGGATTAAAATGTGGCAGATGTGGGGGGTATAATACAATAAAAATAAAGTAGTGCGGAATAAGACGCGATGGCAATATATACCAAGTTAAACCGACCCAGTTACACCGACCAAATCAATATACCAAATCAATATAAAAATAAAATTGTATTTTATACTACAAGATGAATAATATGGTGTCAGGTTTGGGGTTACGTATTTTGTGTTGCAATGCGTTCAAAAACATACCTAACAAATGCAAGTGTATAGATTCGTGTAAAAATTTTGAACAGAAATGTCAATCACGTGAATCACATGAATTTAAATGTGAAATAACAAATAAAATGAAAAAGGTGGGGAATATAGATAATGATTGTGATTGTGAAAATCAATGCATTGTTAAAAAATCTGAAATTAAAATAATAGAAGATTGTGATATGTCGAACAAATAATTTTTATATGTTTTATATATATATATATATATTAGTTGCAATATATTTATAAAACAGAGAATAGAATGAAATATATATCAATACCAATATTTTTAATAAGTTTTATAATAGGGATGGTATATATTTATATGTCAAATCCACCTACAAGAAGTATATTAATATATCCGACTGTAGACAATAATAATAATTTTCAATATAAAGATAAAGCTGATAATTGCTTTAATTTTGAAGCAAATGAGAATAAGTGCCCTTTTAATCCTGGAACTTTAAAAACAATACCGATTCAAGTATAATAATATTTAATATACAATTTCAAATCCAATTCCAATATCCAATATCCAATATCCAA
>Ga0114978_10001571_pt1 | contig 19178 bp, 12 predicted proteins | sample S_140212_EF_Meta_FD_87027 | JGI IMG/M metagenome (GOLD analysis project Ga0114978, IMG submission 87027) | Freshwater microbial communities from Lake Simoncouche, Canada to study carbon cycling - S_140212_EF_MetaG | ecosystem: Environmental > Aquatic > Freshwater > Lake | place: Lake...
AAATACGAAGCACGGCGGAGTGCCGGTCAATCCCAAGGCGACCAAATACCGGCCGCCGGTGGGCCTGGGCGACGCGCTGAGGCAGTTTGACATCACCGAACCCTTCCTGCTCATCATTGGCTATTGGCAGCAGGAGGAGCGGGGGAAACGCCTGGTGAACATCCTGCCCGCGCTGGTGACTCCAGCAGTCTGGCGCAACTGTGGGGCCCGGTGACTCGCGCCGACATCGAGCGGCTCGATGCCGTGATCAAGGATCGCTCGCTCAGCCACGCGGAGGCGCGCCAACGTGCCCGGGAAATGAAATGCCGGCCGCCTTTCAGCGAATCCGCCATAATTTTCAACCCGAAAATTGATTTCAAAACCCGGCGCAGGCTGCGGTTTGAGGATGTGTTTCGCCTTCTTGCGCCCGGGGGCGACTCCGCCGTGCAGGCGCAGCCGGCCTTGTGGGGCGTTGCCTATCCGGGTTTGATTATTTCCGGCCGCCGGGAGTTTCCGGACTGACCGGGAGGGAAACATCCCGAGTCAGGCCCGGTCGTCACGGCACGGTGGCTTGCCTCCGGGCGCCGGACATGCAAGAAGAGGGAGTTATGGGATTTTTTGTCAACCTCCGCCATGCCGAGATTCTTATCGGGGGCTTTTTGCTTCCGTGGGGAATGGTGATCGGCACGATGGGGTTTCTGGTCGCCTGGGGATTCGTCGCCGTGATGGAACAGCTCCGGTGGACGCGGATGGTCTGGCATCTCCCGATGTTTTTTGTGGCGCTGGCGGTGTTTTTCGGCTGCGTATTGGGATTAATTTTCGCCCCGTGAAAACTTCTAAATACCTTATCACCCTCGCGGTCGTCGGGCTGGCCATCCTCGCCGCGCTGGCCATGTATTTCCGGTACACCACGCGGCCCTGGACCCGCGACGGCTATGTGCGGGCCAATGTCATTGGCATCGCCCCGCGCGTGGCCGGCCCCATTGTGCAGATCCCGATCCAGGACAACCAGCCGGTGAAAAAGGGCGATCTTCTTTTCGAGATTGATCCCGCCACCTTTCAGGCCGCCGTGGACAACGCCGCCGCCAAGCTCCAGCAGGCCCAGGCCAGTCAAGTGCAGGCCCAGCAGCAATTCGACCGCCAGACCGAACTCTACAAAAGGAAGGTCAACGATTTGCAGGACTATCAAGACGCGCAAGACGGTTACGCCTCCGCCGTGGCCAATACCGCCGCCGCCAACGCCACCCTTGAGAATGCCAAACTGGATCTCTCCTACACCAAGGTCTTTGCCACCGTGGATGGCTACATGACGAACATGAACACCAGCGTCGGTCAGTATGTGAATGCCGGCCAGCAGTTGCTTGCGCTGGTGGACGGCAGCTCGTTCTGGATCGCGTCCTATTTCAAAGAGACCCAACTCAAGCACATCCAGCCCGGGGACAGGACGCGCATCACCCTCATGGGCCATGAATCCCAATCCTTCGGCGGCACGGTGGATAGCGTCGCCTGGGGTATTTTTATCCAGGATGGCTCCACCGTAGATCTCCTGCCCGACGTGAGCCAGACCGTAGACTGGGTGCGGCTGCCAAACCGGTTTCCCGTGCGGGTTAATGTCGCCGACAAACCACCGGTGCCTCTGCGCATCGGCCAGACCGTTTCGGTTTCGATCTTGGGGGAATAGGTGACGGGCCGCAACGCAGGCGCTTGATTTATGGAATTCTTTTTGACGATTCCCTCTGCCGCCGCTTGAATATGCACGTGATCTTCCGTGCCTTTCTCCTGATCGCGGTGGCGGCGTCATTCACCGGATGCCAATCGCTTGAAGAGATTCTGCTCTCTCCCGATCCCGGCGTCCTTTCCGTGCGCGAACCGTCCCGGCCTGTCTCTTTCGATCCCTATTACAACCAGCCGAAATACTACCGGCAGCCAGATTACTATCACGAATCCACGACGAAGAAAACCAAGGGCAACAAGGTTTTCAAGACCACCACAGTGAAGAATCAATACGGACAGACGGTTTACAAAAACACCACCACGTCCAAAAAGAAGAAAAAGAAATAGCCGCCTGCGATGAAAACTCTTCTGCTTTTTTTCACTCTTCTCAGTTTCGGTCAGACCCGGGCAGCCGACCTGGATTTTGTTCTGCGCAATGAAACCGGACGGAGCTTTGAGGCTGTTTATGTCAGCGCCTCGGACAACCCGGATTGGGACGGCAATCTTTTGACCAAGGGCCGGGTGTTGGCCGCCGGGGGCAAACTCACAGTGCAATTCGACAAAAAAGCCGGCGCGACGTCCTGGGACATCAACGTGGTGGACGATGAGGGACTCGTCGTGACATTTGATCGCGTGAATCTGATCAACGTCGAAACGGTCACAGTGAAGGACGTGAACGGAAAAATCACCGCCGTCGTCGAATAGTTGCGCCCGCCATCCTGCGCGACCTTCCGTCTTGTTGAGCGGAAATGAACCTGTCATCATCCGTGTCAATCCCGCCTATTCAATGACCACTCCGACCGCCCCCAAACGCGTCCAACCCATCGTTTATTTCATCGGTCTGACCGCCGCCCTCGCGGGCTTGCTCTTCGGTCTGGATGTCGGCGTGATCTCCGGGGCCTCGGGATTCATCCAGAAAGATTTCAAGATTTCCGACGAATCGATCGAGTTGATCGTGAGCGCCCTGCTCTGGGGGGCGGCTTTCGGTGCGCTCTTCAGCGGAGTGCTCTCCAGCAACCTCGGCCGCCGCAAGACGATCCTTATCAGCGCGGTGAATTTCATCATCGGCGCGATTCTCTGCGCCTTTGCATCCAGTGAGCACATGTTGCTCCTTGCACGATTCATCCTAGGCGTTGCCGTGGGGGTGGCCTCTTTCACCGCTCCGCTTTACCTCTCCGAAATCTCGCCGCAATCTGTCCGGGGTTCCATGATCTCGATGTACCAATTGATGATCACCATCGGCATCGTGATGGCGTTCCTCAGCAACACCTGGCTGGCGACCTACGCGACATTTGACGGAGTCACAGGCGGCCACTGGCGCCTCATGCTCGGCATCATCACCCTTCCCGCCGCCGTCATGTTCGCCGGGGTGTATTTCCTGCCCGAAAGCCCGCGCTGGCTGTTTCTCAAGGGATTTCAGGAAAAGGCCATCGGGGTTTTCAAGCAAATGAAGCTCGACGATGCCGAGATCGCCGCCGAGGTCCGGGAAATCGAAGACAGCATCAAGGTGAAACAGAACGGCTTCTCCTTGCTCATGACCAACTCCAATTTCCGCCGCGCCATTGGTCTCGGCATCGGTCTGCAAATCATCCAGCAACTCACCGGCATCAACGTGATTATGTATTACGCCCCGCGCATCTTTGGCATGGCGGGCTTTGAGGACACCACCGAGCAAATGTGGGGCACCGTCATCATCGGGGTGACCAACGTGCTCGCCACCTTCATCGCCATTGCCTTCGTCGATAAAATCGGACGCAAACCCATTATGTATGCCGGTTTCGTCACAATGGGCCTGGCCCTCATCGCGGTCGGCTCACTCTTTCTCATCGGCGGGGAACACCGCATGATCCCGAATTCCAAAGGCATCGCGGAGGCCAGCATTGTCTTGAAGAGCCTCAACTACGCCTATCCCGCCATCTTCTCTCTGCTCATCTTTATCGTCGGATTCGCCATGAGCGCCGGTCCCATAATCTGGGTGATCTGCTCGGAGATCTATCCGCTGGCCGGACGCGATCTGGGCGTGACCTTCAGCACCGGGACAAACTGGATTACCAACGCGATCGTGGGTATGACATTCCTTTCGCTCATCAATGGCGTTGGACCTGCTAACACCTTCCTGCTCTACGGCGGATTGAACGTGTTGTTCATCTTCTTCTTCCTCATCTTCGTCCCGGAAACCAAGGGGATCTCCCTGGAAAAAATTGAGCGCAATCTGATGTCCGGCCTGCCGCTTAAGAAGATCGGGCGGTAGGGGATTGCCCGGTTGTGATTCACCACCGCCCGACCGAGCTGTTGGCGCCCTCGTGAAAGCAGCAGGGTGCCGCCCGTGTCGCCATCCACGGCATTGACCCGTTGATTGGTCGAAGGGTTCAGGCAGTCCCTGCCTCCCGACCGCCCTGCCGGGCTTTCACGATGGCCAGAACGAGAAAATAAAAAATCACCGCAGACGGCGCGGAAACAAAAAGCGAACCCACCAGCAAAGGCAGGCCGAGCGTGAAAAACGTGGTCCATTTCAGCATCTCGCTCAGATGAAAATGCTCGCGCAGGAGTTCAAATTTCGGCGGCAGGTGATGCGGATGGCTCATCATCCAATAGCCGATGTCGTACTCGAATCGCATGAGAAAAGGCACGAAAGGCGTGAGCACATCGTGGAGCGAAACAGAAATAATGGCGGCGATGGGATTGCAGCGCAACCCGTAGGCCAAGCCGAGCGAGAGCAGGGTTTTCACGCCGAAAAGCGGGGTGAATCCCACAAACACCCCAATGGCCACCCCGCCCGCGATGGCATGCGGGGTGTCCTTGAGGGAAAAAAGTTTCCGCCCGAGTCCCTGCAAATACTCCCGCAGCCATTTCATGGCGGGCATTCTAAAACGGGAAACCTGAATTTCACGACTCAAGTTTCCACCGGCTGCTTTCTCCTCCATTCCCGATTGAATTCCTCCAACCCCGCGATAAACTCAAAATCCTATGAGGATAGCGGAATTCGAGGATGATGGGGGCGGCTCGCCATCCAGCTTTTCCCGCTGGCTTATTCCCGCGCTCATTCTTTCGCTCCTGTTGCACGGCTACTTCTGGTTTTGGTCGCGCGGTTTCGCCCTCAATCAAACCAGTGCGGCCTATTACGAACGCGTTGTGCCCCGCACCTTCCATCTCGAACGCGCGGTGATTGATGACAAACTGCTGGAACCCGAGTCCAGCGACGAAAAACGCGTCGCCATGGCCCCGCAAGCAGTGGCACTGCCCGAGGAGAAAGTCGCCTTTGAAAAACTCATGGCCGACAACAAGGGCGACCCCGCCGCGCCCAAAATCGACCCGATCGTCCTCTCGGAAAAACCCACCGCCGCCACCACCAGCCTCGATCAGGCCATGGAAACCGCCCGGCGCACAGGCGCACAAAGCGTGCTGGAAGATTCCCAATCGCTCCGGCAGGCTCTGCTGGATGAAAAACCCGAATCCGGCGGTCGAGCCCTGAGTGATCTTGTGGCCCCCGAAGCACGCACCGGAGGCGCACTCGTCAAGGCGAGCCAGCTTCGCGGCGGGGACACGCCCGGCTTCAGCAATCTCGACGATCTCCTCGCGCAAACCGGGCCGCTCACAGCCGAGACCGCGCCGATCCTCATGCCGGCCGATCTGCTTTTTGAGTTTGCCCAATACCGCCTCAGTTCCGGCGCCCAGGCCGGACTGAGCAAGCTCGGCCTGCTCATCCAGCGCAACCCGCAAGCCGTGTTTCTCATCGAAGGGCATACCGATTCCATCGGCACGGAAGAATCGAACCTGACCCTCAGCCAGGATCGCGCCACCATGGTGAAAATGTGGCTCGTCCGGGAAATGAAAATTCCCGCCGACCGCATCGAGACCGTAGGCTACGGCGAGTCCCGCCTCATCGCTCCCGCTTCCGGAACGCAGGCAGAACAGCAAATCAACCGCCGCGTCGAAATCGTCATCCGACCCAAGCCGTGATGATAAATTCCGGCCGACGACGCAGAATCCTTCTGCCCTCCCTGCCTCCCGTTGAAAGCCTGCCCGTTGCTTCGCCGCCGAGGCCGACCCTCTCCCTCCGATGATCGGCATCAAGGAACGCGTGCTCGAACAGGCCGCCCGCAGGCTGCACGAAAAAGCCCGTAAAAAAACCGCCGGATCGGTCGAGGTTTTCCGCAGGTTCCGCAAAATCGAGGAACTCCGCCTGCGCATGTGGCACAAATCCGGCGGCGGCGGCCGCGAGGTTTCCCGTCAGCGCGCCGATCTGGTGGACATTCTTTTTCGCGAGCTTTTCGACGGCATTGTGCATGCCGTCGCGCCCAAGGGCCTGCCCGAACCGCTCGGCGTCACCGCGCTCGGCGGTTACGGACGCCGCGAACTCGCCCCCTTCAGCGACATAGACCTCATGTTCCTCACCCACAAGGCCACCCCCGATCCAGCCATTGAGGAAATCATCCGCCAGACCCTCACGGCCCTCTGGGACATCGGCTACAAAGTCGGCCACTCCACCCGCTCGATCCCCCAGGCCATCAAGCATGCCAATGGCGACATGATCACTAAGACCTCCATGCTGGAAAGCCGTTTTCTCAGCGGCGACCGCGCGGTCTTCACCGCTTTCAAGGAACGCTTCGAGAAGGACTGCGTCGCCGGTCGCGAGGCCAAATACGTCGCATGGCGACTGGCCAATCAGGCCGAGATGCGCGCCAAATATGGCCACAGCATTTTCATGCAGGAGCCCAACGTGAAAAACGGCATGGGCAGCCTGCGCGATTACCACAGCCTCATCTGGATCAGCTATTTCAAGGAGCACTGCAACACCACGGCCAAGCTGGTGGACAAACACCTCCTCCGGGATTCCGAACGCCGCGCACTGGAAAAAAGCTACGACTTCCTCCTGCGCGCACGCACCGAGATGCATTATCTCGCCGAGCGCCCCCAGGACAGCCTCACCCTCCAGCTGCAGGGCCGCGTCGCCGGCAGCTTCGGCTATCCCCAGCGTCACATCCTCCGCCGGGTCGAGGCCTTCATGCGGGAATACTACAGCCACAGCCGCGATATTTACCTCATTACCGAATCCGCCATTGAGCGCATGAAAATCTCCCCGGAAAAAGCCGGGCTGCTCGGACTGTTCAAGTCCCGGGCCGAAAAATTCGACGGCTTCGTCGCCCGTCACGGCAAACTCTCCGAGCAATCCCGCGAGATCTTTACCGAGGATGCGTTCCGCCTCATCCGCGCCTTCCATCACATTCAAGTCCGCCAGCTCGACCTCAGCACCGAACTGCGCGACCTCATCCGCCGCCGCCTCCGGCTGGTGAACCGCACTTTCCAATACGCCCGCGCCTCGCGCGAAAGCTTCCTCGCGATCCTCTCCCACAAGGGCGAGGTAGGCCGTATCCTCCGTCAAATGCACGACCTCGGTTTCCTCGGGCGCTATATCCCCGAGTTCGGCGCCCTCACCTGCCTCGTCCAGCATGAGTTCTACCATCGCTACACCACCGACGAACACACCCTCGTCGGCATCGAGAAACTCGACCGAATCATCCTCGCCCGGGAGGACCGGTTTCGTGGCTACCGCGCGCTTTTCCAAAAGCTGGAAGACCCCGCCATGCTCTACCTTGCCCTGCTTTTGCACGACACCGGCAAGGCCGCCAACCAGCGCCATCACGAGGAAGCCAGCGCCGTGCTCGCCCAGAAAGTCGCCCGCCGCCTCCAGCTTTCCTCCGAGCGCCGCCGCATGCTCATCCTGCTGGTCAACTCCCACTGCGAGCTTTCCTCCACCGCGCAAAAACGCAATCTCGACGACCCTGCCACCATCGCGGAATTTGCCGGCATCGTCGGCAACCAGGCCAACCTCGACGCCCTCATGCTCCTCACCCTGGCCGACGGCATGGGCACCAGCGATCAGAACTGGTCCGATTGGAAAGAGGGCCTCGTCTGGACCCTCTACCGCCGCACCCGCGACTACCTCGAGAGCGGCCCCGCCACCCTCGCCCAACTCAAAAAGAACCGCGAGGATCTCAACGAAGCTGTCACCAAACGCCTGGCCCGCGATTACAGCGAGGAAGTCTCAGCCCATTTCCAGCATATGCCCGACCGGTATTTCCAAATGTTCGACTCCGAACAAATCGCCGACCACCTCCGCCTCTACCGCACGTTTTTGGAGACCCACCTCACCAGCGACGATCCCACCCCCTACGCGCCTGCTTTCAAATGGATCGCACGGCCGGAACACGGCCACAGCGAAGTCTGGGTTTGCGGCTGGGACCGCCCCCGCCTGCTCGAACGCATCGCCGGCGCCTTTCTCTCCGCTCAGATCAACATCCTCAGCGCCGACATCTTCACCCGTGGCGACAACCTTGCGCTCGACATCTTCCGCGTCTGCAGCACCCAGTTCACCCCCGTCACTCACGCCAAGGACATTGCCCGCGTCGAAACCCGCCTCTCCGACTCGCTCACCGTCGAGGAATACGACTTCACCCCGCTCCTCAGCAAAGACACCCGCCTGCGCACCTACCGCATTTCGCAGGAGGCCGATCTCCCAACCAAGATCGCGGTGGATAACGAATCCCACCCGAACTATACCCTCGTGGACATCCAAACCCCCGATCGCCTCGGCCTGCTCTACGACCTGCTCCGCGCTTTCGGCGAAGCCAGCGTGAACATCGAACTCTCCCGTATCACCACCGAGATGGACATCGCGATGGACAGTTTCTACATCACCGGCAAGGACGGCAAAAAGACCACCGACGCGGTCGCCATCAAACGTCTCCAACGCTTGCTCCAACGCGCCTCCGTGCGCGTGCAGGCGTAAAAAAGCGGCGTCACCCGTGCCATGACCCCGCGCTTCCCCACGCTTTTCTGGCGGCAGGTCGTGCGCCCTTCCTGGCGGCACCCCCTTCTCACCGGGCTCAACATCCTCAGCATCGCGCTGGGCATCACCGTCTTTCTGGCCGTGCAGATCGCCAATCGCGGCGCGCTGGCCAGTTTCCGCTCCGCCGCCGAACTCACCACCGGTCGCGCCGAACTGGAGGTGCGCGGTCCGATTGATGACTCACTGCTCCCGGCCGTCGCCGCCACGCCCGGCGTGCGCGTGGCCACGCCCCTGATCGAAGGCATCGTAACCCTGCCGGATTTTCCCGGCGAATATCTCCGCATCCTCGGCGTGGATCCCTTCACCGGAGCGGAACTTTTTTCCTTCCAACTTCAGGATGCCGCCGGCCATTCCCTTGCCCTCGAAAAATGGCTGGCCGATCCGGAAGCCATTGCCCTCCAACGCTCCTCCGCAACGTCCCGTTTTCACTCGCCGCTGCGGGTGCTGGCCGGAACCACTTTGCGAACGCTCAAGCCGGTCTTCAGCTTCGAACCGGAAAACGCCCTCGCGCAAGGCGACACCCGCCTGGCCGCCATGGATATCGGCTGGGCCCAGGAACTCCTCGGCCAGGCGAACCGCCTCTCCTCCATCCAGATTCTTTTGGACGATCCCTCCCGAACCGAACACGTCGCCGCCGCCCTGCGGCGCATCCTTCCCGCCGATGTGACGGTGGCTCCCCCCGCCGCACGCAGCACCGAGATGGAAACCATGCTCGGCGCTTTCCAGCTCAACCTCACCGCCATGAGCCTCGTCTCCATCATTGTCGGCATGTTTCTCATCCACAACAGCGTGGCCGCCGCCGTGATCCGCCGCCGCACGGATATCGCCATCCTGCGGGCCGGCGGTGCGACCCGGAGCGAAATCCGCGCGCTCTTTCTCGGTGAGGCCGCGCTGCATTCCCTGCTCGGCTCCACCCTCGCCATCGCCCTCGCACCCGGGCTGGCCGGATGGATCTCCGCCCCCGTTGCGCAAAGCGTCTCCTCGCTCTACGCCCTCACCCGCATCGAGCATTTCGGTCTCGCCCCCTGGCAAATCGGGCAGGCTTTTATCATTGGTCTTGTCGCCTGTCTTGCCGCCGCCTGGCGGCCCGCCTCGGAGGCCGCGCGGTGCGATCCCTCCCGAATTTTGCGCCACGGTGCGCCCGACGAAATGTCCGCCTCCCTGCGCGGAAGCCGCCTCGTCTGGGCCGCCCTGATCCTGGCCGCCGCCGTGATCTTCAGTTACCTCGCCCTCCATGGCGGCCCGCAACTTCTCGGCTTCGCCGCCGCCGCCGCCGTCCTCGCCGGGTTTACCCTGCTGGTGCCCTGGCTCGCCGCAGGCATCGCCGCCTGCTTCCGAAAATCCGGCACCCTCGTCCGCTGCGCCTCCGATCAGCTCGCCCGCTCCCTCCACCGCAATGCCATCACCATCGCGGCGCTCTCCGCCGCTGTCGCCATGTCGGTCAGTGTCACGGTGATGATCCACTCCTTCCGCGCCAGCGTGCTGCGCTGGATTGACCACACCCTTGTGGCCGACCTCTACATCGCCCCCGCCGTCAACGACATCGCGGGTCTGCAAGCCTTCCTGCCCGCAGAAGCTACCGCCTGGGCCACCGGACAACCCGCTGTCGCCTCCACCGCCACCTTCCGTGAATTCCCCATCCGCTTCCGCGACCAGCCCGCCACGCTCTCCATCATCGCAGGCGCGGCCCGCGGCGGCCTCGAGTTTCTGGACGGGCCCTCCGCTGACGCCGCAGCGGATTTCCAATCCGGAAACTTCATCGCACTCTCCGAAAGCTTCGCCCAGCGTTTTCAACTAACCCGCCACGCGGAAATCCTCCTGCCCACGCCCACCGGCGAAAAATCCTTCACCGTCTGCGGAATCTATCGCGATTTTTCCCGCGACCGCGGCACGATCCTCATCCCCCGCAGCCTCTTCGAACGCCACTGGCACGACGACCGCATCCATTCCCTCGCCCTCAAACTCACGGACTCCGACCAAAGCGAAGCCGTCACCACCGCCTTCCGTCAGCGGTTCGGCCACGATGGCGAGTTCACCATTTACGACAACGCCGCCCTGCGCCGGCGCGTGCTCGAAATCTTTGACCAGACCTTTGCCGTCACCTCCGTCCTGCGCAGCATCGCCGTGCTCGTCGCCGTGGCTGGCGTTCTCTTTTCGCTCAGCGTGCTCGTGATCGAACGCGAGCGCGAAATCGGAGTCCTGCGCGCCGTGGGCGCCTCCCGCTGCCAAATCCTCGGCATATTTCTCGTCCAAGCCGCCCTCCTCGGGCTCACCGCCACCCTGAGCGGTCTCGTCTCCGGCAGTGCCCTCGCCCTGGTCCTCACCTGGGTCATCAACAAAGCCTTCTTCGGCTGGACCATCGAATTAAATTATCCCCTGCTGACCCTCGCCGCGACTCCGCTCTGGCTCATCCCCGCCGCCCTCCTCGCCGCGCTGCTCCCCGCCTGGAGGGCCTCCCGCATCGCGCCGGCTCTGGCGGTGCGATTTGAGTAAGTTTTTCTTCCGAAGTCCCTTGAGCGAATGCCAGACGGAAAAAATGGCTGGCCTTTTCCGTTGCACCTGCGACACAATCTCAATAAGTTCAACCCATGGCACCAACAACTTTTCTTAGTGATCTGAGCGTCGGCATGTCTGGCGTCATTGCGGATCTGCCGCCCGACTCGGATGCGCACACGAGGTTGAGGGAACTTGGATTCGTGCCTGGCACACCGGTGAGGCTCGTCCGCCGTGCGCCCATGGGTGACCCCATAGAGGTGGCCGTGCGCGGCTCGCGGCTGGCCATGCGCAAGGGAGAGGCGGGGAAGATCAAACTCGTGCCCGGGTGAGTGTAAAAATAAAGTCGCCTGACGAAAAAACGGCCCTGCCCGCGGATACCGATTCGTCATTGACTGACCCCGTTTTCGCCATGGTGGGCAATCCCAACTGCGGGAAGAGCACCATCTTCAACACGCTCACGGGGCTGAAGCAGAAGGTGGCGAACTACCCCGGCGTCACCGTTGAGAAACGCGAGGGCACCTGTCTCAGTCAGCACGGGAAGAGGCTGCGCCTGCTCGACCTTCCTGGTGCATACAGTCTCAATGCGCGTTCGCCGGATGAGGCGGTGGTGCGGGATGTGTTGCTGGGACGTCGGACGGATACGCCGAAACCTGACCTCGTGATTTTTGTGGCTGATGCGTCGAACCTTGAGCGAAATCTCTACCTCGCCACCCAGGTCTTTGAATTGGGGATTCCCTCTCTCCTGGTCCTAAACATGATGGACGTGGCCGAGGACAAGCAGCTCCGCATTGATCAGGAGGAACTCAGCCGCCGGCTCGGCATCCCGGTCATTCTCATGCAGGCGACTTCGGGTAAAGGCATGCTGGAGTTAAAATCCGCACTCAGCAGAAAACCCGCTGCCGCACCGCGCCGTGAGCCCCCCCTTCCCGCGCCGGTGGCGGCCGCATTGGAAAAAACGCGGGCGGAGCTGACCGCCGCGGGCGTGCTGGACGAACAGGCTTCCCTGCTGGAGCCGCTTTATCTTGTGAGCGATCACGATCCGGCGCACTACGGCATAGAGGAGTTCCATCTGGGCCGCATCGCGGCGTGCCGTGCGCTCCTTGAAAAAAATCATCCAGCCTGGGAGAATCATCTGGCGGCGGCACGCTATGCCGATATCGAAAAATTATTAAGCGGAGTTCTGCGCAGACCCGCGCGCGATGAGAGCACGCTGACGGACAAGCTCGACAGCATTTTTCTGCATCCGGTGTGGGGCGGCGCGTGCATGGCGATGATCATGCTGCTGCTGTTTTACATGATCTTCAGCGTGGCCGAAGGGCCGATGGAATGGATCGACGGCGCGATGGCGTCCGCCGGGAACTGGATCGGGTCACAGATGGGGCCTGGCGACCTCCGCGACCTCGTGGTCAGCGGCATCATTCCCGGCGTCAGCGGCATCGCGAAGTTTCTGCCGCAGATTCTTATTTTATTTTTCTTCATCGGCATGATGGAGGACACCGGTTACATGGCACGCGTTGCCTTCATCATGGACAAGTTCATGGGGCGCGTCGGGCTGAACGGGCGCTCCTTTGTCCCGTTTTTCAGCAGTTACGCGTGCGCCGTGCCAGGCATCATGGCCACGCGCACCATCGCGAGCCCGAAGGACCGGCTCATCACCATTCTCATCACGCCGCTCGCGAGTTGCTCCGCGCGTCTGCCGGTTTATCTGCTGATGATTGCGGCCATGTTTCCGGCTGGCAAGGTGCCCTCGCTGCAGAAAGCCCTTATCATGCTGGGCATGTATGCGCTGGGCACCGGCGGCGCCTTCGCATTTGCGTGGCTCTTCAACCGCAGCATGGCGAAGGAAAAAAGCAGCCTCATGGTTCTGGAGATGCCGTCCTATAAGCGGCCCGCGCTCAGGCACGTAGCCCACTACATGCTGGAGCGCGCGAAGATCTTCCTTGTTCGTGCCGGCACCGTGATCCTCGGGCTGTCCATTCTGCTCTGGGCCGCACAAACTTATCCCAAACCATCCACTCCCGAGCCGGAAAATCCTGCTGCAAAAGCAGCTTATAACACCGAGCATCTGGCCAACAGCATGGCGGGCCGCGCCGGGCATTGGATTGAACCCCTGATCAAGCCGCTCGGCTTCGACTGGAAGATAGGCATCGGCTTGATCTCAAGCTTCACCGCGCGCGAGGTCTTCGTCAGCACCATGAGCATTATTTACGCCGTCGAAAGCAAAGGTGATGAAAACCTCGAGCCGCTCACCAAGCAAATCGCCGATGATAAATGGCCGGATGGCCGCCCCATCTTCACCCCGCTGGTGTGCATCAGCCTGATGGTTTTTTACGTCTTCGCCATGCAGTGTCTCAGCACCGTCGCCGTGGTGAAGCGAGAGACAAACGGCTGGAAGTGGCCGCTGTTTCAGATCGCTTACATGACCGGCACAGCGTATTTGGCCAGCCTGGCCGTCTATCAAATAGGAAGCCTGCTGGGCTTTTAAATTATGAACGAGACCTGGCAAACCTACGCGGCAGCAGCCGTTGTCCTGTTTACGCTCGGCTGGTTTCTCCTGCGCATGACCAGGAAGAAAAAAACTGGCGGCTGTGCCTCATGCGGTCGGTCGTCAGCACGAAAGACCAACCTCCCCTGACTTCCGCAGCAACCGGAAAACCGTCATAAGCCCACGCATTTTTTACAACGGCGAGCTTCTCTACGGGGTGCACCCCGGAGTTCAGTTTGCCATTATCTCCGGAATTATTCTCCGGGTGAAAGACACCTAAGCGAGCAAGCGATGCGGAATAAAGCGACCCTTCGTCAGCCCGGCTTATGCGCGAGCGTCTCAAGCAAGAACGGTGCGGTGCGGCTGGTCTTGGATTTCGCAACCTGCTCGGGGGTGCCTTCGGCCACGACTTCGCCGCCGTTGTCGCCGGCTTCGGGGCCGATGTCCACGAGGTAGTCGGCCTCCGCAATAACGTCCAGGTGGTGTTCAATGACGACGACCGTGCCGCCTTCGTCCACCAGGCGGTGGAGCACCCGGATGAGTTGGGCGACGTCGTGGGCGTGGAGGCCGATGGTGGGTTCCTCTAAAACGTAGAGCGTGGATTTGCCGCGGCGGGTGGTCTTGACCTCCTCGGCGGCAGCGGTGGAGCGGCGGGTGAGCTGGGTGACGAGCTTGATGCGCTGGGCTTCGCCGCCGCTTAACGTCGGGCTGGGCTGGCCGAGCTTGAGGTAGCCGAGGCCGGTTTCGTTGAGGAGGCTGAGGGCGCGTTTGATCTTGGGATGGGCGGCGAAGAAGGTGGCGGATTGCTCGACAGTCATGTCCATCACGTCGCCGATGGATTTGCCGTTGTATTCGATCTCGAGTGTGGCGGAGTTGTAACGGCGTCCGGCGCATTCCTGGCAGGGCATGTAGGAGGCGGGAAGGAAGGTCATCTCGAGCTTGATCACACCCTGGCCCATGCAGGAGTCGCAGCGTCCGCCCTCGTTGTTGAAGGAGAACCGGCTGGCGGTGTAGCCGCGCATACGGGCGGATGGGAGGTTGGCGTAGAGGGCGCGGATCTCGTCGAAAACCTTGATGTAGGTTGCCGGGGTCGAGCGGGAGGTCTTGCCGATGGGGGATTGGTCCACCTCGAGGACCGCGCCGATGTGCTCGGTGCCGGTGAGAGTGCGGTAGCCGGCGTTGTCGTTGAGGCGCCGGTTTTTTTTGTGGGTGATGGATTCCTTCACGGCGGGCAGGAGCACGCCGCGCACGAGGGTGCTCTTGCCGGAGCCGGAGATGCCGGAGATGACGCTGAGGCGATGGATGGGGATGCGCACGTCGGCGTCCGTGAGATTGTGCCGATTGGCACCGCCGAGTTCGATCCAGCCGGGGACGTCGTCGAGGCTGCGGCGGGTGCCTCGCGAAGGGTGCGGCATGGGGGTCTTGAGGCAGCGGCCGGTGAGCGAGCGTTCGTTGACAAGAATGTCGGCGAGGGTTCCGGAGGCGATGATTTCTCCGCCGCGGCTGCCGGCTTGCGGGCCGAGATCAATGACGTGGTCGGCGCGGCGCATGGTTTCCTCGTCGTGTTCGACGATGACGAGGGAGTTGCCGTTGTTGGCCAGGAGGGTGAGGGCGTCGAGCAGGCGGGCGTTGTCGCGGGCGTGGAGGCCGATGGTGGGTTCGTCGAGGACGTAGAGCACGCCACGGAGGTTGGAGCCGAGTTGGGCGGCAAGGCGGATGCGTTGGGATTCCCCGCCGCTGAGGGTGTTGGCGGTGCGGTCGAGGTTGAGGTAGTTCAGACCGACCTGGCTGAGGAAGCGCAGGCGCTGGGAAATCTCGGCGAGGACGTCGGTGGCGATCGCGGCCGCAGAGCCGGTGAAGTGGAATTTGTCCACCAGGGCAATGGCTTCCTCGGCGGGGGCATGGGTGAAGCCGGTGATGGTCTGGCCTTGGAGGAAGACGTTGCGGGCGGTGTCGTTGAGGCGCGCACCTTGGCATATGGGGCAGGGACGGGCTTCCTCGTCCGCGAGGTGTTCGTGGCTGCGCTCCTGGGCGAGTTCGGCTTCGAGGACACTCTCGAACTCCTTGGTGGAGTAATCGGTCCAGACTTCGCCGAAACCGCGGCAGTGGGTGCACCAGCCGTGGGGGGAGTTGAAGGAAAAAAGGCGGGGATCGAGCGGTTCGAAAGCGCGCGCGCAGTCCGGGCAGTTCATTTCGGAACTGAGGGTGTGGGATGCGCCTTTGCTGTCGAGGACGCGGGCGGTGCCTTTGCCGATGCGCATGGCGCGCTTGACGAGGTCCGGCGTATTGACCGTTTCGCCGGGGGCGACTTCGCCAACGAGGGCGTCAATGGTGTGTTCCTTGAAGCGTTCCAGTTTGGTGAAGCGGGCGACGGGTTCGAGTTCACCGTCCACGAGGAGAAACTCGATGCCCTGCTTGACGGCCCATTGGGCGACCTTGGTGTGGAACCCTTTCTTAGCCTTGATCAGCGGGGCGAAGAGCTGGATTTTTCCGTGCGTGGAGAGTTCCTGAACGGTGGTGGTGATGGCGGAGAGGGTTTGTTTTTCGACCGGGACATGGCAATCAGGGCAATGCTGGGTGCCGAGTTTCGAGAAGAGCAGCCGGAGGAAATGGTAGATCTCGGTGACGGTGGCGACGGTGGATTTTCCGCCGCCGCGCGTGACGCGCTGTTCGATGGCGACGCTGGGGGGCAGCCCCTCAATGGAGTCCACGTCCGGTTTTTCGAGCTGGTCCACAAACTGCCGCGCGTAGGCGGACATGCTGTCGAGGAAGCGGCGCTGGCCCTCGGCGAAAAGGACATCAAACGCGAGGGTGGATTTGCCGGAGCCGCTCAGGCCGGTGACGACGACGATTTTTTCGCGCGGGATCTCGACGGTGAGATTTTTGAGGTTGTGCTCACGCGCGCCGACCACCCGGATGGAGGTTGATTGCGGAGCGCGGACGGCCGGTGGCGGAGTGCGGGAAATCCTCTCTTTGTGCGCCGGGCCGGTCAGGGCCGATTGGAGGAACTGACCGGTGAGGGACTTCGCGCATCGGGCGACGGTTTCCGGAGTTCCGGCGGCGACGATCTCGCCACCTTGATCGCCGGCTTCTGGGCCCATGTCCACGACCCAGTCGGCGCATTTGATGACTTCGAGGTTGTGCTCGATCACGATGAGGCTGTTGCCATCCTTCACCAGGCGCTGGAAGACTTTCAACAGCTGCGCGATGTCGTCGAAATGCAGGCCGGTGGTGGGTTCGTCGAAGATGAGGAGGGCGCCGTCCTCGCGTTTTTCGGCGAGGTGGCCGGCGAGCTTGAGGCGCTGGGATTCGCCACCGCTGAGGGCGTTGACCGGCTGACCGAGGCGCAGATAACCGAGGCCGACGTCGGCCAGGAGTTGGAGGGATGCGAGAATGCGGGCGTTACCCTTGAAGAACACGATGGCCTCCTGGGCGGTCATTTCGAGAACGTCGTGGATGGATTTTTCCCGGAGCTTGATATCCAGAATATGAGGACGGAAGCGACGGCCTTCGCATTCCGGGCAGCGCAGGAAGAGATCGCTGAGGAACTGCATCTCGACCTTTTCGTAACCAAGCCCGGCGCAGCGTTCGCAGCGTCCATCACCGGCGTTGAATGAAAAGGAGGAGGGCGAGAGTCCGGCCTCGCGCGCGGCGGGAAGGGTGCCGAAAATGTCGCGGACCTCATCGTAAACACCGATGTACACTGCAGGGGTGGAACGGGGCGTGCGGGCCAAGGGCGATTGGTCCACCATGATAATCTCGCCGACTTCCTCGTCGCCCGCGATGGAGCGGCAGGCGCCGGGCGCATCGTGATCGCCGATGGCATCGCCGGAGAGGTTGCCATAGAGCACGTCGTGAACGAGCGAGCTTTTTCCCGAGCCGGAAACACCGGTGACGCAGCAAAACACGCCGAGCGGAATCGCGGCGTTGATGTCGCACATGTTGTGGTGGCGGATGCCGTTGAGCTTGACGAATTTTTTGGGTTTGCGGCGCTGGGCGGGGACGGGGATGCTTTTTTTACCGGAGAGGTACTCCGCGGTCAGAGAGCCGGACTTGGCCAGATCGCCGAGCAGGCCGGAGAACATGAGCTTCCCGCCGGTGTTGCCGCCGCCGGGGCCGATGTCCACGACGTAGTCGGCACCGCGAATAATGGCTTCCTCATGTTCCACCACGACGAGCGTGTTGCCCTTGTCGCGCAGGGCGTGCATGACCTTGACCAACTGCGCGGTGTCGCGCGGATGCAGGCCCACACTGGGTTCGTCCATAACGAAGAGGGTGTTGACCAGCGACGCGCCGAGGCAGGTGGTGAGGTTCACGCGTTCGATCTCGCCGCCGGAAAGCGAGCGGGTCGGACGGTCGAGCGTGAGGTAGCCGAGGCCGACTTCATTGAGATAATACAGGCGCGAAAGAATCTGGTCGCGCAGGAGCACGGCGCTCGGATCGTCCTTCGGAACGGATGTTGCCTCGATCAGGGCGCGCAGGTCGCGGGCGGGCGTGGCGGCAATCTCGGGGAGGGTTTTGTGCGAGGGCTCGAGCCGGTAGTTCAGGGTCTCGGGCTGGAAACGGCCGCCGTGGCATTTGGGACAGGGCTGGTGATTGCGGTAGCGGCTGAGCAAGACGCGGATGTGCATCTTGTAAGTCTTCGATTCGAGCCAGCGGAAGAATCCCTTCACGCCATACCAGACGCCGCTTTCCAGATCCTCGCCGGAAAGATCGGCGCCACTTTCGCCATTCATCACCCACTCCTGATCGGCCTTGGGCAGTTCCTCAAAGGCCGTGTGAACATCCACCTCGTGCCGGGCTGCGGCACGCATGAGGTCCCGCTGGCATTCCTTGGACTGGGCGGCTTGAAACGGCTTGACCACCCCGGAGGCAAGAGAGAGCGAGCGGTCGGGCATGACTCGGTTCCAGTCAATACCGACGATGCGTCCGAACCCCTTGCAGTCGGGACACGCGCCGAGCGGATTATTAAACGTAAAAAGCCCCGGGCTGGGCGGGCGAATGTCGAGGTCGCAATGCGCACAATGCCAACCGGAGGAAAACGGTTGCGCTTTGAGCGGGGAGGGTTGTGTGATTTGGATTTTTCCCCGACCGAAACGGAGGGCGCTTTCGACAGCCTCGGCGAGGCGCGAACGGTTTTTTACAGCGACCTCAATGCGATCCTGGAGGACCGACACAATCGCAGGCAGGCGGATACCTTTGGGCGCTTCGTCGGTGCGGATGGCGTCACCGTTGAGCAACACGCGCAGGTAGCCCTGCTGGCGGAGGAAATCAAAAAAATCCGCCGCCTTGGTTTTCGCCGGCACGGGAATCCCGAAGGTGACGAAGACCTGCTCTCCCTCCATTTCGGCGAGGATGTGTTCGATGATGGAGTGCGCGGTTTCGGTGCGGATCTCGCGTGCGCAGGAGGGACAAAACGCGTGCGCAGCACGGGGGAAAAACAGCTTCAGGTAGTCATTGATCTCGGTGATCGTGCCGACGGTCGAGCGGGTGGTTTTGACCGAGTTGGCTTGCTCGATCGCGATGGCGGGCGGGATCCCCTCAATGAGGTCCGCCTTGGGCTTGTCCATCCGCTCCAAAAACTGGCGGGTGTAGGGGCTGAACGTCTCGACATAACGACGCTGGCCCTCCGCATAAAGGGTGTCGAAGGCGAGG
>Ga0114978_10001573_pt1 | contig 19174 bp, 19 predicted proteins | sample S_140212_EF_Meta_FD_87027 | JGI IMG/M metagenome (GOLD analysis project Ga0114978, IMG submission 87027) | Freshwater microbial communities from Lake Simoncouche, Canada to study carbon cycling - S_140212_EF_MetaG | ecosystem: Environmental > Aquatic > Freshwater > Lake | place: Lake...
CAGCGTACTCGAATTCCACCTGAGCTTTGGCCTCAAGCGTCGCTCGGATCGGTGTTGAGCATGCGGTCCGAGCGCAGCACGATTTTTTCCGCCTTCAGCGCCTCGATATCTTTCGCTGAGTAACCGAGCGTCGCGAGAATGATGTCCGTGTGCGCGCCGAGTCCGCCGGGCTGCTCGCGCACCGCGAATTCCTCAGTGCGCCCCATGGTGATCGGCAGCTTCGGCAGCTTGAACGGCTTGTCGCCGACTTTCAGATGCAACCAGTGGCCGCCTTCGTTCATATGTTTTTCATCGACGATATCGAGTGGCGTATTAACGGGCGAGAACGGCACCAGCGCCTTGTATAGACGCTCGGCGATGTCGTCGTAATCCAACTGTACGACCGCCGCGGCCACGCGCTCGTTGATGCGCGGCTTGTGGACGCCGCGCTTCTTGTTGCTGTTGAACTCGGTCGAATCGCGCCAGTCGGCAAAGCCAAGCGCGTCGCACAAACCTGTCCAGTGCCGGTTGCCTGTGACCGCGATGAAAATCTCACGGCCTTGCTTCGTCGGAAACAGACGGTACACGCCCCAGCCCATGTTGGCGCCCATGCCGCTCGAGCGCGAGCCGCGCGGCGGCGCATTGACACCGGTCAATTGCGCGCCAAGCACGTACTGGCTGATCCAGAACACGATGGTTTCGTAGAGTCCCGCTTCTATGTTGTCGCCCTCGCCCGTGCTCTCGCGCCGGTACAGCGCGGCGAGAATCCCGATCACACCGTAAGTCGCGGCGCCGATATCGGTGATCGAGGCGCCCGCGCGCATCGGCTGATCCTTGAACCCGGTGAGATAGGCAAGCCCACCGCCCATTTGCGCGAGCTCGTCGAGAAACGGCCGGTCGCTGTAGGGGCCCGGCAGAAAGCCTTTGATCGAGCAGTAAATGACGCGCGGATTGACCTTACGTCCCCACTCGTAATCGAGGCCGAGCCGCTTCAATGCACCGGGCGCGAAGTTATCGAGTACCACGTCGGCTTGCGCCACGAGCTTCTCGAACACTTTCTTGCCGCCCGCCTTGCGCAGGTCGAGCGCGAGGAATTTCTTGTTGCGGTTGAACGAGAAAAAAGTCTGCCCGCCGTTCGACTGGCTGCGCGCGGTATCGCCGCTGGCCGGATGCTCGATCTTGATGACGTCGGCACCGAGATCGCCGAGCATCGCGCCACCGGAGGGGCCGGCGACGATGTGGCTCAGTTCGAGGACACGCACGCCCTTCAGCGGCAGCTTCTGCCGCGTTGCCTGACCCGCTGCAGCCATACTTACTTGACCGCGCGCACGGGCGAAACGGGCACGGCAGCCGCGCTTTCGTCCGGCTTGTACTCGGGACGCTGCCAGCTCGTAATCGGCTTGACCCACGGCGACGCCGCGCCGGCGTAGGCTTTGGGCCCAAGAATGAAATGCTTCGCCTGGGCGAGGGTTTCGATGCGCGGCATGTCCATGGCGTAAAGCTTGTCGAAATGCGGGCGCGGACCGGCCTTGGACACGAAGCCGTAGAGCTGGTGACCGACGACTTCCTCGGCCAGCCACACGACTTCGATCAATTTGTAGAGATCGACGCCGGTGTGTATGCCCATCTCCTGCAGCATGTGCATCAGGTCTTCGGTGGCTATCATCATCGCGGCCTGCCCCATCCCGCAATACGGGCAGCCGGCCATGCCGCCGATCGACGTCTGCAGGCGCATAGTGTCGTTGCTGTCGAGCACGCGCAACGCCGCATAGATGGATGCGAGCGCAGTGCCCCTTGCATTATGAAAATGCAGGTTGAAGTCAGTGATGGACGGGAAGCGTTTCTTGACTTCCACGAGCGTGCGCTCGACCTGGTGCGGCATGTTCCAGCCCGTCGCATCCGAAAACCCGACGCGCGTGACCGGCAGGCCGGCGTCGTTCCACGCCTTGATCATGCGGTCGAACATCGCCATCAGCTTTTCGGTCGGCACTTCGCCCGTCCAGTTGGAGCCAAAGCAGTTGCTGACGTTGAGGCCGCCGTCTTTGGCTCCCTTCGACTTGGCCTTCTCGATCATCTTCGGCCACGACTCGATCTGCTGGGCCTGCGTGCGGTTCGTATTGCGCTGCGCGAACACGTCGCACATGTCGACGCGCGTCGAGTATTCGTGCGCTTTAGGCGACAGCGGCGGCGTGTACTCTGCGGCGCGGTCCTGGCCTTTGTCGTTCAGCGCAGTGTAGGTGTAGCGCACGCCCGGTTTCGGCGTAAACGCGCGGACGAGATCGTCCATGCACGCCATTTGCGGCGTCCACTTCGGGCTGACAAAAGAGCCGACCGCGATTTCCTTGAGGCCTGTTTCCGACAACGCGTTGAGCAGCCGGACTTTGGCGTCCAGCGGAATGTCGGGACTTTCGATCTGCAGCCCGTCGCGCATGCCTTCTTCAGTGTGAATGATCTTTGGGTAGCCGCTCATGATATGCACCTCTGTCTGGATAATTAAATCTGATTGAATTCTACGCCTGCGGCTCGATAATGCCCTGCTTCTCGAGCAACGGATAAATACCGCCCGCCTGCAAAAGGTCCAGCAATTTTACCGGCAATGTCCTGGCCTTGAGCGTCTTGCCCGTAGTTACATTCCGTATCGCGCCGTCGTCGAAATTCACCTGCGCGACGTCGCCCTCGGAAAACAGGTCCGCAATTCCCGGGCATTCCATCGCCGGAAACGCGTAGTTTACGCAATTCCGGAAGAACAGTCCGTTGATAGATTCGGCGATGACGCAGCTGATACCGAGGTTTTTCAGCGAGCGCGACGCGGGCCGGCTGGAGCCCATGCCGAAATTCCTGCCGGCGACGATGATGTCCCCCGGCCGCACTTCATCCACCCAGCCCGGGCGGTTGGCTTTGAAAATCAGCTTTACCTGCTCCGCCAGGCTCATGTAAATGGAGCCGCCCGGCAGGATGAGGTCGGTGTTGATGTTGGCCGGGAACTTCCACACGCGCGCTTCGAATTTCAAGTTTGCTCCTAAAACGTAACCGCCGATGAACGCCGATAAACGCCGATGAAAAATAAAAATTAGGGCGGAGGAAAACGAACAGGTTTCAAAAAAATCAGCAGATCTGGATAATTCATACAAAGAGTTAAGCAATTCCTTTCAATTGGCTCTTGGAACTTATCTGCGTTCATCGGCGTTCATCGGCGGTTTCATTTAGCGCAGGAACTCGCGCGGATCAGTGATGACGCCGCGGATCGCCGAGGCGGCGACGGTCGCGGGCGAGCCCATGTAGATACGCGCACTCGCCTCGCCCATGCGCCCTTTGAAATTGCGCGTTGAAGCCGTGATGCAGGTTTCGTTGGCGCCCAGAATGCCCATGTGCGTTCCGCCGCACGCACCGCACGTCGAAGCGGTCACGACCGCGCCTGCATTCACCAGCGTGGTGATGATGCCCGCCTCGCTCGCCTCGCGATAAACGCGCTGCGACGCCGGCGTGACGATGAAGCGCACGCGCTGATCGACGCGGTGGCCGCGCACCACTTCCGCGACTAGCGCCAAGTCCTCGAGCGTACCGTTCGCGCACGAGCCGACAAATGCCTGGTCAATAGGCGTGCCAGCCGCGGCAGCGACCGGCTGCGAGTTTTCGATGACGCTGTCCGGGAACGCGACGAGCGGTTGCAGATCGCCGAGCTCGAATTTGCGCACCTCCTGATACTTCGCATCGGGGTCCGCATACACGCATTCGAATTCGTCCTGGGTGCGCGCGCGCAGCCAGTCTTTCATGACGTCATCTGCATCGAAAATCGAAAAGTCAGCTGACAGCTCGGTCGACATCGTGGTCAGCGTCTTGCGCGCGCTGATCGAGAGGTTCGCGAGCGCGGGCCCGCCGTACTCGATGTTGGTGTTCGTGTGGTCGCCGTATTTTCCGGCGATCTGCAGAAACGCGTCTTTCATCGTCACTGCGTTGGGAAGCTTGCCCGAGAGTTCGTAGCGGATGGTTTCGCCGACGATGAACCATGTCTCGCCCTGCGTCGCCGCGTAGATTACGTCGGGCACGCCGACGCCGCGCGCGAGGCAATTGAATACGCCCGCGCTGCCGGTATGCGAATCGCTGCACACGAGCAGCGAGCCCGGCAGCGCATAACCGAAATCCGCGACAAGCTGGTGGCTGATGCCCTGGTCGTAGCCGATGTCGTGAAAGCGCTTGATGCCGAACTGCGCGGCGAACTGGCGTGCGGTCTGATGCGATGCGGCGCCCGCCTTGTCGGGCGTCGGCGCACGGTGATCGAGGACGACGATCACGCGCTCGGGATGATCCAGTTTTTTGATCTTGCGCCAGCGGCCGGGCGCGAACATCGTATCGACGAACACCACGGTGTCGACGCCCACGGTGACGAGGTCGCCGGGGCTGACTTTTGCCTTCCCGGTCTTGCGGGCGAGAATTTTTTCAGTGAGCGTCATGCCCATCGCGGATTCCGTGTCTCTGGAGTTGAACTGAAATTACTGCTTGCAGCGAGGACTGCGACATATCTTAGCAGTTTCGAATTTTCCAATCGGGTATTTCATATTATTATCCGGGTTCCCGCCGCGGCCCCGCCGGCAATAAGGAAAGCGCTGCATGCGACTTGGTTACTTCACGATGCCCATGCATCCGGCGCATCGCGCGCCAGCACTCACGCTGGAAGAAGACCGCGAAGCGATCATCCTCGCGGACCGGCTCGGGTTTTACGACGCATTCGTCGGCGAGCACCTGACCGAGAAATCCGAGAACGTCACCAACAGTTTTATTTTTCTGGCGTCGCTGATCCACGCGACTAAGACCATCAAGCTTGCGACCGGCACCTCCAACCTGTCGCACACGCACCCGACGCTCGTCGCATCCCACGCTGCGATGTTTGATCACCTCGCGAAAGGCCGCTTCATTTTTGGCATCAGCCCCGGCGCTCTTTCTTCGGACGCCGAGGCCCTCGGCCTGTTGCAGGAAGACCGCAACAAAATATTCGCCGAAGCCATCGACGTCATCCTTGCCATCTGGGAGCGCGACCCGCCTTACAACATCGACCTGCCGGGCAACCGCTTCAAGGTCACGACCGAGAAGACGAGCGTGGCCGAAATCCAGCGCGGCGTGATGTACAAGCCTTTCCAGAAGCCGCGGCCGGAAATCGTCGGCACCGTGGTGGCGCCTTTTTCCAAGGGCGTGATCGCGATGGGCGAACGCGACTTCCATCCGCTCTCTGCCAACTTCCTGCTTTCGCACTGGCTGCCGAGCCACTGGACGAACTACGTAGAGGGGAAAAAACGCGCGGGGCTGGTGGCAAATGTTGCCGACTGGCGAGTGGCGCGCACCATCTTCGTCGCCGACGACGAACAGACCGCGCAGCGCTACGGCCGCACCGACCCCAACAGCCCGTACCGTTATTACTGGAACATGCTGCTGAGGAAAATGATGATTTCCAAACGCCATATCATTTTCAAGACCAGCGAGACGCAGGACGACAGCGAACTGACCGACGACTACATGGTGGGCCGCCTGGTGCTATGCGGCACCGTCAACAATGTGGTCGATCAGATACTGAAACTGCGCGAAGAAATCGGCGACTTCGGTGAAATCGTTTATGCCGGCATGGACTGGGTGGACGCGGGGCTCGCCAAACGCTCGATGGAGCTGATGGCGAACGAGGTCATGCCGCGGGTAAACAAGGCGATAAAAGCGTGATGGGAGATTCTTCCCTTCACCATTCACCCTTCTTTTTTCTCGCGCGGCGCCAGCACCATCTGCGTCTGGCTGATGATCGCAACCACGCGTCCATCGGCATTCTTGAGAGTCGTCTGCCACACGTTGGTGCTGCGCCCGATGTGCAGCGGCTTCGACACGCCGAGAATTACCGGCCCCGCACCCGCGGCGAAAAAATTGGTTTTCGATTCGAGTGTTGTCGTCAAATGGCCGGGTGGCAGGTTGGCCACCGTGCCCATCGCGCCCATCGCATCGGCGAACGCCATCAGCGCGCCGCCGTTCACGCGGCCGTTGCGGTTCATATGCCGCTCGTCTACAGGCATTTCGGCGACGACTTTTTTCTTCGTAACGGACACGATGCGCATCCCCAAGGTGCGCGCGACGCCGTTCTGCATCACGCGGTGCGGATCGTGTCCATTCGAAGCTGGGGGCTTTTTGCCGGAAGTTTTTTTCGCCATGGTCAGATCTTCCAATCCAGCCATTCGCACACCGCGCGGCCCATGATCCATTCCTTATCTTCGCTCGTGAGCCAGGGGATTTCTTCGGTGAACATCGTGACATGCTGGCGATACGTAATCGGCGAGCGCGACAGATCGGTGCCCCAGAACAGGCGCTGGGGGCCGAACGCGTCGTAGGCGCGGCGGATATAAGCTTGCAGTTCCTTATACGGATACTTGCCCGTCGAATAACACGGCAGCGCGCTCACCTTGGCGGCGACGTTCGGGCGCTCGGCAATCGCGAGCAGCATGTCGAGATCGTGAAACGCCTCTGCGTCTTTTTTGCTGCTCGAGAGCGACAGGTGGTCCATGGTGATCTTCAGGCCGGGATATTTCTGCGCCACCTTGTCGATCAGGTGCACCAGCGGATGTGGCACCAGCAAGTAGACCGGCACGCCGGCTTTTTCCGCTTCGCCCCACACCCAGTCCATATGGCCTTCGGTAAGCAGGGTGACCAGCACCGGGATGTGAAACGTGAAGCGCAGCCCCAGCATGCCGGCCTGCTGACGCCAGTTGGCGAGCTGGCCGCGCGATTTCGGGTCCTGCGGGTCGAGCCGACCCATCACGGCAAAACGTTTGGGATGCGCAGTGGACGCGTCAATGCCGAGGTCGTTGCGGTCACCTTCCCACGACGGCGGGACGATCACCACGCGGTCTACACCCGCTTCGTTCATCTCGCGCAACAGATCGTCGGCGCCCAGCGGAACCGGGCGCTGCGCCTCGGCGCGCTTGGGCCACGGGCGCGCGGGCGTGTCGGCGCCCCAGATATGAACCTGTGAATCGACGATCAGCATGCCTGCCCCTTGAAATTATTATTTGAAGTGCGAATTTTAACTTAGAACCCAAAATCTGAAATAAAAACCAGCCGCCGATAAACACAGATAAACGCAGATGAAATTTTCTCATCTTTCATCCCGACGTGGCCTCGGGCCATTCATCCTTGATTTCCAACCACGACCGACAGCATGCTGATCGACGCGTTCTGGATACCATCGACCACCACCCTGATGGATTCTTTTTCGCCCTGCAGCCCCATGATATAGAGCAGCGGCAGATAATGTTCCGCGGTCGGCACCGGCAGGCGCGCGTCGTTGCCGAGCTTCTGATAGTCCACCAGCGGCGCATGGTCGCGTCGCAGCAATTGGTCGCGCACGACATCGTTGAAGCGCACCGCCCACTCGTAGGCCGGCGCGCACCGCCAACGGCGCGAGGATTTCACGCACGCGCTGCGCCAGCGCGGGGCTGCCCGGCGCCGGATATTGAAAATCGAACAACGCCTGCGGAAACCCGCCGAAATCGTGGATGGTCCTGGGCGTCTGCATCGCGGTGACCGCGGTGCCGGGAAGATACCAATGCGCTGACACCGCCAATATCGCCGACGGGCGCGGCATCGCGGCGCCCAACTGGCTCCACGCCTCGGTGTACTGGTTGTGCGCCAGCGTATTCATCGGACTGCCATGTCCAGGGAACACGGCGGGCATGCGCGATTGACTGGCCATCACGCCACCTCGACCGCGCGCAACGAATGCGCATGCGACATTGCTATACTCTTCCGCGCAAGCCGCCGTATTTTTGCATACAGGCATTCCAGAACTTGAACCCGTTATTGTCGTGTTGTTTTGCTGCAGTCGTAGCGGCCTTCGCCGGGGCTCTGCCCGCCTGCGCGCAAACCTGGCCGGACAAACCAATTCGCCTGCTGGTACCGGTCGCGCCCGGCGGCGGTACCGACATCATCGCGCGCCTGATAGCACAGGGCCTGACGGAAAGTTGGGGCCAATCGGTCGTCGTGGACAATCGCAGCGGCGGCGGCGGCGTCATCGGCGTTGCGCTCGCAGCCAAGGCAGCGCCCGACGGCTACACGATGTTGTTGGGGAGCAGCGGGCACATCACCTTTGCGCCAGCGCTCTATCGCAATCTGCCGTACGACACGCAAAAGGACCTCGCACCCGTTTCCCTGGTGGCCAACCAGCCGTCCATTCTGGCCGTCCATCCCACGCTCGCCGCGCGTTCGGTCAAAGAACTCATTGCGCTGGCACGCAAGAGTCCGGGCAGCATCACTTACGCTTCCGGCGGCAGCGGCGGCGGCGCGCATCTCGGCACTGAGTTGCTGCAGATCACAACAGGGATTTCGCTGGTGCATGTGCCCTACAAAGGCACGGGGCCGGGCATGACCGCGCTGCTGTCCGGCGAAGTGCAGGTGGCGATAGTCGGCGTTGCAACCATCCTGCCGCATATCGCATCCGGCAAAATCAGGGCGCTGGCGGTCACCGGCGCGCAACGCTCACGGGCCGCGCCCGATTTGCCGACGATCGGCGAAGCAGGCGTAGCCGGCTACGAATTCGACGTGTGGTACGGCCTGATGTTTACCGGCGGCACGCCGCGCGCGATCGTGATGAAAACCAATGCCGAACTGGCGCGCGTGCTGAAATCCCCCGCCACCACTCAGCGCTTTGCCAGCGCCGGACTCGAACCGCTGACCACCACGCCGGAAGCGTTCGCCGATCTCATCCGGCGCGAAATTCCCAAATGGCAGAAGGTCGTCGCTACAGCGGAGCTCAAAGCCGAGTAACCACCTTGTAGGGTAGGCAACTTGTTGCCCACCCTACGCGACTTCGCCTTCTGCCACGAACTGCAATCGCGCAAGGTGCGCATAAAGACCATCCGCGCGCAGCAATTCATCGTGCGTGCCGACCGAGTGGATGCGGCCGCGGTCGATGACGATGATGCGGTCGGCGTGGCGCACCGTCGCCAGCCGGTGCGCGATGACCAGCGTGGTGCGGCCTTTTTCGAGTTTCTCCAGCGCTGCTGCGACCTGGCGCTCGCTTTCCGCATCGAGCGAACTCGTCGCTTCATCCAGCAACAGTATGGGGCGGTCGGCAAGCAACGCGCGCGCAATCGAAATGCGCTGACGCTGCCCGCCCGACAACTTGATGCCGCGCTCGCCCAAATCGGTATCGAACCCCTGCGGCAAACGCTCAATGAACTCCAGCGCGTGCGCGGCAACGCAAGCCTCACGCACGTCCGCATCGCTTGCCTCGGGACGCCCGAAGCGCACGTTCTCCGCAACGCTGGCAGCGAAAATCACCGGATCCTGTGGCACCAGCGCGATCGCGCGGCGCAGGTCGTACGATTCGCAATGCCTGATGTCGGCGCCGTCGAGCAATATGCGACCCGACGCCGGATCGTAGAAGCGCAGAATCAGCGCGAACACGGTGGACTTGCCCGCGCCCGACGGACCGACCAATGCGACGCGCTCGCCCGGGCTGATGGTGAACGACACCGGACCCAGCGCAGTAGTTTCAGGACGCGTCGGATAGGCGAATGTCACTTCGTCGAAGCGGATTGCGCCAGTTACGCGCGACGGCAAAATTATGGCCGGCGCTGCAACCACCAGCGCGGACTCGACGTCGAGCAATTCCATCAGCCGCTCGGTAGCGCCCGCCGCGCGCTGAATTTCGCCCCATACTTCCGACACCACGCCGGCGCTGCCCGCGACGATGGCAGCATAGAACACGAAAGCCGACAGTTCGCCTGCCGTTAAGCGTCCGGCGAACACGTCATGCCCGCCGATCCAGAGGATCACACCGACGGCGCAAAAACCGATCAGCATGACCAGAGATATCAGCCATGCCTTGACGCGGATGCGATCGACCCCTGCCTCATAGGCAGCTTCGGCCGCTGCCGCGAAACGCTCGCGCGTGCGCTCCTCGTGCCGGTACGCCTGCACGGTGCGGATTTCATGCAGCGACTCATCGATGTGCGCCGACACGTCGGCCACGCGGTCCTGGTTCACCCGCGACAGCCGCCGCACGCGCCGCCCCATCAGCAATATGGGTATCAAGGTCGCCGGCACGCCTAGCACGATGAACGCGGCGAGCTTGGCGCTGGTTGCGAACAACATGACCAAAGCGCCCAACATCATGAGCCCGTTGCGCAGGAACATCGAAACGCCGAAACCGATCACCTGCCTTAGTTGCTCGCTGTCGTTGGTCAGGCGCGAAGAAATCTCGCCGGTGCGCGACGAATCGAAAAACGCGGGCGACAATGTCAGCACGTGGGCAAACGCGGCCTGGCGCAGATCGGCAATGACGCGCTCGCCGACACTCATCATCAAATAGAAACGCGTCCACGTCGCGCAGGCAAGCAACGTAGACACCGCGACCACGGCGCCGAGCGCAAGATTCAGCAGGTGCGGGTCCTTGCTGCCGAACCCGGCGTCGATCACGTAGCGCAGGCCCTGCCCCAGCGCGAGCACGCAGCCCGCGGCAGTCACCAGAGCGGCGAGCGCGATGATTAGACGCGTACTGTACGGCGCAAGAAACCGCCACAGGCGCGCGAGATGGACGAGGTCGCCCTTGGGCGGCAGATTCAGGGGTGGCGGCATTGGCGCTCGGTTGCGACGCTCACAAACCGAGAGCGGAAAGCCCCGGGTGATCGTCGGGCCGGCGGCCTAGCGGCCAATGGAACTTGCGGTCGGCTTCGGCGATCGGCAGGTCGTTGATGCTGGCGATGCGCAGGCGCATCAGGCCCATTTCGTCGAACTCCCAGTTTTCATTGCCGTACGAGCGGAACCAGTGGCCCGAGTCGTCACGCCACTCGTATGCAAAGCGCACCGCGATGCGCGCATCGGCAAACGCCCATAATTCCTTGATCAGGCGGTAATCGAGCTCGCGCGTCCATTTGCGCTGCAGGAACTGCACGATGGCCGGGCGGCCGGCCAAGAACTCGGCGCGGTTGCGCCACGTGCTGTCGATGGTGTACGCGAGAGACACCCGTTCGGCGTCGCGCGAGTTCCAGCCGTCTTCGGCCATGCGCACTTTCTGCGCTGCGGTTTCGCTGGTGAATGGCGGCAAGGGCGGTCGGTGCGTTGCGGTGGCGGTCATGATGTCTTTCCTTGGGGTTCAGTCGACGACGAAAAATTTTGCGCCGGTGCGCGTGTAATTGCGATGACGCTCGGCGTTATCCGCGACCTGAAAGCTCATGCCGGGCACCAGGTCGAATTTGCGGCCGTCGTCGAGCTCGATCTGCAACTCGCCTTCGAGGCAGTAGAACACGTGGCCCTTGGCACACCAGTAGCCGGTGAGATAGCCCGCCGTGTACTCGATGATGCGCACACGCACGCCGCCGCAATCCTGCGTACGCCAGTACGAAGTGCCGGTCGCGCCCGGGTGCTCGGTGCGCTCGATTTTCGACCAGTCGGTAACGCCAAAGGGAAAGCCGGAAAGCTGCATAGCTGCTGTCTCGCGGAAACTGGATGATCCATTATGACATTTCGCCCCGCGGCCGGCCGAGCCTAGTTACCGGTGGCGCGTCGTGATACGCTTCGCTCCCTGCGGCCACCAGAGCCGCGCGGAGGAGAAATCATGCGAGCGTCGCTGCACATCGCCTTACTGCTGGCCGCGTTCGCCGCCACGCCGGCCTATGCGCAAACCTATCCGGCGCGCGCAATTCGCGTCTACATTCCGTTTACCGCCGGCAGCGCCGCCGACATCATCATGCGCGCGCTGGAACCGCAGATGCGCGACAAGCTGGGGCAGGCGCTCGTAGTCGACAATCGCGGCGGCGCCGGCGGCAACATCGCCGCCGAATTGACTGCGAAAAGCCCCGCCGACGGCTACACGGTGATGATGGGAACGGTGGGCACGCACGCCATCAACCTAGCGCTGTACTCGAAGCTGCCATATCACCCGCAGCGCGATTTCACGCCGGTGGCGCTGGTGGGCGAAAACCCGAACATCCTGGTCATCAACCCCTACGTGCCGGCAAAATCGATCAGGGACCTTATCGCGCTCGGCAAGGCAAACCCCGGCAAGCTCAATTACGGTTCATCGGGCTCGGGCACTACGGTGCACCTGTCGGGAGAGCTGTTCGCCACCATGGCAGGCATCAAGATGGTTCACGTCCCCTACAAAGGCGCATCCGAGTCGCTCACCGCGCTGCTCTCCGGCCAGCTCGATCTCATGTTCGCGAGCCTTTCGTCGTCGATTCCGCTGGTCAAGGCGGGCCGGCTGCGCGCCTTCGCCGTGACCGGAGAAAAACGCTCGCCGTCGATTCCGGAGATGCCGACCATGGCCGAAGCCGCATTGCCTGGCTACGCCGCGACGGCATGGTTCGGCCTGCTCGGTCCCGCCGGCATGCCGCCCGCTGCCGTCACCGCGCTCAGCAATGCTGCGCTCGCCTCGCTGCAGACGCAGGAAGTCAAAGACCGCCTGTTCGCCTCCGGCGTAGAAGTGCGTGCAATGCCGCCTGCCGAGTTCGCGCGGCTGATCGACAGCGAAATTAACAAGTGGGCGCAGGTCGTCAAGGCGTCCGGCGCCAAAGTGGACTAGAAGCAGGCTTCAGGAGTCAGATAAAGGAAAAAATGAGAATCGCAGCCATCATTTCAACAACCGCTTTGCTGGCAGTCACCGCCGGCGTATACGCCCAGCAATATCCGGGCAAACCGATCCGCCTGGTCGTTGGCTTCGCCGCCGGCGGCCCCAGCGACGTTGCCGCGCGCACCATCGCGCAAAAGCTCACCGAGAAATGGGGCCAGCAGGTGATCGTCGATATTCGTCCGGGCGCCAGCGGCAACATCGCCACCGAGATCGTCGCCAAAGCGCCGCCCGACGGCTACACGCTGCTCGAACCGGCGTTCGCGCACGCAGTCAATCCTTTCCTCTATCCGAAACTGCCGTTCGATGCGGTAAAGGATTTTGCGCCCATCCTGCTGTTCGCATCGATCGCCAACGTGCTCGTCGTGCATCCATCAATTCCTGCCCGCTCGGTGACGGAGTTAATTGCGTTCGCGAAAGCACATCCCGGTCAACTCACGGCGGGGTCTTCGGGCAACGGCACGGCATCGCACCTCGCGATAGAACTCCTGAACATGATGAGCGGTATCAAAACCACGCACATACCGTACAAAGGACTTGCGCCCGCGCATACCGACCTGATGGGCGGTCAGATAACGATGCTGTTCGACGGCATCGTCACGGGAATGCCGGCGGTGAAAGCAGGACGATTGCGCGCGCTCGCCGTAACGACGGCCAAGCGCTGGAAAGGCACGCCGGATATTCCGACGATGGCGGAGGCTGGCCTTGCCGGCTTTGAGGTGAATTCATGGTACGGCTTGCTGGCGCCCGCCGGCACGCCGCGCGAGATCGTGCAGCGCCTGAATGCGGAAGTCTCGCGCGCCCTGCGCGAGCCCGACGCGCGCGAACGCCTCTATTCGATCGGTGCCGAGCCGATGGACAACACGCCGGAGGAATTTGCCGCTTACATCACCGCCGAAATGGCGAAGTGGTCGAAAGTGGTGAAAGCGGCGGCGATCAAAGTCGACTGAACGCACGCGCAGCAGGCAAATAAAAAGCCGGGTTGCCCCGGCTTTTTTGCGCCTGATCGAAAACGATCAGAAGCGGTAGAGCAGGCTCGCGGTGATCGCGTCCACGTTCATTTTGCCGCTGAAACCGTCGCTCACGCGATAACGTTCCCACTCGGCACGCACGCCGATATTTTTGGTGAAATCGAATTCGGCGCCGAGGCCGTACTTGTAGCTGACGAGGTTGCGGCTCGGCGACGGATTGGCCAGCGTGCGGGCCGCGCCGGTGCCCGCGAAGAGATCAGTCGTTTTCGAACTCTGCACGCCGAGGCGTCCCAGCAACATGAACTTTTCGGCGACGATAGGCACGCTGCCGACGACGTCGAGATTCCAGCCCATGCGGTTTTTCAGGTCGGCGTGCGCGGTGCCGGCCGGTGCGGTCGTCGTATCGAACGCGAAATTGCCGAGACGGAAATAACCGCCCTCGGCAGCGACGAACCGGTTGAACTGGTAGCCGAGGAACAATTTGCCTTCGATGTTGTTTTCTTTGCGGCTGGTCGTAGTAGCCGTCGTGCCGGTGCCGGCGAGCACCGCGGTGACGCTCGAGTCTTCGAACTTGGCACGCGCCGAACCCAAGCCTGCGCCGAGATACCAGTTGTCGGCGAATGTCGACGGAGCGTCTGCAGCCATCGCGCCATTCGCGCCGAGTACCGTGGCGCCTGCCAGCGCCAGCGCCAGAATTTGAGTTTTTGCCTGCATATGAGCTCCGTCCAAGGGTCGCGGTTACGGGTAAAGCAATAGTGTAGCCGAATTTCGTGGCCGCAGTCTCGGGACGCGCGTGTATGGCCCCGATTACTTGGCCCTGACTGCGCCGGCAAGGACCGACCCTATCAAACTGAGCTTTTCGAGGTCCTCGGGCTGGGCCTTTTCGTTGATAAACGCGCTCTGCACGCCTTTGTCATTGCTACTGATTCCATTCGCGAAGTCGCGCCTGGAATCCAGCATTCTGTCCGTATGGCGCGACAGGCAGGCCTTGTCTTTCAGGAATACGGCAACGAAGTCGTTCCACACGTCGCCATCCTGGCGCGCGGTAAAAGACTCCAGCAGGAGCGGATCGTAGTGATTTCTCTGCGCCCATTTGACCAGCGCATTGCCGCTGTCCGGGTAAAACCGCCAGCAGTCCACCGGGTAGCGGTGAAACGGGCCATTCGAGGGAACATTCAGGTAGAACAGGCCCTCCGGCTTCAACACCCTGATGATCTCCAGGAATATCAGCCAGAACATTTCGGCATGCTCGAATACGGAGCTCGACACGATGACGTCGACCGCGTTGTTTTCGAACGGCAGCACATAGGGGTCGTCGAGCACGACGTCGACGCCTTTGCCGGCAACGAAATCCACGCCGGTATAAGCGAGGTGCGCGGGACAGACGCTCTTCAGCGAACCGTAAACGTCCTGCGAGCCGAGATCGATGACCCTGCCCTCTAAAATGCCCTCGGCGTAAGTGTCGAAGAACGCCTTGCCGAGATTCATTGCCGATGGATGCATATTGCTCGCTCTCGTCAGTAAATGGCCCAGCGGCACATCACATCAGTTCCGTTTTCTCTGGTGGGCGGCCGCCAGTTCGCCCCTTACGATCGCAGCCCCCGCGGCGAGCGCTTTGAGCTTGCCCAGCGCGACCGCGCGCGGCAGCGGCACCATGCCGCAATTGGTGCACGGAAACAATTTGTCGGGCGCGACGAACTTCAACGCGGCGCGTATCGTGCGCGCGACGTCGGTCGGGGTTTCGACCTTCTCCGTGGCGACGTCGATCGCCCCGACCATCACGTCCTTGCCTTTGAGCAAGCCGATCAATTCGAGCGGCACTTTGGAATTGCGGCACTCGAGCGATACCTGGTCGATGGTTGAGCGCGCCAGCAGCGGAAACGTGCTTTCGTACTGGCGCCACTGCGAGCCCAGCGTTTTTTTCCAGTCGACGTTGGCCTTGATACCGTAGCCATAGCAGATATGCACCGCGGTCTTGCAGCAGATGCCTTCGGCCGCGCGTTCGAGCGCCTCTATGCCCCAGTCCCTGACGTCATCGCGGTAGGCATCGACGTTGAACGCCGGCTCGTCGAACTGGATCACGTTCGCGCCGAGCGCCGCCAGTTCGCGCGCCTCCTTGTTGAGAATTTTCGCGAACGCCATCGCGAGCCGCGCGCGATCCTTGTAGTAACGGTCGGCCAGCGTGTCGATGATGGTCATCGGGCCGGGCAATGTGTACTTGATCGGATGGTCCGTTGCCGCGCGCAACAGGCGGACGTCGTCGGTATGCACCGGATGCGGACGCGTGACCGGGCCAATCACCTGCGGCACCTTCGCGTCATAGCGCTTGCGGATATACATGGTGACGAGATGCTTGAAGTCTATGCCCTTCAGGTGTTCGAGGTAACCGGTCACGAAATGCCGCCGCGACTGCTCGCCGTCGGTGACGATGTCGATGCCGGCGAGCTCCTGGTCGCGGATGGCGAGCCGCGTCGCATCGCGCTTCGCCTCGGCGAGCGCAGTGCCTTCAAGCAACCACGGCGCCCACAGTTGATTGGGCTGCGCGAGCCACGCGGGCTTGGGCAGACTACCGGCTATCGTCGTTTGCAGCAGCGGCTTGGCCATGCGGTTTTCCCCCCGGAAACAACAGATGGACTGCGCTCAGGCGAGTGCCTGGTAAATGCGGCGTGCCGCTGCAAACAATGCGCGGTCGCCATCGGCTTTGCCGATGATCTGCGCACCCACCGGCAAACCATGCGGCCCTTTAAAGACCGGCATCGTCACCGCGGGCACGTGCAAGGTGGTCCAGATCAGGCAATTGTTGGCATTGCCCGTCGTGTTAAGTCCGACCGGCGCTTCGCCGGTCGCCGACGCGGTGAGCAGGACATCGTAATCCTTGACCACATCCGTAAACGCGCGCCGGCACTGCGCCGCAAACGCACGCGCTTCGCGATAACGCTCGAAGCTGCATTCGAGACCGCTCTTCAACCGGTTCTCGCGCAGCGTGGCGCTGATCTTGTCCCAGTGGTGTTCGATTTCGTGGGCGAAGGTGCGCGAGCACTCGAAGCTCGATATCGCGAGGCAGGCATCGAGAACGCGCTCGAAATCCGCCGGCAACTCGACATCGCGCACCTGCATGCCGGCGCGGGCAAGCGTTTGCGCCGCGCCTTCGAGCAATTTTTGCGTATACGGCTCGACCTGCGACCATACATGGGTGCGGCAAAAGCCCACGCGCAGCGGCCCAGTGTGCTCGGGCACCGGTTCCGGCTTCACGCCGAGCAGCACGTCGCGATACAGCGCGAGATCATCGACCGAACGCGCGATCAAACCCAGCGTATCGAGCGAGCCCGCCGCTTCGCGCACACCCGACAAGCGCAGATCTCCCCAAGTCGGCCGGTAACCGAACGCGCCGCAAAACGACGCCGGGCGTATCGTCGATCCCGTAGTCTGCGTGCCGATCGCCAGCGGCACCATGCAATCGCCGACCGCGGCCGCCGAGCCGCTCGATGAGCCGCCGGGCGTGCGCGCGGGGTCGAATGGATTTTTCGTTTTGCCCGGATGACGGTTGGCGAATTCGGTCGTCACCGTCTTCCCCATCAGCACGCCGCCTGCCTTGCGCCCAAGGGCAACGCAGGCGGCTTCGTTCCTGGGTTGATTGCCTTTGTAAATCGGCGAACCATACTCGGTCGGCATGTCGCTGGTGTCGATGATGTCCTTGATGCCGAACGGCACGCCGAGCAGCGGGCCGCGCTTGCCGGATTTATCTAGCGCGCTGGCCTGCCCTATCGCCTGTTCGCGGCCCAGGTACTGCCAGGCCTGCACCGCGGGCTCGCGCAACTGGATGTGTTCGAGACAGGCGCGCACCACTGCTTCGCAGGTAGTGCGTCCCCCGTCGATGGCCGCGACGATCTCGCATGCAGTCAATTCGTTGAGTTTGATCGCGGCTTTTTTTAACGGCAGGTTCATGCATCACTCCTCTTCTTGACCGGCAGCGGCATTGCGTAGCCCGGATGGAACGCGCAGTGTAAAACAATTTGCCCGCTTCGGTGCCGGCGAGCATAGTGCACAAATCCCCGCCAGCGTGCAGGCGGTAATCCGAAGCACAAAACGCCCGCGATGGTGCCAGCATGTATACTGGAAAATGCCGCCCAGAGTGTGGCCGTAACGCCGTCATGCAGGAGCTGGCCAGGATCGATCAAGGCACGTGGAAGCTGCTGCTGGTCAGGCGCTGCGCACCAGCATTTTCGCCTCTGCTTCGACCACGACTTCGTCTTTCTGATTGCGGCACACGCCGCTCAATGCAACGAGCCCTCCCCCGTGCTTGGGCTTGTCGCTTTTACCGGTGATCGTCCACGTCGTCGTAATCGTATCGCCCGGGCGCACCGGGTTCGTGAAACGGCAATTGTGCTCAAGGTACGCGATGCCAGTGCCCGCGAAAAACGTGCCGACCGGCCCGCCCACTATCGCGCCGGTAAAAACGCCGTGCAATACGCGCCCGCCGAACCGCGTCTGCTCGGCAAACTGCTGGTTGATGTGCAGCGGATGGCTGTCGCCGATGAGGCCCGCGGCCAGCACCAGGTGCGCATCGGTGATCGTCACCGCGGCGCCAAATGTGTCGCCGACTTTGACTTCGTTATAGCCTTTACCGGGAAATACCGTCATCGCGTTCTCCGTTTTTCCAATTATCCGTCACGCAGCGCCTTCCCTGACCACGGTCCTGATTTGCCAGCGCTTGAACTCGGCCTCGAAGTCCGCCAGCGTGAGAAAACCCATGCACGGAAATGCGCCGCGCGTGGCGATTTCACCGCGCAGCAGTTTTTGCACGAGCAATATCGCCGCCATGCAGGGGATCTCCGGGCCGTGGTTGTCGTCCGCGGTCAAATGCCATTCGATGCGCGCTCCGCTGCCGTCTTCGCGCGCGCCGATCAGGCTCACCAGCATGCCGCCGCGCGCGCTGCCGAACCAGTTGAGCCCGCGCGCAATGCGGCTGAGCGGCGCGCCCCAATGCTCGATGGGCAGCGCCACGTCCTTCCTGCGCAGCGCTGCGGCGAGCCACAGCGCGTAGTGCTCGATGCCGAGTTCGAGCGCGGCGCGGAATTCGACTGTCGCGATACCAGGATAGCGCGCCGGCAACAACGCGAGATCGGGCACGTCGCACGCCGCCGCCCAGCGCGTGCCCAGCCCCGCGATATCGACGCGCTGCAATTCCTGCCAGCCGTAGGCGTCGGCCCACTCGCCGCCGGACAACCATTTGAAAGGCCTGCCCGCGTAGCTCAGCGCGCTAGCCAGCGTCGCGGTGCCGAGGCGCGCGCGCTGGCTGGGCGCAATGACCATTTTTATCTCTTCGATTTGCGCGAGCCGCCGCGCGAGGCTGTCGATCACGGCCGACGACAGTGCAGGCAAAGTGCTGGCGCCGGAAACCGCAAGTAAGCCCGCGGCGCGCGCATGCGGATGCAAACGCTCGGCGAAGTTCGCGACAAAATCGCGGCCATCGCCGAGATCGATGTAGTGCGCGCCGGCATCGATTGCCGCGGCGGCCACGTGATAGCCCTGGCTTTGGTACGGCCCGGCGCAATGCACGACTATGCCCGGCGAGAGATCATTCAACGTACTGGCGAAATTAGGCGCGGAAAGGTCGAGGCGCGCGCGG
>Ga0114978_10001574_pt1 | contig 19172 bp, 29 predicted proteins | sample S_140212_EF_Meta_FD_87027 | JGI IMG/M metagenome (GOLD analysis project Ga0114978, IMG submission 87027) | Freshwater microbial communities from Lake Simoncouche, Canada to study carbon cycling - S_140212_EF_MetaG | ecosystem: Environmental > Aquatic > Freshwater > Lake | place: Lake...
AATTAACAGTTCCCCCCGTCGCGTAGGCTTTTTTTGAGGCTTTTCCTCCCATTTTGTAGCCGCCACCATTGCCAAGAACAACACCGCCAGTTTTGTAACCACCGCCGTTGCCATCTTTTACACCGCCTGTTTTGCCACTGGATTTACCAGTGTATTCAGCAGTGTGCATCATGGTGTTTTTGTACTTCTCGCCACCTTTGGCAGACATAGACTCAGGGATGATGCCGCTGGAAGAAACCTTGCCGCCATCCTTGTAGCCACCGCCGTTGCCGAGAACAACACCGCCAGTAGCCATCTTGCCGCCCTTCTTCAACTTCAAAGAAGTGCCCTTGCCACCTTTATGCTCTTGCATATCGTGTTGCTTAAAGGCTTTCTTGATCATGGCCTTGTCTTGCGCCATATCAGACTTGCCGCCTTCAGCCTTACCGCCTTTTTTCATGGCAGGAGCGGGCATAGACGGGCCGGAAGGAGTGACGGCAGGCTTTGCCATCATTGCCTTGCGACGGGCCGCCATAGATGGCTTGCCGGGGGCGCGAACAGGTGCGTTAACAGCAGGACGGCCAATCAGAGCGGGTGTGCCCATCATGGCATTCAAAGCGCCACCACCGTCAGCCATTTTCTTGGCTTTGGTAGTGCTACCGCCTTTTTTCATCTTGACTGTGCCGCCTTTAGCGAGTTTCAACTCTACTGAAGGCTCTGTGGTCTCCATTTTGACCATTGGTTTAAATTGACCCATGTCACTCTCCTTTAGGCTTGAGTAACACCGAGAGCACCAGTGCGAGTTGCATTGGGGCCGACAGCGATAGAAGGCAACAAAATTCCCATTACCGTGCGGACAGTACCGTCCGAAGCAGTAGCAGGGGTGTATGTACCACGAACATCACCAGTAGTGGTTGTAGCAGTCGCAGTGTCTGCGGCCACAAAAGTACCAGCATCTTGAGCAAGCGTGTTGTTGCTCTTAACGCTTCCAATGTAGGCCACATTGAATACGCGAACAGGCAAGCCAAGCACATCGCTTGTACCAACCACAGCGGCTGTTGCAGAACCTGCAATCGTCACGCTAGAGATGGCAAAAAAGGCTTTCTTACCAGTTACAGCAGTACCAGCAACGGCAACAGTGATGACTTCACTCATTGCTTGGCCGTAGTAGTCGTAACCACTAACAGTAAAAGCACGAGCAGTTGTCGAGCAGTTCACCTTGATTGCGCGTGGCAAGTCAAGTTGCAACACAGTTACGCCACCAGCGGTGGTGATCGACTTAACAGAAGTACCAGCAGTCAGCGTCAATGCGCCAGCGCCAGAAGGTGCTTGCGATGCGGCGATGTTGTTGGTAACAGCGGCTTGAGGAACGACATCCCACACATAGATGCGGCCAAGAGGGCCAACACCTAAGTCCATCGGTGCAGGATCGTCAAACGGAATGTTTCCGTGCGCGGTCATGGCGGTGCTAGAGGCAGTCACAGATTGGTTAATCGTGTAAGTGCCAGTGCCACCAGTACCAGTGCCAAACGCAGTGATGTATGTGCCGTCGGTCACGCTGGAACCGTCAACATACATACCAACTGCAATTGGTGCGCCTTGACCCAATGCGGTAACGGTCAAAGTTGTACCTGACATTGAGCCAGTGAATGTGGTGGTGTAGGGACGGATACCCGTACCCATAAAGGTTTGTGCTGGGCCTAAAAATAGGTCGTCTGAATATTGAGGCATCGTCTGCTCCTTGAAAAGTTTGACGAGATTAAAAAACAAAAAAGGGGCTGGGTTTTATCCCAACCCCCTGACACTTTAGACGCCGGGTGTGCCGTACATGGCACGCCAGTCGGTAAAGCCTACTTGGTAACGCTCTGTAGCCTTGTAGCGCATAGAGTCGGTCTCGAAATCACCTTCCATAGTTTTCTCGAGTTTGCGACGCATCAGCAACTTCATGCCTTCAGGAGCATCAGTCTGAACCCACCATGCTGTGGCGCTGGTCAAACGAGACAACACTGCCGCACCTTCGTCCAAAAGGCCGATGGATTTAACAGGGTTGATGTCGTTGTTGCCAGTGCCGGAGCGCAGGACAGACTTCAACAGAACTTCTGCTTGGAAGACATTACCGGGAGCCACAACCAATTGGCGTGGAACCAAGCGAATCTTCTTGCCGTTGTTGTCCACCGCTTGACGGATTTGGATCAACATTTGCTCAAGAGAAGTCTGTGACAAGTTAGCGGCAGTGGTCAACAAGTTGCTGACAGTACCGTTAACGATTGGGTGAGCGGAGGAGTTCAATTGAACGCCATCACCACCGGGGTAGGCTGAGTTGAACGCGCGGTTCAACACATTGGCCGACAAAGTCTCTTTGGTTTCAATCAATGATTGAGCCAAGTGACGAGCGTAGACCTGACCGATACGGATATGGTCGCCGTCTTCAACCAACACTTTGGTCAATGCGAAGGCGAGGCCATACACATTGTAGACATAGCGTTGCAAGAAGAGCACACCACCTTGCTGATACGAAACAGGTGTTCCGTCAGGCAATTGTGGAGCGGCACCAAATCCATAAAGGACTGGTTCTTCGTGGTAGTTGCGTGGGATACCTTCTTGTTCACGGAAAACTCGTGACCATTCGTCGGTTCTTTGATCATAGACGCCATCGAAACATTCGTTGAGGATTGGCTCAACGATGGAACGGAAGTCCGTACTGCGCATTGGAGCGGCCATAGTTCAGTTCCTCCTTTAAATGGCGTTAATGGTGGCTACATACTGGCTACGGCTCACTTGAACCTGAACCACGGTGTATGCGTCACCCCATGCATTGTCAACAGCAGGAGTTAAGCCGATGATACGAAGATCACCAACTGCACTAGAGCCAGCGAGAGTTGTGGAAATCGTGCACTGAGACAAACCTGTCGTGGTAGAGCCAGCGGACACATTCGTAAAGTTTGCTTGATCTCCGATAGAGGTCTGAGCCAAACTACCATCAGCCTGAATATCGTAAACGATAGCAGGATCAGAGTAGTAATAGGTGACCTGAGAGCCAGTTTGGTATGCAGTAGATGCAATCCATTGATTGCTGATAATACGACGACCAGTTAAGTCGGTGTACTCTTGACCAGCAAACGCACCTTGGAAGGCGCTACCAGCAGTAGCGGTAATGATGTTACCGCTCGTGTTAAGGGCTACAGGCTGGCCTTTCAAAATACCAGTGCTATAACCCGAGGCAATACCGTTAGGCAACGCGACAGCGCGATCCAAGCCCGAAGGGTGGAACGATGGGCGCAGACCGAACGGAGCATTAGTTGAAGACATAGTCTTACTCCTTGTTTGTTAAAACATTCCTACCCAGCAAAATGCGGAGCAGGTATCGGCTTATCAATGTTGTCCAAACCTTCGCCTTCAATCTGTCCCAAGGGTTTACCTCGGCTATCGCGTCCCACTTGTTGCTCTGCTTGTAAGCGAATCTTGTTCGCTTCGTCAAGCGGTGCATCGTGGTGAAAATGAGCCATGACATCTTGATACACATCCATAGGAATCTTGTACAAGATCATCTCATTACACGCAATATAACCAGTTTGTTCGCCAGCCTTGACACGGTAGTTATCAAATCCGGGCATTTCATCCGCTTTCACGGGCTGATAGCCAAGTCTGATCCGTTTGTCAATGCTGTCATACGCATTGGTCGACGACAACCAGCAAAGATGCCACCCCGGCATATCCGGGACATTGGGCAACGCGCTTTGTGTCCACTCATCTTTCCACATCTTGCGACGCTCCTCAGATGATACGAACTGGTCTTGTGGTGCCTCTCGAACTCGGTCAAGACTCGCGCGACTTTCGCGTCCACCAGCAGACAAATTTTTCTTTAAACGAGAATCCATTTTCAACTCCTATATCCGTTGTTTTGACGCGCCTCTTTGGCGTAACGAGCAACCATTCGTGCTCTCTTTTCGGGATCGTCCCACATACCCGCATCTTTCATGGCCCTAACCTGATCGGGGTTAAGGGTAAAGGTATTCCTACCACCACTACTCGACGCCGCTTCGCGTCCCGAACTCGTCACAACATTACGGGGTCTCCGTTGCGTGGATTTCTCATTCGTGGTATTAGTATAACGGTGAGGTAGGTATTTTTGCAAGCGGTTGTCAAGTTCTTCCCAAAACTCTGGAGTTTGGGGTGAATAACCGTCTTCCGCAAGCGCCGCATCAATTGTCAAAGCAATTTTGGAATCAGCATCTTTGCCTCGTGGGTCATACCATGTATTGTTTGACATCCATTGGTTGGCAAAGTTTTGCACTGCCGCATCAGGCGCTTGAATTGTGCGTTGTTGGCGCGGTGCAGTGGCTTTTTTCTTGATATTCTCAAGAGCCTCTGCATTTCTGCGTGCCTCAAACCACATTTCCTGCGCATTAGTCAGCAAATCACCGTTTCCAGTGGCCGTAGCCTCCGAAATCTTCTGTTTTGCAAACGCGATGCGTGCGTGCTGGTCTTCAATTGCCTTATTGATGCGGGCAACCTCGGAACCATGCGATTTTTTCTCCAAAACCGACATACGCTCAAGCAATTCTTGATTCACGCGCTCCAAATGCTGGATTTTTACGCTTTTTTCTTGCTCAACATTGCGGTGATACTCCTTGCGGGCGCGACGCTTTTGGCGTTTTTGCTCTCGAAGAGCCTCTGCTTCTTCGTCTACCTCACCACCAGCGGCCATTTCGGCCTGTCTGGCTCGTTCATCAGCCTCGTCTGAGTCTTCGTGCTCAGATTCTGGCTGTACATCAGGGGATGGAATGCTTTCTGGCAACTCAATCGTTGCAGAACCGTCCACTTCCTCCTGAATCGTGATTACTTCTGGCTTTTCAGCCACTTCTTGGTCTTTGCTCATACGAACGCCTTCACTTCAAGTGGGTTTCCAGTCACTTTGGCGATGACTTCGTGGTCGTTCATAATCATAAATTCGACCTCGTCTTCATCGTTATCCAATTTGACTGTCCAGCGGTCTCCAGTCCACTTAGGAACTCGAAGAAAATCGCCGACTTCACACCATGACCCTTCAGGCCAAGGCTCCATTGAGTCGCGCTTTCTAAAGGCCAGAGGCCCTATCGCTACGACTTTACCCACCGGGTTTTGTGCGCGTTCTGTATCTCGCGTTTCTGACGGCAAAATTAGACCACTTTTCAGTTTCTTCTTTGCCAAACGCATTTGTACTAATACTCGACCGCCCAAAGGCTTTGCACCGGGGTCTACAAGCGGAAAAGCCTCCGCTACATCAGCGTCGCTAAACGCTACCGTGCTTTCAGTCATCTTTTTCATCTTCCTTTAAAAGATTGTTGAGGATTTCAAGGGCCTCCTCAAGTCCTGCATTGATGCCGACCAGCCGCTGATAGCCCTCGAAAGTCATGCAGTCGCCTGCAATAACCGACTGAGCAATCTCGGCTTGACGCGCTTTTACAGCGCCGATGAAGTCGGATACATATCTCATGCGTTACTCTTGTCTACGCCCTTGTTTTGGGAGAAATTCCCGTGGTCGCTGTTTGCCAGTGGCATGGTCGCTGTTTGCTTCTCTTTCATTTGTTGGCCGTCAAGCCAAGCACCAGCACCCAAACGGGTCTTGTACTTAACTTGTTCGCTTTGCAGTTCTTTAACTTCTTTGTCCATGTCATTCTCCTAAGTTGCGTTGCGTGGTGTTTTGCAGTTTGATTGCTGTATCTTCCTGCTCTCTTTGCAGTTTGATCTCCTCGACCGTGAGGTCTGCCGTCATCATCCGTTCTTTCGTCAGGTTGTTTTCGGCATTCATGGCGATCTTCGCTTGCAATTCTTTTGCCTTCTGCGCCATATCCTGCTGGTCGCGTTGGGCGCGGCGCTGTGTTTCTGCCATAGAGGCTTGCAACACGGCTTGGGCCTCGCCATCCATCGGAGGAGCGGGTGGCTTGAACTGTTGCATGACCTGACCCAACTGTTGTAGGGCAGGCATAACACCTTTGAAAACCTCAGCGGTATCCAACTTGACATGGTCAGAGGCCACAGCCATCGCCTTGTCGATCTCGGAGGCCAGTTTGCTGTCTTCGTAGGGGCCAAGTTTGAGGTCTGTGCCTGCGGTCACATAGCCGTTCATCTGGCTGGTGTACCAGAGCATCATGTGTTGCTTGATGTGCTCGAGCGCCTGCGGGATGAACTTCGGTGCAATCAAGTTGTTGGAGCCAAGAGTCGGGTCGAGGCCAAAGGTAAGATGCGTCTGAATGTGCGCCAAATGATCTTGGCCGGGGTATGCAAATGCAGACTTGCCCAGAGCCATTGCGGCGTTCTCGTCGGCGGCGTTGTGCTCCATCGGCTTGGTAGCGTTGGGCAACAACTCTTGAATATCGGGCACCTTCAACTGCTTGAGCATACGGCTCAGGACGGCTTTTTGGTCAAACATACCGGGGTTGGCCGCAGACATCTGGAGCACGGCCTGCATCTGAGCCATACGCTGGGTCTCAGAGAAGATGTGCGGGTCGCTCACAGGAACGATGTCGCTGTTTTTCTTGAAGTCGTCGCGGCTGATTGGCAACTCGGCAACATCGTCGCCCTTGCGCATATCGTCCAGATACCAGCGGTTGATGCGGCCCAGCACGCCAAGCACTCGGCGCTGGCTGTCATGCAAGCGGGCATGGATGGCGGAGAACACAGCGGCTCCCTGCTCAATCAATGCCTGCGTTGTGCCCACTGGTGTATTGGCCGTAGCGTCGCCAATCTTCTCTTCTGCGGTGGTGACCACGCCTTTGGCGGCAGTGGTAAGCCAGCCCAACAACTGGAACAGCACGGGGCTGGGCGCGTTAAATGGCATAGGCATGGCAATCTGGCGGATGTCGTTCACGCCGGGGCCTGCTTCAATCTCGGTGACTTGCGTGACCTCAATGTTCTGCGACTGGCCGGAAACCTTTGCACCCTTCAACTTCAGCATGGTGGCCGAGTTGTTGATGTGCGCGGTATCCATCAAGGCCCGCAATGCACCCGTCAAGGCCGCCGTGAGGCCGCCGATGAGTTGGGGTAGCCCGATGGCATACGCGCCCCTCCAAGGGATGAATTTGAACTCAATGATCCAATCCAACTTGGTGTAGGTGTCGTCGCCTTCTTCCCAGTTACGGTACAAGCCCAGCACCTTATGCTCGAGGCCATCGATCATCAGAATGTAAGGAGCCAACTCACCGTCGGTCGTGGGGTCGTCTTCCAACTCCAGCCATGTGTAGATGTGGTAGACCTTGCGCAAGCCGTCCTCGTTGTCGCTGTAGGACTTGCCCTCAATCTTGTCGTTGGCCTTCTCGGATGCGGTCTGCTCTGGCTCAGAGGTAGCGCGAATAAAGTCGATGTCACGGTACAGACCAGCATCGATGCGGCGCTTGAACTCCATGCCCGTGATGTCTTGCATCTCGGTCACGCGCTGGGCGGTGTAGAAGTTCACAGCCGCATACGGCAGGAGAATGTTGTCGATAGGCACGAACTCAGCGCAGGGGCGCTTCTTCTGGTCGTCGTACCACAGTTTCATGTACTGACTACCACCAAGCGGTAACTGGGTGAGCAACTGCTCTTGCTCGTCGCGGAACTCTTCGATCTGCTCGGTCAACTGCCAGTTTGTCCAATCACGCTTACGCTCTGCGCGTTCGGTCTTCTCTTCGGTGGCCTCGCCCATGATCTTGGTGCGAACTGGGCCATCCGGCGGAAACAATTCTTTGATAGCGCGGGCGGCGAAGTCCACGCAGGCTTCAGCCATAATAGGGTGCACCACCTTGGATGCGCCTTGGAACTGAGCACCACCGGGCGCGTCGTTGCCAAGGCCCGTGCGCTTGAGACCTTCCTCGTATTGCTTGTCGCGGTTCTTGCGTGCCTCTTGGTCTTTTTCTACCAAGTCGAGGTAACGCATACCGACCTTCTCTAGGTCGTATAGGTTGACTAGGCTCTCTGCTAGGTTCTCGTAAAAATCTGCGTCCTCTTCTGGGCCTTTGTCTTCACCTAAACGCACGATGGCCGAGCCGTCTTCCAACTCCTCAACATCGCTGACATCTTCGTCTAGTTCGACATCAGCACTGCCGTCTGCATTACTCTTGAGGCCGTCAATGAAGCGGTTGAATTCTGGGTCTTGGGGCATCTGTGTCGCCATAGTGATTCCTTAGTTTCGCGCCGTTGGCATCGTTTGATCCATGCGCTTGAGTGAGTTGCGTACTGCTTGAGCACCCGCTGAAGTACCGCGACCACCCTCTGTGCCATAGTCTTGGCGCATCATGTACATCAGGTCTTTGTTGGCGTCTGACTTACCAAACTGAACCTTGGCCCCTTTGCCGAGCACGGCGTTGGCCGCTGACTGGGCGTCGAGGAACTCGCTTGGTATCTTGCCCTTCTCGATGGAATAGGGCGCGACGAACAAGCCGCCAGAGCGTGGGCTATGGCTGACGATCATGCCGGGCAGGCGTTGGCCCAAGGCAATCACTTCCTGATTGGTCAGGGCGCGGCCACCGGGGCCTGTGATCATCATTGAGGATGCGTCTTTGATGTTGTTGGTTGCCATCGGCACAAAGCGGTGGGCGGCCATAGCCTCTTGATTTAACTCTTGGCCTGCGGTCGCGATGTCCGCACGCAAGCCTTTGTTGGTGCTCAGGTTACCAGCGCGGGGCACATCGATGCCGACCATAGGATTCAATTCAAGTTGGCCTGCCTCGTTGAGGTAGACGCCTTGGCCGGGGCGCTGGGTGGTCTTCTGTCCGCCCATGCGAGTCATTGGTACAGCCGCGCCTTCACCAATCATTTGCTTGGTAGCAAAGTCTTGGAACGGGCGGCCCTTGAACTTGGCAAGGTCAGGAGCCACGGCCTCAGTGGTCACGGTCGCTGGAGTGAATGGGCGGCGGGCGGCGGCGGTCATGCTGTTGAGGCCACCCTCTACGCCACGAACTGCTTTGGGGGCCTTGGCAATTGCGGCAGGAGAAAACAGGGAGCCAATGAACTCAGTCACGGGCGCTTCGTTCTCGCCTTGGATGCCCATCTCTTTGAACTTCTCTTGGAACTCTTCACCAGTGGGCGCGGAGATAATGTTGCGCAGTGGGTATTTGGCGACCTTCTCGCCCTTGCCTTCGGTGTCCATCACCGACGCTAACTTGTTCATGCCGGGGATCAGGCTCTGCACCCAGTCGGCCAAAGCCACGAGGTCACCGCCCATGCCTAAGCCGGGCAGGTGGGACGCCACCTTCAGGGCCACATCGCGGCGGCCTTCTGGTGTGCTCAGGACTGCGCCTTCCTTGGCGGCTTGGTTTCTAATCATGCGGCCAGCCAACTCAACCATGCGAGAGTCTTGGGGGCTGGATTGGTAGTCGGGTGCACCAAGCGGCTCGACATAGCCAGCCTCTGCGTAGCGGCGTGACTTGACCTGACGCAGACTGCGCACGGGCATATGCACTTGGCCGCCGTTGGCTTTCTCTACGGCGTCATCCAGATGGCGCTCGATTGCGGCGTTGAGCCTTTGGGTAAATGACTGCTCGTTCACAGCGCCTCCATCTTTTCGTTGTAGGCCAGTCTCCCGCACATCGGGGATGCCCTCGCTCTTGTACCAAGGCAAAAGGTTGCCCTCGCCTGTCTTGATCTGGTTGAGAATCTCATTGCGAATCATCGCGGGGTTGGGTTGCTTACCCTGCTGTTTGAGTGTGTAGGCCACCTGACGCTCAAGGATGTCAAGGGCGTCGCCTCGTGGGGACTTGAGGCCCGTCAACTCACCACCACCGAACCAGCGGCCAGCCTGCGCCATACCGCCGGGGATGCCCATCTCGTCGGCAATGCTCATCATGCCCTGCTCACCTGCGTTGTACTCGGTGTTGCCAAAGCCGCCTTGCTCTTTGAAGTAGGGGTGGTACTTACTGCCCTGCGTCTGGCCTGCGGCCTCGTGGACATCGAGCACCACAGACTTGCCAAAGTCGCCTGTCTTCTGTGTGCCGTAGGTCGGAATCTTGTAGTTGGTTGGGATGTTGGCCTTGCTCATCTCGCGCAGGTCTTGGCCGCCCTCGAGGACATTAGCCACGCCTTGGCGATGCACAGGCATCAGGGGCAGGCCCACGCCAAACTTCTGCTTGTATGCGGCCATCTCGCGGGCGACATTCTCCTCAGTGAGCGGAATGCCACGGGCGTTCATGTCACGCAGGAACTGACCGACGGCGGTCTCGTTGATGATGGAGTTGCGTGCCGATGCGGGCGCGAGTGCGTGCACCCACTTGTCGAACTTCTCCGCAGGCATACCAGCCTCGAGCACCGCCTGCTTGATGGGGTACAGCGAACCATAGAAAGTCTCGCCACCCAACGGCAGGCCACGCTTGATTTGCTTCTTGATCAACTCGCGGTTGACCGGGTCGGTGTACAGCCCCTCCACATGGGAAGTGCTGGCGCGGGTTGGGATGTCACGGGGGAATGCTGTCTGCTCTACGCCGGGGAAACCCTCGAGCGCGTCTTGGATTGATCTGCGGTCAAATGCCTGCAACTCTGGGCGCGGTGGTGTCCACGGCTCGGTAGGTTGGTCGAGGAACTCGTTGGCCTTCTGGATGCGCTTTTGAACCACCTCGTTGGTGTTCTGCATCTTCTGCGGGTTGCTCTTGTCGTATGAGGCCCGGCCCAGTGCGCCGTATTGCTTGACCAGTGCGGGCTTGGTTTCTTTCTCCCACTTCAGTTTGGTCTCTGCCTGCTTGCCTGCCTTCTTTAGCGCCTCTTCGGGCGTCAACTTAGGATTGGCGGCCAGTATGTCATCCAGCATACTGTTGGTGGTCGACTCAAGCAGTCGCGGCGTGAACCCTCGCTTTACTACGGGGGCGGCCTCCTCGCCTCCTTTGATGAGGGCATTGAGACCTCCGGCCAGTTGTTTGTAGTTAGGCATAGTTACACCGCATATGGGTTGACCCGCGCAGGTTGGGCATCGTAATAATCGTCATCATCATCATACCTTGGCTCAGGGTCAATGTCGAGCCATCCCATGTCTTTGAGCCACCGCATGGCCTGTGTGGCCGAGTCGACATAGTCGTCATGCGTTGAGTCAGGGAAGGCGCATATCTGGGACAGGAAACCCTCCACCCAGTCTTTGACATAGCCCTTGTGCACCTCAGACTCAGGGAGCCAGACACGCTTGGCGACGAAGATGGCCGCCGTGATCTGAAGGCGTTGCATCTTGTCTGCTCTGCCGGGGTTGTAGCCACGCACCATCAGGTGGGCCTTCTGCAACTCTTGGATCAGGGACAGGCCAGCCGCCTTCTCCTCCACCAAGATGAGGTCGGGCCGCTTGGCGTCCTTGCCTTCGCCGTAGGACACGCGCCACTCATCCTGCACCCGCTCCTTCAGTTTAGGGAAGGTGAGGTGCTCGGCCCAGCAGTCGATCAGGAGCACGCTCATAGGCCCGTCCTGCGGCTTGAACACGCCCCAAGTGGTCATGGCCGTCGGGTCGTTGTACTCCTTGTCGGTATAGGCGCAGTCGTAGGACTGGACGATGTACTCAAACTTAGGGAAGGGGCGGCCAGCAGGCCACATCTTGAACATCTCGCGGGAGACCACCTTGCCGTCCTCGAGGTCGACGATGGAACCCAGCACCTCCTGCTCATAGAGTTTGGTGCCCCTGTACTGCTCGAGTTGCTTCTGGAACGCCTTGTCGAGGTTGGCGGCGTTGTCATAGGTGCTGGCGCGGGAAACCACCACATCGTCACCTTCCCTGCCCACCAGATCGAGGATCAAGTCCTTGGGGCGCGGTGTCGTGGTCACGATCACCCGAGGGTGGCTGTGCGGCTTATCGTCAGGCTTGATACGCAGGCCCAGCATCATGTTGTCCCACGCCTCGTTGGGGCCAAGGTAACTGAAGGCGGCCAACTCGTCACACCAGCAGAACGATGAATTGATACCGCGCAGGCGGTCGTATGAGTCAGCCGACACGCCCCTGATCTTGGAACCGTTGGACAGTTTGATCAGGTGGTCTTGTTTGTTATAGTCGATCACCAGCGGCTCAGGGATGCAGGCGAGCAGTCCGCTCGGCCCTTCAAAGCAGGTGAATTTCAGGTCACCCGATGTAGGGGCCAGCACCACGCTCATCGTGCCGGGGTGCGTCCATGCCCACCACCACAAAGCCTCAGCGGCACTACGAGTCTTCCCGGCTCCGCGCCCGGCCAGCATCAAGAAAACCGTGTACTCGGTATGTAAGTCTGGCGGTATCTGGTAGGCGTGTGCCCGCTGTATCCACTGGGCGTGTGCAACGAAGGCGAGTCGGTTGTGCTCTGGCAGGGTCTCAAACTCTGCCACTGTCTGTTCATCGAACAGTTCAGCCAGCACGCTTGGTCATCTCCATGTGGCGGATGATCTCGAGGAACTTGTGGGCGCTTGAGTCCTCTGTCTTGATGGCGGCTCCACCCTCCACGCCCTCGACGGCCATACGGTCGCCGTACTTCTTGGGTTTAAGTTTGGCCGCCGTCCACTTGCGGGCCTCGATGCGGTTCTTCTGCCACTGTATGTAGGTCACATCCAGACTGGTGCGGCCATCCTTGTCGGTGTACTCCGGCGGGTGCTCGTCCGCAATGGCGATGATCTCGTCGGCGTTGGTGTCGGCCTGCTCCTCACGAGCGCGCGCGTATTGCTCCGCGAAAGAGGGGTGGCGCAACAACCACTCATACACCGTACTCTGCGCAGGCATGACTCCTGTCTTGTCTTCCCTCAGTATTTGACGCAGGCTCATTCCCTCTGCTAGTAGGATACAGATGAGGTCAGCAGTGCGTTGGTTGAAGGTTGTAGGTGCTCCGATCTTCTTCGGGGCTGTAGGCGTCTTTGCGGGCGTCATGGCACCCTTGGCCTCTGTCTTAGGCTTTGATGGCTTGGCGGGCTTTGTAGGCCCCTTCTTGGCGGTTTCTGGCATGACCCGTATTCCCTTCGGTTCGGTTGATTGTCGCCAGTGTAGCAAACCTCATTGGTTTTCGCCAGTAGGTTGTTGGACTCGATTCGGTCTTCGGCTCAGGCGCAGTGGAAAGCCAGAAAAATCTGCGCGTCGACATCCTCGATTGCTGGCTTGACATCCAACACGACTGGAGACTCCCCTCGGTTTCTATCTTCCGATGGGCAAGTGAATGCCCGAATCCCCATGCGCGTTGGCTCCACTTGCGTGGAAACCATTGTGAAACCATTAAGGTTTTGTCACTCGTTCGCACAAGTTCTCGGTGTAGGCTCTGGCCGACTGCTGGGCACATTCCTGCTCAGTCAAATCGAAGTCTGGAACCCACATCCAGAACAGTAAAAACGCAATGAAGATTATACCAATTGCGACCTTCTGAAGCAAGGTTTCTTCAGGTGGTTGTTGGCTTGGTAGGTCTTTCATCATGTCGTCGATCTCCTGCCTATTCATGGTTGCGCTCCTTCAGGGTTTTATCGATGCCTGCGGCGAAGTGGCCCAGTTGGTGGCCGAACGATGGGTGCACGCAGTGCGACTCCTCCCACTGCTTGTCGATGTCCTCGAGGGTGATTCCCCGCCACTCTCGTGGCGGTGGTAGTTCTGGCTTGATTTCTTCTGTCATGCTTCCTCCACGGTGATTTTGTAGTTCTTGCCATTGCGGTCGGAAACCATAATGGTTTTCTTAGTTGACTTGAATGCGCCCGACTCGGTCAGGTCGTACTGGGGGCGGCTGACACTCGCCAGCAGGCGCTCGGTGTCGTTGGCCTTCAGGTTGCCCACGATGGTGTGCGCGATGTAGTCGCAGTAGGCGATGTAGGACTTTGGCAGGTTGTCAAAGAACTGGTTGACGATGGTGTTCATTGTGTCGAAGTGGCTCATGGTTTTCTCCTTAGTTGAGTTGCTCGGCGATCTCTTGCTCGATCTCGTTGATGATCTTGTCGGTCAGTTTGCGCTCCAGCCAAGGGGCCTTGCGGCCACGGCGGTCAAGCACCTCGAACTCGCACTCGGTGTAGCCGTGGTAGTCCATGTCGCTGGCGGCGTGGTATGAGTAGGAGCCGCGCACGCTCTCGAAGTAGGTCACGCCCACGATGCAGGGGATGCCTGCCACTCTTGTTTCGATCTCTGCTATGTATGCCATTTCACTGTCCTTTCGCTGTTGATGGTGTAATTGTACATTAAACGAAGGGGCTGTCAACCCCCTCGCTCAATTTATTTTTCTAGGGACTTTCCCTTATCCTGACCAGCCTCGAGAATCTTGTTGGCCGCACTGAAAATGCGCTGGGCTGTCTTGTCGGTGATCTCTGCGCCCTGCAACCAATTCTGGATATAGCTACGGGACTCATGGAGACCGGGCAGGTCGAGCAATGAGCACAGGATGTAGGCCACGCCTTCTGCCTCGACTTCGCGCACATCGCGGGGTGTGCTCTCGCTGTCGGACAGTTGGCCTTCCTTAGTGTGGCCGAGCACCACATGGGCGATCTCATGGAAACGGGTTTTGTGGGGTAGCACGGCCACAGGATTGATGGCGATGCTGGACTCGTAGGCGTAGCCTTGGCAGTTGCCGTCGGTGTGGCCGAAGGGCACCTCTGTGATGCTGAGGGCCTCGAGCGCCTTGGCCTTGTCCCATGAGGGGATGACCACCTCGTTGACATACTCGTCGCCTTCGGTCTGGCCGAGCACGAACCAGTTGTTGCGCAGGGTGAACAGGCTGAACACCTCGCCAGTCTTTTCGCCTGCGTCATCCTTCTTGCTGATAGTGACAGGCATTACCAGCGCGATGGCCTTCTGGCCCTTGCTCACTGAACGGCCCAATTTTTTCCATGCGTTAAAACTGGCGATGGGGCCGATGGGGATGTCGCGGGCGATGCACTGGCTGTAGGCCAGCAGTTGGTTGCCGATGCTGTAGCCGTGGAATGTGCTGTAGCACTTGCTGATGATGCCGGGCTGGTTGATAGCATCGTTGAGTAACTGAGAGAAGTTTGCTTTTTCCATGATTCGCTTTCCTTTTTCGCTGTCACTGCGATGTTGCAGTGGGGTTAGTATAACATCAAATTAAACTTTACAAGACTTTTTTTAAAATATTTTTGATGGGGGCCGAAGCCCCCGGCTGGTCAGTTGTACTTCTTGATGAAGGCTTTGAGTTTGCGGACTTCGCCACGCGCCCACGCCTGCTGTTCTGGCCCGTTTTCCCCGCGCAGGTCTTCGTTGTTCCAGTGGGGATTGACCTCGTCTAAGAAGAGACCCAAAGTATGCTTGGCCTCGTGCAAGATTTCGGAGTCGGTGTAATCGTTGATCTCTTTTTTGTCGTCGCTTGAAATGCATTCCAAGTCGTATGCCAACTCGTCGATCTTTAATGCCGCTTTGATGATTGCTCTCATTTCGCTTTCCTTCGCTGTATCTGACTATGCGATTTGCTGTGTCAGTGAAGTTAGTATAACACCAAATTAAACGATGTCAACAAATATTTGAAATTATTTTGTAGGTACTTTCCCTAATGCCTTGCGCTCGGCTATCGCCCTTTGCAGGGCGTGCCAGAATTCGGACTCAATCGGCATTTGGCTTGTCTTCCATCTTGAGGTGGTATAGCAACTCAGCCAAGGGCAACTTGTCTCCCTTGTACTGCTTTGCATATCGCTCGATCTCGGCCACGATGTAGTCGCACCCGTGGTCAAAGCCTTTGATGTAGTCGATGTCTTTGTCGCTGTATGTCATAGATTCCCCAATGCCAAATAGCCTTCCGGCGTTACTGTCCAAACCACCGCATCTTTGCGCTGGGCTGTCTTCCTACGGTGGCCGCTGTCGACCACAAAACCTTTGTCCATGAGTGACACCCGGCAAGGGCGGTATGAGTTGCCCTGCATACCTGCCGCCTGCTGACCTTCCTCATCGGTCAGGCCCTCCGGGAACCGGGACAACTGCAACAACACATCTCGCGTCATCGTGCCGAACTTGGGCGCGATGGCCTCTGCGGCGGCTGTGGAGGTGTCGCTATGCCATTGGTGAGGGGGTAGGTGCCCCTTACCCTTCTTACGCGCCAAATCGGCCTCTATGAGGGCAATACATTCACTGATGGCATCTGCCACAAAAATATCATGGGCGCGAATTGCTTTCAACTCGGCCAGCACCCGGCCCAATGTTCGTTTGCTCATGCGGCCACCTTTGAGAGTTTGAGTTGACGCTCACGCAGTGCGTCGATCTCGGCCCACAGTTTGATGTAGTACGGGTCGTCGGTCGGCAGGTCGCGGTGCAGGGCCAGCGTGTCGTGGCAATCGAACAGTGCCCGGCGGCAGGTGTACCAGTCGTATTCTTTGACCTTGTTGACGAAGGTCGCGTGCCACTGGCCGTAGTTCATGCTGTCACCTCTGGTGCGCTGATCACGCCTTCGTTGATGAGGTGCTGGGCCGTGCGGACAAACCAGCCTTGCAGACGCCATGCGAGGCCAGTGTCGACGAGGTGTTGCCACGCCTCGATCACCTGCTCTTCGCTTTCGGCCTCGATGAAGCCCTCTGCCAATCCTGTCGCTGTAAAGTTGTCCATGTCGATCTCCTTCGCTGTTGCCCCCGAGGGGGCTGGGTTAATTAACGGCTGGTTACCTTGACGCTGAACACAGCGGTCGTTTTGGTGTTGGCGGCAATTGCTGTTGGCAATTCTTTGTCAGCATCAAAACCAAGTTTGATGGCAACTTTTTTCCAAGAGTCCTTGGCATCTTCTTTGTCGGCGATCTCAACGCCAACCTTAGAGGCAACCAAACCAAGCCAGTCAATGCTGGAGCGGTTTGTTTCGATGTAGGTTGCCTTGAAGAGGTTACCCTCGACAACCTTTGCGCCACCAGCAGAGGCGGCGTCTTTGATGTTGTCCTTGATGGCGTCGGCTTGTTTAGTCAACTCGGCAATTTGAGCCAAGAGGTTACCCAGTGTGTCAACTTGGGTGAGTTGGATGTCGTTTGCTTTCATTTCGCTGTTTCCTTCACTGTCTCGACTATGCGGTATTGCTGTGTCGATGTATGAAGTTTAACACCAACTTAAACCATGTCAACAACTTTTTTAAATTATTTTCTAGGTAGTTTCCCTAGTGTTGTATCCAAGCAACTTTAGGGTGTCGTCCAGCAGGTCGGTTTCCTCGTAGCCGTAGTGTTTAGGGAACCCCTTCGTGCCAAGGCCGTGGACGCCCGTAGCGCCCCTGTGGTGCTCTGGGCATAGCGGTATGACGGTCATGTGGCTAGAGCGGCCCCAGCCCCCCGCCAATCGCCTTGGATGGTGCAACTCGGCAGGCGTGCCGGGGTAGCCCATGCGGCGGCATACAGCACAACCCAACTCGGCCACCGCGCTCATGTGCTTTTTTTCTTTGAGTGTTGTCATTGTTTGTTTTTAGTAAAGCCCGAACGGTTTTTCAAATCAATGCAAGTCTGGCAACGCCACTGGGGCCTGCCGTCGCTTGTTCTCGTTTGCTTTACCGCTGGTCTTGTTCTGCACACTTGGCACTTGTAGGTTTTGGGGTCAGTCATTGCTTTCCCGCTTGAGTCGCTCATAGCGTGAGCCAGCATCAAATCCTGCAAGGTATGCGCGACGCTCCACCCAATACTGCTCGGGCCTGTGGCTGTGATCCCAATCGTCAAACGATTCGATGTTGGTACGCATGGCAAGTATTTGCCGCTTGCGCCAGCCCTCAGCCTGTTGTTTTTCTAATGCTTCAAACGCTTCGTCTTCTGGTTCTTTAATCACAATCATTCTCCACACTGAATAAAACAACAAAATAAATCCAACTACAGCAAGCCAATGGCTGTGAAGTTCCCACCCATCAAAGAGCACCAACACCCAGCCCAGACCGTGCAATATAGACAACTGAAAATGGTTCACATCGTCACCTTGCCTTCAGCGCGGTTGTTGGCCTGCTCAGTGCGCCATATCTCGACGCGCAACTCTGCCGCCGTGATGTCCCACTTCAACTTTTCCTCGATTTCTACCGCCGCTTGCAGGCCCTTGAGCAACTCAACCATCTCGGGGTGTGCATATGCCTCGCGCTCCTGCGCACCAATGGCGGTCTCCATGCTTCGCTTCATCAAGATGCCCTTGAGGCTCTTGCGGTACTGCTCGATATATGTTCTCTCTGCCTTGGCCTTCGCGAATAGCGCGGCGTGCTTCAAGATGTAGTCAACTGCTTTATGCGGGTCTCTGTCTTCACTCATTCTTCACTCCTGTGGTGGACGCTTGCACATCCAATAAAACCAAACAACAAAACAAACACAGACCCAAAAAATAAAGCCTGTGGCGGCCAACGCCAGCACAAAAATATTCAATAGATCAGTCCACATATCGATCCCTTTCTTCAATCATTTGCTCGGCTATTTCGTAAGACGAGCGCACAATGTCTTCGCCTTCACGATTACGAATAATTAACGCGACCATTGCAAGCATTGCAAAGATGTCAATCATTTCTGGTTCATTTTTCATGTGGCTTCTTCCATTTAGGTTTGACCCAAGGCTTGTTGTTGACCAAAAAATCTGTGTCAAGTTCAGCGTCTACAAATTCATCATCATCATCTTTGAGAAGACAACAACTTCCGCGATTCAATACTTTTATTTCACAACTGTATGGATCACCGTGCTGATCAATTTGCCAAAACAATTCTCTTTTATCTGGCGCAAAAGCAATTCCATACCAACCGACTGGCTCATCATCTTTATCAAGAAAACGAAATGCATATGCAATCATAAAATTCCCTCAATAGTTACTTTGACCATGCCGCCTATTTCATCGGCCCAATAAACTCTCAAGTCTTCGATCAGTGCATCGTCCTGCATAACGCCTGCGTAAGTCATGGAGTCAAGCAGTGCTTTCAAAAGATTATCTAAATCACGACGACGACGGTCTGGTCGGAACGCTTGTATCTCCACCTTCACGGCATAGTCGATATGCTTGGCCGCACGCTGTATCAGCACTTGATCAGCAACAGCCTTGCGGTAATCGCGCCCCTTTGCACTGATGATGGTGCGACCATTAAAGTTGCGCCAGTAAGTGTTGACCGTTGGAGGCCAAGGTAGTGTGAGTTCAATCATTGCATTTGCCCCCGCGCCTTAGCAATCATTGCTCTTTGTGCGTCCATCAATTCATCGCGCTGTTGGCAGGCTTGTTTGTACATCTCGTACAAAGTATCAATATCTCCGCGCAACTTAGCCACAGTCAACAGAAGTTCATCTCTTGCGGTTTTTAAACGCTCGTATTCAATTTCTTCGTCTTGTGTCATTACTGCCTCTGACTTGGTATGCGGTTACGAATG
>Ga0114978_10001576_pt1 | contig 19167 bp, 18 predicted proteins | sample S_140212_EF_Meta_FD_87027 | JGI IMG/M metagenome (GOLD analysis project Ga0114978, IMG submission 87027) | Freshwater microbial communities from Lake Simoncouche, Canada to study carbon cycling - S_140212_EF_MetaG | ecosystem: Environmental > Aquatic > Freshwater > Lake | place: Lake...
ACGAACGGGTTTACCTTGACGGTGTGGCGGTCGGCTGCATTGTCTGCGCGGGAGGGTGGCAGGCCGCTGGCCAGACCCTGTCAGCGCTGCGGGCCATCGCCCACGCGTTGCGCGGCTGGCCAACGCCGCTGGGCGCGATGCTCAACACCTCGGGGAAGATTTTTGACGAGGGCGGCAGCTGTCTGGACCTGACTGCCAAGATGCAACTGGAGGTGGTCGGCCGCCAGGTGGCGCAGTTCGCGATGCTGCAGAACCGCCCGGTCAGGATGGGTACGCTGGTCACACCATGATTCCCCGAATAACCGCAGACATTGAAGGTCGAGCATGACGCAACCCATCAGCATGAACCTGCAGATCGTGCAAACCTCGCGCATGGAGAAGTTTCGCCATCCACACAATACCGTCACTGCCAGCGAACTGGGGCTCAACGAGGCGTCACACGGCATGTTCAGCGCGCGCCGGGTCAAGGCGAGCGGCGTCTGGTCCCTGGCCGAAATCGCAAGCGACCCTCAGGCCTGGCTCACCGTCCTGTATGTGCTCAAGGGCTTCATCACGCTGCGCGTGCCAGGCAACACGGTAACGCTGAACCAGCATGACGCCGTGTGCCAGGCGCCGATCCTACCGTCGAGCGTGGTCGAGATCGCGCCGAACCTCGAATTCATCGAGATCGTCGCACGCGACGACCGCAGGGTGCGCAACTTGATTCCCGACAAGCCCGCGCAGTTGGTGTCGTTCGATTCGCCGGCGCTGCATGTCAAGGGAACAGGCCCGCGCGATTTTTTTGACTATCGCGACCTTGGCGTCGCCGAAATCACCCGGCGTCAGGTCGAGATCCAGGTGATTCGGGCGCAGCGAGCCAGGGAGGGTGGAACCGGATGGCACTCGCACTCGATGGCCCAGTTGAGCTACGGACTGTCGGGATGGGCCTCGCTGGATGTGGAAGGCAACAGTCAACCAGTGATTCAGAAGCCGGGCGATGCTTTATCCATCCCGCCCGACTGTGTCCACAATGCGAGTTCTTTTTCTGACGACTACTGGGCGCTTCAGCTTCAGATTCCAGCCGACTATTCGACGGTAGCGGCAATCGATCCGCGCTTTGGTGCGAAATGAGACACGTCGGCATTCTCGCAGGCGGCTTTGGCGCCTGTGCGGCCACCAAGAAAGAAGTGCATCTGGACCTATCAACCAACGCGCTGGGCAGCCAGCTGCAACAACCATAAAGGAAATCGAAAATGAACAACCAACTATTGACGCCGGAGCAGAGCCTGGAGTCGATCGCCAAGGGCGACCCGGTTTACCAGCCCTGGCAGGCTTATCGCCGTGCATTCAAATGGGCCGCCGGCCAGGACAAAGGTTCCGGCTTTCAGCGCCTCGAATATCCGACGCTCGAAGCACCTCTGGTGCGCGGCCAGCTGCTGGTATTGCCCACGGGACAGGGCGCGCCCTTGCAAACGCGCCAGACCGACACCGTATACCTGTGCGTGGAAGGCGAGCTGGAGTTCGTCGTTGGAGACGCGATTTTCGCCCTGAATCCGCTCGACTTGATCAGTATCCCGGCGGGTACCTCGTACCGATTCATTAATGTCGCGCTGGCCCAGGCCCAGGCTTGCTTTATCGAGGCAAAAAATGATGGCGCCGCCGCATCTGCCGTCGTATCGAAAACGCCTGCGGCGCCGAATCACATGGTCTGGGAACGCTATCGGCGTGATTTCCGATGGACGCTGCCGCTCGCCGAGAAATGGGGTTACCACCGCGGGTCAGGCCCGTTGATCATCTCCGATGGCTTGCGCGGCCACACGGTGCGGCAACCTCCCGGACAGAGTACGCCCTGGCACTATGCGCCGCGCGACATGTTGTTTATGGGCATCCACCATGAAGTGGAATTCAAGGCGGGCGGGCGCGAATTCCGGCTCGCGCCGCTGGACTTTCTGCTGATCCCGGCCGGTACGCCCTACCAGTACACCAATTACGCGCTGTCCGAAGTGGTTTTCCTGTCCATCGGCGGCAAGCTCCCGCCGGGCAAGAAGGGGACGTATTTCGCGTCCGACCCGGGCTGGCCGATTCGTGCCGACGCGCCGGTCATAAAAGTGGTCATCGACAAATACGGAGACGCCCGCGTGTTCGACGGATCAGGCACGGCGAAAACATGATGGCCTGCTGTGTCGTACTGAATCCGCGAGGTGCGATGGCGCCGCGCCAGGCGGCTGACGACGAGGCTTGAAGCGTGCGCCATGTGCTTTTCGGCCAAAGCGGCCTTCGGGTATCGGAACTCTGCCTGGGCGCCATGGTCTTTGGAGACGCGCGCGAGCTGGGTGCCTCGCGCAAGGACAGCCAGGAAGTATTCGAAGCTTTTGCCGCAGCCGGGGGCAGCTTCATCGATACCGCGGACCACTACGCGGACGGTGAGAGTGAACGCCTAGTGGGGGAGTTCGTGGCTTCTGACCGGGACAGCTTTGTGATCTCTACCAAATGGTCGGTGGCGCGGCACGGCGGCCTCCAGCGTTCCGGCAACGGCCGGCGCAACATGATGCGGGCGGTGGAGGCCAGCCTGCGGCGGCTCAAGACCGACCGTATCGACCTCTATTCGCTGCACGCGTGGGATTACGCGACGCCCTGCGAGGAGATCATGCGCGGCCTTGACGATCTGGTCCGCGGCGGAAAGGTCCACTACGTAGCGATCTCCGATACGCCGGCCTGGGAGGTTAGCCGCGCCAACATGCTGGCCGAGTTGCGTGGCTGGTCGCCTTTCGCGGGACTGCAGGTCGAATACAGCCTTGCCGCGCGCACGCCCGAACGCGACCTGCTGCCGATGGCCAAAACGCTGGGCTTGGCCGTCATGGCCTGGTCACCGCTGGCGGGCGGGGCCTTGAGCGGCAAGTACAGCGCCAAGGCGGCGCATCAGCCGGCTGGCCGGCGCAGCGGCAGCCCGATCCCGGACGGCACCATGCGGATTGCCGCCGAAGTCGGCAGCATTGCGGCGCTGATGGGCGCAAGCCCGGCGCAGGTCGCACTGGCCTGGGTGCGGCAGCAGCAAGCAGCGGTGCCGGTGATCCCCATCATCGGCGCCCGCACCAAGGCCCAACTCGAGAGCAATCTGCAAAGCCTTTCGGTGCAACTGGACGATTCCGCGTTGGGCAGGCTCGACAAGGTCAGCGCCATAGAACTCGGATTTCCGCATGACTTTCTTCGTACCGACTATGTTCGGGCATTGCTGCATGGGGGTGAGCCCGACCGCTTGACCTTGCGCCAGCCTCTGCCACACCCGGTTTCGGACTTGGCCATGGGCTCGGGTGTGACCAAGAAATGAGACCGAACGCTCGCACGACGCGCGTCCAATACCGACTGGCGCATGATGTGGACTTTCAATTGAGTAGGAGTACGACGGACTTATGACAACCACCAAAACAGATGACAACCAGGTCGCACCGAAATCATTCCGCATCATCTTGAACCAGGAAAAATGCATAGGGGCGGGCCATTGCGTGACCTGCGCGCCGGACATCTTTGGCCAGAACGAAGACGATGGGGTGGTCATTCTTCTTAACGACAATCCTCCGCCGGATCGCCTGGCGGCGGTCGAGTCCGCTGCCCGCATGTGCCCCACCGGGGTCATCCAGGTCACCAAGGAAGAATAAATAAGGCGCACGACGGCCGCCTCTTGGACCTGATGGCAACAAACCCATAAACCACCGATTTTTTCACCCACCCAGACAAAAGGAGATCAGACCATGAACACGGCAACCCAGGAAACCGACCTGCCCACCTTTCCAATTCCACGCACCGACCTGCTCGTTCCACCGGCGGAGTACGCGAAGTTTCGCGAACAAGGGCCGACCAAGGTCAGGATGTGGGATGGCCGCGATGCGTGGGTGTTCACGCGCAACGCGGACGTGCGCGAATTGCTGTCGAGCCCGCATTTCAGCGCCGATCCCACCAAACCCGGCTACCCGTTCCTGACGCCTGCACGTGCGGCGACCGTCAAGAGTTACCAGACCTTCATAACCATGGATCCGCCGGATCACACCAAGTTTCGCCGCATGCTGACCAAGGACTTCACCGTCAAGCGTATGGAAGAACTGCGCCCGGCGATCGAGAAGTATGTCGATGGCTTGATCGGCGACATGATCGAGCATGGCCCGCCCTGCGACCTAGTCAAGCACTTGGCCCTGAAGCTGCCGGTGACGGTTGTGTCGATGCTGGTCGGCGTTCCCTACGACGACCATGAGAGGCTGGTGAAATGGAGCAACGACCGGCTCGATCTTTCACTTCCCGCGGAAGTCTCGCAACAAGCTTACAAGCACATGGCCGACTACTTTGACCAAGTAGTGCAAAAAAAGGAAAAGGACCCGGGCGACGGCTCGGACATGGTCGGCCGTCTGGTGCTGGAGCAGATCCGTACCGGAAACTGCACCCGTATGGACGCGGTTCACATGATCCTGCTGCTGTATTTCGCCGGCCACGAGACCACTGCGAATCAGATCGGAATGGGGGTTCTCAATTTCCTCATGAATCCCGAGCAGTGCAAGAAGCTCCAAGCCAATCCTGAACTGGCGAAAAACGCGGTCGAGGAGATGCTGCGCCTAGACACGCCCACGCATTACAACGCCTGCCGCGCCGCGATCGCGGACGTGACTATCGGGGGCCAGCTGATTCGCGCCGGCGAAGGGGCCTATGCCCTGTTGATCGCGGCCAATTTCGATCCGGCCGTCTTTCCCGAGCCGACCAAGTTCGACATCGAACGCGCGAACGCCAGTGCCCAGATGACCTTCTCCTATGGGCTGCACCAGTGCATCGGCCAGCCGCTGGCGCGGCTCGAGCTGCAGACGGTGTTCAAGACGCTGTTCCAGCGTTTGCCCAATCTGGAATTGGCGGTGCCATTCGACCAGATCCCGTTCAAGCGGGAAATGTATGTGTATGGTCTGAACGCGCTGCCGGTGCGCTGGTAGAGCCGGTGCAAGGGTTTCAAAATATGCCGCGACGAACATGAGCGACTTCGACTACATCATCGTGGGGGCGGGCTCCACCGGATGCGTACTGGCAAACCGCCTGAGCCTGGATCCGGCCAAACGCGTGCTGCTGGTCGAGGCCGGGCCGAATGACAGCCATCCCTATGTCGCGATTCCGAAAGGAATCGCCAAGCTCCGACTGCACCCGACCCTGTCCTGGCGCCTTCCGGTCGAGGCCATGCCGGGACGCAACCAGGGAGAGCTCTGGCCGCGCGGCAAAATGATCGGGGGCACCAGCTCGCTCAATGGCATGTTCTACATACGTGGCCAGGCGCAAGACTATGACGACTGGGCCAAGGTTGGCGTCAAGGGCTGGGACTGGGCCCATATGTCGGCTTGCTTTCAGAAGATGGAAAACCACCAACTTGGCGCGGACGAGTTGCGCGGCGCCGGAGGTCCGCTGCATGTGTCGATTCCCTACAAAGAAAACCCGATCGACGAGGCCATTATCAAAGCGGGCGTCGAAATGGGGCTGCCGCGCAAAGCGGACCTGAATCGGCTCGATCAGCTGGGAATCGGTTATTACCCGATCAATACTTGGCGCGGGCGGCGCTGGAGCGCGGCCAACGCGTTTCTCAATCCTGCGCGTAGCCGTCCTAACCTCACCGTCAGAACCGGGGTGGTGGTCGATCGGGTGTTGTTCGAGGGCAGGCGAGCGGTCGGAGTCTCGTGCCGCGTGGCCGATGAGCGGGTCGAATTCCGCACCCGGGGTGAAGTCATTGTGTGCGCCGGCACGCTCAAGTCCCCCCAATTGCTGCAGTTGTCGGGAATCGGCCCGGCGCCGGCGTTGCAGTCATTGGGCATAGAGTTGGTTCACGCCAATGCCGCCGTGGGCGCGAATATGCGCGAGCACCTGAGTTATACGGTGATCCACAAGCTGCTTGGCTTGCCGGGGGAGAATCGCGAATACCGCGGCATTCGGCTGGCCAAGAACGTGTTGCGCTACTACATGTTGCGCGACGGCGTGCTGAGCTACAGCACCTTCTCCTCGGGCGGTTTCGCCAAGACCGGACTGGAGGGCGATCGGCCCGATATCCAGTTTTTTGCTGCGCCTCTGAGTTGGGACACCAGCAACGCCAAGGACGTGGTGTCCAGGGTCAAGACCGCGAAAGAACCGGGCATGACCTGCTTCGCCTATTTCCTGCATCCCGAGAGCCGCGGCAGTGTCTCGCTGCGTTCGGCCAATCCGGACGATCATCCGGTGATCAGGCCGAATTGGCTGGCGACCGAAAACGATCGGCGCGCAGCCGTGGCGGTGGCCCGGTTCGTGCGTGACTTCATGTCCAGCGCGGCGCTGAAACCCTACATCGGCGCGGAACTGACTCCCGGACCCGGTGTCAGGACCGAAGCCGAGTTGCTGGACTCCTATGCGCGTTTTGGCAGCACGGCGAACCACGCGGTCGGAACCTGCGCCATGGGGAGCGGGCCGGAGGCAGTGGTGGACGAGCATTTGCGCGTTCATGGTGTGCAAAACCTGCGCGTCGCGGATTGTTCCGTGATCCCGTTTGCCATGTCGGGCAACACCAATGCGCCCGCGATGGCGGTAGGCTGGCGCCTCGCCGAGCTGATGGCTCAGGAAGTCCGCGGCACCCCGGCGCGCGCAAGTGCACTGGTCTGACGACCAGGCCAGGCGCTGGATCCGACCATGAGCCAACCCGCCCAAGGGGCTGCCACGCAGAGCCAGGACGCAGCCGCGGAGCCGGTGATCGACCCGGCGGCCCCGATCTGCGACGCCCATCACCATTTGTGGGAGCGTCCGGACCAGCGTTATCTGCTGCCCGAATTGATCGCCGATTTGACGGCCGGACACAATGTGCGCAGCACCGTGTACGTGGAGTGGCGTTCGCACTATCGCGACAGCGGCCCGCAGGAAATGCGGCCGGTTGGAGAAACCGAATTCGCCAGCGCGGTGGCGCGCGATCCGGGGCGTGGGCCGATCGCGGTATGCGCCGCCGTGGTCGGATATGCCGACCTCGCGCGGGGCAGATCGATAGCGCCGGTTCTGGAAGCCCACATTGAGGCCGGTCAGGGTGGCTTCAGGGGGGTCCGCAATGTGGCGGCCTGGGATCCCGATCCGGCGGTCATGGGCGGGCCCAATATCTGCGAACCGGGCCTCTACAAACAAGCGCGGTTTCACGAGGGCTTTGCGCTGCTGGGCGAGTTCAACTTGAGCTTCGACGCCTGGCTGTACCAGACCCAGCTGGAGGATCTGATCGACCTAGCGCGGGCTTTCCCGCGTCAGGCGATCGTGCTCAACCACACCGGCGGTGTGCTGGGCGTTGGGCGTTACGCCAACCAGCGGGAGCAACTCTTCATGGCATGGCGGCGTTCGATACAGGAGCTGGCGAAATGCCCGAATGTCGTCATGAAGCTGGGTGGCCTGGGAATGCGGCGTTCGGGGTTCGATCTCTATGGCCAGCCGCGGCGTGCGAGCTCGACCGCGCTGGCGGCGGCCTGGCGCCCCTGGTTCGACACCTGCATCGAGCTGTTTGGCGCCACCCGCTGCATGTTCGAAAGCAACTTCCCGGTCGACGGCGCTACCTGCGGTTATCGCGTGCTCTGGAACAGCTTCAAACGTATTGCGGCAGCCGGTTCGGCCTCCGAGAAGCATGCGCTGCTGTATGACACCGCCGCGCGCTTCTATGGCATACCGTGACGATGCCGGCTGGCTACGGGCGACATGCCGCCATGCATCATGAGATCGAATTGATGCTTCGTCCATTCGCAACGCTCCCGCCAAACGGAACTTCCATAATCCGCTGGCGATTGCTCAGGTACCGCCTTGCCAACTATATTATTGGAGATATCACCATGCGTTTGCCCTTGATTATTTCAGCTTTGGCCTGCTGCTTGCAGATGGGCGTCGTAAGTGCCCAGGCCCAATCAGTCAAGATCGGCGTGTTAACCGACATGTCCAGCGTCCAGTCCGACGGCGCTGGCAAGGGCTCGGTAGCGGCGGTGGAACTCGCCATCGAAGACGTTGGCGGAAAGGCACTGGGACAGCCGATCCAGCTTGTCTCGGCCGACTTCCAGATGAAGACCGACCTGGCGTTGTCGATCGCGCGCGAATGGTTTGACCGCGACGGCGTCGATGCGATTTTTGACGTCGTCAACTCGGGCACGGCGCTGGCGGTCAACAACCTGGTGAAGGAAAAGAAGAAGATGGCGTTCTTCACCGCGGCGGCGGCGGACGATATCGCTGGCAAGCAGTGCAATGGTTACGGCATCGGCTTCCTGTACAACTTCAAGTCGGTAGTGCGGTCGGCCGTCAAGGCACAAATCGAGAAGGGCAACGACACCTGGTTTCTCATGCTGCCCGATGCGGCCTACGGAAATCTGGTCGAGGGCATGATCCGCAAGGAAATGGAAGGCACCAAGGGAAAAATCGTCGGCACAGTCCGGATACCCTACGAATCGACCGATTTTTCCTCCTACCTGCTACAGGCGCAGGCTTCAAAAGCCAAGCTGATCGTCTCCACCACGGGAGGGTCCTTCAACGTCAACATCATGAAGCAGTCGCGTGAATTCGGCCTGCCCACCGCGACCCAGAAAGTGGGCGGCCTGATCGACATCATCACCGACGTCAAGGCGGGTGGCCTGAAAGTCATGGAAGGCCAGGAGTACGCCACCAGCTTCTACTGGAACATGGATGACCGGACCCGTGCCTTTGCAAATCGCTTCTTCGCCAAGATGAAGAAGATGCCGACCAACAACCAGGCCGCCGGTTACTCTGCGGCGTTGCAGTACCTCAAGGCCGTCAATGCGGTCGGCTCGAAGGACCCCGAAAAAGTTTTTGCGTACCTCAAGACCCAGAAGTTCGACGATGCGACCACTCGCAACGGCACGCTGCGTTATGACGGCCGGCTGATCCGCGACATGTACCTGGTGCGCGCCAAGAAGCCGGGCGACCAAAAGGGCGACTGGGATTTCTACGATATCGTGGCGACGGTGCCCGGCACGGAAGCCTACGGCGGACCGAATGACAGCGAATGCACCGAGCTTAAGAAATAATAGCTGAGTTCGGGCGCCGATCAGGCGCCCTGCCGGGCAGCTGGCACAGCCTGCTGCCCGCATTCTCTTGATTTGCTCTGCGCCGGAAAAGGCGAACTTCAAATGGCATTCCAGCCGGACCCCAATTTCATCATCGAGACCCACGAACTTACCAAGGGCTTCGCCGGCTTCACCGCGGTCAGCAACCTCAAGCTGCGCGTGCGACGCGGCACCGTCCACGCCCTGATCGGCCCCAACGGCGCCGGCAAGACCACGGTCTTCAACCTGCTGACCAAGTTCCTCATCCCCACCTCTGGCCAAATTTACTACAACGGCAGAGACATCACGGGTGATCTGCCCTCGCATGTAGCGCGGCGCGGAATGGTACGGTCGTTCCAGATTTCCGCCGTTTTTCCGCATATCTCGGTGCTCGAAAACGTACGCATCGCGTTGCAGCAGGCCACCGGCGCTTCCTACCATTTTTGGAAACCGGAATCCAGCCTGTACCCTTTGCATCGGCGCGCCGAAGAACTGCTAGAACAGGTTGGACTCATCAGTTTCAGGGACCAGGCGGCGGGCAGCCTACCGTACGGCCGCAAGCGCGCATTGGAGATCGCCACGACCTTGGCGCTCGACCCCGAGATGCTGCTGCTCGACGAACCGATGTCCGGCCTTGGGCATGAGGACATTCACCGGATTTCGGACCTGATCAAGTCGGTTTCGGCCAACCGGACGGTATTGATGGTCGAGCACAATCTGTCGGTGGTAGCGGATCTGTCCCACACCATCACGGTGCTGGCGCGCGGCAAGATACTCGCCGAAGGGCCCTATGAGACCGTATCGCGTAATGCCGAAGTGATGAGCGCCTACATGGGGACGGCGCATGCCTGAAGCAAGCAACCCGACCGAGGACGTGCTGGCGATTCGCGACCTGCATGCCTGGTATGGCGAAAGCCATGTGCTGCACGGGCTGAGCATGGGCGCGCGGCAGGGCGAGGTGGTCACGATGCTGGGACGCAACGGCGCCGGCAAGACCACCACGCTCAAGGCCATCATGGGCATCGTACGCCAACGAACCGGCTCGGTGAAACTCGAGGGGCGCGAGTTGATCAAGGAGCGCGCCTTCCGGGTCGCGCGCCAGGGCATCGCGTTGTGCCCGGAAGAGCGGGCGATCTTCTCCTCCCTGAGCGTCGAGGAAAACCTTGTGCTGCCGCCCGTGGTGGCGGCCGGCGGAATGAGTGTCGAGGAAATCTACGAGTTGTTCCCGAACCTGGCCGAGCGGCGTAAGTCCTCCGGCACCAAGCTGTCCGGCGGTGAGCAGCAGATGCTGGCGATCGGCCGGATCTTGCGCACCGGCGCGCGCGTGCTGATGCTCGACGAACCGACCGAAGGCCTAGCGCCGATCATCGTGGAATACATCGGAAAGGTGATCCGGATACTCAAAGAAAAGGGGTTCACGATCCTGCTGGTCGAGCAGAACTTCAAGTTCGCGTCGACCGTGGCGGACCGGCACTTCATCGTTGAAAACGGCAAGGTGGTGCACGAATTCGCCAACAGCGAAATCGAGTCGAACAACGACAAGATTGAGTATTACCTCGGAATATAGCCATGAACGAGATATTTGGTGTTCCGACTGGAGCCCTGTTCGGGCAGTTGCTGATAGGGCTTATTAACGGCTCGTTCTATGCCTTGATGAGTCTGGGCGTCGCGATCATTTTCGGCATGCTGCGGATCGCCAACTTCGTGCATGGGGCGCAGTACATGCTGGGCGCGTTCTGCGCCTGGTTCCTGCTGCACATGAAGGATTTCTTTCCCTCGCTGGACCTGCCGGTGATCGGATACTGGCCGGCGTTGATCATCGTGCCGCTGGTCGTCGGTACGGTGGGCGTGGTGATGGAGAAGCTGTTCATCAGCAAGGTCTACGACATCAACCACGCCTATGGCGTGTTGCTGACTCTGGGCCTGGCGCTGGTCATCGAAGGCATGTTCCACGTCGGGTTCGGTTCTTCCGGACGGCCCTACGAACTTCCCGACAGCCTGCGTGGCGGCGCCAGGTTCGATTTTATGTTCCTGCCCTATTACCGGGTCTGGGTGCTGGGCGCCTCGGTTGTGATCTGCCTGGTGACCTGGTTTGCGATCGAGCGCACCAAGCTCGGATCCTACCTGCGCGCGGCCACCGAGAACCCGATCATGGTGGAGGCGTTCGGCATCAACGTGCCGCGCATGTTGACCCTGACCTACGGTCTGGGAGTAGGGCTGGCGGGGCTCGCGGGTGTGATGGCCGCGCCGATCTACCAGGTCAGCCCGCAAATGGGCCAGCACATGATCATCATCGTGTTCGCGATCGTTGTCATCGGCGGCATGGGGTCGATCGTCGGGTCGATCGTGAGCGGCTTCTCGCTCGGCGTCATCGAGGGCCTGACCAAGGTGTTCTACCCCGAGGCGTCGTCCACCGTGATCTTCGTTATCATGGCGCTGGTCCTGCTGTGGAGGCCGAGCGGATTGTTCGGCGGCGGCGCCGGCCCGGAATCGACGTCGGTATCCTTCAGCGCCACGTCCGCGTCCTGGTTCAGCAGGATAAAAAGGCCTGAACTGGTCTCCGTCTTGGTGCTGGCCGCGATCGGCATCATCGCACCGTTAGTGGTGTACCCGGTGCTGGCGATGAAGATCTGGATCTTCGCGCTGTTCGCTTGCGCGTTCAACCTGATCTTCGGATATGCGGGCATGCTCGCGTTCGGCCACGCCGCGTTTTTCGGGGCGGCGACTTATGTGACGGCGCACTCGGCCAAGTTCTGGGGCGTCACGCCCGAGATCGCCATTCTGCTCGGGACTTTCACGGCTACGATTCTTGGACTGGTCGTCGGCTGGGTGGCCATCCGCCGGCAGGGCATCTATTTTGCGATGATCACGCTCGCCCTGTCGCAGCTGGTGTACTTTTACGCCGTGCAGGCGCCCTGGACCCGGGGCGAAGATGGCGTGCAGTCGGTGCCGCGTGGTTACCTGTTCGGATTCATCGACCTCAAGAACGAAACCTATCTCTACTATTTTGTTTTTGCCGTGTTCCTGGCCGGGTTCGCGATCGTCCACCGCATCGTGCGCTCGCCGTTTGGCCAGGTGCTGAAGTCGATCCGGGACAACGAGCCGCGCGCGACTTCGCTTGGCTTCACCACGGATCGCTTCAAGCTGCTGTCCTTTGTGTTGTCCGCGGCGCTGTCGGGTGTCGCCGGCGGCCTGGTGGCAATTGTCTTCAACGTGGCCATGCTCACCAACCTGCACTTCACCACATCCGCGGAAGCCCTGCTGATGGTGCTCATTGGCGGTGTCGGCACCATCTTCGGGCCGGTCGTGGGCGCGGTGGTGCTGGTGGCGATGCAGCAATACCTCGCCGGCGCTGGTTCCTGGGTGCTGATTCTGCAGGGCATCGTCTTCATCTTCTGCGTGATGGCGCTGCGCCGTGGCATCGTCGGGACGGCGCTCGAATACCTTGGCAGGCGCTCGCATCGCGAGGCGCAAGCCATGACCGCGAATCTGCCCGGTTAGGCCAGAGCCTCGGTCCGGCGGTGAAGAATCCGACGACGCGCGGCCACACTACAGGAGGCCAGGCGCTCCAAAGCCTCACCCAGCCTACTAAGCTTTCGGAAGGTCAGCCGGGATACAGACTTGGACTGCGTCGGCCACTACGCGCACCGGGAATGTGCGGATGTCGCACGTGATGGGCGGGCCCATGCCTTTGCCCGTCGTCACGTCAAATGTCCCAGCGTGCAGCGGGCACTCGATCAGTTTGCCCTCTAAATAGCCATCGGAAAGATGGACATGTTCGTGGGTACAAATATTGCTCGTGGCGTAATAGCAGCCACCCACGTTATAGACCGCGATGCTCGCGCCGCCCACCTCGGTCCCGAGCATGGAGCCGGTACCTATCTCGGAGGTCGATGCCACAACTGTCCAGATATCACTACTCATCTTGCACCTTCAAAAGTGATTCGACCCTCTTGCCGAGCAGAGCCAGCCGGAAAAGACGGGAAGCCAGGACCCCCGGTCGGACGCACGCGGCTGCTGGACGGACCGCCGTGAAATCCTAGAGCCGCATTTCGCGCCGGTAGAACTCATAAAATGCGCGAATCGGCGACTCGCTGATCATGGTGTTGGCGGTCTCCGTGCCATGGCCACCCATTTCGATGGTTTGATTGGTGTTGTATTCGTTCATGGCCGGCTGCAACTGGGCGATGATCTCGGAGTCTTCGGCCGAGATATAGCCCGAGGGGCCGACCAGGTTGCTGTGCCGGATGCGCGCCTTGACCATTTCGGCGTCGTCATCTTCGTAACCGAAGAAGTTCCAGACTAGCTCGTGTTCCTTCGCGTTCTTGGGCACGATGTGACGCACCGTCAGGCTGCTGAAAAACTGCTGGACGACCGCCGAGGGAAAGAGTTGGAAGGCCGAGTTGTGCATGTCATTGAACTCGTCCTTGTGCTGTGTGATGATGCTCGGATCGGCCAGTTTGAAGTTGGACTCGAGCGTCTTGAGTTCCTTGGTGACTTCGTTGCGTGCGTCCTTCAACTTCGGCGAGTACGGTATCTTGTAGAGAATATGCCGCCCGTGCTCGGTAGGAATCTGCTGGTAGGGGCCATCCGGCCTCCACAAGCCGAAGTTCGGAATGAAGTTGTGCAGCAGCGCAGCATGGTAGCCGTCATGGCCGTTGTCGGTGTACAGCTTGTAGTTCGACGGCACGGCCTGGCGCGAGATACCGAGCAGCTTTAGGGGCTTGCCGTTGAAGACCCGGTCGTACCAGGGCAGGATCTCTGGGCCCACGAAATCGACGAATTCCGGCGCATCCTGAGCATAGGTGGCCCAGATCGCTCCGCCGCGAACCGCAACGCGCAGCTTGACCAAGCCATGCTTGCTCTTGTCAAAGTCGGCCGGCATGCCGGGATGCCCGTTGCAGCCACGGATGAACGGCATGGTCTTCAAGCTTCCGTCCAGGCCGTAGGTCCAATTGTGGTAAGGGCAGATCATCACCTGGGCATCAAATTTCCCGCACTCTTTCCAGGTCAGCTGCGAGTCGCGGTGGGCGCAGCGGTTTTCAACCACATGGACCTGGCCTTCCGCGTCCCTCGTCGCAAGCACGTTGCGCGGCCCGATCCAAGTTCGTTTGAAGGAACCGACGGTCGGAATTTCGCATTCGAGGCCGATGTAGCTCCAGCTGCGGCCGAAGTGGAATGTTTCCAATTCCTTTCTGAAGATGTCCTCGTCCGAATAAATCCAGTTGGGAATGCGGGTTGGGCCACCCTCTGGCCATTTGCGGAAACGGATCACGCTGTCGTTGCTCATTGGTCTCTCCAGTTCTACGGGTTTCCTCAGGCGGGGGCAAACAAGGTTGTCAGAATGCGATAGTTGTCATAAACACAGTGCCGTTGCTTGAGCAGGAATGCGCCGTCCTTGTGCACGATGGTGTCAATGTACTCTCCGAGCATGTTGAGCTGTGGCTCGCGGTCCATCATCGACTCGTAAAGCAGAAAATTGGCGCGCGAGTAGATCGTGTTGCCCTCGATCCGGTCGATCCGAAGCGAAGTCACATAACGGCGCCAGATCCGCGGCTCGTACACCAGCACCTTGCACAAGGACGTGACTCGGTCCTGCAGCATGCCCTTGCCCTCGCAGGACATCGCTGCCAGCGGAAGCCCGCGTGAGAAATTTTCCCGCGACGTGATCTGGTAACTGGCATCCTGTGTGAAAAAGCCGAGCCATCGATCGAAGTCGTTGTCATCCAAGCAGATCGTGTACTGCTCGTAGAACTCCCTCAAATCGGAACGCAATGCCTTGTCATTTCGAACGCCGTCATTACTCATGGTGATTCTCCGTGGTGGCTGGCCCGAATGTTAGGGGACAACGACAGGCGACGGATTGCAAAGTACGGCACGGGCCATCTTCATTTCTGATGCTTGGGGCCCGCGCGCATCGACCCGCCATCTGTCAACACGAAGCTTAAAGCGAGGGTTTTCCCAGTTTACAGACCTGCGCCTATTGTGTTTAACTTGGCCTCGGATAATACGTTAAGGTACGATGAGGGCGTGGCTCCCGCTCGGGAGGGCATGCCCTCACTCATTTAGGGTCGGGTCCTCTGCAGGTGAAAATGACCGATGTTGTGGCAGCGCCTCCAGCATCTTGTTGGAGACTACTGGTGAAGCTTGAAGTATTGCGGTATTTTCTGGAGGTCGGCCAAGAGGGCTCAATTCGCCGCGCCTCGGAGCGCGTGAACATTACCCCTTCGGCGTTGAGCCGGCATATCACCATGCTCGAACATATGGTCGGCGCTGAGCTTTTCGAGCGGCGCTCCCGAGGCATGACCTTGACCGACGAAGGGAATATCCTCAAAAAGTACGCGCTGCGCACTGTCAATAACGTGGATCTAGTGAAGTCCGCCATCGAGGAAATCCGCGGCTTGCGTGGCGGCGTAATCAAAGTCGCCGCCATTGAGATTGTCGCATCCACCCTGCTTTTTCCAACTATTCGGGAATTTCGCACGCAGCATCCGGGCGTGACATTCCAGGTCGAAGTGATCACCAAGTCGAATGACGAGGCGCTGCATTACCTGTTCAAGGATCAGGTGGACATTGGCATGATGTACAAGTTCAACCCTTCATCCGAACTCGACTACGTCGCTGAATTCGAGACGCCCTTTGCGGTCATAGCATCCCCGCAACACCCACTGAGCTCGAAGGATGAGGTTTCCACTGCCGACTTGGTCGGCATCCCGATCGCTACGCTCAGCAGCGCCAACGCGACGCGCATCATTACCGAGAAAGCGCTCGCGTCTAGCGGCATCGAACTCGACTACATGCTGCAGGTGAACAGCATCGAAATGGCGAAGGAGTTTGCGCAGACCGGCCTGGGCGTGACGGTGTTGCCGGCGATCGCGGCCCGACTTGAATGCGCCAAGGGCCTATTGGTCGCCATTCCCCTTGTTGAGTGGTCCCTTCGGCGAGTGCGCGTCGGTCTGTGTACTCGGCGCGGCCACTCTATGTCCAAGGTCGCTTCATACTTCCTAGATCGGTTGAAGCAACGTTGCACCACCCACTAGGTCTCTTGTACTTTTCATTTTGCACTGATTGAGCCGGCCTTATCTGCGTTCTCATGCAGGTTATGTCGCGTCTATCGGGGCTCGTAGATCAGCTGCGCCGCATCGAAGCCCATTGTCGGATGAGGTGCATTCCCATTCAGGTTGAGTGCACGCCGACCAAAACTGACCCATATATAGGAGTTGTGCCAACCCAAAATTGACCTAGGTGTTTTGCTGGCGCTCCCCGTCTTTTGGCCATGGCTTCGTTTGCACTTAATGGGACGAATACTGAATCATCGATCGGGCGCGGTTACTGAGCAGGTGTTGGCGCCTATTCCAGAAAGTCCTGCCACATCTGCAGGTGGTCGGTCTGGTGCTGGGCCGGGGCGTGGTTTAGGAAGTAGCGCGACACCAGTTCAGACTGTAGGCCCGAGTTGCGAATCCTGCTCACCGGCGTGATCTATTTTGATCCCCGCCAGTCCTTAGCGAGGTAGGTACACGTCCGAGTACACAGTTGCTGCGAAGAGGTCTAGGCGCTAGTACCAACGGAGATTGCCCGAGGTTTTGTTGCTTCTTGTACCAATGGATCAGGGCCGGCAGCAGCATGCCCGAAAGCCACCGCCGGCATGGTGCCCAATGACCCGGCGGGGCCGACCACGAAGCGACTTGGGTGGCCAGGGTGGCGCGTCTATAAAATCGAACAATGAACGATCGCCACGTGCAGGATCCTGACACCCTCGCGCAGCGCGCGATCGCCCTTGCCCATGAGACTTTTGACATCGAGGCCGCCGCGATCGCCGGGCTCAAGCGCCGAACCGGCGTCGCGTTCGCCCAAGCCGTGGCGTTGATGCTCGGCGTTCGTGGGCGGGTGGTCGTGATGGGAATGGGCAAGAGTGGGCACATAGGTCGGAAAATGGCGGCCACCCTGGCCTCGACCGGAACACCGGCGATGTTTGTACACACGGGCGAGGCGGGCCACGGTGACCTCGGAATGATCCGGCCAGACGACCTGGTGGTGGCCATTTCCAACAGTGGCGAGTCCGACGAACTGATGGCGATACTCCCGCTGGTCAAACGGCTTGGCGTCACGGTGATTGGGATGACGGGTCATCTGGACTCGACGCTTGCGCGCTACGCCGACCTGTCGCTGGATTGCAGCGTCGAGAAGGAGGCCTGCCCGTTGAATTTGGCGCCGACCGCCAGCTCGACGGCCCAGATGGCCATGGGAGACGCATTGGCGGTCGCCCTGCTCGATGCCCGAGGTTTTAAGGCAGACGATTTTGCCCGCTCCCACCCCGGAGGCGCGCTGGGGCGCAAGTTGCTGACGCTGGTGCGCGACGTCATGCGCAAGGGGGACGCGGTTCCAAAGATCGCACCCGACGCCAGGGTGTCCGGACTGATGCGCGAAATGAGCAGCAAGGGTCTGGGTGCGGTGGCGATCGTGGATGTCGAAGATCGCATCCTGGGCATATTCACCGACGGCGATTTGCGTCGACTCGTCGAGAAGGGCTGCGATTTGCGGGCCGTCACCGCCGTGGCGGCCATGCACCCGGATCCGCGCACCGTGCCAGAAGGCGCGCTCGCCGTGGATGCGGCGAGGCTGATGGAGCTGCATCGCATTACCAGCGTGCTCGTCGTCGACGAAAAGGGCCGGCTGTGCGGCGCCGTCAACAGCAACGATCTGATGCGTGCCAAGGTAATTTGATGGCTGCGACGCTGCGCCACCCCCCGGAATTACTGCTCAAGGCGCAGGGGATAGCGGTGGCATTTTTTGACGTCGATGGCGTGCTGACCGACGGCGGCTTGTACTTCAGTGAAAGCGGTGAATCCCTCAAGCGCTTCAATACCCTCGACGGTCTTGGTCTAAAGCTGCTGCAGTCCGCGGAAATCACGCCGGCGATTATTTCGGGACGAGACTCGCAAGCGCTGCGTGCTCGGATGCAGGCGTTGGGAGTCGTGCATCTGCACTGTGGCGTAGCCGACAAGCGCGCCGCCGCCGAGGAGACCCTGGGTGCACTGGGGCTTTCCTGGAGCGTCGCCGCAGTGATGGGCGACGACTGGCCCGATCTGCCCTTGATGCATCGCTGCGCCTTTGCAGCCGCCCCGCCGGGTGCCCATGACGAGGTGCTCGCGCGCGCCGACTATGTTTGTAAAAGGCGTGCAGGCGATGGCGCGGCACGCGAATTTTGCGACCTCCTGTTAGCCGCCAGCGGCCACTATGCGCGGCTGCTCGATGAGGCCAGCGCTTGATAAGGTTCCTGATTTCTGCATGGGATCGGCTGTCCCTGTATCTGCCGGTCGGCTTGATGGGGTTGCTGGCCTTGGGCACCTACTGGCTGGTTCAGAACACGCCGAGCGCCAGGCCGGCACCCGTTCAAGGCCCAGTGCGCCATGAGGCCGACTACTTCATGAAGAATTTTTCGGTCAAGACATTTTTTGCAAACGGCAAGCTCAAGAGTGAGGTGTTCGGCAGCGCGGCCCGGCACTACCCCGACACCGACACGCTGGAAATAGATCAGGTCAGAACCCGCTCTATGGACGCGCTCGGCCGGTTGACGACGGCGCGCGCGGAACGGGCGCTGACTAACGGCGACGCGAGCGAGGTGCAGTTGTACGGGCAGGCACGCATTGTTCGCGAAGCGCTTTCCGGCCAGGCCGGCGCTGCAGGTCAGCGCTTTGAGTTTCGCGGCGAGTTCCTGCACGCCTTCATGAATACCGAGCGGGTGATGTCCGACCAACCGGTGGAAATGCGCCGTGGCCTAGACGTCTTTTCGGCTGATGCTATGGAATTTGACAACCTGCAACAAACCATGACGATGCAGGGCCGGGTCAGGGGCACGCTGATGCCCGCTCCGCCGCATTGAGGCCTGGTTGCGAACCGCAATAGCCAGGCGGAAAACAATCGAATGAAAAAAGGGCCCGCGAGGGCCCTGATTCTTGAAGCGCGCTGGTCGCGCCTATAGCAATAGTCTTAGTAGCTGCTGCGGCCACCGCCGTATCCGCCGCCACCGCCACCACCACTGCGACCCCCGCCGCCGCCGCCGTATCCGCCGCCGCTACCGCCGCCGCTACCGCCACCACCATATCCGCCGCCGCCGCCACTACCGCCGCCG
>Ga0114978_10001579_pt1 | contig 19150 bp, 33 predicted proteins | sample S_140212_EF_Meta_FD_87027 | JGI IMG/M metagenome (GOLD analysis project Ga0114978, IMG submission 87027) | Freshwater microbial communities from Lake Simoncouche, Canada to study carbon cycling - S_140212_EF_MetaG | ecosystem: Environmental > Aquatic > Freshwater > Lake | place: Lake...
AGCTTTCACTGTATCTCTATACTCTAGAATACAATCTAATTCATCAGGAGTAAATTCTCTATCAATATTATTTAACAATAGACATGTTGGAAACATTGATACTGGTTCACCTTTTATCATAACTTTTGTTTAATTGCTTCTAATACAGTATTCATTTTGATAGACTTATGACATTCAAAATGTCTAAGTGTATCCTCATGCTCTGGGCACCAGTTCCAATCACCTTTGTTAAACTTGAACACAGGATTGTTCCAACAGCCATTACATACATCTAAGTTAATCATACGTGTGCAGTTGCTTTGGAATTCGTGATCTGGTGTAGTAAAGTTACTAATCATTACAGTATGCTTTTGTATACCCCAGTTCAACCAACTGATACCACTAGAAAGACCAACAAACATATCTGCATAATGTAGATAGTTCATTACATTCTCTAGACTAGTATCCTCTAGTTTCTCTGCTCCTAAGTCATCAGCTTCTTGGGACATTTCAAATACTCTATATCCTATCTTCTTTAGTTCCTCAATCAACTCTTTCCAGTAGTACCAGTGTTTACACTGTGCTGTAGATCTGGTAGAGATACAGATATACTTATCTGATACAGATCTATCCTTAGGAGTAAAAGCTATCCTAGGTTGTATCTCTTTAAAGTCTAATGCTAATATATTACTAGCTGCCTGCTGCAATGGAATAGTTGCAGGATGAACAGGTTCACAATGACTATTCCAAAACCAACCAAGTTCTACTTGGGCTACTATATTATGTACTGTTACACCTCTACCTACAAACTCTAACTCAGGATATACAGATTCAAATAGCTCATTCTTAAATGATGACACCACTACATGACACTTGTACTTCTCTTGGAATTCTAAACAGTATGGTATCCAAGCTATGCTATCTCCAAGACTCTTAGACTCAAACACAACAAACACTCTCTTACCTGCTAGCTCGTCTAACAAGTTGATCTGTTTAACTGTACGTCCTTGATACTTAATAAAGATAGCTATATCAGACAGGTATCTTCTATTAAGTTTTGCCCAGCTCTTTGGTTTCATCTTTGATTCATATAAAACCTCATTTGTTTTTCTGTCTATGAAAGTTGCATCATACTCTCTATCTTTTCCTTCATCATCTAATAGCTCAAAGTACAAGCCATTGATGTGTAATAGTTTAAATGTTATCATCGTTCAGTATTAAAAAAGAATGTTTGAAATAGTCTACCATCTTGTAACTCTTTACCAAAGTAATCAAGTGACATGTGATATAAATCTCCACGATATAATATCAATCTATTATATACATTACCTATCCTATCTACCATATCCCACTTAGTCATATCATAAAACTCAGAAGCATGATCTTCTATTGGATCATTTGTCTTTCTTCTAAACAAACCTGTACCACTAGATAGTGGAGCATCAGGAGTTAGATAAAGCACACCTGCCCAATCTGTAACATCAGTATGTATCCAAGATCTATCAGCTGCTGTGGTGATTTGAAATGCACCTGACACTGCATCTCCCCAAAAGGTTACCTCGCCTGCAAATGGTCTGATGTATTCTTGAATGGTATGTTTAATATTATCATCTAAGAACGTTCTTGTTCTAGATCCAGGATAGTTACCTTTTACATCAAAAGGTTGACTTAACATATATTGTCTAACTTCATCTGGATTGTTATAGAAGTTAGAAATTACTAATGATTCTACTCTCATAAATTTTCGTATGCGTTTATATATAATTGTTTTGTTCTCTCTGATGTGTATCCCTCATTAATCTTTATGACATTGTCATAGTATTTCTTAAGAGTCTTAGACACCTCATACCAGCTTCTACTATCACGTGCAGCTAGCATTTCTTTTCTTCTTTGATCATATGTTTTGATAGTCTCTTGTATACCTTTAATAACAGACTCTGTGCTGATGTTAGGTAAGACCCACATACCATCCATATGTCTAGACCCTCTATATGTTCCTACAATAGGTATAGCACATGCTGTGGCTTCCATAAGTGTTAGGTTAGGATGTCCTGCTTCTAGCATAGATGGATGTAAGAAGATACTATGTGTTTGATATAGTTCTCTCATCTCCTCATCATTAGGATTTGTTAACTTTAAAGTTAACTTTTTATATTGTAATAACTCAGAATGTATTTCAAAGAACTTATTATTATCAGTATGACCAGCTATTGTAATAGGAAGATCTAACTCTTCAGCTGCCTCAATACCATATCTAAATCCTTTTCTATCAAAGCCACTATCTCCTGCTAATCCATTGTTAGCTATCATCAATAACTTATGTTCTCCTACAGTATCAGATGGTGTAAAGAATTCTGTGTTAGCACCATGTGGTAAGTAGAATAACTTATCAGTCTCATTGAAGTAGTCAATCAAATACTCAGCATGCGTAAAGGATATGATAGATCCTTTCATAGCTTTTAAGTTTTGTTTGAATACCCAGCTATCTTTGCCATACCATTCTGTATGGTGGTCATGCAAAGAGAACACATAAGGTATTTTTCTTTCTAAGCAATATAAAGCCTGGTTAGCAAGATGTGCATGTACAATTGTATCTGGCCATCTCTCTAACTCATTCATGTATCTAATATCTACAGGAACATCTAGCTTCTCTAGATTCTGTTTGTACTCCCATATAAGTCTTTCTACAGCACCCCATCCATTTGGTGGTATGGTAATTAGTCCTGTAGCTACGTGTACTATTCTCATTTTCTAAATGTTTTTTGCATGTTATCTATTAAAGAAAATCCATCTGCTTGTGTGGTAAGTCTCTTCTTAACTATACCCATTTGTGGTCCTGCAAAGATATTATTAAAATACATATCAGAAGCATCCCACTTGTGTTTTCTTAAAGTGTTTTTTAAATAGTCAGCTGTAGATATAGGGAACATAATAGATTGTAAACCTATGATATGATCTGTAACATACATGTCATCATTGATATCTTTAATAACAGGACTCTGAGGCCAGCCATATTCTAATGTATCCTTGTCTCCAAAGGACATATAGTTAATACCATTTGGTCCCATTAAGTGTGCACATTCCTCAACTTTTCGTACGAAAAAGTGTATGTCTGTCTCAATGATACAGTCACCCTCACATACCATTAAGAAATCACAATCATGAAACTCACTTAAGATGGCATTCTTGAATGCTTCATAGCATCCATAATGTGCTGGGGTAAGTGCAGTACCATACTGTCGAACTTGCTCCTCATTGAAGAGTTCCATTGAAACACAACTGGGTCTAATGCAGTTATATGATGGTGGTAATGACTTATAGGGCTCGTTAGTATGTAGGATATATTGCCATCCATGAGCTGCCACTTGTTCAAGGGAAGCTCTGCTTGCTTGTTCTCTTTCATCATTTAGTGTGGTTTGTATATGAACTAATTTAATCTTAGGTCTGTCTTGCTTCTTCCACTTAAACTTACCTGTGTTTTCGTACAAATGCAAGTTCTCTTTTGTTAGTTCAAACTCTTCTACCTTGTAATCAACATCTCCATCATAGAAGTCCATTCTCACTTTAATAGGATCTCCCTTGAATTCAAACTGATAAACAAACTCATGATTCTTAGCTGGTATAATCCTTTTCCACATGTAATCTTCAATAGATACATAGATCATTCTATTGTCTCTGTTATATGTAAAGAAATAGAACACATAATTGTTTGGTTTTCCAACAACAGGAATGATAGAATAATACTCACTGTTAGATGCCACACCTAATCCACTGTGTATCAACATAGTATCCTTGTCATTTGTAATTAATTGAACGTCATTAGGATTGAAGCTAAAGATTACTTTAGACAAGTAGTCTTCTAAATAGTTCTCACACTTTCTACGTGCACACACAGCATTCCATTCTTCTGGTGTACGTACATCATCAAACTCTTTTAAGAAGAAGTCTGTGTCAAACATAATACCATTAGTCTGAATTCCCTTACCCTGAGGTGTAGGAAGTGTAGCAGCATATAACTTTTTATCTGTTCTAAATGCTTCATTCACTGCAGGGATATCCTTAGGATCTAATGTAACATCGTATGTAGTGTAGAAGAATCTCTTGAATCCAAGCTCTTTGGCAACCTTAGCTGCATTGAATATGTTAGTCAACACAGTTAAAGATTGGTTACTACTCTTCAATCCATTGATGTTGATCTCAGCAAAATAGTCTGGTTTGTCATTATAGAACCTGGTATAGTAACTATGGTGAGTCAAAGGATTATGTCCATCATAGATATAACAGTCCACCATGTTCTGAATATCTGTATCTACAGGATAGTGAGACACTAGTATAATCTTTCTACCTAATGGCTTAAGACTATTGATAGTATCCTTGGTCCACTGAATTCTGTCCTTGATATTTGGATAGGTACCCAATATGATACACTCTTCTTCCATTACATCTAGGTTTAATTTTTTTACAATATTAGTAGTATCAGTACCAAGATCTCCAGTTAAATAAACCATGTTCTCTTCATCATTATACTTATTACAGTATACATCTAGGTTATACATTACTTTGATCAAGTCATCATATTGCATAGCCTCCTTGATAGCAATAGGATTTAATTCCTTGTTACCTCTATCTCCTTTAGATGGAAAGAAAAATACATCACATGCTTCTAGGAATGTATTTACATCGTTACGCTCTCCCCAAACAACACAGTTATCTGGTTTGTTAGCCATCAATGGCTTCCAATAGAATTCAAAGTTACCTGCTTGGTTACCTAGGAAATGGAACTTCACCTTGTAGTTCTTAAGTCTTTCTGCTAGTTCAAATGCATAAGCTTGATTCTTTCTAGGTGTGAATAGCCCCACAGTTACAAAGTGTTTGTACTCAGGATCTAAGCCAAACTCTTGTTGTCTTTCAACTTTGTTTCTAGCTTTCTTATCAATAGGATACTCAATTACTTCCATAGGTACATCTAAGTGCACATATTTGAATGAGTTATAGGAGCTGACAAATACAAACTTATCAGGCATCCACTTCTTATGCTTAGGGTTAAATGAGCTATCGTGTGTAGTCTCTGATATCTTCCAGGTTCTATTGTTTGAATAGATGAATGCAGAAAGCTTATCATCCATAAACATCTCTGGGAATTCTTCCATCACCACTACGTCTGGATTGAACTGTTGCATAATTTGCACAAGTTCACCATACTTATCTTCTCCTAAAGAATGGAAGTTAACTCCTTCTGTAAGCATGTCAATGATCCTTAAACGTTGTACAACAAATGACCATGCTAAGAATGAATACTCTACCACCTTAATTTCAAAGTGGTCTCGTAACAATTCTACCTTATTAACTGTTACCTGGGGAGCTCCTCCTGTTGATAGATGAGGAGTGATTATTAATAGTTTTTTCATAAGTGAGATTTAATTTCTTCCATCACCTGATCTACAGATGGGTGACATTCAAATGTTTTCTTCTTCTCTAAGCAACCAATTAATGGCTGTACAGAGTCTATTGTATCCCAATACTCAAGAGCATACTTCATATTAGAACAACAGTATAAGTCACAGCTTCCTTCTATATATAGTTGATTGTATTGTTGCTCTCCATGTCTATATGGCATTCTAAACGTTGGTTCAATAGGAGATCCTAATTGAACAATCAATGTTTCTTCTGTTGTACCTGCTAAGTGTAATATACCAGAGTCCATAGTGATTACAGCTTCAGCACCATTGATTAAGTGCCAAGTCTCAGATATAGATGTTTGGTTCATTAAGTTAATGATATTTGTATCATCCATATTATGTACAGGTTTCTGTACATTAAAGAACCCTGTCTCAGAACTATCTTTACCTACAGCTACTACTTTATATCCTAACTTAACTAACTCTTTAGCTAGTTTGATCCAGTTATCTTCTGCCCATGTTCTGTTAGGCCAGCTGTTGACAGGATGTATCACTACATAGCTTTCATGTATAAAATGTTTCTTAGGTTCTGTAGGTCTATAATAACAGTCCATTTCATCCCACTTAAGCATAAAGCCTAAGTGAATAGCATGGAACTGTCTGATGTCCATCATATTATGTTTCATCTCTACACCACGCTCATCCTTCTTACCTACTAGATAAAAAGAGTTGTGCATGATGTAGTTAGCTTTGAAGTAATTTCTATCTATAGAGTCAGCCTTATAGCTCTTCTCTACATTAGGGTTCATCTTAAATAACTCTGGCATCTTAGAGATAACAACTATCTTTTTATTGTATGCCTCACGTAGTTTTTTAATTGTAGGGGTAGCACATATAAGGTCCCCTAATCCATTACATTCTGATAAGTCTAAACAAACTGTTTTCATATTAATAATTTATATAGTATCCATAGCCATCATCCTTGTATAGTAAATGCATACATGGATATCTCTCTAGGAATATCTCGTGTGTTAAATCTGGTTGGTGATGTATCTCATGTATATTACCATCATACTCTCCCTGCTCATACAAATAAGGTACAGCTATTAGTAATTTCTTACCTGCAGAGTTAATTCTACCTACTAGGTTCATAGCCTCATACTTAGGTATGTGTTCTAGTATATCCCCCATGATGATGTAGTCATATGGAGAGAAGTCAAATGCTAGGATATTTACATTGTACACGTTGTTGTACAACTCATGTAATCCAAACTTTTCTATATATGGTTCATGTATTTCTATAGCATCCATATAGAAATAGTCACCTAACATTCTACCATAGGTACCAGATCCTGCACCTACGTCTAGCATCTTTTCATTAGGTTTGATCTTACTAAGTATATGATGCTTTATATCTTCTTTAAAAGCTGTTGAACTATATGGCATACTCGTTAAATTGTTGATCAAAGTTAGTTGTCAATACCCATCTTTCCTCATTTGATTTGTTCTCTTGGGTCTTGTGCTGCATCCATCCAGGGAATACAAGTACATCTCCTGACACTACAGGTATCTGACTCCACATCCATTCAGGGTTATCATGATAGTAGAAAGACTTTACTTGTTCTAATGGATCTTTTGCTAGGAAGTATCCACTGTCCTCAGGAACATTCAGATAGGCTGCAGCTACCATGAATGTATTTGAATGATTGTGTGCATGTGTTTTCCCTGCAGGATAATGTACATTACACCAACTGTTAGAGATTTTATATACATGAAATGAATCAGAATATCCCATACCATGTACAGCTATATCTTTAACCATTGGTGTTAACCATTCAAAGTATTCTTTAAACTCTGGTAACTTGTGTGGTTGTTTTTTATTCTGATGAGATGTGTGTCCATTAGTTACTAATGACAATCCTCTTGGAGTGCTTTGAACTAGTTCGTTACAGATTGGGTATAATGATTTCCAATCAAATTGAAACTGTAGTTTAAACACATAAGGTGTATGTGCATTGATGACATTTACTTGACGTCTTCCTTTCATATATTATTCCATTTTTGCATCAGGTTAGTTGTTAATACCCACCTGTTTTCATTAGATAAATTAGTTTGTGTTCTATGACTTAGCCAACCAGGAAACACTAGTATGTCTCCTGATATAGTTGGTATCTGTCTCCAGAGATGTGCATTAGCTACAGGTAACATAGCTTTATGATATTCTAATGGATCTTTACATTCAAAGTATCCACCATTCTCAGGCATATTTAGATATGCAGCTACCACTAATGCTGTACATGCATGATTATGTTCGCTTGTAACACCATCCTTATTATGAACATTCACCCAGCTGTTTGATACATAATAATCCATATTTGAGTTATTCTCTTCCATCATATCATGACTTTGTTGTCCCACAATTACTTTAGCAATGCTTGGGATACATGACATGAGCCAGGAATAGAATGGTGCAAACTCTTTTATCTGATGTGGCTTTAAGTTATTGTATTGTGATGTTTGTCCATAGGTTAGTTGAGTTGCATCTTTATAACTAACTCCATCAATTAAGTTCTCACAAATTGGTTTTAATGTCTGCCAGTCAAACTCAAAGTGTGATTTGAAAATGAAAGGATCAAATGGATATACTATCTCAATCTTATGCATAGTTAAAAGTTTTAAAGTACCAGTGATATTGATGTTGTATCTGAGCACAAATGTCTTCACCTAATACGTCTATAGCTCTAGATTGTTTCTCTTTTACTGTGCTATCTATATCATGATTAGCAAAGTGAAGTATATCATTATGCTGTGTAACTTGTTTAACATTAGTAAAGTCATGTAGCCAAAAATTCAACCCTAAATAGTTATATATCTTAGCCATCTCTGGTAGAGGATTTGTACAGAAGTCTTCATACTTTATAAACAAAACATCATGTTTAAAGTTTACAGTATCTCTTACATGCTCAAGACTTGTACCTAGTGGAGAACTATTCAACCAAGTCTCTACTCTCTTTTGCATAGATGTATTCTCAAGAGTGCTCCAGTTTACATGCATGTTATGCTTTAGTGGATCTTTTCTATAGTTCTCTTCAAACGAACACACTATATCTCTCAGATCTCTAACCATTACAATTATCTTTGGTGAATAAACAACCTGCTCTAAGAAACTATAATAGTGCATCCAAGCAAAATGTTTATCTAGGAAGTATGGTCTTTCAGTAAATGTATTTGTATACGCTGGTATACCTTTTCTACAGAATTCTAAGAATGCTTCTTTTGTAATACTTGCCTCATCAGGATGTACATATTGCATCATGTGTACAAATGTATCTTTTGCTGCAGACATAAAGTCTAATAATACACTTGCAGAGGATACATGCATTAACGTATTCTGAGCTAGTACATTCTGTAACAGTGTACCACCTGATCTAGGTAGGGAAGCATTAAATATGATTGCCACTTTCTCTTATTTTTGTTGCAGATATTTCAGCTATGTCAGCAGGTGGCACATGTTCAATAACATCATATCCTACACCACGTCCAAAGTTAATACTTTCTATATCAGGAATGATTATGATTCTTATCACCCCTTTGATGATTAAGTCTCCTAACTCCTTAGATATATTCATCAACACTTCATGTGGGGACCATGGGTTCTTTTCATCAGGCTCTACATCTCTGATAGCTATGAGTACCTTCTTACCATGGTTTAATTGTTGATCAATCAACCATCTATGTCCAGAGTGCCATGGCTGCCATCTACCTATGTACATAGCCCACTCACCTGACTTACCACTACCTTTTGCTAGAATATTCTGCATGTACGTTTGATTTTTTCTACACTTTGAGTTACTGAAGTGTTAGAAGTATTAATAATTAAATCTACATCATCCATATGTGGAAGCTCAAAGTCTTCTACTTTGAACTCGCTCTTGCCTCTATCTTCCTCATAGATCAGATAGATCCATTTAATATTTCTAGTTAGTTTGCTAAGATACTCTCTAGCTTCCTCATAAGGATATACTAGTGATAATACTACATTAGAGTCTTTGACTTTGTACAAATAATACGCTATGTCACTAGCAGTTTTTAGATTTGCAATTCTGCCTTCTCTACTGTAGTCTTTGTTCTTAAATACATCTCTTAGCATGTCACCATCTATGTGGTGGAACCCCTCAGCTACAAACTTTTTAGCTAGAGTGGTCTTACCTGAACCAGGCTGTCCAAAAATAACTATAATCATTGTTGAATATTTGCAACAAATGTACTACTTTTGTTGATAATAAACAACAATTTTATGCAAATAGAAGTTTCAATTGGAGAAATAGTAGACAAGTATACTATCCTTACCATCAAATCCTCTAAGATCCAGGACCCTGTTAAGTTAGAGAACGTTAAGAAGGAACTAACATACCTAATAGATGTCCTTAAAAAAGAAGATCCATTAATGACTGACTATGCTCTTACCAAAGCCCTGTTGGAAATCAACAAAGAACTATGGAAAGTAGAGGATGATCTTAGGGATTTAGAGAGGGCCAAAGACTTTGGTAAAGAGTTTGTTACCCTGGCTAGAAATGTATACAAATTGAATGATAAAAGAGCTGATATTAAAAAACAAATTAATATGAAATTTGGCTCTGATTTTGTGGAGGAAAAGTCATATCAGCCCTACTAAAAAAGATTTGGTAGTTTCAACTTTTTTACTTAGCTTTGCTCTTACAAATGCCACTGGTTAAGAGACACATAGCTAAGACAATTAGCTATAGAATTATAAGTACCCTAATAGGGTTTCTCTTGATGTGGTGGATGTCTGGTTCCATTAAGATAGGAGCTGCCTTTGGTGCAGGAGAACTTCTTATCAAGCCCTTTTTATACTTCCTTCATGAGCGTGTCTGGTACAAGTGGAGTAAGTATGGTCTGAAGAAATAATTAAATTTACATATGTTTTAAACTAAACACCCAATCTGGGTGCATTTTTATTTATAGCCATGAGAGAAACACCTGCAGTTAACGCATTCAAAGTATGGATATTTCCAAGTCTAGCATCAGCAATGGCCCTTCTAATTTGGACTGATGTAAACGAAATCAAGTCTGATGTAAAGGCTTTGATGGCTCAGTCTAATATAGACAAGACACGTATTGACAACCTGGAGAGACAAGTATTTAAAACTACAAGTAGTTTTCCCTATTCTAATCTTCCAGTTAAGGAGTCTGCATTGACTTCAAATTATGCAATATTGCCTAATAAAGACCTATTAAAAAAACAGAAACATGAAAAAATTCTTCTCTGATCTATTTGATGACAACAACACAATTAATGAGAAAGCTGTAATAGGCTTTGCTTCTTTTATAATCATGGTAGTATTTGCTGTAGCAGATATTGTCACTGGTTCAATGCATAAAGAGTTGGTTGTCAATGAGTTCATATATGATTCTTTCAAAGTATTAACAATAGCTTGTTTTGGAATTGCTTCTGTAGACAAGTTTATCAATAAGAAAAACCAAACTGAAGATAATGAATAAAATTCTAGTATTTGTTGTAATGTGTTTACTGTTTACAGTGGCCCTTCAAAACAAAGGATGTAATGGTCCTAATATAAAAGCTGATACTGTAACGTTACACGATACAGCTTGGAAAATACATGACTCATTGATTGTCAAGAAGTTAAAGGTTAAAGAGATTATACATGACACATTACCTCCAGAATATATAGCAGACACAAATTACCCTAAGCTTAAAGCACAATATGATGCTTTAGTCATTGCCTACTTGGTAAAGAATATCTATGCTGACACAGTGAAGCTAGATACTTTGGGCTATGTAGCTGTAGCTGATACAGTACATAAAAACGAGATACATGGTAGATCTTATAAGTATAACTATAAGATTCCTACAGTTACTGTAACAACTACTATCACTAAGCAGGCTCCTCCTAAGGGGGCTCTATTTATGGGTGGGGGTGTTACAGGTAACAAAAATGGTTTAGATGTCCTTCAAGGAGGATTTTTATACAAGTCCAAATATGATAAAGTCCTTGGCTTACATGTTGGCATCAATGGAAACAATCAAGTTGTATATGGTATCCAATCCTATTGGAAAATTAAATAACTATGAACGTAGATAAGTTAAAAGGACACATTCCTGACACAGTGATTGCACAGATCCCTGGAGTTGTAGAGAAGTTTGAGATTAACACACCTTTGCGTTTAGCTCATTTCTTGGCTCAATGTGGCCATGAATCTGGTGGATTCAAAGCTGTTACAGAGAACTTAAACTATGGTGCTGCTGGTTTACAGAGCATCTTTAAGAAATACTTTACAGCTGAAAGTGCTAAAGAGTATGAACGCAAACCTGAAAAAATAGCAAACATAGTATATGCAAACAGAATGGGGAATGGTAACCAGGCTTCTGGTGAAGGTTATAAATTTCGTGGAAGGGGTTTTATCCAACTAACAGGTAAGGACAACTACACAAGCTTTGATAAAGTTGTAGAAGATGATATCATAGCTAACCCTGATCTTGTAGCTACAAAGTACCCACTTTTATCTGCTGCTTGGTTCTTCCATAAGAATGGATTACATAAGATTGCTGATGAAGGGGCTACAGATGCTGTGGTAACTAAGGTAACTAAGCGTGTTAATGGTGGAACAATTGGTCTTCCAGATCGTATCAAACACTTCAATGAATACAATAACCTTTTAAATGGTAGTATATAATGGCAAACGCTAAAAAGAAACCAGTGGCTATGCGTAGCAGACGCTCTGGAGTTAAGAAGTTAGAGCTCGTTAAACATAATTTAGAGGTTCTTAAAAAATATAAATAATGGCAGCGAAGAAAGAAACAAACATATCAGCAAACCCATTGCCTATAAGCTTTAAGGAGTTTGCTAAAAACCCAATTGTGGGCACCCTTTTCTTGGTGCTCATTGCTATTTCATACCTATACATAGATGTTCGTACAACATTTAAAGAGCAGGCAACTTCTCAGAATGTACGTATTGATAAGGTGGAAGGTAGATTAGACAAGGTACAGGAAGCATTAAGAGTTAGTGACTCAGCTAAAGCTGTGACTACTACTCAGTTACAGACATTACAACAGTTAGGAGCAATTAAAAAGCTTAACTAATGAAGTATTTATTAATCATATTAATACCACTCATCTATGGATGCCAAGCTACAACTGCTCAAAAAGTTGATCCTTCTGTTCAAGAAGACAGGGAGTTTGAAGAGCTTCTTAGCAAAGTTGAAACAAATAATAAGCTAAGCTTACAAGTTCAAGCCCAAGCTACTGAGACACAAAAGAACATTGTAAAGGAAACAGTTCAAAATATAACCAACCTTAAAGAAGAGGTTACCACTCTCAAAATAGAATTAAATGAAGTTAAAGCAACTCTTGATAGTGTTAGTTCTGACACTGGTAGCAATTTCATCCTACTCCCAATACCCAAAGACAAGAAAGATAGGTAAGGACTCTGTGGTGATAATGACCATTGAACAAGGGGATGCAATTAATACATTATATAAACAATATAAGTTTCAAATAGATTCATTAAAGGTTGATGCTCAAGCAAATAGACTTATTATAGACTCATTACAGAACAAATGTGATAGTCTAGGAAGAAAGCTTTATGATGCAATGCAATACAAATGGAAATATGAGGCTAACAGGGAGATCTTCTTTAGAAGAGAAAGTAGTATAGATAGTATGGAGAAATATCATTTAGCTCAAAAGATTATATTAATAGCAATTATTGTATTACAATTTCAAAGTTTAAAATAAACCAACATGGCAAAAGCAAAAGGAGCATCAAATGCTAAAAAAATCACCTTTGGAAAACGCAAGGGGGGCAAAGCAACTAAGTTTAAAGGTCCTAAGGACAAATCTACTAAACCATATAATAGACAAGGACGATGAAAAAGATAAAATTTATAGATGTATTTGTACGTCTGGTGTTTGCCTGGGTAGTGTTTGCTTTAGGGTTTCAGCTTACTATGCTTACTTTAAGCGTTGTAAATCCTGAGCTAGAGACCAAAATAGGGAACGAAATCATGTGGAAGATTGATGGAAGATTCTCTAACTAAAAAAGTTAAAACACTTATAATTAAAATTGTTATTGTAAATTATTGACACTCATTGTTAATAATAAAAAGTAGCATATCTTTGAACATTAATTTTTTATATCATGGCTATACCAAGCAGACAGATAGGATGGGGCACAGAAGAAAACCTCTTATGGCAGATATCCAAGCAATTAGAATATCTTACAGGAGTGGCATATGCTGCTGGATCAGCATCTTCTACAGTAACATTTCCAGTTCCTGGAGATGGTGATACAGTTAGTACAACTGCTGGTGCAGGCACTACAATTATTAATTTTGAAGGGCCTATTGCTAATGATTTTACATTAGATGTAACAACAGCACCTGGTGCTCAATTGGGAAATAAGATTTATTTGATGATTACAGGTGGAGATCCTAGTGGACAAATAACATTTACAGGAGATCTTAATAATATTGAATGTGGTGGTTCTGATACTACATATAGACCTGACGATAATACAAGAAATGTTATTGAATTTGTATATGATGGTCTAGTTTGGACTGGGATAGATAACTGTTAAAAATAAAGAAATGGCAATACCATCAAGACAAATAGGCTGGAGTACAAAGTCAAACTTACTTTGGGAGATATCTAAGCAATTAGAAGCTCTCACTGGTGTTATTGGTAGAAACATTCCTGTTACAACAACTAGTACAACTAGTAGTACATCTACTACCACTTCTACTACAAGTACTACAACTACAACTCCTCCTTAATAAAGAGAAAACCAACAAAAACTACATATGAAGGATCTTAAATTTATCTGTGCTCAGCCAGATGATACCTATTACACATGGCAGGTACATCTATGGCTAGAAAGTTTGAAGAAGCTTGGGCACTCAGACAAAGCTATTGTATTAATATATACTCCTAGCTTTAGAGAAAAGAGTGATAAATGGCAAAAGATTATAGACCTGTATCCAGAAGCAGACTTTGCTTTCTATAAGGATACAGGGGACGTAAGTAAGTATTTAGGAGTTTATATTCCTATCCTACGTCCATACTGCTTAATGAGATACTTTCAGGATCATCCTGAGATGGTATCCAAAGCAGTTTTTTATTGTGACTGTGATGTAATCTTCACAGAAAAGTTTGATGTAGATAAATTTAAAGATGATGATGTAAACTACTTGTCTGATACAAACAGTTATATCAACGCTTCATATTTTGATAGTAAGATAAAAGATGTCCTACCAGAGACATTAGAAGAATATAAGAAAAGAGATGTATTAGCTGAGCTTACAAGCTTGATTGGTATAACAAGAGAAATAGCTGAAGCTAACAATGAGAATTCAGGTGGTGCTCAGTATTTCTTAAAGAATGTAGACAGTGAATTCTGGAAGAAGGTAATGAATGACTGTATATTAATACGTGTCTACCTTCAGAATATAAATAAAGATTTCTTCAAGGATGAGAATAAAGGGTTTCAAAGCTGGTGTGCAGATATGTGGGCTGTGCTATGGAACGTTTGGCTTAGAGAGAAAGAAACAAAAAACATTCCTGAGATGGAATTCTGTTGGTCTTCAGATCCTATAGAGAAACTAGAGAGAACAACATTATTACATAATGCAGGGATTACAGGACAGAACACAATGGGATGGCCTGCATTCTATAAAGGAGTCTACCACACTGGTAAAGATCCTTTTAGAGACACTCACTTAGATAGAGTGTTAAATGATGAAACAGCTAAGAAACATGCTAATCATTACTATCTAACACAACTTATGGATTTAAAAACAAAATATAACCTTAACTATTAACCTAATTAAAAAAAACAAAATTATGGGAAGCAATCAGAATTTAAAAGCTTATGTTCGCTACGATGGTAGTGGCAGAGTAGTTGCAGGTAGTTTAATACTACGCAGACAAAAACCAAAAGTTGGAAAATGGGAAGAAATTAACACAAGCTTATGCTGTGGTGTAAATCAAGCACCAGTATTAGTAGAAATTGATGCTAGCTTTCCAATAACTTATACTAGCATTCAAGTGGGACCAAATGATGGTGATTGGTATCAACCACTTAATTCATATTCAGATTCTACTGTTGCAGATGTAAATGAATTAGCTGCTACATTAAATGCTAACTTTCAGAACTTGGGTACATTTACAGTATTAAGTGGTGATTTATATTGGTCACCTAGTGCTGCAATTGCTGATTTCTATATAGGCAACAAAACTACATCATTGTATGCTTATGTATTCTCTGACTAATAAATACTAATATAATGAGTAAAAAATTTGAACTGGATATACAAGAGAAAAAGGGTTTGGGTGATAGACGTCCAAGACCTGCAGCTTTTGCAAAAGAAACAACAACTGTAGAAACAACAACTATAGCTCCTCAAGAAGAGGAAGCTGTTGAAGAATATCCTTTAAACCAAGACTAATGGCAAAATCATTATTTCCAAGTGAGATGATGGAAAATGCAGTGGGAAGTGCTCTTACACCAGAATTAATTGCTGGTAAATTGTCCTTTTTCTATGAGCAATTACATCTATTGCATTGGCAAACAACAAGTTACGCAGAGCATCAAGCTCTAGGTGGCATATATGACAAGGTTGGAGATTTTCAAGATGAGATTGTCGAAAAGATAATGGGATATAAAGGAACAAAAGTGAAAGCTTTTAAAATTGATGTCCTTAAAGATTATTCTCCTGGAGCTCCTATGCAAGTGGTTGATGATCTTATCACATTTGCTAAGCAACTAGAAGAGTATGGAGAGGCAAATAATATGCCTGATATTGAAAATGTAGCTCAAAGCTTATCTGGAGAAGCAGCTCAAACTAAATATAGATTAACCTTGTCTTAATGCAAGTAAATAAAAAATTCTTCCCTCAAGTAATGCAAGATAATGAAATAGCTTATTTTGCTCACCTTGAGGGAGTAATTTCCTCAGTTGATGAACTATCTACGTTAGAGATCACTAAGAATCCTCTATCGTATCACTTTAGACTAGCACCTTCATTACCTATGTATAATGAACTATTGCTACAGGAGATCCTAAAGTTGCATAATCTATTCCAGATTAAGCTAATCCTATCTAAAAGTATTAAGAGTTCTGCAACTATAGTGTTTGAAATAAATTTGGAGGATAGGTAGAAAATACATATCTTCGTGACTAAACCAAAAATATAAACATATGGCAGAGATTATTAATTTCGAAGACGTTGTTAAACAACCTACTGAAGGTCCTAAATTTGACCCTACTAAGAAGTATGCATGGTCTCCAGAGACAACATTTACAATTAGTGGTAATGATTTTGGATTGTTATTAAACACATTACGTTCTATTACAAGCACAAAGGAAGCACAAACTATCCTCTTAGCACATGAAGCAGGTGATGTTCTTGAAAAAACATTAGCTAATGGTGTTGAAACTGGTAAGATTGTAGAGGTTCCACAAAACTAATACTATGGCAAAAATGAAAAAGGCTCAAAGTGGAGTAATGTCTACTAAGCTTAAAGATGTTCCTGGGAAAGTAAAAAATGCAGTGACTACTGGTTTTAATAAAGCAGTAGATAAAGTAAAAAATACTACTGTTGGAGATGCTGCTAAGTTTATTGCAAATCCATCTGTAAGTGCTACAGAAAGTGCATTAAAGTCTTTAAATAAAGGAAGACCTATTGTAAAGAAAGGTACAATGAAGTCTAAGAATGGTAGTATGTTAAAACGTGCTGATGGTTCTTATTCTAAAAGAGGACTATGGGACAACATTCGTGCTAACAAAGGATCTGGTAAAAAACCTACAGCTGCTATGCTTAAGCAAGAAAAGAAAATAAAAGCTAAAACTAAAAAATAATGGCAAAGATAACAAAAGATAGAATGGGTAGCATGTCAGGAATGAAAGCTTCTGATAAACGTGTAGGACCTATTGATCCTCAAGGTGCTTGGACTAAAGTTCAAGAGGCTACTCTAGCTGATGCTAGAATGAAAGCCACTTTGAAAAAAGATAAAGAACTAGGTGCTACCAAAATGAAAATGGGTGGTAAGATGGGACGTTCTGAGAAGGCATATGGTCTTGATAAAAAGACTCCAGCTCACAAAGAGATCAATCCAGCTGGTTTTAGAAAAGCAGCACTAAAGCGTGAAGCTGAAGTGATGGAAAAACGTAGTGGTGAGATGGCTCCTAAGTTAAAGTCTAAAAAGAAATAAGATGGCAACAGTTAAGAAGACTAAGAAAGCTCAGTATGGTCACTCTACATCTATGGATAGTAAGGGTAGATATAATGTAGTTACTAAATCTAATACACCTGAAGGTCCTAGATATTATCAGTATGCTCATCCTAACGAAAATACTGCAAGAGCTCGTAATTCTATGTTTGCTAGAGCAAATGCTGCTGATTCTATTCCAGCTGCAAAAGTTAATCCTCTTGATATAAAAGCTCTTAAAGATCAAAAGAATGGAGGTAAAACTACTAAAGCTAAAGATGGCAAATGGATTCAGAAAGCTGTTAATCCTAAACATAAAGGATACTGTACACCTATGACCAAAGCTACTTGTACTCCTAAACGTAAAGCGTTAGCTAAGACATTCAAAGCAATGGGTAGAGCTAGAGCAGGTAAATAGTATGGTAAAGCTAAGAAAAATAAAACCTGAGAACGTTACCTATGGTAATGGTGTTAAGAACCCACAGAAGGCAACAGCCTATGTAGGTAAAGGTGTTCTTAGAAATGGAGACACTCTTACATCTATCAAAGGTCACTTCAGTCCTGTTCCTAATGGTCATCTTATAAAGAAAGATGGTACATCATTAAAGAATGGTAGTAAGATTGTTAAAGCTGGTGGTCAAACACATAAGGTATTTAAGAAGAAATTAGATAAAGGTATAGGTAATAAAGGAGATATAGTTGTAGATCATACAGCAGGTCCTTCTGCTGGTAAGTGGGATAAGATAAATCTTACTGAGAAATCTAAAGCTAAGACTGTTAAACAAGGTGTTGCTTCTGTAAAGAAGTGGCATAGAGAACATCCTATGATGAAAAATGGTGGAAGTACACCAGCTTGGCAACGTAAGGAAGGTAAAAATCCTGCAGGTGGTCTCAACGCTAAAGGTAGAGCCTCTTACAATAGAGCTAACCCAGGTAAACCTGGTCTTAAAGCTCCACAACCTCAAGGAGGTCCTAGAAAGAAATCATTCTGTGCTCGTATGAGTGGAATGAAAAGTAAACTTACAAGTTCTAAGACTGCTAATGATCCTAACAGTAGGATTAATAAGTCTTTACGTAAATGGAAATGTTAAAAACTTAAAATTATAATAAGATGGCAAAGATGGTAAAGAAAGCACAAAATGGTAACATTCTTAAATCAATAGGTGAAGCTGCTGGTAAAGCTATTGGTAAAGCAGTTAATCCTCCTGCAAAAAAGCAAGTTTCTATTCCTAAAAAACTTGAAACTAAAGGTCCACAAAAAGATGTAGTGAATGCATTTAAAAAGAAAGCTAAATCTGGTGGAAACTTTGGTATGTTATCAGTAAAAGCTGGTGTTGACAACAACCCTAATCCTACAGCTGCAGATAGAATTGCAGGTGCTAAGAAAAAAGCTAAGTTTGGTAAGAAAATGCAATATGGTGGTGAAGCTGCTTCTATGGTACCTACTATGAAGAAAGGTGGTATGAAAAAGAAATATAAAAATGGTGGTATGTTAGCTGCTCCTACAAAAGGTGGTGTATC
>Ga0114978_10001582_pt1 | contig 19127 bp, 19 predicted proteins | sample S_140212_EF_Meta_FD_87027 | JGI IMG/M metagenome (GOLD analysis project Ga0114978, IMG submission 87027) | Freshwater microbial communities from Lake Simoncouche, Canada to study carbon cycling - S_140212_EF_MetaG | ecosystem: Environmental > Aquatic > Freshwater > Lake | place: Lake...
CGTCGAGCTAATGGATGCCGCGTTAATAGAAGCGTCTAAAGGAGTACCTAGTGGCACAACAGTTTCTACTGTACCCGCAACTGCAGGAAGCGTGGGAGTCGGGGGCCCTGTCGTACCGGGAGTTGTGGGAAATGCAGGACCAGCTCCTATTATCCAGTCAGCAGTGGACGGAAATGCCCCCGCAGTTGGAGCTCCACTTCAACAAACTAATGTTCTTCCAAGTACTGCCGGTCAACCATCTACCGCTGTAGTAACGCCTGCGGCTCCTGTAGTTACGCAAGCTGCTCCTGTAGCGGGATCAGTTTTCCGTCGCGCTCCTAAACCCATGACCGTGTTGGAAGCCGCAAACGCGGCTAAAGCTGCTCAAGCTCAAAAAACAGCCGCTGGCCCAGAAGCTGATGTAGCCGACGAAGCTGCTGCCGCAGAAAAAACAAAAGCGCAACTAACTAGCGTATTTGGTGAAAGAAACGGCAACATCCTGTACGACGCAATAGTGGAAAAACTACCCCAAGCCACCATTGCCACCAAATACGGGTTAACCCGCACTGCAGTAACTGACATAGCTGGTGATGGAAAAACAGCTACCGAATTCCGTGCAAAGAAATTACAAGAGGCTGGCGCTTCTGGAGTTGCGTTGCGTGAAACGCTCGGCGGCATATCTGCTACGCCAGAGCAAACTCTTGACCAGACTACAGTTTTAGACCAAGCTCAGCTAGAACAAGACTTAGAGGGCGCTGGCCTAGGCACTGTTACCAGTGTAGGCGGAGCTCAAGGCAATTGGCAAGACAATGTACCCAAGGGTGCCAAAGTAAAAACCCGTCGTGTGGCATCTCAAATTGCTGAACTGCAAGATGCTTTGAGCGTAGCCGAAGAAAACGAGCCAGACTCTGAATACGTCCAACAGCTTCGGGATCAAATTACTACGTTGGAATCGGACTACGTTACCGAAGAAGACATACTTGCTGGCCAGACTCAAAAAGCCTACGAGTTATTGCAGCAGCAAGATGCTTTGCAAGAAAAGATTCAAGCTGCCCGAGATGCAGGTCAAACTACTATTGCCACTAAAAACGGCAAGATGTCTTTAGAAGACGCCGAAGGCGAAGCTATTGCGTTTGGGTTAAAAGCCAAAAAATTGCTTAGCGATCTTGCCACGGCCATGGAAATCGAAAAGGGCAAAACACCGGAGACCAAAAATGCCGTTCAAGTCAAAAGCACAACAAGCGTATCTGTTCAGCCAAAAGCCCAAGATAGCCAAAGAGTGGGCAAGCAAGTACGGAGTACCGAAAAGCCTGCCGGAACACGTGAAGCCCCAACCCAAGTCCTCACCGAAAGTGAGCAAGCTGCTCAAGCGTGGGATGTAGTTGCCGCTGATTACCCTACGGCTCCCAAGTTTGCTAATTTGACTAAAGACCAGCAGCAAGACTTTATTGACTTTGGCCCAGACAACTGGGAACGTAGTGACGTTGAAACTGAACTGACTAAGTTGGCTAAGTCCGGCATGAAGTTTGGTAAGGACGGCGCTCCTGCGCTTGTTAGAGAGCCATACACAGCCAAGCAGTTGCTGTCCGAACTCAAAGCGTTTATCCGCGCCGACATCCCCAAGCGTAAACTGCTGGTAGTTGAAAGCATTGCTGACCTTATAAATTCTTCGGATGAAAACATTCGTGCTGTTGGTGTTGGCATACAGTTGGGCGGCGCTTACGGCGTAGCTTCTGATGGCCGTGCGTTCTTGATTGCCAACCGCATCAAACAAGGTTCTGGCCGTGCCAAATTTATGCACGAAGTTGGTGGCCACTTGGGTCTGGACAATCTGCTAACCAAAGCGGATCAAGACAAACTGGTTGACCAAATCAAATCATGGGCCAGAAAAGCCGACGGTTCGTTGGAAGCTGAACTTGCGCTGCAAGCGTTTGAACGTGTTGAATTTGCGCAAACTCCCAAAGAGGACCAGCGCTCTGAATTAATTGCGTACTTCATCGAGTCGGCCATGGAGATGGGCATCAACCCCACTGCTGCCACTGACTCCAAGTTGTCCGGCCCGCTGCGCGAATGGTTCCGTACCCTGTGGGCTGCGTTCAAAGTGGCCGCTCGCAAGCTGGGCATGAAACCTGAGTCCATGACTGCGCAAGACGTTGTCAACTTGGCCTACGGCGCTGCTCGTTTGGAGATCAACGGTACATGGCACGGCACTGCTGCTGCGTTCCGTAACTTCCGCAACAAGTTCATTGGTTCCGGCGAAGGCGCTACTGCGTACGGTTGGGGTACATATTTGGCTGAGCGAGTTGGTATTGCCAAAGGGTACTTTAAAGCTGATGTTGACAGAAAGACAGGCAGTCCAACGGCTACGTACGACGGTCGTCCTATTGAAGATTTAATGGCTGAGCTTGACGCAAAAGAATTTGAACATGCGAAGGATAGCCTTCTACACGTTTTCAGGGGCGGTAACGGTTTAACTACTGATGAAGAGGCTCTGCGCATTGTCCTTAGTGAGATGTCCCTTAACTTAGGTGTTGGTGACAACGACGCTCTTCGCAGTACTAACAGGAACATAGCCAAAAGAGGTGCGTCAGGCAGTTTTACTTCAAAGAGTTACAAGCAGGCTTCGGACTGGTTAGACAAGAACTACTCCAAGTTTGAAATCACACCCGGCAAGAAACCGGAAGGCAACCTCATGCGCGTAGACACTGCTGTGGATAGCCGCAACGTGTACAACTACGACCGCCCAATCTCCAAGCAACCGGACAGCGTTCGCACCGCACTGGAAAATGTTTTGGAACCCGTGGCCGAAGAGATTGTTGATCGCACAAACAAATATGTTCAAGAGCTGACTGGCAGAGACTTGATTGGCACAGGCAAAAACGACCTTGGGTTGTTGGGCAACCTTATTATGGATGACGCCCTGACAACGGCAAAACCCGATGCCAAGTTTGATGACGCTGTGCGCCGGGGCAATTTTCACGAAGCTGCCAGTCACTACCTGCGCACTTTGGGTATTGAAGGTATTAAGTTCTATGACGCTCGCAGTCGCGGCAGCGCAAACACCGCTATTTCTTTTGACGGTAAAAACTACAACCGTGATGAGTTACGTGACAAAGTCAAAGACGCGTACTCAGCTGCGCAAGCAGTTGGAAACAAAGCTGGAGACACGACCAACGAACTAAAATTTATTTTGCTGGGTCACATTTTGCGTAATGGTTTAGCCGACGTTAAAACAGAACTTGAAAATAAAGTTGCTGGGCAAGTTGAACGGTTTGAAGCAATTTATATTGACTCTGCCGCTAGGTACGACGTAAAAATAGACCCTGCGGCAGAACGTGCTAGAGCGCAAGAAGAAGCTGCCAAATCATATGAAGGCAAACAGCTGGCATGGCTCAAAGCCAACGAGAAAAACATCTCGATTGTTGAAAACCCCAAAACCCGCAACTTGGTTGTCTTCGATGAAAAGAGCAGTCAACGTGTTGGTTCTGAAGCCGCTGCTGACCGCCAACGCATGAAGTTTGGCAAGAACATGCCAAGCCAAGCCACGGTAGACAACACTATTGGCAAACTGCCCAAGCAAGCACAAGTGCCTGTGCGCGACAGCGTAAACTCACTCAACGACTGGGTTCGGGGGGGTATCGACCGGATTGTGTTTACCAGCGATTTGGTTAACCGCGCCGTGACTGCTGGTTTGAAAACTGCCGCGCAGTTCCAGAGTTTGCTGGCCAAACGGTCTACCAAGGCCCGAGAGCTTGAGCGTAACGTTGAGCGTATTGCAGATACGTACTCATCTATTGAAGAAAAGGACAAAGGGTCTGGGCCTGACAGCGCCAACCAGTTCATCTTTGACTCTACACGCACCGGCAAGTGGGGCTACGGCAAGTACGCTACTCCTGAAATGGCTGCACTCTTTAATGCGTTGGGTCCTAAGACTCAAGCGTTTGTTAAGGCTGTGTTTACTCACGGCAACACAATGCTGGCTGCTAAGAAGAAAGCGGTTATGGACTACACAGCGTCAGAATACGATGCACGTATTGCTGCGGAAACAGACCCAGTTAAGAAGTCTGTGTTGCTTAACGATAAAGCTAAGGACTTAAAACAATTTGCTAGGCTATTCCAAATCCGTGAGGGTATACCCTACGCTCCAATCAAACGGTTTGGCGATCATGTCGTAATTGCTAAATCCAAGGAGTACCTTGCTGCGGTAGCTGCCAACGATACCAAGCTGTTAGAGCAGTTGGAACAAGACCCTGACCATTATCATGTCAGCTTTACGGAGACCAAAAACGAGGCTCGTAATCTGGCTGCGCAGTTGAATGAGCAAGGCCATTTTGATGGCGGTTACGTAGATTTTAAAGAACGAGAAGACAGAGGAAACAACTTGTTTGGCGACGCTGGTTCGCTGAAATCTCTTACTCGTTTAAAAGAAGTAGCAAACGCCAATGCAGCCAATGCTAAAAAAGACGACAAAACAGCTGCGGCTGTGCAACGTTTAATTAGCGACATGTACCTGCAAGCGCTTGCTGAAGGCAGCGCCCGTAAGTCTGAAATGCGCCGCCGGGGTGTGGCTGGTGAACTAGATATGCTGCGTTCGTTTGCTGCTCAAGGCCGTGCGGATGCCAACTTTGTTGCTTCGGTGGAATACAACCCACAAGTGCAAGAAGCTTTGCAGGCTATGCGTAAAGAAAGAGATGAAAGAACCGGCAATTCACTCCGCAAATCAGAATTGTTTAACGAAATTACCCGCCGTTACGATTCTTCGTTGGAAACTACTACGTCTCCAACCATCAACAAGATCACCCGGCTTAGCTCGATCTACTACTTGGCCACAAGCCCAGCGTACTACCTTCAGAACTTGACACAACCTTGGATGATGTCCGTCCCTGCGATGGCACGTAGGCACGACTACACAAAAGTTTCTGGTGCTTTGATGCAAGCATACGGCCAGCTTGGCGGTGTCATGAAGTCGGCTCGGTTATTTGACCAGCAGTTTGACTTTGACAAAGTCCCTGCTGACGTTCGTGCAGCTATCCAAGAACTTGTCAACCGGGGCAAGATAGACATCGGTATGGAAACCGAACTGGGTGAATTTAAGATTGAAGGCGACAGCGCGTTCTCCAAAGGCTGGAACAAAGTTGACAAGGGCATGCGCCTTGCGGTTCAGAAAGTGGAAGCGCTCAATCGTTTGTCTACAGCCATGGCTGCTTATCGTTTGGAGTTGGCCAAGACTGGCAGCAAAGAAAAAGCCATCGACTACGCTGATCAAATCCTTACGGATACCCACGGTGACTATTCGTCGTTCAATGCTCCACGGTATTTCAACATGCCGCTGGGAAAAATCGCTTTGCAGTTCCGCAAGTTCCAGTTGATTCAGTTGACTTACTACGCCAAATTAATAAGCGAAGCCGGGTTTAGCACTGAAGAAAAACGTGCGGCTCTTAAAGCGCTGGGGTACTCACTTGGTCACACTGCGCTTCTTGCTGGAGTTATGGGCTTGCCGGGTTACTCGGCCATTGCATGGGCGGTCGGTGCTTTGCTTGGAAACGAAGACGAGCCATACGACGTAACTCAAGAACTGCGTAAGTTTATCGGCGACGAAACCACTGCCAACTTAATCATGCGCGGCGCTCCGACTCTGGCAGGCATGGACATTTCAGGCAAAGTTGGTGCTGGCAATATGCTGTCAATCATGCCGTTTAGCCAAGCCGACTTGACAACCCGTGCAGGGGTAATTGAAGCTGTTGGCACGCTGCTCGGTGGCGCTCCAGTTGGCATGGCTGCTCGTATGGCTGACGGTCTGGGCTTGATGTTGAGCGGCAACTGGTACAAAGGCATGGAGCAAATCCTACCCAAAGGTTTGGGCGATGCAGCCAAGGCTTACCGTATATCTACCGAAGGTCTTACCCGCAGAAACGGGGACATCTTGTTGCCTCCATCGGAAGTCAGCGCTGCAGAAACAGTCATGCAAGCACTAGGCATCCAGCCGGTCAAGCAATCTGTAGTTGCAGAAAAACAACGCGCAGTCGTTGACATGAACGAAAACTTCCAAGACCGTTCTACCAAAGTAAAAGCTGACTACATCAAAGCAATGCGCAGTGGAGAATCCACAGCCGAAGCCCGTGCTGCATGGACAAAACTGCAAGAGGCCCGCGCTAACAATGGGTACACCAGACAGCCGTTGTCCGAGCTGCTTAAAGCCCCACAAGCGCAGGCTAAACGTGAACGCCAGACAAAAGATGGTGTACAGTTTAACAAGGCAAACAAACGGTTTGTCGAAGAGCAAATTTAACCCGCCCACAGGAGAACCAAATGAAATCTATGCCAATGCGCGGCCAACGAGTCGCTACAAACAAAGCCCGAGCCAATCCGTTTGGTAAAGGCGAATCCAAATCTATGGAAGCTGCTGAAAAGAAAATGGCCCCGGGCAAAAAAGCCTACGCCGCCATGGAAAAGAAGATGGAGCCGGGCATGCACAAGGGCAAGAAATAACCATGGCTAAATCCCCTGCATGGCAACGCAAGGAAGGCAAGGCTGAATCAGGCGGTTTAAACGCCAAGGGTCGCGCTTCCTACAACAAGGCAAACCCCGGCAAGCCCGGCCTCAAGGCCCCGCAACCCGAAGGTGGACCACGCAAAGATTCTTTTTGCGCTCGCATGGAAGGCATGAAAGAAAAGCTGACCAGCGCCAAGACAGCTAAAGACCCGGACTCCCGGATCAATAAAAGCCTTCGCGCTTGGAAGTGCTAAAAAAAGGGCCCCGTTAGGGGCCCTAAGTCTTTTCAACCACGAAAAGGAGCTAACCATGGCGCTAGCGAGCCGATCATACATCACCAATAGCTTCACCGTCAAACTGGTTTGTAACTAAGGTCAATGCTGGGGACACAGAGTCCTTATCTAATTTCAGCGTGTCCACAAAAATGCAGCGCTGTTGAACAATAGGGTAATCAGTACCTCGGGTAAGCGTAAACTTTTCACCTTGTTTAATGAGTGCTGACTCATTCTCCAAAGAATTCATCATGCTATGAAAGTCAATGCGGTTCTTCATGCACCAGTCGCGCACTTCTTTTTGGGATAGCATCAGATGGCCAGCTTGATCTTTGTGGCTGGTTGACCCAATCACGTACCTACCCGCTACGTCGCCCATCACCCGGGTGCGTGGGCTCTCTGGGCCCCTGCCGTCGCGTTTGTCTCGGTACTCGGTGGTAACAATGATGCGCGGGCCAAGGTGGCTGACCATGCGGTGGAAAGCGTCCTCGGAAGAAATGGTGTTGGTCTCCGTGACTGAGTCGGACAAATCAGTAATCAAAGTTGCTGTGAAGTTGTACAACTCTTTAACATCAAACTCAATGATGCCCAACTTCTTGGCTATCTGAGCAACTACGATAGTACATGCGCTGTGGGCTCGGTAAAACCGATACTTCGGGTTTGGCAATATCTTGGTAAACCGGGCCAGCATATCCTGCATAGCCTTAGCAACTGAGGCTTCGTTATCCAACATGTACTTAACAATGGCTGATCCTGCATGGCCGCTGTTCGCTGTCATTTTTTTGATGTTATCCGCAGCTACCAAAGCAGAAGCCGCTCTCCACTCGGTGTCGCCAACTAGAGTGTCTGGAAACTTTTTGCGATCGGCCAGCACCAGCGGCGGATAACGGTCAATATTCATCTGAATCAACCGAACAGCTTCTGCCTGAGAGTTTGCTTGATTAGCTGCCAGCAATCCATGGAAATCCTTGTTGCCTGTAATGTATACGTTGAGCCGCCACTCTGAGGATTCAGCAAACACCACGTTGCCGCCCTTGGAAGTCATGCGAACTTTGTCTTGGCCATTGGCAACTCCGTAAGCCACATCGCTAAACGTAGCTGGCTCAATGTTTGACAACTCGTCCACCAGAACTGGTATGTTGTTGAATACACCAAGCGTCGCCCAAAGAGCATTGGTAGTAAACCCGTCCTTGGAGTTAAGAGTTAACTTTTGAGGGTTGCCAAACGCAGCAAGTGCCGCATGACAGACGGTAGTCTTGCCTCGTGCGGTGTCTCCACCCTGCAACGCCAAAAGGAGCCCCTTGTACAAATCTTCGCAGTGGTGCGCTAACAAAGAACCCCAGCCAGCGCAGATAGCGTACTGCCAGTGGGTGGCTCCCTCCCGGTTGTACATAAAGTTCAACGATGCAGCGTAGCCTTCCAACGATCCCTTGTTTGGGGCAAAAGTGTTGGCTCGCTTCTTGGCGTTGCCGCCGATAAGCACTACGCCGGGGTCCTCGCCTTTAGTGTGCAACTTGTCGCCAAGCAAGAACGCCTTGTGTTCGTCTCTCCAACCAAATGCTGTCAGTGTGTTGGTCTCCGTGATGCGGCGCTTAAGTGATTGGAGTTGATCCAACAAGTATGCGGCCATGTGGTCTCCTGCATTTTTATGGTTGCTCTTGGTTAATTCGTACCGGGCCAAAGCCCGCAGCAAATCAGTCGGGGATGCAACAGACTCGCCAGTAATTTCAAAATCCCTGACCCGCTTGTCTGGTAAATGGAAACGAATACCGTACCTGAACGTGCCGTCCTCTCCACGAATACGGCTTGTAGGGTAAAACAAATTCTCGCAAAAAGCCAGTGGCTGCAATAAGCCGTCCTTATCTGGCAGTAGTCTGGACAGCAGCTTGCTATCCCACAAGTACCCGTAGGGTAGCGCAGGAACCGCAGCAGCTTCAGGCTCCCCGGACTCAGTAATAATCTCCTCGGTGCTCTCGGCAACTATAGGGATAACCCTACCAAGTACCAGCGGGGTGTTAACCTTGCCTTTGAACTCGCAGCCTACGCAGCCTTGGGGGTTGTGTTGCTCAAAAAATGAGCAGGTGGTTGGGCCAGACCCCCATGTGCTGTACTTGTTCTGCCAGTCAATCTGGTCGTGGCCAGTAGCTTCGCGGTTCGCACTCCACTCTTCGGCAAACTTCTCCCCGTCTTCGCAATGCGTTAAAAGCCCAATAACGCCCCGCCATGGCTCGTACCCTACATCACCCTTGGAATCGCGCATAGCGCCTGCCTGAAGGCATTTGCAAGCCATCTCATTGGCATCTACGGGAACGTCTGGGTATGCAGTTAAGTGACCTGTCAAATCGGAGTTCAAGTCGGTGTTGTATGCCTTCTTGGGTGCGTCCTTAATCAGCTTGACGTTGTGCTCCGTGACAAACGCTTGCAACGCGTGGGCAAAATCACTGGGTTCTATGAGTTCGCAGGTCGAACGAACTCTAACTACCTTGGGCTCGCCTTTGCGGTTGGCTGAACCAATGGGCCGTAAGATAGAAGCAAAGTCAGCGGTGCGTGATGAGTCGGCAACTACCTTCTCGTGTGCAAGGCAAGACTTCAGCCACTTGGCCACAGTAACCCACTTGGCGTGGCTGATCTCTTTTGTCAGGGGCCAGTAGGCGTGAACGCCATTGCCCGAATCTACGATCATGGGACGCGGAAGCCCAAGGGTTTTTGCAAACCCAGCAACTGCTTTTACAGCGTCCATCTGAGTCAGGTAGCCCTGCCCAGCATCAAATTTCTTTTGGCCACAGTCGATATCAACCCAGAAGGACTTGGCTTTATCCCAGTTCTCAGGGATGCGATACTTTTTCCAAACTTCACCATCCTTGTCTACTTCAACATACGGCTTAAGGTACGTCGCGCAAGCGTGGTATGTCGCAATATATTTCGGATGGTTGTCCCAGTAAGAAACTGCTTCGGCCATGTCCTCCAAGCTCAGGTAGTGCTTGTGATGAGTAAACGGCTTGTTGGTCTTAGGGTTAACCTCCTTAGTAAAAAGCGTCAGGTAGTGGATGCCGTACTCTGGTAAAACAGCACGGAGAAACTCAAGGGCGTCCATAGCCTACTCCAATAAAAAGAAGCCCGCGAACGGGCTTCTGAGGGTTAACCACTACTTAATCGTCAAAGTTAATGCCGTCAAGGTCCAGATCAAAGTCTTCTTCAACTGGAGCTGGCTTTGGCTTGGCTGCAGCTTTTGGCTTTGCCACTTGCTTGTCTTCAACCTTAACAGGTGCGGGCTTCTCTGCTTCTGATTCAACTTCAGGAGCTGCCTCTACCGCCATTGGGCTTGACCCAAGGATACTAGATACTACATCGGATGCAGCAATCGCTTGGACTTCGGCAAAGCCGTCGTCATCCAGTAGGCCAACAGGAGAGAACGTCAACTTGGGGGACTCAGCTTGCAGATCAAAACCTACCTTGGTCACCACCATGTTGTAGCCAACGCCGCGCTTGGCCAACATCTGACCGTACTCGCCCAGTGCCTTGATAGACGCAGGAGGAACACGCAGCAGCATAGCGTCGTTGATCTGCCCAGCAGGGGCTACAGCCATGCGAACGGTGTCAGAGCAAGCCTTACCTTTGGTAGCGCCCTTTTCGCTGATGCGAGAGCCCCATTGGTTGTGTGCGCAGGTAGCGCATTTCTTAGCTTGCTTGTTCTGCGCGTCCGCTGCTGGCTCGATGCCGTCACTAGAGTAGCAGTCAGGCTTCTGACCTTCGCTGGTATCTTTGTCGTAGCCTTTGAGGTAGAACACTTTGCTAGTGCCCTTGTTGGCCTTTAACAAAACCACGTTCAGACTGGTAGCGGCGCTGTCCAAGTCTTTAGGGTTCATCTGGATTTCACGATCACCGTCGCGTACGACAGCAAACACTTTACCCTTGATGGAGATAACCGGAAAGCCGCCGCCAGCGTGAGCCGTCAGATCAGCGTTCAAAGCTGCAATGTCAACTTTTTTCAGGAATGAGGGCAAGTTGCTGCCAGAGTCAAAAGGAATGATGTTCATAAATTTTCAGTGGTTGGGGTTGGAAGTTTACGCCGAACGGCGCACATTTACTACACGTTCTTCACGCATAGAGATGCCGGGTGGAATGTCATCATGGATAGAACGAAACTGTTCTACTGCAGTTTTTGCAGCACGAACTTCCAAAAGGCTCCATTCTTCTTTATCCTTGACGAAATTCATAAATATTTCTCTGTCAGCCACGCTTGCAGTTACGCGAGTTGTGGTATACGCAGTTCCGAACTCTGTCTTTACTGAGTCCATGCCTGTCTTGTTAAAAACGTCCAACAGCTTAGCTTCAAGCTGCTCCATCTTCTCGTCTAAAGGCGCAACGCTGGCATCAAAGTCTGCCTTCATTTGCGCTTTCTTGTCGCGCATCTTGATGTAGATGGCAACAGCTTCTGATAATTTCATTTTGTAATCCTAAAAGTGGTTGATGGGGGTGCGCGTTTGTTTACGATAAGTCCTCCTATTCAGGTCGTTCTTTCATCATGTCCAGCAAGAGCCCTTGCATGGACTGCTTGTCCCTCAGTCGCTTGTACACACGACGCTCAATCTCTGAACCCGCGATATGCACAATCACTGTTGTTTTGGTTTGACCGGGGCGTCTAACCCTAGCGCAAGCCTGTTCATAAACTTCGTTGCTATGCACTGGTGCATACCAGACGATCGTAGTTGCCGCTGTCAGTGTTAACCCATGCGACATCGTTGCTGCGTTGGCCACCAATACTCTGGGATCAGCACTGCGCTGAAAGTTTGAAAATATCTGGTCACGTTCGTTCTTGCTGGTATCTCCATGAACAACTTCCACGCTTAAGTCTTTTCGTAGCTTAGCAGCTACGCTTTCAAGCGCTCCGGTCAAGGGTACAAACACAATTACTTTGCCTTCAGACTCTTCAATGATTTCTTTGAGAACGTCCATTCTAGGCTTAGATGGTATGACCACGGAAGTGCCGTCTGTCCCATAAGCGACACCGCAGCAAATCTGAATCAACTTATTAGCTTTGACAGCCTCGTTAACTGCCAGAATCTGTCCGCCTGCATACTCCGTTGACAACTTAGACAGCATGTCGGTGTATGCTTTCTTCTGCTCGGTTGTCAGCTCTACGTCGCGTGTTATGAACATCTGCTCTGGTAGGTCTGTACAGTCGTCAAGCGAGAACCGGATAGCTGGCTGCATCATTTGGTACACCACGTCATTAGCTTCTGGTTTGTTGATCCATTTGTACTGCGTTAGCTTGCTCATAACAAGGTCTCGAAACGCGCTGTAATACTTGGGCACTGCTGTGCTGTCTGGGGTTATCAATTTGCATTGAGCCCATGCGTCAGTAGGTGCGTTAGGCGTAGGCGAACCTGTCATGCCCCAGACCCTTCGGTTGCATTGCTTGTTGCAAATTACGTTCAATATTTTCCATCGGTCGGTGCTTGCGTTGCGAGCCAAAGCTAACTCATCCACAACAATCAGGTCAATGTCTGGACGCTTGGATAACTCTTCTTTGATCGTACTAAGTCCGTCTATGTTGATGATGTAGATATGAACGTCTTGCTTGAGCAACTTCAATCGCTTCTCGCGTGTACCATGCAGCACAACCGCATCAAGATGTGGGAACGTATTGAACACAGAGTCAGCCCATGTGCGCTCCATCGTGGACAGCGGACACACAATCAAAACCTTGTTAATGATCTTGGTACGGCGCATGTAGTCGTACGCCCACAACGCGCTGTTGGTCTTGCCTGTGCCCATATCGTTAAGGCAGAACGCCCTACTGTGCATGGACAGAAACGATGAGGTCTCTATCTGGGCAACAAACGGCGAATGTCTGCCGCTTACTTTTGGCCAGTCGTAATGCAACGGCATTGGGTCAGGAACGTCAAAGCCTAAATTGCGTAACACCCGAGTTTCGTCGGGGCGGTGAGGAACAGCGACAACTCGTTGTCCTTTGTGGTCTACTTCGATTGCAGTCGGTATAACTGTTGTTACCCGACTTGGGTTTTTGAGGCGTAAGACAACCGCCTTCTTTTCTTTGTAAATTAGCATGTAAGCTTCATTGCAGTTACGGCTGCGATTACTCCTTTATCTGAATGTTCAAATGGCATTTCGTGCTTATCACCGTCAAGTGTTATCCACCTAACTTCCTGCTCATGCAGGCCGTCGTATACGTGCATGAGTTCAACATGCACAACACCTTCGGGTAGCCTTCTACCAAAAAATAATCTGGAACCATTACGGGTCCAAATGCCTTCATTTGTCTGGGTTATAACTGCCACTTCCTTTCCTCCATCCACGGTTGGTTGCTCGGTCTTGCACTGCTGTGTTCCCTTTGGTATTGCCTCCGCCATTCTCCAGTGATTTCTTGTGTGCAATGTCTTTGCCATCGCCAACACGGGCTTTACCGTCACCGATGGCTTCACGCCTTGCAGCGTTGTTCTTCACACGCTTGGCCACTTCTTCAGGGCGAGCGTTATAGGCTTTTTGATAAGCCAATTTGTGGGGCGTTGACTTGGGCATACTGCCTCCTTAAGTTAGTTTTTTAAACGCATCAATGCTGTCAAACAACATTGTCAAATCGTCTGTTGAGTCGACTACAAAAGCAAACCCATCGTTCAAACGAATTTCGCGCATCACTCGTTCTTGATTGGGCGTTACATTGTCTGCTTTGCCCGGAGCTTTAGTTTCTATAGCCACAAACAAACTTTTGTAGCAGATAACAATGTCGGGGATACCGGCTTGACCCATGCCGTTGGATACCGGCATAAAAAACCATGCGCCGCGTTCCTTCAAAAACTTTTTAACGCCGTCTTTTACTTTTCCTTCTGGAGTTTTAGCCATTCTTTCTCCCGTTAAATTCACATGAAGTCACTGAGCACCATGCCTTGCACAGCCCTGACGTTTTAGCTGGCCAACTGTCTCTCTCGTATGCGCTCTCAAGTTTCTTTACTCTTGGCAACAGGTTCTGCCATATCACTGGCATTTCTTGTCGTGTTCGTGGTTGCCAATCAATTTTTTGTTCCTTGAGCCACACAAAACCTGTAGTGACTTTCTCAACTTCTGGGTGATGGTGAAACACGTACGCCGCGTACAAATCAAGCTGCTCTGTGGGCTTACGCTTACCGGTCTTGTAGTCCAGTACGGCTGCGGACTTTCCTTTAGTAATCACAAGGTCAGCGATGCCGCGAGTCCAAGCGCCTTTCCAATCGCACGGCTGAAAGTTACGGTCAATAGCGTATTGTTTCTCGGCCACCTTCTCTCCGGGTATCGCTGCAATCTTGTTTGCAAGCGGTTGCCACTGAGTCATACCTTCGGGAAGCAGTTCCCCGTTCAACACAAAATTCTCAAATGCTGTGTGTACCTTGGTGCCCCATTCGGTATGTATAGTGGGCGGCTCGACAACATCGCGGGCTACCTTTAGGTGGTAGAACTTACGCGGGCAGTTCTCAAACGTATCCAGTTGCGAATACGTCCATGCTGGGTTAGTCATGAAGCTCCGATATGATTGCTCCCCAAAGCGTCATTTGACAGTTTGGGATTCGTGGTTTTGAAACTCCATGATACATACATCGCAAACGTTGTCAACTTATTTCGCTTCGCCGTATGTGCCAGCAATGTCGCCTTCTGACCACGTTACAAGCTCGGGCCACCAACTAACTCCTTGACGCATGATTGACTGTAGTGTAGCCAACTGCTCGTCTGCGGAATTCTCTGGAACTACGTACACCAACTCGTCATGCACCATGAGTGCTGGCTGCAACCCTGTAGCCTTAAACATCTTGACAGCATGCTCTGCAATGACATCGCGTGCAAGGGCTTGAACCAAATTCTCCACGCCTTTCCCAGCGTAGATGCGGGCCTTGCTCCTGCCGTTGCCGTACCACCATTCGAGCTTGCTCTTGTCGTCCCGCTGCTGCACCAAATCTGGGTAGTAGATGCGTCTGCCCGACGGTAGCCTTACAGCATTTTTCTCGGTTACGCAGTGGCCCCAAGGGTCTATGGCTGATTCAATACCTTGGCGAATATTGGACAGATTGTCTTGGAACGTGCGCCATCCATCTTTGATTTGCACATGGGCTGATCGGTACTTGTTCACCACATCAGTAGCTTCATTAAGGCTCATGTCCACGCCGCCCATCAGCTTCGCAACCTTCTGGAACGTTGCACCGCCCGCACCAAAGCCAAGCCCCAGATGAGCGACCTTGCCGACCTGACGCTGCTCCTTGGTAACTTGCGCTTCTGTAATCCCGTAGAGGTCGTTCGCAGCAAAGTACTTGTACAAGTCTGCCTTATCAGGGCTGGCCTCAAACAACTGCATCGCATATGGAACCTTCCATAAAAACATGTTGACCCGCAGCTCGATGCCCGACAAATCGGACACAATGATCTTGTGCTTTGGCGGGGCTTTCAATGATAGGCGCAAGGCATCTGACGGCCTTGGCTTAGGCCCGATACGCGGCAGGTTCTGCATGTTGTACTGCTCACCAGACCAGCGACCAGTAGTGTCGGCTCCAACGTACTTAAGCGGCACGGGTATCTTCCCATTGCAGGCGTCTGCGGCCTTCATGAACGCCCCTAAACGTGTCTCAAGCAGGGTAGACTTCACCTCAAGGCGAATACGCGCTGCAGCGGCCACTACAGGGTCTTCGTGGTCTTGCAATTTAATGAACGCTTCGTCTGTCTTGGCCAAGGCTGGCGTCGTTTTCTGTGGGTTGGTAGGCGATGCCTTCATGGGTATCTCAACACCGCGCTGTGTCAACACCTCACCGAACTTAACGGCGCTGGCCATCGTTGAGCGAACAAACTCCTCAGGGTCTGCATTACCCTCGAGGGCTCGGGTTACCTGCTCAACTTGGCTGAACAGTAAGTCGTACAGCTCCCGCAACCCTCTGGCCTTCTCTTCTTTTACCGCTTCAAGGGCCTTGTCCACCATTGAGTAGTTCAGAAGAAACTTGGGCTCAACCAGCATGCGCGTTGTCATGTCGATAAGCAACAGCTCTTGCTTGGGGAAATTCTTTACCAACTTGGTAAACAAAGCAGCGCACAGATCGGTATCGACTTTGTTGTAGTCCTCCATAGCAACAACTTCGTCTTCGCTAAAATCTTTTAGGTGTTTACCCTTAGTATTCGTAGCTTCAAGGTCGAGCTTAGCACCAACGTCCAGTTCAGCAGCCAGCTTCTTGAGCGACACGCCTGTCAGGAATTTACCGTTAACTGTCTTGCCTGTCTTGGAATACTTCGCCCGCGCCATTGCAGCAGTGCATCCGTACATCTTAGGGTTCACGCCTATTCGCCACGCAAGAATCATCGAATCAAACCCGGACATATTGTGACCAATAGCCATAGCATCAGACCAGTCCATTGCCCGCATGTGGTTGCGTATGTTGTCCTCTCCAAACAAGACGTAGGTAGGGGCTTGGCCTACCTTTATGGACACTGAAATAATTTCAGTTTCGGGGTGTTGTATGTACTCAGTCGGTGACATACGAGACAGCGTATGCGTTGAGTCCCAATACGTTTCAAAGTCCAAATAAATGGGCGTCATGATCTGGCCTCCACGGATTGCCACTGGGTTTGGGGAAGGTGCCGCTCCGTTGGATGTGGGGCGTCTGGCAGGGGTTCGGTACACATGAAGACCGCAGAGTACTGACCGCGCTTTGGCACCGTCCATCGGTCAATATAGACCCCCCAAATACCCTTGATTGTCTTCTGGATAGTCTTGGGGCCAGCACCAAAGTGTTCGGCTATCTGGTTGATGGTCAGTCCATCTTCTGCGGCAAGCAGTAAGTCACGGATTGCTTGGTGTCTACTTCTTTTCATAATGCCAGCCAGTCATAAAATTTCCAAACAATCATTGACGCAATTGTTAAACACACGGCAACAAATGCAATTTCCAGTTTTGTTTGTCGTTTCATTTCTTGCTCCTTGCTTCGCGGCACAGTTGTTTAATCTCTGCTGACATGTCAGGTGAAAACTCCACCATCGAGCAATTCATCTGTCGTACTTCAGTCATTGACGGGTACATCCAAAAGCACAGGGCTAATAGCCACAGGACGCCAATAATGATGGTTGCGGTGATTACCAATTCTTTAATAAGTCTAAATGCGTCATCCATACAAATTTCCTTTTGTTATTTAGTATTGGCATACTTCACCCAACACTTACCGCAGTACCATCGGGCCCGCATTGCAAGCCCTGACAGTGGGTCGGCCATGCCATTGCACTTGTCGCACGGTCTAAGAGGTCGCGCACGGTTCATCCTCTCCTGTTCGGTTTCTCGATACGAGTTGCTCAAAGGCAGCAGCGGTTGTTTGAAATTCATCGAGTATCTGCGGGTTGGTTACTGCAATCCAGTTAAGCAACTGGGCCATCTGTTTGTTCTGTATTTTGGTCTCCAACATCTCCATTTCCAAACGGTAGATTTCCATTTGAATTGATGTGAAATTGGTGGTTGTGTTTGAACAAAACGTGTGGAGCTTTTCGATGCTCAAAGTTTTGTCCCCATAAACGTCTGTGGGGTGTGCAGAAGTTTGCAGAGTTAACATTTAACGCTCGAAGATTAGTTTGAGTTCGTCGTACATTTCACGTGCTTGAATGATTGACATCCGGGATAGCATGGCCTTTACCAACGTGTCGTGGTTAACTGCCGGTACTGGCTCAATGGTAGCTACTTCTTTGCTCTTAGCTGTCACCTTGGCGACCGGCTTAACCTTCTTTTTATAGTTGGACGGAAGCGGTGTGTACTCTGGTTGAGTCACGGACAAACCCGGCCCTACGCCATCGAACTTAAACATATTCTGCCTAAGAAACTGGCCTATCAAACTGGTGACTGATGACTTGTTGTACCCAAGCTCTTCCATACTTTTAATTACATCGGCTCGCAGTGTTCTTGGATTGTCTTTTACATAATTAAAGACACTGCGGCTTACGTTGTTTGTTGTTTTGTATACCATGTTGGGCTCCTTCGCTGTTTCACCAGCATCGTCAAAAGATATTGCTTCAAGTTTTCTGAGTTCTGATTTTAAATCAGGCATGTGATACTCCTTGTGGTTGATGAGTGGTGATTACTTGTTACGCCGATAAACAATTTGAGGGTTGAACATCTTCGGCTCCTCTTTAAATGTTGGTGGTACACGCCCTTCGCTTGGTGGTGTCCAGCCAAACCGTTTCCATGTAGCCTGCACATTACCGCCTGTTGTCCATTTGTAATCGGGATGACCTACCGGCACTGTTGGGTACACAATAGTTGGATGTATAACGTCGGTCATATAACTCCCATAAGTTTTGATGCGATAGCTGCTGCTGTGAGTTCGTCAGTAGCCATGTCTTCGACAATCTTCTTGCGCTGTGTCATGCGTTCAACCTTGCGATCAAGACGCTCGAGGTCGTCTGAGTTAATATACAAACGCACGTTAGGAAATAGCTTGACCGCTTCGTTAAGCGTCTTGCACTTAGTCAAGAATTCATCTATGTCGGTTTTAATTTTCTTCCAACGATCAGCAATTTCTTTGGCGGTAATTGCATCTTCCCATCGCTGAAGTAACTCAGCTCTACCGACTACGACATCGGGCATGGCCTGTAGTTGATCTAACTTGATAATAGATTCTGTTTTACCGTAGTAGCCATCCCTTGGCCTAGCAAAAGCATTCAAGCCGTGGAACCGAGTACTGCAGGACAAGGTAGCTCCACCTTCTAAAAAACCCTCAACGGTTATGTAGGCTTCGGTTACTTTGTTCATCCAACCCTCGTGTGGAATCTCGTGAACAAGGTGCATATGCTCTTTGCCCCAACATCCGTAGTGGAATAAGTAGCTTGCGTCCTTTGTATATGTTTTATCAAAGTCTGGAAGATCAGATTTGATCTCCTTGGTCTCCATGCGGCTTATGACTGTGCTTACGCGCTCGCGCAGCTCTTTGGTAATACCTACTGTTGCCATGATAATTTCCTTCGTGGTTGAAAAAAGAAAAGCCTTTGGGGATATGTTTCCCCATTGAAAGGCTGTCGGTTACTTTTGCTTGGTTGCTTCAATTGCTTTACGCAGTCTGTCACGTTCCTCCTGTGTTGTATCTGCTGCCAGTGCGTCGTAGCACATCTTCAGAAGTTTCTCATAAGAATTGATAATTGAATCTAGGGTTTCTACGGCTGTCATGCTTGCTCCAAGGAAAAAGATATATTCTCGCCGTAAGGAGCCTTGATGTCACTAGATATGCACCAAATAACTGGATAATCTGGCGCATTGGCGACACTAAAGTCTGTGTAGCCATCGGTAAGGCACACGAACACCTCAGGGTTAATACCCTCCTTGTCTAAGTAAGTAAAGCCTGCTTCCATGTCAGTACCGCCGCCGCAATAGAACGTGAG
>Ga0114978_10001583_pt1 | contig 19115 bp, 16 predicted proteins | sample S_140212_EF_Meta_FD_87027 | JGI IMG/M metagenome (GOLD analysis project Ga0114978, IMG submission 87027) | Freshwater microbial communities from Lake Simoncouche, Canada to study carbon cycling - S_140212_EF_MetaG | ecosystem: Environmental > Aquatic > Freshwater > Lake | place: Lake...
ATATTTCTGTTGGAAGTAAGATTGGTGATTTAATGGCGAGCATGGGTACCTTGGATTTAGTGATACCAGATATTGATAGATAATAGAAAGATAGAATTGTTTGTTATATAAAAACAGTAACGCATGTTTAGTTTAGAAGGAATTACAACCAGTGTTCAAGATTGGTTATTGATGAAGTTTAATCCCACAATGGCATTGGCTATTGAATGTGTGATAGTGATTTTATTATCCATTAGTCTATTTGCCATACTAGGTTTGGTATTGGTATTAATGGAGCGAAAAGTGGCGGCACATATACAAATTAGATTGGGGCCCAATCGTGTTGGACCCGGCGGTATGTTTCAAACAGTGGCAGATACTTTAAAATTAATCATGAAAGAAGGTTTGGTGCCCGACAAGGCAGATAAATTTTTATTTAACCTCGCTCCATTTGTCGTAATGATGGTGGGTATGTTATTATTAGCGCCAATTGCTTTTGCGAAAAATTTTCAAATTTGGGATATCAATATTGGGGTACTTTATATTAGTTCCGTTTCTTCCTTATCTGTGATCGGAATTTTAATGGCAGGTTGGGCGAGTAATAACAAATATTCTTTATTAGGTGCGATGCGCAGCGGCGCTCAAATTGTGAGTTATGAATTATCTGCAGGATTTGCAGTATTAACCATTGTGGTTTTAACAGGCAGCTTGCAACTTTCTGAAATTGTAAATGCACAACAAAATGGCTGGTGGATTTTTAAAGGTCATATTCCTGCAGTCATTGCATTTGTATTATACATTATTGCAGTTACTGCCGAAACCAATCGTGCGCCCTTTGATTTAGCGGAAGCTGAATCAGAATTAACAGCAGGTTTTCATACGGAATATTCAGGTATGCGATTCGCCTTGTTCTTTTTAGCAGAATACATTAACATATTTATTGTTTGTGCCATTGGTGCTACTTTATTCTTTGGCGGATGGATGCCATTACATATTGGCAATTGGGAAGCTTTCAATCACATTATGGATTATATCCCTTCTTCGGTCTGGTTTATGGGAAAAACATTTTTTCTTATCTTTTTAATTATGTGGTTCAGATGGACCTTCCCAAGATTACGCGTTGATCAATTATTAAATTTAGAATGGAAATATTTATTACCGATAAGTTTGTTCAACCTATTATTAGTAGCAGTCATTGCTATTTTAGGTTGGCATTTTTAACATTAAATGAATTAGAAACATGTTTTTGAAAGAATATATAACAGATGTAGTGACCGGCGTAACCTCCTTATTAAAAGGCATGCGCAAAACAGGTTATTACTTTACACATCCCAAGGAAATTATAACTGAGCAATATCCGGACAATCGTGCGACCTTATTACTGTCGGACCGATTCAAGGGCGAAGTAGTAATGCCGCATGATGCCAACAATGAACATACTTGTACGGGTTGTACTGCTTGTGAGTTGGCTTGTCCAAATGGCACCATCAAAGTGGTGACCAAGTTTGAACCCTCCCCTGAAGGAAAAAAGAAAAAAGCAATTGACACATTAGTTTATCGTCTTGAATTATGCACCATGTGTAATTTATGTATTGTTGCTTGTCCAAGTGATGCTATTAAAATGGCGCCCAATTTTGAACACAGTGTATTTGATAGAACCAAATTAACCAAAGTATTAAATCAACCAGGATCTAAAATAAGGGAGGGAATAGAATAATGAATACATCAACTATTATATTTTACGCTATTGCCGCACTCATATTGGGCGCCGCAATTTTAGCAGTGACATCACTTAAAATATTTCGTTCTGCCATCTGGTTATTATTTTCATTGGTAGGTATTGCTGCACTTTATTTTTGGATGCAGGTAGAGTTTATTGCTGCTATACAAATAGTGGTGTATGTAGGTGGTATTGTGGTGTTAATTATCTTCTCGATATTTTTAACACAACAATCAGGAAAGGAAATGGCCAAGCCTGCCAATGGTAAAATGATATTTTCTGCACTCGCTGCTTTATTTGGTATTGTATTTACCTATAATTTAATCAATCATTACGGATTCAATAATATTTCAGCAGCCCCCTTTAATCCAAGTGTGGATGAAATAGGTATGCAAATGCTAAGTACTACTTCACATGGATTTATTTTACCGTTTGAAGTGGTGAGTATGTTATTATTAGCAGCGATGGTGGGCTGTATTGTTATTGCGATGAAACCTACTGAAGCAAATATTGTTCACTTAAACAAAAAGGAGGATTAATACCATGAATGAAGTACCCTTAACCCATATCCTTTTTGTAAGCACAGCCTTATTTTTTATAGGTATGTATGGTTTGTTTACCAGAAGAAATATTATTACCATGCTCATGTCCATTGAGCTCATGTTAAATAGCGTGAATATTAATTTTGTCGCATTTAATAAATACTTATTCCCTGCTAAATTAGATGGTTTGTTTTTTTCTTTGTTTATCATCACCATTGCAGCTGCCGAAGCGGCTATGGCCATTGCCATTATCATTAATTTATATCGTAGTCACCAATCCATTGACGTAGACGATGCCACTGAAATGAAATTTTAATTATTATGTCAAACTACTTATATATACTTTGGATTCCATTATTACCACTTGCTACTTTTGTGGTATTGGGCTTGTTCGGACGCAAGTACTTTGCTAAAAGCGCAGGTATTATTGGAACAGCCTCCTTGCTTACCGCTACCATCCTTTCCTTTGTGGCTGCTAAGCAATACTTTTTTGTAGACGGAAAAGTAAACGGGGTGTATCAAAAAATAATCGCATTAAAATATACTTGGTTGCAATTCAGCCCTAATGTATCTATTGATATGGGCATTATTGTAGATCCCATTTCAGTGATGATGCTGATTGTAGTGACTTCGGTTTCCTTAATGGTCCATGTATTTAGCTTGGGCTATATGAAAGGCGAAGAAAGATTTGCTACTTATTATGCCTTCTTGTCTTTATTTACTTTCTCTATGCTGGGTTTAATATTATCCGTTAATATTTTTCAGGTGTACATGTTCTGGGAATTAGTGGGAGTATCCAGCTTTTTATTAATTGGTTATTACTTTAACAAACCTTCTGCAGTGGCCGCTTCCAAAAAAGCATTCATTGTAACGCGTTTCGCCGATTTAGGTTTTTTAATTGGTATTTTAATCATGGGCTTTTATGGAGGCACTTTAGATATTGGATTATTGATTGAAAAATTAATTTCGACGCAGTCCCCTGAATTTTTAAGTATTACTAGTGCAAGCTTTTTAGGTGCGAGTATGCTTACCTGGGGTTTAACCTTAATATTTATGGGTGGTGCAGGAAAGTCGGCGATGTTCCCTTTGCATATTTGGTTGCCAGATGCAATGGAAGGGCCTACTCCGGTATCCGCATTAATCCACGCAGCAACCATGGTGGTCGCGGGTGTTTATTTAGTGGCTCGATTGTTCCCTATATTCTCCATGGACGAAGCAGCATTAACCTTCGTTACTTATGTGGGCGCTTTCTCAGCCTTACTTGCTGCAGTGATTGCTTGTACACAAACAGATATTAAACGTGTATTGGCTTATTCTACGATGTCGCAAATTGGCTATATGATGTTTGCATTAGGCATTTCAAAAAATGGTGGTGAAGCAGGATTGGGATATATGGCTTCCATGTTTCATTTATTTACCCATGCCTTTTTCAAAAGTTTATTATTCTTAGGCGCCGGCGCCGTAATACATATGGTGCACAGCAATGAAATGAAAGATATGGGCGGCTTAAGAAAATTAATGCCCATTACCCATGCCGCATTTTTAATTGCTTGCTTAGCGATTGCAGGTATCCCTCCTTTTGCAGGATTTTTTAGTAAGGAGGAAATTTTAACGGCTGCATTCCATGAGAATAAATTGATTTACGGTGTTGCATTGTTCACAGCAGCACTTACAAGTTTTTATATGTTCCGTTTATATTTCAATATTTTTTGGAGCAAGGACGCGGTAGCTAAAGCGCATCATGACCATGGACACGCGCATGATGATGCACATGATCATGGCGAAGGCACTTGGAGCATGAAATTACCATTACTTATTTTAACAGCCTGTGCAATAGGTGTTGGATTTATTCCTTTCTCCCAATTCATCACTTCAGATGGATTAGCATTAGAAACGCATATTGATTTGGTATTCTCCATTGCCCCAGTTACATTATCTGTCATTGCGATATTAATAGCTGCTAATTTTTACAAAATCCAGAATGCAAAATCAGATAAAGCTGTTGCGCTATTTGGTGGTTTTTACAGAGCAGCCTACAAAAAGTTTTATGTAGATGAATTGTATTTGTTTATCACTAAAAAAATTGTATTCCCATTGATCGGACAACCTATTGCATGGGCAGATCGCAATATTGTAGATGGCTTTATGTTGTTATTAGCAAATTCTACCGCAAAAACTTCGGCTGCAATAAAAGGATTCCAATCAGGTAAAGTACAAAACTATGCATTGTACTTTTTTGGAGGAGTCATTGCTTTATCAATTTTATTTATTTATATCTGGAAATAACTTATTCATATGAACTTATCATTACTCATCTTATTGCCCCTGCTCACTGCCTTACTCATTTTATTGAGTAAAAATTTAGCGCAAATAAGAACTATTGGATTGGCAGGATCAATAGCACAATTGGGCGCGGCTGGATGGTTGTTGAAATTGTATATGGATCAGCGAGCAGCAGGCAATACTGCAACCCATTTATTTGAAACAAATATTGTTTGGTTTAAAGCATTAAATATTAATTACCATATTGGCATTGATGGCATTGCATTAGCCATGATATTATTAAGCTCTTTAATCGTGGTTGCGGGCATACTTGTTTCCTGGACCATGGAAAAACTGAGCAAAGAATATTTCTTCTTACTCGTTTTATTAAGCATGGGTGCTTACGGATTTTTTATCTCTTTGGATTTGTTCACTTTGTTTTTCTTTTTAGAAGTAGCCGTTATCCCTAAGTTTTTATTAATTGGTATTTGGGGAAGTGGTAAAAAAGAAAACAGCGCCATGAAGCTTGCTTTAATGTTAATGGCAGGTTCGGCATTGGTGTTTGTAGGCTTAATGGGTATTTATTATAACACGCATACTTTTGACATGGTTGAAATAGGCCAAATGGGTATTTCATTAGGCGTTCAAAAATTCTTTTTCCCGTTTGTATTTTTAGGCTTTGGCATATTTGCCGCTTTATTTCCTTTTCACACTTGGGTACCCGATGGACACGCATCTGCACCAACGGCAGCTTCCATGTTTTTAGCAGGCATCTCTATGAAACTAGGTGGCTATGGTTGTTTACGCATGGCAGCATTAATGCCTGATGCAGCACATAGTTATTCTTGGATCATTATTTTATTGGCCACGATCGCTATCATCTATGGCGCATTCGCTACCATGATGCAAACCGATTTAAAATATATCAATGCCTATTCCTCCATCAGTCACTGCGGATTTGTGATATTAGGAATTGGCATGTTGAATAAAACTTCCATTAATGGTGCAGTGATTCAAATGGTATCTCACGGATTAATGACGGCCTTATTCTTCGCTGCTATAGGCATGATTTATTCCAGAACCCATACCAGGATGGTTGCACAATTAGGTGGTTTATTAAAAGTAATGCCCTTTATATCTACGGTATTTGTGATTGCAGGTTTATGTTCCCTAGGCTTACCCGGCTTCAGTGGATTTGTGGCGGAGATGACAGTGTTTATGGGCTCCTGGCAAAATCCAGATGGCGTATATCGTATTGCTACTGTGATATCAGCAGCATCAATTGTAGTGACCGCAGTATATATATTACGCGCGACAGGCAGAACAATTATGGGCCCCATCTCAGACGAGCACGCCCTTTTAGGGGATGCTACCTGGAACGAAAAATTTGCAGCAGGTTTGTTAATAGTAGGCATATTAATTATTGGTTTGGCGCCGTTTTTGATTAACCAATTAATTATGCCCAGCACCGAGTTTTTAATGATCAATATTGACAAAGCCATTACCCTTAAATAATTAGAATAATGCTATCTAACATTTTTATATTACTCAGACAGGAACTAATACTAAGCTTACTTATTTTTTTATTGTTATTTATTAAAATAGGAAAAGAAAGAAGCAATGAAACTGTTTTGAACCTCATTAATATTTTATTATTCATCAACCTAGCTGCAGGCTTTTTTGGCATGAGTGAAGGAGGTGCATTTAATGGCATGTTTACAACTAACGCTTTAATTGTACTAGAAAAAAACATTTTAAACCTAGCGATACTTTTAATTTCCATGCAATCCTACGCATGGCTGAAACATCACAAGCAAGTCGCTGAATTTTATTTACTAATATTAACTTCCTTACTTGGAATGTTCTTTATGATTTCAAGTGGCAATATGTTAATGTTTTATTTAGGACTTGAAATGAGTACTATTCCATTAGCTGCTGCAGCCAACTTCGATTTGGCAAAACGCAAGTCATCCGAAGCCGCAATGAAATTAATTTTATCGTCTGCATTTTCTTCTGGTATTTTATTAATGGGTATTTCATTTTTATATGGCACGAGTGGTACACTTAGCTTTGATATACTAACAGCACATATCAGTAAGGATCCAATGCAATTGTTTGGATTCATTTTATTGGTATCTGGTTTTGCATTTAAAATATCGGCAGTGCCTTTTCACCTTTGGACCGCTGATGTTTACGAGGGCTCCCCCGTTGCTGTCACCGCATTTTTATCTGTAGTGTCAAAAGCTGCCGTATTATTTACTTTCACTTCAATTTTATATAAAGTATTCACACCTATTGCTACCGTGTGGTATGGCGTATTAGTGGTGTTATCCGTGGCTACTATTTTAATTGGAAATTTATTTGCATTAAGACAGGATAATTTCAAACGCTTCCTTGCCTTTTCATCCATTGCACAGGTGGGCTTTATTTTAATTGGTATTTCAGGAAGTTCGCAAACTGGATCTGCCTCATTAGTTTACTTTGTATTAATTTATGTATTTTCTAATTTAGCCGCATTTGGGGTGGTTTCCTTGGTGAGTGCTTTAACAGGAAAAGAAAATATTTCAGACTTTAAAGGATTTTATAAAACCAACCCTTTTTTATCTTGGGTTTTAACGATTGCTTTATTTTCATTAGCTGGGGTACCACCTACTGCAGGCTTTTTTGGTAAATTATTTTTAATGATGGCTGGTGCTGCCAAGGAAAATTATGGACTGATTACTTTTGCTGCATTAAATATGGTGATTTCCTTTTTCTATTATTTAAAAGTGGTGAAGGCGATATTCATGGAAGAAAATGAACAACCCATTCAAAAATTAAGCGTTCCAGGAATAACAAAGTTGGCAATGTATATCTGTGTAGCAGGAATAATTATTACTGGACTGGCTAGTATCGTTTATGATTATATTTATTCACTAAGTATTGGCTTGTAAAAAAATAGTTGATTATGGCAATTAATAAGAACCACGAATTTGAAGATTTAGATAGTATTAAATGTGCGATTGTTGAAAAAAATGCAAGTCCGGAACGCGTTGCATTTTTAAAACAATTATTGGAGTCAAATAAATACCAAGTGGTAGTGGTGGGAAGCCCTGCCCCTAAAGCAGCTCCGGCCGCGCCAGTGGTAGCGCCTGCTGAAGGCGATGCAACGCCAGTGCCAGCGCCCACAGTTCCTGAAGCACCCCCAGCACCTACCACATTTACAGTGGGAGTGACTGATTTAACTTTTAATGCGACCAACGCAATTTTTGGTCGTCTCTTAAAAACCGAAAACGGCACCATCGTTACCCTTGCTTATTGGCAAGAAAAGGAAGCGGTTTCCAATGACGAAGTACCCTATTTTGATCAATTCAAATAATAAGCAATAAAAAATATTTACTGAATTAGTTGATTGCTATTTCATGACGGAATACATTCTGCTCAAACAAAAACCCCAAGCCTTGCTTGGGGTTTTTTATAAATAGCATTTAAATGCTTATTGTATTTGAATCAGCTAATTACTTTTTTACTTGAACTTTTTTATGCAGGTCATCTAGCTTACTGGTATATAAGCTACGACCATGTGTACCTAAAATAATTTCATTATCTCTAGGATGAATCACGATATCGTGAATAGGCACCGCGTTAGGTAGGCCTTTACTCCATCCCATGGAACTTGTTCCACCATCTGTACTTACATACAATCCGCCATCAGTACCCACATATAACACTTGACTTGACAAATTATCTTCGGTAATTACATTCACCGCTTCTAATGGTAAATCTTTCATGATTTGCTTCCAAGTGGTTCCATAATCATCACTAACATATACATAAGCATTAAAATGATCGTTACGATAACCGTTCAATGTAGCATAAACGCGTGATTCACTATATGCACTTGCCAATACCCTACTTACATATAAACCTTTAGGCAATTTTGCACTTAATAAAGTAAAAGAATAGCCACCATCCTTTGATAAATGAATCATGCCATCATCCGTTCCTACATAAATTAAACCAAAACGGAATGGACTTTCGCTCATGGTTGTTAAAGTACCATAAGGAACATCCCCTTGCGCAGGGTTTGAAGTTAATTCAGTACTTAATGTAACTAAACTATCTCCCTTACTCATAGAGCGGTGAAATTTATTGCTTCCATAATAAAAAACATCTTGGTTATGCTTACTTAATAAAATAGGTGTTTGCCAGTTGAATCTAAATGCAGGCTCTCCTAAATTACGTAATGGTCTTATGAACTTTCGCTCCTTAGTAGTTAAATTCTGTCTTGAATACGCACCATATTGAGAACCACTGTAAATAGTTTTATTGTCTCTGGTATCTACCTGTACTTGCATACCATCCCCTCCATTTAACATGGTATAAGGATTATGCCCACTATCAAACCAATCGAAGCTTTCTCTTGTTTGGCTTGAGCCCATCCAAGTCCCATTATCCTGTAAGCCACCATAAACATTGTAAGGCTTAGCCATATCAAAATTTATATTATAAAATTGACCCACCGGAGGTGTATTTGCCTTAAACCAATGATCGCCATTATCATAAGTAATATTACAACCACCATCATTACCAATAATAATATGCCCGTCTTTTTGACCATTTAACCATGCGTAATGATGATCAGAATGTACATTTTCCTTACCTATTTCTTTAAACGTTTTACCACCATCTTTACTTAATAATATACCAACGCCTGTGATAATTATTTTATCAGCATTGGTAGGGCTTATAAATACTTTACCAAAATAATAACCATAGGTACTATACAAATTAATTGGCTTGGTATTTGTTTTTTTCCATGTTGCTCCTGCGTCCTCACTACGATATACTTCAGCTCCAATAATCGGTGTTTCAAATAAAGCAGTGTTCGCATCATATAAATAATCCCATATACAAGAAGGTAATAATTTGCCCGACTTTACATCTTCCTTGATTCCGGCTACCGTATATTTCATTGGCAAGCCATTACGAGGTGAGCGAATAAAAGTGGTAAACTTACGATCATCCAAAGCTAAAAATTGATCAACCGTTAAATCTTTAAAATCACGCAATGCATAACGAGTGGTGTCACTATATCTTTTTATTGTTGTATCAGATTGCTGGGCGTTATTGTCAACAATCGCATAAACAATAGATGGATTTTCAGGATAAACTGCAATACCAATTCTACCGACACCTTCGCCAGTAGGAAAACCTGAAGCAGCTGTTGAAGCTAAAGTCCAACTATCACCACCATTGGTACTTTTATAAATACCACTTGTTTTTCCCGCCTCTACAAAGTTGGAAGCAGAACGTGTTTTATACCACATTGCCGCATATAAATTATTGGAATTTTTAGGATCAACATCTATATCAATGCCGCTTGTATTCGCATCAATGTATAAAGTTTGTTTCCATGTTTTACCACCATCAGCCGTTTTATAAATACCTCTTTCCTTGTTTTCAGAATACAAATGTCCTAAAGCCGCTACCCATGCAACATTTGGATCGGTTGGAGATAATTGTACCTTACCAATATGATGTGATTCAGGTAACCCCAGATAATCCCAGGTTTTACCATTATTATCAGATTTGTAAACGCCAATACCAGCGTAAGAAGAACGACTACTATTCGCCTCCCCTGTTCCTACCCAAATGATTCTATTTTTCCAGTTCACTGCAATATCACCAATATTCAAAGTTGCAGTTGAATCAAAAATGGGTTTAAAACTTTGTCCATTATTAATGGTATGCCATAAACCACCGGAGGCATAGGCAACATAAAATTCCGTAGGATCACTAGGATTCACATCAATATCAACAACACGACCACTCATTACCGAAGGTCCAATGTTTTGAAAAGACGTATTATTCACTGTAGAATTAGCCAAAAGAAGTGACTTTTGTTCGTTACTCTTTAGGCGATCTGCCGCAGAACTTGGTTTCAATTGCGCAGATGCGACTAAACCCATCAATAAGAAAATGTGTAGAAGAATTGCTTTCATGTATCGTGTATTTGTAAATAAATATAAGTACTTTTTAAAAGTAGACCCGCCAAAAATGATAAGCGTCGACTTTAAAATAAAATGCCTTGCAATATTAATTACAAAGCATTGATTATCAATTTGTTGCCGCCGATAAAGGGAGGTCCGTCATAGATCAACTTCCTCTAGAACCGCCAGTTTTAATTGGTTTTTTAGCCGCCCCAGTTGATTTTGTATTGGCTTTAGCGATAAATTTTGAACTTCCACCTTGTACCGACGCTTTTGTTGTATTGGTGGAATTTTTTGCTGCAATTTTTTTATTAATAGCAAATCCCATAGTTATTATTTTAGGACATAAATATAATTAAAAAAAGACAATAAACATATCTTTGAAAAAATAATTTTTAATAAAGTGAGCGATATCAAATCATTAATGAATCAATGGGGGAAAGAACATACGCCATTTGTTTTTTTACTTGATTTTGAATTAAAGAAACCAAAGTGTTGGAAATGGGCCGACACAGAAAATATTTTCCAATTTAACTTTGATGGAGTAACGAATCAAGAAAATACGAACACAGATAAAGTAAGTAGTCATAAATCCACTTTTGAATTTAACAAAACACCTATTTCATTTGAAGCATATAAAAGTAAGTTTGATCATATAAAAAAAGAAATTGAAATAGGCAATAGCTTTTTAATCAACCTAACTGCCAAGACTAGAATTAATTCAAATTATACGATTGGAGAAATTTTTAATGGTGCAAATGCAAAATACACTTGTTATTTAAAAGATGAATTTGTATGTTTTTCGCCAGAAACTTTTGTAAAAATAAAAGACGGCAAGATATTCTCCTATCCGATGAAGGGAACCATTAATGCAAGCATTCCCGATGCTAAAAATATACTCCTACAAAATCAAAAAGAAATTTCAGAACATGCCACCATGGTGGACCTGATAAGAAATGATTTAAGTAGGGTATCAAAAAATGTAAAAGTTACCAAATACAGGTATTATGAGGAGATAGTGACACAAGAGGGCAACCTAGGTCAAGTAAGTTCTGAAATCATGGGCGAATTAGCCGTTAATTACAATGAAAATATAGGAGATACTCTTTTTGATTTGTTACCAGCAGGGTCCATCTCCGGTGCGCCCAAACAAAAAACGGTCAACATTATAGCTGCTGCCGAAAATGAAGACAGAGGCTATTACACAGGTATTGCCGGTTATTATGACGGAAAAAATTTAGACAGCACTGTTTTAATCCGCTATTTACAAAATGATGGTTATTATCGCAGTGGTGGTGGTATTACCTGTAATAGTGATGCCCTTAATGAATACCAAGAAATGATAGACAAAGTATATGTACCCCTTTTTTGAAACCATACGATATGTAAACGGGGTACTTGAAAATGTATCCTACCATCAAGCTCGCATCAATCGAACGGTTAGCGCATTGGGAGGAAAAACGTACATCCAACTTGATAAAATACAGCTGGTACATGATTCTGAAAAAGATATCGTATATAAAATAAAGTGCTTATATAATTTAGAGGGAGCATACCATATTGAAAAAGCAGTTTATCATAAAAAAACAATTCAAACTGTCTCCATTCATCAAGCAGCGCTCGAAGAATATCAGTATAAATACACCAATCGCAACTGGCTGAATGAAGCATTGAAAAATGCAGGAACAGATGAAATGATTATTCTACAAAACAATATGATTAAGGACGGCAATTACGCTAATTTAGTTTTTTTTAATGGAAGTGAATGGCACACACCTTTATATCCCCTACTCTTAGGCACGCATCGCGCTAGGCTCATTGACCAAAATAAAATTATTGAAAAAGATATCACAATTAGTGATTTATCAAGTTACACTAAATTAAAGTTTATTAATGCAATGATGCTTTGGGAGGAATCTCCCGAAATTGAAATAGGACATTTAGTTCATTCCTGATTTATAGAAAGCGATTTTGTAAGATAAACACTGCAGCGCCAGTTAAAAATCCAATGAATGCAATCCAGCTTATATTTTTAAGATACCAGAAAAAATCAATTTTTTCCATACCCATAACGGCAACCCCTGCCGCAGATCCAATGATTAAAATAGAGCCCCCTGTTCCAGCAGTATAAGCAATTAATTCCCAAAAATAATGATCCGTAGGATAAGTTTGAAGGCTATACATATTTTGCAAAGCAGCAACTAATGGCACATTATCAAAAACAGCAGACAGCATACCAATACTAATCGCTACACCATTTATACTACCCATTACATCATTTAAATACTGCGCCATCTTTGGCAAAACACCTACATATTGTAATGAACTCACACTCATTAAAATCCCAAAGAAAAATAAAATACTAGGTGTATCAATTTTTCGTAATGCATGGTTCACGGAAAGTAGCCCCTTTTCTGATTCGTGTTTTTTATTATGAATAACCTCCGTGATTACCCACATAACTCCTAAGCAAAAAAGCATGCCCATATAGGGTGGCAAATGCGTTATTGTTTTAAAAACAGGTACAAATAATAAACATACAATCCCAGCTACAAATATGAAATTTCGCTCCTTAGCATTTGTCGTAAAATTCAAACTAGGGGCTGCTTCATTTTTAAAAATGATTCGTCCTTTGATGGTGTAATTAATAATAATAGCGGGTAACGCCATGCAAATAAAACTTGCAAAAAAACTTTGTTTTATTATGTTCAAGGCAGTGACTTGTCCCCCAATCCACAACATGGTTGTTGTTACATCCCCAATGGGACTAAATGCACCACCTGCATTAGCCGATATGACCACTAAGCCCAATAACCGCCATTTTGTTTTTTTATCTGCTACTAATTTATTTAAAATAGAAGCCATAACAATGGTGGTGGTCAAATTATCCAAAACAGCAGATAAAAAGAAGGTGATTAAACCTATTAGCCAGATCAATTTGCCTTTATGTGTTGTTTTTATCCTGTCTACAATATTTTGAAATCCATCGTGCGCATCAATTAATTCCACAATAGTCATTGCCCCTAAAAGAAAAAATAGTATCTCACTAATTTCACTTAAATGATGCGACAATGCTTCTAAAACAATATTTTTTTCAGGGGTGTCATAAATGATTAAAATCCAACACAGAACAGCCGTAACCAGTGCAATGGCCGATTTATTTATTTTTAAAACGCCTTCGAAAGTAATCGCTAAATAACCAATAAAAAAAACAAGCAGCAACCCTAAAACCATTCTAATTGTTTTAAATGATACAAAATAAATACCAAATAAAGGTAGTAATTATAAATTGATAAACATCTTATACAGGATGGGGAAGCCTAAGATAATAGGACGAAATGGTCATAGTAGAGACGCATAAAGCCTAATGAAATTATTTAAATAACTGAGTTATCATAAATAGGTTTAAACCTATTAGCATTTACTACTCTTACGGCTAAAATAAAGTGTAGTGATAAAAAGTATTGCAAAAAATATCTGAAGTAAATGAGTCCCCATTTTTGTTAATTTGTAATTTTGACAAAAAATAGGGCCGTAGGTTTATTCGATGGTAGTAATTTCTAGGAAATCAGACATAGTGCAAAATTTAGCCTGCTTTTTTAGGTCATTCAGTAAACGGTATAACTTTTCAAGTAGCTCATTATCAGACCCTTTTATGGTATATTTTGGCAAACCAAAGGCGTTGATATTCGTAAACTCCCAGGGATGAAAATATAGGCTCAAATAGCCATCCTTTCTTAAGGTTTGTAAAGCCAATCTTAGATACAAAGCGTAGGGGAAATTTTTAAAGCTTAACCAAAACAATGGAATTCTAAAATTTGGACTCACCGACGCTGGAATCCTTATCATTCCTTCCTCTTTGTAAAGCGTTCGAGGCTTGTTAAAATTATTGTACCTGCCAGGAAGCCAGGTGGGATTCATGGAGGCATCATATAAGTACCCGGCCTCCTGAATATCCTTCATTGGAACTAGTCGCATCCTAGGCATTCTTAAGCCTGTAATGGGCTTTTCAGTAATCTCAGATAATCTTAGCCTAGAGGATAGCAAATCCGCTGTTGTGAAGTTAGAATGATAAAAAGTATGGGATGCAATTTCATGCTTATCCGATAGTGTTTTAATAAGATCAGGATAATGATTTGCAAAATTGGCCGTAGTAAATAAAGTGGTCGTATAATTATCATTATTTAAAATGGGCATTAAATTATCTAAACCTTTTTTACCAATTTCCATTTGGGTTTCAATAGAAATATTAAAATTATATTCCAAAGGCATATCAAACTCCTCTACATCAAAACTTAATAAAATTTTAGGCGTCATAAAAATTTCATACTTTATATCCTAGTAAAAAAAGGTAGATTTATGCATTTATTCTGTAAATATATTTTAAAGTAATAAAAAATAGTAATATTGTAAAAAAAATTTATGCCCACTGCAGATTTAAATATTGTCCACCCTATATATAATCCCAAAACTGGGTGGGCTGAAGCATTGCTGCACGAATACGCCCATTTAAAACAAATGCTTCCAGCTCAAATTACAATACATATGTATTTAGTGAACGACGGAAGTGGAACAGGAATTTGTGTAAAAGATATAGCATTGATAAAAGAGACAGTAGGACAATTTACCTATATAGATTCTCCTGTAAACCAGGGAAAGGGTGCTGCTCTGCGTGATGCCGTGAGACAAACCAACGGCAAATATATTATCTATACAGACGCTGATTATCCCTACTTAATAGCTAATGCAGTAGAAATGTTTCACATACTTTATTCAGATGCCGCCGATATTGTGATTGGAGTGCGAGATAAGCAATATTATTATCAATTACCTTTGGTGCGTAAAATAATATCAATGTCTCTGAAAAAAATAAATTTTTATTTTTTTCCTCAATTGAAGGTGAAAGACACGCAATCTGGCTTAAAAGGATTTAATGAAAACGGGAAAGACCTATTTTTAAAAACTCAGATTCCAACCTTTCTTTTTGACTTAGAATACTTAATTTTAGCCTCTAAATCCCCCAATATACGTGTTCATCCCATCATTATTCAATCAAGAGAAGGGATCGTATTTTCTAAAGTACGGGTCAAAACGATTTTAATAGAAGTACTCAATTATATAAAAATTCTATTTAAATATTCCAAATAAATTCAATCTTAATAAAGAATGCTAAATTTCTAATTTAACAAATTTAGCAGAGTGTCCATTAATACGAAGATGATATTTTTGAAAATATTAATTTTTTTCATGGAGGGATAACTTATTGTCAAATTGATTAAATAGTAAGTTATAACTTATAAACAACCAAGCCAAAAAACAAGGAAGTGCTTTTAAGGCATATTTTACAACAATGGCTTGTAAAAATTTAGGGAATAAATCAGTGGGTGAAAAAACAGTAAATATAAGTACTAAAATAAGTAATACATAAATATGTAATGCTGGCTTTGGTGCATGCAAAACATACCAAATACTAAATCCAACTACTGCAATGACATAAGTGGGCGATTCAGCAGAAGTACTAAAAATAACCAACCCTATTAATAATTGTGACAAATAAGTTAGTTGAAAACTGCTATTCCCCCATTTTGAAAAACGATACAAAGGTAGAAGCATCAATATGCCAGCAGGTATGATAAAATAAAAATTAGCTAAGTGATGAAAACCTGTGATTCTTTTAACAAGTCCCATTACTGAAATATCCTGCATGCCAGCATTCAAATAGGAATTAACATTTTCTGTATTTTTTTCCAATAATACATGAAACCAATCGATATAAGACTGGTATATAAATTCAGGGCTTGAAATAAACATGGGTAAGCAAAACAAAATAATTATCCATAATATTAAATATCCAATCAACTTTTTATAATCTTTAGTGAAAAAAATAAATGGTAAAGCAACTACGCCATATATTTTAATTAACGTAGCAGCAACAATAAAAAAAGCAGCTAAACTTATGTTGTTATTTTTAATAGTTACATAGGACAATATAATCCAGCTGCATAACATGGGATTAAATTGTAAATTTTGGATAGAAGTAAGTGTTTCAATTAAGGATATTAATAAAATAATATTTTTACCCCAAAAAGTTATTGGCAACTTCCCAACTGCATAAAATAATAGGTAGACATTAAGCATGCCCCACAACAATAGCCCTAAAGAATTAGGTAAAATAGCAAATGGTGCAATTAATACAGCAAATAAAGGACCATAATGGTTTTTGTCTACATATTGTTCTGGATATAACTGATATAAATTTTCTTGATGAAGCGTATGCCAAAATACCTGCTTAAAAATGAGATAATTGTTAATAAAAGCATCTCCCCTAAGTCCTTCAACGATCAATGCAATAAAAGGCACCAAAAACCATAAAACAGTAATGAAATTTGGTTTCTTATTAAGATCGAATGTTTTCGAAAAAAACGCTTTCATAATCAAAATTAAGAAAATAATATATAATAAATATACTATATAAATACTATTCTTAGCTAATAAAAAGGCCAAGTTCAATTAAGAACTTGGCCTTTTTATATTTTAAACAAGCTCCTTATTAATACCCAGGATTTTGCTCAATTCGAGGACTTGAATTATCCAACATCCCTTGCGGTATTGGTCTTAGGTAATGTTTTGCTGCAATTTGTTGCGCGCCAGCCCTACCCCAAGCGGTCCAACCATTGAATTTTGTTGCACGTTCAATTAATTTTCCAGTACGTTTTAATTGATACCAACGCTCATTACCTTCTCCTAAAAATTCACGGCCGTATTCATCTAATATCATATCAATATTGATAGTAGCAGGCGTGGCTCTATAGGAAGTAATATTAGTTAATGGATCTAATACGTTGCCTGGATTCGTTGCACGATTTGGTGATTTACCTTTATTGGTTCCTAAAGCCCTATCAAGTACAGTATTGTAATAAACATCCGCTGTTCCTAACTTAGCACCCGTTGCGCCTTTAACGATTGCTTCAGCAGCCATTAAATACAATTCAGCAGAACGAAACAATGGATCATTGAATGTTGAATAGCCATCACCATAAGTTATACCTGGTTGAAAAAATTTCCAGAACATCGGACCACCCCAACCTAATGGATCTGTAATTTGTTGCGTGGCTGTGGTTTTTCCTAACCAAAATAAATTCACTACATTTTGAACAGAATATTTTTTAGTTCCCCCTGGTATATTAACGCCCAAGTTTTTTACATCGCTCATATCTGCATTCCAAGGCAATACAATGGCAGTAGTGTCATTCGCAACAAAGTTAAGTGTAAGTGCTTGTGGATATGGCTTATTGCTTGCAAATGAAACTGAACCGGTTAATGTAGCATAGGAAACACTATTAAATGTACCTTCATATCGAATATCCATCACGGGATCAAATAAACGATAAGCACCCCAGGTTACACTGTGCGCTGGCAACCATCTGTTATAAGTACCAGTTCTTGCTTCCTGTGCAACATCATTAGGTCCGCCACTAAAACGAGTATGTAAGTCATTCCCAATAGTTCCATTTGAAGTACTCAAATTCGCATCACCATTATAAGCAGCTGGATTGGCATATTGAATTGCAAAAATAACCTCCTTGCTTGCATTCGCTGCCGCTACTGAACTTGCTGCTGTTGCAGTTTCTTTTTTAGGATTTTTGTTATGGATCGGCCATAAATTATTCCAGTTGGTTTCCATAGGGTGCAAACCTGATGCAATTACATCATCGCATAATGCCAAGGCACTATTAAAATCAGTTGCGGTTCCGCCTAAGGCGCCATTAAAATTCCAGCCTCTTGTTAAATAAACACGTGCTAACAAAAATTTAGCTGCATTTTTTGTAACCCTACCTGCAGCCGTTTGAGTCGTTGGCAATTTAGCAATGGCATCATTTAAATCAGTGATGATTTGCGTATAGATATCCTTTGAAGGAACTCTTACCACCTTCAAGCTTGCATCCATAGTCTCTTTCAAAGGCATTGGAACATCGCCCCATTGTTGTACCGCCCAAAATAATGACAAGGATCTTAAAAATTTAGCCTCCCCTACTCTTGAATCTTTAATAGCATCAGGAATATTAACCACTGCTGGCGCACGCTCAATCGCTGCGTTACATCTGTTAATTTCTCTGTACAATAAATCCCATAATGATTGTAATTCGCCTAAGGATGAATTCAAACCAATATCGTAAGCATCATAGGGACTTCCAGCTTGGGAAGTTAGCGCAGGAAATGCAAGCGTACCAAACCAACCGCTTTGCGCAAACATATCTGTTCCATTGAGGGTTGGAATACGCACTTGTGCAATATCCCTAAGTAAAGGATAACAAGAAGTAACTAGGGTTTCATATCCAGTTACTGTTGTGTAATAATTATCCGTAGTTCTGTTACTTGGATTATACTCATCCAAGAATGTTTTTTTACAACCTGTAATAACCAAAGCTACTATAGCGATTGTAAGTATGTATCGAGTTGAAAATATTTTTTTCATAATTGTGTAATTTAAAAATTGATGTTTTAGAATCCGATGTTTAAACCGACTGCATAAGTAATGGTTGGAACATCATCAATATAGGTAGATGAATTATATTCAGGATCAAGTCCATTATACTTAGACCATACCCCTGGATTTATAATTTGACCATATATTCTAAT
>Ga0114978_10001584_pt1 | contig 19112 bp, 15 predicted proteins | sample S_140212_EF_Meta_FD_87027 | JGI IMG/M metagenome (GOLD analysis project Ga0114978, IMG submission 87027) | Freshwater microbial communities from Lake Simoncouche, Canada to study carbon cycling - S_140212_EF_MetaG | ecosystem: Environmental > Aquatic > Freshwater > Lake | place: Lake...
GCAGCGGGTCCGGGTATTTCGTTTCTATCCTGACCTTGAGCGGCTCGACGGCAGTCACCTGCTTGATCGAGCGCGTAAAGAGCGCCAGCGATGCCGGCGAGTTCGGCACACTGGGCGCGCGCTCGAACGATGCGACGACGTCATTGGCGGTGAACGGCGAGCCGTCCGAAAACTGCACGTTCGGGCGCAGCTGGAATTCCCAGGTCGTGTCGCCAACCCGCCGCCACGCGGTGGCCAGCGCCGGCGCCACTTCGAGTTTTTCGTCGAACTGCAGCAGCGCCTGAAAGAAATGCCGCGCCACCGCCTTGTTCGGTGAGTTGTTGGCGAAGTGGGGGTCGAGCGAGGTGATCGGTGAGCTCAATCCCACCGTCAGGTCTTCGGCGAGCGCGGGAGACATGGAGGAAAACGCCAGCGCAAGCATTGACGCAAAAAAATAATTCAGCAGCCGCTGCATGGCTGGTTCCTCTGGAAGATGGATCGCGCGTTACTTTGCGGGGCGGAAAGTCGGCAGCGGATAGCGTGCCGCCTCCGGCATGGGCAGTAGTTCAACGCGCATTTTGCTGGCGATGGCCGCAGGCTCGCAGCTGATGACGCGGGCCAGCATCGCACCGCCGTCGTCGAGCACGATCTCAGCGAGGATGGTGGGTGCTTCCGCAGAGAAGGGCGGCGTGACATGGCTGTAGACGTGGCTGTAGGAAACGATTTTGCCGCGCCCGCTGCTGCGCTTCCATGCAATATCGACCGACCAGCAAGTCGGGCACATATGGCGCGGAAAGAAAATCACCGCATGGCAAGCGTTGCAGTGCTGCAGCATGAGTTCGCCGCGGCGCCAGCCTTCGATCAGCGGCGCGTTGGTGGAAGTGAGAGTCGGTTGGGGATAGACGGGAGTAGTCATGAGCGTCAGGTTTTCTCAACGATGATGGCGGCGGCAGCGAGCCCATGGCCGTAGGAAATCATGCCGAAGCCGGAAATGATGCCGCGCGCCGCGCCCTTCACCTGCCGCGCGCCGCCTTCGCCGCGCAACTGGCGCGTGGCTTCCACCATGCCGAGCAGGCCAGCCGAGCCGCCGGCCTGGCCGGTGGACAATTGGCCGCCGCCGGTGTTAAGCGGAAAGCTGCCGTCGTGCGTCATGCGATTGGTTTCAAGAAAGCGGCCTACCTCGCCTTTTTTGCAAAAGCCGAGGTCTTCGATCTGGATCGCGGCCATGATCGGAAAATCGTCGTAGCTGTTCATGAAATCCATGTCCTTGTGCGCGTAGCCCGCTTCGTCGAATAGCGAGTCGCGGAACATTTCCCAGCCGCCGCGCACCGGCGCGATTTCGCCGACGGGATGGTTGTGCCGCTCACGCGCGGAGAGCAGGCGCACGCCCTTGCCGCGCGGCACGCGGTCGAGCGGGCCTATGATCAACGCTTCGGCGCCCGAGCATGGCATGACGCAGTCGTAGAGGCGCAGCGGATCGGCGATCATTTTTGCGTTGAGATAATCGTCGAGCGTCATCGGCCCGCGCAGCAGCGCGGCGTCGTTCAGGCGCGCGTTTGCGCGCTCGTCGACAGCGATGCGTCCGAGTTGCTCGCGCGTGGTGCCGTAAAGCTCCATGTGTTTGCGCTGGATGATGCCGTGCAGTCCCGGCGGTCCGCCGGAACCGTGGGGCGCGAGATAATCGGACACCGCAAAAGTGTACTGCGCGATGCGCTGCTTGAATATCGCGACGTCCTGCGCGCCACCACCGAAGCACAGCACGTAGTCGGCAAGCCCCTGGTCTACCGCGCGCACCGCGTTGGCGATCGACATCAGGGGGCCCGCGCCGGCGGCAGTCGATTTATACGCCCAGGAAATGCTCAGGCCGAAATATTCGGCGGTGGTCACGGCAGTGTCCGAGCCGAGATTGGTGGCGTCCACCGACAGGCCGTTCAGTTCGTCCTTGCTGATGCCGGCGCTTTTGATGGCGTTACGCGCCGCTTCGCCGAGGTAGCCGAAGATGGTCTGTTTCGGCTTCTTGTCGTAAGCGGCGCTGCCGTAGCCGATGATGCCGATGTCTTTCGATACCATTTATTCCCCTGACTAGAATCAGCGCCAAGCGTTGGCGGTGCGGTCGAAGATTTTCCGCTGGCGCCTGGCAGCGGTAATTTCCAGTTGATGCTTGGCGATTTTGCCGGACGTCGTGTGCGGAAATTCGTCCATGTACTCGATGTAGCGCGGAATTTTGAAAGCGGCCAGCTTGTCTTCGCAGTACGCGATCACTTTCGATGGCGTGACCTGCTCGCTCGAAAACCCGGGTTGCAGCACTACATACAGTTTGACTTCCTCGCCGCGCTTTTCGTCGGGCACGCCGACTGCCGCAGTTTCGAGCACGCCGGATATGCCGGACGCCACCGATTCGATTTCGCGCGCTGAAATGTTTTCGCCGCTCCTGCGTATCGAGTCCTTGATGCGGCCTTCGATATAGAAGTAACCGTTTGCATCCTGGCGGAACAAATCGCCGGTGCGAAACCATTCGCCCACGAACGCGCTCTGCGTGGCGTCAGGCTTGTTGTAATAGCCTTTCAATATGCCGCGGCCGCTGACCCATAGCTCGCCGACCGTGCCGGGCGCGACGTCTTTACCGTCGGCGCCAACGATACGGCACTTTCTATAAGGCGCGGGCAGGCCGCAGGAACCCGAACCCGTCATGGCCGAGGCTTCGATCGGCATATAAATGGTGGAACCGGTTTCGGTCATGCCGTAGAGTTCGCGCACCGGCGCGTTGAATTTCTTTTCCAGCGCCTGGTGCAGGCCCTTGCTCAGGCCGCCGATGGATATCCACGAGATTTTTAGTTTGGCGACGGCAGGCAATTCCGTCATCTTGAACGACGCGTCGACCACCGAGAAAAAATCGATGTCGTGATCGACCAGTCGCTGCTGCAGCGCGGTCAGGCTGAAGCGCAGCGCCACGTACGCAGTCGAACCCATGAAAAGGCAGATCAGAAAGCGCCACTTGCCGCCCATATACGAAAGCGGTTTGTCGATCAGCATGCGCCGCGGCACCGGGCCCTGGTGCGAGCGCACCCAACCCAGCACCAGCCAGTAATCCTGCGTCAGCATGCAGCCTTTCGGAAAGCCGGTGCTGCCCGACGTGAACTGTATGCTCATCAGCGTATCGACGGTCGGTAACGGCACGGCAGGTGCGGTGTCCGGTGCGGCATCGACGATACGTTGCCAGTTGTGTGCGTGCTTTGCATCCGCGGCGCCATGCACGATGAGATTCGACGGCGGCACCAGCGCATCGCGATTCGTCATTTCTGCAAATACGGACAGACAGCTTTCGTCGATGACAAGGAATTTCGCTTCGCTGTCCTGCAGCACGTATTCGAGTTCGCGCGGTTTGTACTGCGTGTTGACCGGCACCATGACGGCGCCGAGCCGCGCCAGCGCCATCCACGTGACGACGTACGCCGGCACGCTGGGCAGCATGACTGCGACATGGGTGCCGGGAGCTACGCCGAGCGCATGCAGCGCATTTGCGCATTTCAGTGTCGCGCGGGCGAATTCGCGAAACGATATGCGGCTGGCATCGTCGACCGATACCCACAGCGGCTGGTCGCCGAAGCGCGCGGCCGCGCCGTCGACGAGCGCGGGCAGGCTCGCGTACGGCACATCCTGTTCAAGGTGGTTGGTGGGCAATGCGGACTTCGCGTAGAGGGGCAGATAATTTTACCGCAATTGTTCGCGCGGCCGCGGCAGGGGCCGCGCCCTCGTCGATCAGAGCGGCGGCGGACGCCGTTTATGCCACGCAGTCGCGTTTTCAAAGGCCCAGCCGATGCGCAAGACACGCGCTTCGTCGTAACCGCGTCCTGCGATCTGCAGCGAAATGGGCAGGCCGCCCGCGGTGAAGCCGCACGGCAGTGCGAGCGCGCACATGTCGAGCAGGTTGAGCGGCCGCGTGAGTATGCTCATAGGCGCCTTGCCCTGATCGATTTCCGCCAATGGTACCGGCGGCAGCGGCGTGGTGGGCATCAGCAAGGCATCGAAGTCGTGCAGCAGGGCATCGATTTGGCGTTGCAGTGTTTTTTTCTCGGCCAGTACCTGTATGTAGTCGGCGGCCGGCATGGTCTTGCCCCAGCGTATGCGGTCGCGCACGTCGCGGTCGAACGGCACATCGTCGCGGTCTATCCAGCCGCGGTTCAATGCATAACCTTCGGCGGCGATGATTTTGCCGGTGAGTTCGGCGAGCCGTTTGTACGAAACCGGCAGCGTGAGCGTATCGATGCGCGCGCCTAATCCGCGCAAGACGTCGAGCGCGGCCGCGAACGCGCGCGCCACTTCGGCGTCGACTTCTCCCAGTTCCTCCGCCGGCAACACGGCGAAGCGCAATCCCGCAACGCCGGCCTTGAGCCCGCTCATCACATCGGCGGGCCGGTGCGGCCAGGTCTGCGCGTCGAAATGATCGGAGCCGTGCATCGCCGTGAACAGCAGGGCCGCATCTTCGACGTCGCGCGTCATCGGCCCTATGGTGTCTAGCGTTTCGCTCAGATTCAGCGTGCCGTAATTGCTGACGCGCCCGACGGTGGTCTTGAGCCCGACGATGCCGCACAGGCTCGCGGGAATGCGTACCGACCCGCCGGTGTCGCTGCCGAGCGCGGCGGGTGCCAGTGCCGCCGCCACCGCAACGCCGGAACCGCTGCTCGAACCGCCGGGCGAACGCGGCGTGGCGAGGTCCCACGGATTCCACGGCGTGCCCATGGCCGTATTGGTGCCCCAGGCGCCGAACGCGAATTCCACCATGTGCGTCTTGCCGAGGGTAATCATGCCGGCGGCGGTGAGACGTTCGGCGACCGTCGCGGTGACGGGCGACACGCGCTCGAGAAAATACAGCGAGCCGCCGGTCGTGCGTTTGCCTTCGATGTCGATGAGGTCTTTCAGCGCGATTGGAATGCCATGCAGCGGACCGCGTTGCCGGCCGGCCTTGACGGCGCGGTCCGCATTCTCGGCCGCCGCCCGCGCGTCATCGGCGTAGACCTCGACGTAGGCATGGAGTTTTTCATCGTGCTGCCGGATGCGCTGCAGATAGCAATCGACGAGCGCGCTCGCGCTCAACTCGCCGCCGCGCAGGCGTGCCGCGAGTTCGTGCACAGGGGCAAACGCAAGGGCGTCGTCATTGCCGCCCGCTGATTGGGGGGATTTCGCTGTAGTATTTTTGGTGACCATGCCTAACTATACCTTGCGCCGGGCGCTGGTGAAACGACAGCGCAGCGTTGCGCTATGATGCATCATATGTATTAAGGCACACAGTTTGCGTTGCCATAGTGGCAGGTCGCGGTTGTATGCAGGATCTGCGCGACCTCAACGTCATCAGCACGCAAAGGAAAAATATGAACGTTCGAAATCTGGCGCCGGCCATCGCCGCGCTGGCACTGGCAAGTCTGGCGATTGCGACGGCAGTAGCGCAGGAGTATCCGAATAAACCCATCCGGCTGCTGGTGCCGTTCACGACCGGCGGCGGCAACGACACGCTGGCGCGCATTTTCGGCCAGAAATTCACCGAGGCCTGGGGCCAGACGGTCGTCGTCGAAAACCGTCCGGGCGCCGGCGGCACCATCGCCACGGCGCTCGCGGCGCATGCCAACCCCGACGGCTACACGTTGCTGATATCGTCCATTGCGACGCACGCCGTCGGCCCGAATCTGTACCGCGATCCCGGCTACGATCCGATCAAGGATTTCAGCGCTATTTCGCTGCTCGGCATCGCGCCGGTGGTGATGGGCATCAATCTTTCCATCCCAGCCAAGTCGGTGCAGGAATTCATCACGCTGGCGAAAGCCAAGCCCGGTAATTTCAAATATGGTTCGGGCGGCAACGGGTCCGTCATGCACACGTCGGCCATGGTCTTCAGCCAGGTCGCCGGCGTGCAGATGCTGCACGTGCCATACAAGGGAGCGGGGCCGGCCTATATCGCATTGGTCGGGAGCGAAGTCGATCTCTGCATCGATACGACCGCCGCGCTGCTGCCGCTGGTGCGCTCAGGCAGAGTGCGGGCGCTGGCGGTGGCGCGCAAGACGCGCATGCCCGAGGCACCCGAGATCCCGACGTTCGCCGAAGCGGGCCTGCCCGCTTATGAAGCCAACGGCTGGTACTCGATGCACGCGCCGGCGGGGACGCCTGCGCCCATCATCGCCAAACTCAACGCCGAAATCGCGCGCGTCATGAAGCAGTCCGACATGCAGGAACGCTTTCGCCAGCTCGGCGCCGATGGCGGCGGCGGGCCGCCCGAGCAATTGACCGCGTTCGTGAAAAGCGAACTCGCGAAGTACTCGAAAGTCATCAAGGACGCCGGCATCAAGGCGGAGTAAGCCGCGTTGGTAATGGAAATCCGCGGCGTACGAGCGCGGATTTCGGCAGCAGAATTCAAGGAGGAGGGCATGCTGGTTACCAGAAGTCATCTCAAAAATCCTACTAAGGACGTTCGTGCTGAGGTATCGAAGCATGAATGTCCGCCGCGTCGCCGAGCACACTATCCTTCGCCCTTCTATACATCAGGGCGAACGGATCTTTGAGATGACTTCTAATTATCGTAAGTGCGCGGCGTTGTTGGCGTGCGGCCTCGCGGTCCATGCGGGCATTGCCGCCGCGCAAAACTATCCGGCCAAACCGGTGCGCATCGTCGTGCCGTTCGGCACCGGCGGCTCCACCGATGCGGTATTCCGCATACTCGGGCCGCGGCTGGCGGAAGGCTTGGGTCAGCAGGTCGTGATCGACAACCGCCCCGGCGCCGCTGGCAGCATAGGTATCGGGTTCGTCGCAAAATCCGCGGCGGACGGCTATACGCTCGGCGTCGCCACGCTCGCTTATGTCGCGAATCCTTTCGTGCTTTCCAAGCTGCCGTACAACACCGAAAAAGACCTCGTGCCGGTCAGCCTCGTCACGCTGGTGCCGCTGGTGCTGACGGTGCACCCGTCGATACCGTCGCGTTCGGTCAAGGCGTTCATCGCGCTCGCAAAAAGCAAGCCTGGCATGCTGAACTACGCTTCCGCGGGCAACGCCAGCGCCAATTCACTGGCTGCGGAGCAATTCAAATATCTGGCGGGCATCAACGTCACCCATGTCCCGTACAAGTCGGCGGGCGCCGCTGTCGTGTCGCTGGTCGGCGGAGAAACCGCGGTGATGGTGGCGACGCTGCCGTCCGTGATCGAGATATTCAAATCCGGCCGGCTCGTTCCGCTCGGCGTCAGCACTCTCAAGCGCGATCCGACGCTGCCCGATGTGCCGACCATAGACGAAGCGGGCGTGCCCGGCTACGAAGTTTATGAATGGCAGGGCGTGGTGGTGCCGGCGGGCACGCCGGCTGCCGTCATCAATAGGCTGCAGCAGGAGATCGTCAAGGCCCTGCCCGATGTTAAAGAGCGCATCGCCGGCGTCGGCGCGCGCGCAATTGGCAGCACGCCCGAAGAGCTGGCCGCGCATATCAAAAGAGAACTGGCGATCTGGGAAAAGGTCGTGAAGGCAGCGGGCATACGCGCGGACTGAGCGCGCCGGCGCACTGCGCAACTTCGTTTGCGCAAATGCACGGCGCACTATAAATTCCGCCTCTTCCCATGAAAATACAAACCGCCACCGCGCAGGACATCGAATCGCCGTACGCGTGGACGCGCCTCTTCGTCTCGCTCGTGCTGATGACGATAGGCGGTTCCGGCATGTACACGGTCAGCGTCGTGCTGCCGCGCATCCAGGCCGAATTCGCAGTGGCGCGCGGCGACGCGTCGCTGCCGTACACGCTGGCGATGATCGGCTTCGGTCTCGGCGGCGTTCTGATGGGCAAGTTGTCGGACCGCTTCGGCGTGCTGGTGCCGGTGTCCATAGGCGCGGTGTTTCTTGGCGTTGGTTTTATCGTTGCCGGGTCGGCAACCAGCCTGTGGCAGTTCAGTCTCGCGCAGGGCGTGCTGATGGGGCTGCTCGGCTGCTCGGCGACTTTCGCGCCGCTGGTGGCCGACACTTCGCAATGGTTCTCGCGCCGCCGCGGCATCGCGATTGCAATCTGCATGAGCGGCAATTACATGGCAGGCGCGGTGTGGTCGCCTCTCGTCCAGCATTTCATCGAAACCGTGGGCTGGCGGCAGACCTATATCGGCATGGGCATCTTCTGCCTGTGCTCGATGCTGCCGCTCGCGCTATGGGTCTTGCGCAAGCGCCCGCCGCCGCATGCCCCGCATCCAGCGGAGCCCGAAGCGCTGTCTGCGGAGACAATCCCGCATGCGAAACACGCGGAGTCGGCGCGGCCGCTCGGGTTTTCGCCCGCGGCGCTGCAGGGCCTGCTGTGTGTGGCCGGTGTCGCGTGCTGCGTTGCGATGTCGATGCCGCAGGTGCATATCGTCGCTTACTGCGGCGATCTCGGTTTCGGCTTCGCGCGCGGCGCGGAAATGCTGTCGCTGATGCTGGCCGCCGGCATCGTCAGTCGGCTCGTTTCAGGCTGGATTTCGGACCACATCGGCGGGCTGCGCACGCTGCTGTTGGGTTCGGTGCTGCAGGGCATTGCGCTGCTCGCATTCCTGTTCACCAACGGTGTGACTTCGCTCTACGTGGTGTCCGCGATGTTCGGCCTCTTTCAGGGCGGCATCGTGCCGAGCTATGCGCTGATCGTGCGCGAGTACTTCACGCCGAAAGAAGCCGGCGCGCGCGTCGGCACAATATTGATGGCGACGCTCGGCGGGATGGCATTAGGCGGGTGGATGTCGGGCGCGATTTTCGATTTGACGGGTTCTTATCGTGCCGCGTTTCTCAACGGCACCGCATGGAACCTGCTCAATGTCAGCATAGTTTTATTGCTGATTTATCGCGAGCGTGGCGGTCGCCGGCAGACTCTGGCCGCCGCCCATTGGCGTACGGGTAGCGGCGCAAACAAACCTTGAAGAGGAAACCATGAAAACGAATCCCGGTGATGCAACTGCAGCTGCCGGCGCCACGCGCCAGCTCGCAGAATTTGCTTCCGCCCTCAAATATGAAGACCTGCCCGCTGCGGTTATTGAAAAGGCGAAGACCTGCGTGCTGGATACGCTGGGCTGCTGCATTTTCGGCGCGACGCTGCCGCCAGTGCGCAAACTCGCGACCATGCTGATGGAGGAAAATTGCGCGCAGCAGTCGGCGGCGTTCGGCTTTCCGTACCGCACCTCGGCGTCGCACGCCGCGCTCATCAACGGCACTTCGGCGCACGCCTTTCAGCTCGATGAAATCCACATCGAGGCGACGCTGCACCCAGGCTCGGTTGCAGTGCCCGCAGTGCTGGCGCTCGCCGAGGCGAACGGCGGCATGTCGGGACGCGAGCTCATCACCGCGCTGGTCGCAGGCTACGAATGCGGCATTCGCGTGGGGCTCGCGGGCAAGGGCGGCATGTTCGCGCGCGGTTTTCACAACCAGGGCACGTCGGGCGTGTTCGTCGCCGCTGCGGCGGCGGCGCGCCTGCTGCGTCTCGATGCCGTGCAGGTAAAGCACGCGCTGGGCATCGCCGGGTCGCAGGGCGCCGGCTTGATGGCCGTGCAGGAGGGCGCGATGACCAAGGGGTTTCATTCGGGACGCGCGGCGCAAAGCGGCGTGTATGCGGCCAAGCTCGCGCGGCTGGGTTACACCGGAATTCCGGACGTGCTGGAAGCGCCATACGGCGGATTTTTGAGTTCGCTGGTCGGCGAGTGCGCGCAGGAAAACCTGACTGCCGGGCTCGGCGAACGCTGGGAAATACTCCGCGTCGGCTTCAAACCCGCGCCGGCATCCAACGGCAGCATCACGGCGATGGCAGCAATCGACGACATCATGCGCAAACACAATCTCAAGGCGGACGACATCGAGAGCGTGACGGCGCACGTCAGCACCAACACCCTGCATCATTGCGGCTGGGAATACGATCCCGCCAGAATCCAGGGTGTGCTCGCCGCGCAGATGAATTTGCGTTACGGCATGGCGGTCATGGCGCTGGAGCGGCGCGCGACGGTCGAGCAGTTCACGGAAGACAAGATGCGCGATGCGGTGATCCTCGATTTCGTCCGCCGCGTGAATGTCGAACTGGAACCGGCGTTCGACGCGGACGGCGGCAAGTTTCGCGTCGCATGCCGGGCGTTGGTGGTCTGCCGCAACGGAGAAAAACTGGAAGCGCAGGTGCTTTATCGCAAAGGCAGCCACGAAGACCCGATGAGCGCGGCGGAAATCGACGCAAAATTCATGGAGCTCGCCGGCAGATCGTTTGCGCTGGAACAAAACCAGCGCATCGCGGCGACAGTGGCGCGGCTCGATCAGATTGCCGATTCCAATGAGCTGACCCGGCTGCTGACCGCTGCAAGCTAGTCAGTCGAAACGCGGCGGCTTGTCCGCCGTCATCGGCAAGCGCGGGATGGCGGATGGTAATATCCCGTCAAATTTTTACAGGGTACGCGATGAACGGGTTGTTTTCAGCAATTGATTTTCCCGCACTGGTATTAAGTGAGCCGTGCGTGTTGCAGAAGCAGGGAGCGAATTTTGCATGTTTGACTTGATCCTCGAAGACGCACACATCATCGACGGCAGCGGGCAGCCGGCATTTCGCGGATCCATCGGCATACGTGACGGCAGTATCATCAAAGTCGGCGATCTTGCAGCCGAAACTGCCGCCGGCCGGGTCGATTTGCACGGACTCGCTGTTGCGCCCGGTTTCATCGACTCGCATACGCACTCCGAGATTTCGCTGCTTGCGCGCCCGGGCGCCGAGCCCAAGGCGAGGCAGGGCGTGACGACGGAGATTCTCGGCAACTGCGGATTTTCCGCGTTTCCGCTTGTCGCGAGTTCCCGCGACGCCTACATCAATTACGCGCAGCCGATTTTCGGACATCCGCAGATAGCCTGGGATTGGCCAGACTGGGACGGCTACGCGGCACGCCTCGCGCGCGCCGGCATTGGCGTTAACGTGGCCACGCTCATCGGCCATGGCGCGCTGCGTTCGGCGGTGATGGGCCTGGAAAACCGCGCACCGTCAGGCGCCGAACTCGAGCGCATGAAAGCGTTGGTGGCTGCGGCGATGCAGAGCGGCGCGTTCGGCCTCTCGACCGGCCTTGCCTACGTGCCTGGAATTTACTCCGACATCGACGAGCTCGCCGAACTGGTCAGCGTCGTCGGTAGCCATGGCGGGCTTTACGCCACGCACGTGCGCGATCAGGTGGACGGACTGGTGGCCTCGGTCGAAGAGGCGCTCGAGATCGGGCGGCGCGCGCGCACCCCCGTGCTGATATCCCACCACAAGGCGGTTGGCAGCCGCAACTTCGGCAAGGTCGAGCTTACGCTGAGCATGCTCGACACCGCGCGCTCCCACGGGCTTGCCACCTATTCCGACATGTATCCGTACATCGCAGGCATGTCGACCATGACTTCCGTGCTGCCGCCGTGGGTCTTGGAGGGCGGCTTGCCCGCGATGCTGGTGCGGATCGCAGATCCAGGGGTGCGGCAGCAGATTGCGCGCGACATCGATACCGGCTTGGCCGGATGGGAAAATCGTATCAAAGCGGTCGGCTGGAACAATATCGTGATCACCACCGTGAACACCGACGGCAACCGCGATCTCGAGGGCCTGACGCTCGCCGACGCCGCAACACAGCGCGGCAAGCCGCATCTCGCTCTGCTGCTCGACCTGCTGCTGGAAGAGGGTGGCAAGGTGGGCCGCATTACGCGCGGCTCCTGCGACGAGGACATGGTGCGCGTTCTGCAGCATGAGCACACGATGATAGGCTCCGACGCGATCGATGCGGACAAGGCGCATCCGCGCCAGTACGGCACTTTTCCGCGGGTTCTCGGCGAGATGGTACGCGAACGCCGGCTCCTGTCGCTCGAGACCGCGGTACACAAGATGACGGGCCTCACCGCCCGCACCTTCGGCCTGGCAGATATCGGCCTGATCGAGGCGGGCCGGCGCGCGGATTTGGTGGTCTTCGACCCGGCGCTGATCAAGGACGCCGCTACTTACGCGGAACCGCGCTGTTTTCCGGCCGGGATAGAGGCGGTGATGGTGGGCGGGGTATGGAGTGTGCGTGACGGCCGGCTGACCGGCCAGCTCAATGGCCGGGTGTTACGCAAGCGCGCGGCCTGACGAGTAGAGAAAAGCCGCGCACGCTGCGGCGATTCTTACTGGACGGGATCGATCTTCGCGGCGATCACCACTTCCCTGTACTTGGCTACGTCGCGTTGGACGACGTCGATAAAAGCGTGCGGTGGCCCGTCGGCGATCGCCAGGCCCTCGCCTGCCAGACGCTCTTTCACGTCGGGCAATTGCAGCGACCGACGCACGGTCGTATTCCACCGGCTGACGATGCCGGCCGGCAGCCCCTTGGGACCCCACAAGCCGTACCACACCGTCGCCGCGTAGCCCGGCACCGTTTCGGCAATGGCGGGTATGTCGGGAATCGCGTCGTTGCGCTTGGCGCTGGTGATGCCGATACCGCGCAGGCGGCCGGCCCGGTGCAGAGGCAGCACTGAGGGCAGGCTGCCGAAAATCAGTTGTATCTGGCCGCCTAGCAGATCGCTCATGGCCGCGCCGGTTCCCTTGTAGGGCACATGCGTCATGCGCGTGCCCGCCTTGAGATTGAAAAGTTCGGTGACGAGATGGGTATTGCCGCCAGTGCCGGTGGACGCATAGTTGAGTTCGTCCGGGCGCGCCTTGGCCATCGCGATCAATTCCTTGACCGAACGCGCCGCGACGGAGGGATGCAGTGAAATCAGCAGACCTGTCTCGCCGATCAGCGCGATCGGCGCGATGTCGGTAATCGGGTTGTAAGGCAGCTTGAAGATCGCGGCGTTTGTAGCATAGCTCGTCGAGACGAGACAGAGCGTATAGCCGTCGGGCGTGGCGCGTACTGTCAGTTCAGCGCCTATCGTGCCCCCGCCGCCGCCCCGATTGTCGATGACGACGGGCTGGGCGAACGCGTCGGTTGCTTTCGGCGCCAGCGCGCGCGCAATAATATCCGTGCCGCCGCCGGGCGCGAAAGGCACGATCAGGCGAACCGGGCGCGCAGGATAGGTTTCGGCCCTGGATTGCGTGGCGGCGAGACCGGCGCAGGATGCGGTAATGCAAAGGAAATGGGTGACAACGTAAAGTGTGGAGCGTGACAACGCGGCTCTCCAAAAAGTGCAAGGGCGAAACAAAACAGGGCTGAATGCGGGCGGGAAATCCGACGATTGAGCTTAGTATAAACCGCGCCAGCTTCAGGACGGTGGCATGCCGTGCAGTGACCTGTTCATCGTCGTTGGTTTCAGAGATAGTCCGGTCGGCGTCCGCGGGCTGATATCGAATTCGAGGTTTGTCCGCTATCATTCACGGGCGCGCCGCGTTTCGTGGCGGGCGCATTCCGTCATTTCCCGAACGAGGCCCGTAATGCTGCGTGCGATCTCCGTGGCGCTGTGTCTGGCAGCGCTGGTTTCCGTGAACTGCATGGCACAGGCCGACCGCTTTCCCGCCAAGCCGATTCGCATGATCGTCCCTTTCGCCCCGGGCGGAGGCACCGACATGATTGCGCGCGTGCTGGGCCAGGAGGCGTCCGGCGGGCTCGGGGCTGCGATCGTGGTGGACAACCGCGGCGGCGCCGGCGGAGCCGTCGGCACCGAGCTTGGCGTGCGCGCGCCGGCCGACGGTTATACGTTGACGCTCGGTTCAGGCAGCTATGCGACGAGTGCCGCGCTGTCCGATCTCAGCTACGATCCAGTCAAGGACATCACGCCCGTCATCCTGATCGGCGAAAGCCCGTTCATCATGACCGTCAATCCGGCGGTGGCGGCGAACACCCTGCAGGATCTGATTCGTCTCGCCAAGGCCAAGCCCGGCTCATTGAGTTACGGAACGACGGGCGCGGGCGGTATCACCCATCTGGCGGTGGAGCTTTTCGACATGATGGCAGGCACGCAGATGGTGCAGATCCCGTACAAGGGGACCGCACCCGCGCTCAACGACGTCATCGGCGGACAGATTCCGGTAATGCTGGGCACGGCGCCGTCGACTTTGCCGCACGTGAGATCAAAGCGTTTGCGCGCGCTGGCGGTGACGTCGGCCAAGCGCTCGTCGTTCGCGCCCGAGCTGCCGACGGTGGCGGAAGCCGGCGTGCCCGGTTACGAAGCAGTGACGTGGTACGCGGTGTGGGGGCCGGGAAAACTGCCGAACGCCGTGGTCGCGCGATTGAACGCCGAGTTTGCCAAGGCGCTGACCGTGCCGGAGATCCGCAAAAAATTCGAAGTCGAAGCGCTGGAAATCCGCGGCGGCGAGCCGCAGGTGCTGGCAAAACTGATGGTGAGGGAAATCGCAAAATGGCAGGCCGTCGTGAAAAAAGCTAATCTGAGGCCAACATCATGAGTGCAAAGATACGCAGGATAGAAGCGCGCGATGAGCAACGCTGGCGCGAGTTGTGGCACGGCTATTGCCGTTTTTATGAAAGAGAGCCGGCGCCCGCCATCAACGACCAGACGTGGAAACGCATCAGGGACGCGGCCTCGCCAGTGCACGGCATCGTCGCCGAAGAAGCGGGCCGCGTGATCGGCATCGCCAATTACATCATTCACGAAAACACTTCCACGCTGACGCCGGTCTGCTATCTGCAGGACCTGTTCGTCGATCCGACGCTGCGCGCCGGCGGCGTGGGCAAGCAGCTGATCGACTGGCTGGTGGCGGAAATGAAGGCGCAGGGTTGGTCGCGCCTGTACTGGAACACCAAAGAAAACAATTACCGCGCGCGCGGCCTCTACGACAAATACACGCCGCACAGCGGGTTTTTGCGTTATGTCGTCAATAATCCAGCGGCTTGAAAACGACCCGATTTCGGGGTGGCTGCTGACTTGTTTAATTATATAAATCAGGTAATTACGCGGTATCTGACCTGGCAAAACGGGGAAAAATGGCGGAATTTGCCGCGAAACCGCCCGCCGGGCCAGCCGGGCACAGGGTCTACGGGATGGTAAGCGCCGGAATTCCCGCGCTTTTTAGCACATGCTAAAAAGGCCAACTCAGTCTAAAATGCCGCCCGGCAGAACATTTCGCACAACCCTTCGGCAATACACCCAGGCAAGCTGAATTTTTATAGGCGACAAAATGGCTAGGCAAAAAGAAATCAAGCTTTATCGCAACATCGGGATCATCGCGCACATCGACGCGGGCAAGACGACGACGACCGAACGCGTGCTGTACTACACCGGCAAAAAGCACCAGATCATCGACGTGCATGACACCAAGGACGGCAAGTCGAGCACGACGACTGACTACCTCGAGCAGGAGAAAAAGCGCGGCATCACGATTCAGTCCGCTGCCGTCTCTACCGAGTGGAAAGGACATCAGGTCAACATCATCGACACCCCGGGCCACGTCGACTTCACCATCGAGGTGAACCGCAGCCTGCGCGTGCTCGACGGCGCAGTCGTGGTGTTCGACGGCGTTGCTGGCGTGGAGCCGCAGACCGAAACCAACTGGCGCCTCGCCAACCAGTACAACGTGCCGCGCATGTGCTACATCAACAAGATGGACCGCATGGGTGCCAATTTCGAAAAAGCCATCACCGGCATCAAGGAGCGCCTCGGCGCCAACATCGTGCTGTGCCAGATCCCGATCGGCAGCCACGACGAATTCGAAGGCATGGTCGATCTTATCCAGGGCTGCGGCTATGTGTGGGCAAGCGAAGACAAGGACGCCACGTGGGAGACCATTCCCATCGAGGAAATGAAAGGCCGTTTCAACAAGTTCTCCAGCACGCGCGACAACCAGTGGATGAGCGATCTGCTCGACCTGCGCCGCGAAGCGCTCGAAACCGCGCTCGCGCTGGATGACGATGCTTTCATGGATTTCGTCGAGAACGGCAAGTTCGACATCCAGAAGGTCAAGGATTGCATCCGCAAGGGCACCGTGACCGGTAACCTGGTGCCGATCTTCTGCGGCTCTTCGTTCAAGAACAAGGGCGTGCAGCAACTGCTCGACGGCGTGGTGGACTACCTGCCGTACCCCGGCGAAAACGGCGGCATTTCGCTGGTAGATCAGGACGGCAAGGTGATCGGCGAGCAGGAAGTGAAAGACGATGCGCCGGCACGCGCGCTTGCATTCAAGGTGATCAACGACCAGTTCGGCACGCTGACTTTCGTGCGCGTCTATTCGGGCGTCATCAAGAAAGGCGACACGCTGTACAACGTCACGCGCGACAAGAAAGAGCGCATCGGCCGTATCGTGGAAGTGCAGGCCGACGAGACCAAGGACATCGCGGAAGCCTGCGCCGGCGACATTTGCGCGTTCGTGTCGATGAAAGACACCGAGACCGGCGATTCGCTCTCCGATCCGGATCACCAGGCGTTGCTTGAGCGCATGCGCTTTCCCGATCCCGTCATCAGCGTCTCGGTCGAACCCAAGACGCGCTCCGATATCGAAAAAATGTCTACGGCGCTCTACAAGATGGCGAAAGCGGATCCGTCGCTGCGCCTGGCGGTGGACCAGGAAACCGGCCAGACCGTGTTGCGCGGCATGGGCGAACTGCATCTTGAAGTGACCATCGACCGCATGCGTACCGAGTTGGGCGTTGAAGCCGTCATGGGCAAACCCAAGGTCAGTTTCCGCGAAGCCTTCGGCAAGGTCGTCGAACACGTCTACACGCACAAGAAGCAGTCGGGCGGTTCAGGCCAGTTCGCCGAGGTAAAAATGGTGTTCGAGCCGCTGCCGGCAGGCACCGGCGTGGAATTCGTCGACGAGGTCTCGGGCGGCCGTATTCCGCGCGAGTTCATCCCGTCGGTCGAACACGCGATCCGCACCGAGTGCAAGAAAGGGCAGATCGCCGGCTACGAAGTCGTCGACTTCAGGGCCCGCCTGCTCGACGGCAAGTTCCATGACGTCGACAGCTCGGCGCTGGCGTTCGAAATTGCCGGCCGCGCGTGCTTCCGCGAATCGCACCGCGCGAGCAAACCGAAATTGCTGGAGCCGGTGATGAAAGTTGAAGTCGTTACCGAAGCCGATTATCTCGGCGACGTGATCGGCGACATCAACCGCCGTCGCGGCCAGGTGACCGACCAGGGACAAAAAGGGCCGAGCGCTTTCATCCAGGGCTTCGTGCCGCTGGCGGAAATGTTCGGCTACATCAACTTCCTGCGCTCGGCGACCAGCGGTCGCGGCACGTTCACGATGGAATTCGACCATTACGCCGAGGTGCCGGCTGGCCTCGTCGACAAGCTGATGGAGAAGGAAGCGGCTTAACGCCCATTCGGCAGGACATCCGCGATGCGGGTGCCCATATGACAACGGCAGGGTCTTCCCTGCCGTTTGTTTTGGTGGAACCATCAGTGGATGGTGTAGCCGCCGTCCACGATCAGGTTCTGTCCCAGCAGTAATTCGGGCGCGCTGGCGGCAAGAAAGAAAGCGACTTCCGCGATTTCGTCCGGCCGGCCGAGGCGCTTGATGCGCATGTTGGCATTTCTATCGTTGCTCCGATTCATGCACCTCTTCGCCCTTCTATACATCAGGGCGAACGGATTTTTGAGACGACTTCTGACAGGCGACGCCCGCGCGCTCAGCGTTTCTTGGTCAGCGCGGCTAGTGCTGCGCGCGTCTTGTTCCACTCGGCATCTGCCCGGTTGTAGTTATTGACGGCTTCGCTCCAGGTATTGCCTGACACCCCGGCCTTGGCCCCGGCATTGCGGCGGCTGCCTGTGGCTTTGCGGCGATCCGAATTGGGCTTGCGCCGCTCGGCGTCGCCGCTGCGCCGCTCGACCCGCGCCTGCGCAATGGTGGCGTCTTTATCGCGTTCGGCGCGCGCCTTGGCGGCCAGGGCCAGCGCTGCGTCCGCTTTGTCTCGTTCGATTTTCGCCCTCGCGACCGCTGCTTCCAGCGCCGCGCGATCGTGCATCAGCGATTCCGTGCGTTCGACCTCGGCCAGCGCGGCGGTCAGCTTTTCGATTTCGGCACTGGCCCTGTTCCATTCGGCGTCAGCCCGGGTCCAGTTGGAGCGCACTTCGTCATAAGTGACGCTGGCATCGTCCTGCTTGCGCCAGTTGGCGCCGGCCTTGGCGCGGTCTTCGCTGGCTTTTTCGCGGTCGGCGCGGGCTTTGGCGAGTGCTGCTTCGATTTTTTCGCGGGCGTTCATGGTGGTTGGACTGTGCTTTTCTGCAGAAACCCAATGCGGGACTTGAGTGTAAAGCAGCTATAGCCCGACGATTGCCGCGCTTAATCCGCGCGCGCGCCGGTGGCCTTGATGACCTTGCCGTACTTTTCGTATTCGTTGCGGATATAGGCCGCGAATTCCTGCGGCGTGCTGCCCACCGGGTCGGCCACCAGCATGGTCAGCCGTTCCCTGAAATCGGCAGAGTTGACCACTGCAACCGATTCGCGCTGGAGTTTGTCGATGACGGCCCGCGCTGTTTTGGCGGGAGCGCACAGCCCATACCAGCCGTTGGCCTGATATTGCGGCCAGCCGGACTCCGCGAACGTGGGCACGTTCGGCAGATCGGGCCAGCGGGCAGAGCGGGCGAGCGCGAGCGCTTTCAGCCGCCCGCTTTTCACATGTGGAGCGACCGAGGGCGCGCTGTTGATCTGCAGCTCGATGCGCCCGGAGATCGTGTCGTTCATGGCGTCGCCGCCGCCTTTGTACGGAACGTGCAGCAGGTCGATACCGGCCAGCATCCTGAAAATCTCGACCGACAGGTGCGAAACCGAGCCGGGGCCGCCCGACGCGTACGACAGCTTGCCGGGCGCCGCCTTGGCGGCGGCGACGAGTTCGTTCAAGGTACTGACCGGGAGCTTGTTGGTCACGACCGCCAGTATCGGCGTGGTCGAGAGCAGCACGATGGGCTCGAAGTCCTTGACCGGATCGTATGGCACATTTTTAAAGAGCTGCGGACTCGTTGCCTGGGTAGCGGTCGAGCAGAAGAGCAGGGTATAGCCGTCCGGCGTCGCTTTTGCCACGATATCGGCGCCGATCAGCGCGCCGCCGCCGCCGCGGTTTTCGAGTATGACCTGCACGCCGAGGTTCTCGGTGAGCTTGTGTACGAGGGGGCGCGCGATGTTGTCGTTCGCGCCGCCCGGTGGGTACGGCACGATCAGGCGGATGGCTTTGGCAGGATAAGTTTGTGCCGCCGCCAGATTCACAATCATCATGCCTGTCGCAAGCACAAGCAACGCATTCCAC
>Ga0114978_10001587_pt1 | contig 19102 bp, 11 predicted proteins | sample S_140212_EF_Meta_FD_87027 | JGI IMG/M metagenome (GOLD analysis project Ga0114978, IMG submission 87027) | Freshwater microbial communities from Lake Simoncouche, Canada to study carbon cycling - S_140212_EF_MetaG | ecosystem: Environmental > Aquatic > Freshwater > Lake | place: Lake...
AGTTTGCTGGCGTTGTTGCGAGAACGCGTGAAGACGAAAACAGGGACTGACTCTGTGGATGGAGCCAGTCCCTGTTTTGAGTACACCCCGCTGGGCTCGAACCAGCAACCTTCGGTTCCGTAGACCGATGCTCTATCCAATTGAGCTAGGGGTGCAGAGACCGAAAGTCTAACGATTGGATCGTTTAACGCAAGCCACCTTCGTTGACCTTCCCGTTTTCCCCGTTGATCACGTTGTTGTTTGCCGGTTTTTTCGAAGAATTCGCTTTTACCGGAGATCTCAATCGGTTTTTTTGGCAGGCTGGACTCCCTCGGCAATGACTGCCGATTTGGGGCTTTCGCAGAGAGGATAGACCCCCTTCGGGGCGGAAAGCAAGTCGGACAGCGTGGTTTCCTCGAAGGACTTTTGCACCACCGCAGCCGCCTCATCCAGCCGCTTGTGCAGTGGACACAATTGCTTTCCGTGTGACTTCAGCCCCAGTGGACAGGTCTCGATCCGCGCAATCGGCTCGATCGCATTCACAATTTCAAACAGCGTTAATTGGTCTGGCGTTTTGATCAGCGTGATTCCCCCGCCAATTCCACGCTGGCTGCGCGCAATCTTATGCCGCACCAACGTCTGCAACACCTTTGATAGATAGGGCTTCGGAACTTTTGTCGCGACCGAAATTTCATCCGTGGTGCAAGCACTCGGGGCACGATCCGCCAAACAGACGACCGCACGCAATGCATACTCAACCGTTTGAGAAAACATATCGAAAATTCCATTCCATCGAAATTGGATATTGATATCTTGTTTTACTGAGACTACAGTGTCGATAGTGGATAAGCGAGTCTTATTTCGGATTCTGTGGCGGGGACCTGCGGTTTTCCTCAACACTTTCACAGGAATTGCTTCGAATCATGCAAAACATCAAGCACATTGACGAAGTTCGCCTGGAAACTGATCTGGCGTATCGTTTCGGGTATCTGGCCGAATTCATTGGATTTGCGGAAGCGGATATTCTGGCGATTCATCATTCGGCCGCCGCTTTGGGCCCGCATGTGAATGGACTGGTTGATGCTGTTTACGACAAACTGTTTGGTTTCGATGCCACCAAGCGACATTTTTTGAAAAGCCAGTCGGGTTACTCAGGATCCGTCCCCGTTGATTTGCAGACGCTGACAGTCGACCACGAGATCATCCAGTTTCGCAAACAGCATCTTGGCCTCTATCTGGTGAACCTGGTGAGCAAGCCGTACGACCAGAAAATGGTGACGTATCTGGATCATATTGGAAAGATTCATACCGTTCATGCGGGTTCACCACAACTCAATGTGCCACTCGTCCAGATGAATGCCTTAATGGGTTTTGTTTCCGACGCACTGACACAAACGATCCTGAGTTTCAATCTGAATCGCACCGAAGAGATTGCCTGTCTGCTTGCCTTCAATAAACTGTTGTGGATACAAAATGATTTGATCAATCGTCATTATCAGTCGAATTGAATCACGAAAGGCCCGTTCATCATGTCGCTCAACTTGCTGTCTTTCATGAATTTCGTCTGGTGTCGCGCGATCGGGAAAAAGCCATTTTTCCTGCTGGTCCCGTTGCTCGCGAGTTTGTCTGGTTTTTCTGTTCTGTTCTGTGGTGCAGGGCTCGACGCACAGGACTTCGAGCGTCCCCCGATCCGTTACGGGGTGGCCCCCACCGATAACGGGGTTTCTCAACTTCAGGCCCGACTCGATTCCGGACAGACTCGATTGGAATCCCAAGGGCGCCAGGGTTATTTGAAATCGCTGTTGCAGGAACTGCATGTCCCGATCTCGTCACAAACGCTGGTCTACTCGAAAACCAGTCTCCAGCGGCATCGGATCGCCCCGCGAACACCGCGCGCACTCTATTTCAATGATGATGTGTATGTTGGCTTTTGCCTGCATGGGGACGTGCTGGAATTGTCTGCAGCCGATCCTGCGCTGGGTGGGGTGTTTTATACGTTGAGTCAAGATCTGGTGGAATCACCGCAGATCGTCCGCCAGAACGACAATTGCCTGCTCTGTCACGGCTCGTCCAACACGCGTGGTGTACCGGGGCATCTGGTTCGTTCGGTGTACGTGGACGCCGGGGGGCTTCCCGCCCTGCATTTGGGGACGACTCGGATTGACCACAGCAGTCCAATTGAAAAGCGGTGGGGGGGCTGGTACGTCACCGGGACGCATGGTGATCAAAAGCATTTGGGCAATCTGGTTTTGACCAGTAGCCGTCAGCAAGAGCCGATCGAAAACGGGGCGGGTCAGAATGTGATGGATCTGAGTTCCCGCTTCAACACGTCGGCGTATTTGAGCGGTCATAGTGATCTCGTGGCGCTGATGGTGCTTGAGCATCAGGGAGAAGCCCACAATTTGTTGACACGCGCCAACTTTCAGACGCGAGAAGCGCTGCATGCCGAGATTGGCCTGAACAAGGATCTGAAGGAACCCGAGGGGCACCGTTGGGACAGCACGACCACGCGCATCAAGCATGCCTGCGAAGCCCTGGTCAAGTACCTGCTGTTTAGTGAGGAAGCTCCTTTGACCGCCAGGATGCAAGGGTCAACCCTGTTCGCAGACGAGTTTACTCAACGGGGCCCGCAGGACACGCAGGGGCGATCCCTGCGTGATTTTGATCTGGAGCGGCGGCTTTTCAAGTATCCCTGCAGTTATCTGGTTTATTCGCGATCGTTTAACAAATTACCCGCCGAAGCCAAAAGCGTGGTGTTGAAACGACTTTGGGAGGTCCTGAGCGGCCAGGACCACAGCAAGCCATTCCAGCACTTAAGCGACGAGGATCGGACGGCAATTCTGGAAATTCTTCGCGACACCAAACCGGATCTGCCAGACTATTGGTTTGAGAATCACAAAGTCGAGGCATCAGCGCCGTGAACCGTGACAACTGACAACTGACAACTGACAACTGACAACTGACAACTCATTCAAACACCAGTGTTCCAAACTTTTTAAACTCGTGAAAACTGGGGCCGACCGGAACCCAGGACCAGGATGTGGTCTGTTGATTGTCGTAGTCAACGCGATAGAAATTCGCACGCCAGCGTGTTCCCGGCTGGGGGGGAACGTTTTGCAGTGGTTCTAACAGGGCGTAGGGGATAAAGATTTCTGCCGACCAGCGATCAACGGCCGCACCCGGCAGTTTTTGTCCTCCGGAAACAGCGGTTCTCTTGCGTGTTTTTCGGCCTCCGCCGTAATGCCAAGGGAGCCAGCCACGAAATTTTCCCTTGAAGTTCGGCACAATGATTGGCAGTTCCGCGGCCAGGGGCGAGATTTCGTATTCGAAGTAGATCGGTTCCGTTTCGTCCGTCCAGAGAAAAATTTCGAAGACGTCTTCTTCCCAGAGATTGTCAAAATCGGCGAGATTGGTGGTGGTGAGCTTCGCATCGGTCCCTTCGAACAGGGTATACAACCCTGTCGGTGAATAGAGCAGTTTCATCCGTGATTCATAGGGGAGTTTTCCCGAATTCCGGCGGGGAATCGAGACCCATTCGGTTTTGGCCCAGGCGGCGTTTTGCCCCTCACCGTTAACTTCAAAGTCGGTCGTGGCTTTGACGAGCAATTCGGTGGTTTTCGGCTCGACCTTTTTCGGAGCGGGATCTGCTGCTGCCAGCAAGCGTTCGGCATTTTGATGGTAGATTTTTTCGAGGACCTGATCGGGCAAGTAGAGTCCGTAAATCATCCAGAAGCCTTGCCGATGGTGGCTGGCCGAGCAATCAAAATATTCGTCGTCGGTTTCTAAAAAACGATAATAGATGCGAAACGCATCTCGCTTGGGGGTGGTATCCGTTCCAAATAGAATTCGATCCTGGTACTTCAAAAAGAATTTTCTGGCGGTGTAAGGCTGTCGGCCAAGCTCCGAGATTCGTGCATCAACGTCGACATACATATTGGGATATTTGTCCAGATTGGCTCCGACGCTGGCGAGGTCTTCGGCGTTATTCCCAAAATGGGTGTTGATGAAGGTCGTCTCGGGATGCCTGGCGATGACCCGATGCAGTTGATCGAGGATCTCTTGGCGTTTGGGAAATTGGTCACCGAAAAACAGCCAGTTGGGATGATCGTTCAGTTCATGCCAGCGTTCGTTTGCGCGATCCAGCGGGGTGAAAAATGCGGCGGGATCCGAGACGTGGATCACCACGGGACGCCGATACTTGCCGCACATGGCCCAGACGGGATCGAGCCGAGGATCATCGACTTTCAGCAACTGGCCCGCTTTGTCACGATAGCGCAGGCCGAGGCGTTTATCGATTTTCAGTCCGCGTGCTCCCTGTTGAAAACTTGCTTCGAGGCGGTTGGCTTCTCGTTGCGACCAATCTGGTTCATCAAACCCGTCAAAGTTGACCAGTGTGAACGTGGCAAATCGGCCTGGATGGGATTGGTCGAGGGCCGCGAGGGTTTCCTTGAGGTTGTCACCCCAGCCACCGTCGAGATTGACGACCATTTTGACACCCGCCTCATCCATTTCGGTGAGGTATCGCTTCACACGTTCTTCCGTCAGGAACTGCCGACCTCCCCCCAAATGATTATGAATATCGATGGCGGGAAACCGAGGGGTCTCGATGATGGTGGCTTTCGTCACCAGCATCGATTTGGGTTCCCAATCCCGTAATTTCAGGTCACGGATGTCATCGTCTGCGGCGTGAACCCAAGTCCCCATGGTGAGGATGCCGAAGCCGAGCAGACAACCAAACCGGTGAAAACGTTGCATGTTCATGTTGAGGAGTCCTGGCCAGATCAGCGGTGGGATGATTTAGAACACGAATACGAATACGAATGTGAAACAGTCGGAATACGCAAAAATCGGAATCCGAAGGAAACGGAATCCAGATGACAGCAGAGCATAATTGTTTGCGAGGCGCGATCGCCAGTCTTGGCCTCGCGTTAAACTCTCGCCAGCGATTATCGCCCTGGAACACCAATCACCCTCGAGATTGTGTCGCGCATCGAGACTGGCTTGGCGAACGCCCCTGCCACCTGTCACAATCGGTCATCTGCTACAATCGTGATTGCTGTTGGATCGACAAGCTCAAGACGGTAATGAGATGCGGATGCAAACCCTTCCTGACATAGAGACCCGAGCGGAAGTCGACCGTGGTCGGCTCTGGACTGGCGGGCGAATTGCGGTGCTGGCATTCCTGCTGGTGCTGGGCTTTGAATCGCTATTTTTTGAAACGCTATTCGCAGACGAGACCACGGTTTCCCGTGAGCAGCTTCAGCAGCTGATCAAAAACCTGGAGGCCGAGACCTTGGCTGAGCGATCCCGGGCCGAGCGGCAGATTCTCGATTTAGGGCCGGCAATTCTCTCGAAGCTTCCCGCCACGGAATCGGTTGAAAACCATGCTGCTCGCGAGTCCCTACGTCGGGTTCGCATTCAGCTAGAGCGCCGCGCGGCGAAAGAATCCTCGACGGCGTCGCTGGTGACACTCGAAGGGAATTTGAGCCTAGAAGAGATCCTGACGCAGATCCAATCGCAAACGGGAAATTCGGTTTCGATCGACGAGGATCAACCTGAGATTCCGCAGCAGATGTTCGAGTTAATTTGGGAGAAAAAACCATTTTGGGATTGCGTGGATGACCTTTGTGATCGCGGCGGATATCGCTGGCGAATCCCTACGGATGCTGCGGTACTGCGGATCTCGAAGTCGGATCGGGAATTGTCGTCGGGTGGCGTGATTCAGCGGATCGGTCCTTTTCGATTGGCGATTGAGCCGGCTCAGATTAGTCCGGTGATCGGCGAGCCACTCCAGCGATTATTACGCGTTCGTGGTCGGCTTTCGGTCGAACCCCGAATCCGGCCACTTTTCCTGGCGATCGCTGCGGCGGACCTCAAGGGAATGACCGAGCATCGACAGCCGCTCGTCCCCTGGAATCCTGACGCAAAATACGAACATCCTGTCGGTGATGGCGGGCACGAAGTTCCCGTCGCCTGGGATTTCAGCCTGGCAGAGGGGACCGAGCTTAAATCCTTGCAGATCCAGGGAAAGTTTTTTTGTCAGATTGCGGCGGCGACGGAGCGGGTCGTTTTTGATCAAACGTCGCTGGCACGCGGAACAATCCGACGGCGCGGGGGAGTCACAGTCCGGCTGCGCGAGGCTCTCTTCAGCCCGACCGAAACGAACGACTTAGATGCCGAGATTGGTGTCGCGGTCAGTTATGACACGGGGGGGCCGGCCTTCGAGTCGCACCGGACGTGGATTTTTCACAATGCGGTTTACCTGGAAACCAAGTCCGGGACGCGAGTTCGATTTACGGATTTTGAAACGACGCAACAATCGGACGGGGCGGTCGCGGTCGATTACCGTTGGCGCAAGTTGCCGGCTCCGGCGAATCAATATCGATTTGTGTATGAAGCTCCAAACCTGATTCTGGATTTGCCGATCGAGGTTGAGCTGCAAGAAATTCCCGTTCGTGAATGACGGGCGCCGCCAGGAACTGGCGAATCGTTGCGGAAGTCGAGATAATGCGAATGCGGCGATGGTGGCCAGATCAGGCTGTCTGGACCCACGCTGTCTGAACCTACGCTGTCTGGACCTACAGGATATCGAAACCCCATGTTCACGATACGAATCTCGATGCACTTCCGAATCCTGGTCGCATCGCTGGTATTCTCGGTCGCCTTATCGAACGTTCGGTCACTTGCCGCAGCCGAGGGGGCCGGAATCAATTTTAATCGGGATATTCGGCCCATTTTGTCGGACAAATGTTTTGCCTGTCATGGCCCCGATCAAGAGGCGCGTCAAGGGGATTTACGGTTAGACCTGCGCGCTTCGGCCTTGGAGTCTCAGGCGATCGTCCCCGGTCGGGCGGCGGAAAGTTTGCTGATCCAACGGATTCACGCGGCTGACGACGATGTGGTGATGCCGCCGCCAAAAACCAATAAACCTTTAACGGAGGCGCAGAAAGCGTTGCTGCGAACCTGGATCGAGGAAGGTGCGGAGTACCATCCCCACTGGTCACTGGTTCCCGTCCCGCAAGTGGTTCCCGTCCCGCAAGTGGTTCCCGTCCCGCAAGCGCTGGAAATGGCGGACTGGGCGCGATCGCCGATTGACCTGTTTGTGCTGAACCGCCTCCAGCAAGCGGGGCTGAAACCTGCTGCGGAAACGACGCGAGAAAAATGGTTGCGGCGGGTCACCTTCGATCTCACGGGGCTGCCCCCCACTTTGGCGGAAATGGATGATTTTCTGGCGGACGCGGCACCCAACGCGGATCAGCGGGTTGTCGATCGATTACTGGAATCAACCCCGTTTGGTGAACGGATGGCGAACGAATGGCTGGATGTCGCGCGGTATGCCGATACCTTTGGCTATCAATCGGACCGGGACACTCATCTGTGGCCTTGGCGGGATTGGGTGATTCGGGCCTTCAACGACAACTTGCCGTACAACCAGTTTATTCTTTGGCAGACGGCGGGAGATCTACTGCCCGAAGCGACGCGTGATCAGCAGTTGGCAACGGCATTCAATCGGCTGCACCGACAAACGAACGAGGGGGGAAGTGTCGAGGAAGAGTTTCGTCAGTCTTATATCGCCGATCGTGTCGTGACCAACGGAACGGCATTTCTGGGTCTCACCCTCGAATGTGCCCGTTGCCATGACCATAAATATGATCCGATTACCCAAGCCGATTTCTACAAGTTATCGGCCTTCTTTGCGGCGATTGACGAACATGGATTGTATTCGCATTTCACCGAGACCGCCCCGACCCCTGCGATGCCGTTGTACGCAGGGGATCAACAGGAAAAACACCGGGAATTGCTCGCCAAAATTCAGGCACAGGCAGGGGGACTCAACCAGATTCGTGACGCGGCCCGGCAGCGGTTTACGGATCATCGATTATCCCAAGTGCCCCTCGAAAATTTGGCCAGTTTGGCCGAGATGCTGGACCATGAAGCGTTGCCCGCCGAAACCAAACCGACGGATGACGGTGCAGCACCAGCGGGTTTCAAACTGGTTCCCAAGCTGCGGATGACTTTCGACGAGGCCAAGCCCAACGGTGAGAATCAGCTGGTTCCGGGTCTTTCCGGAAAGGCGATCGAGTTTCGTGGAGACGATGCGTTTGCCTGTGCCGGGTCAGGGCAGTATGGCCGAGCTTCGCAGTTTTCCATTTCGTGCTGGGTGAAGCCCACAGAACATCATTCCCGAGTTGCGATTCTGCACCAATGCGTCGCCGCCGAGGATGCGGCATTTCGCGGCTATTCGCTGATCTTGGAAAATGGCCATCCCCAATTTTCCCTGATCCATTTCTGGCCGGGAGATGCCATTCAGGTTCAGGCACAGCAATCCATTCCCCTCAACGAATGGACACAGATCGGGATTGTTTATGATGGCAGCAGCCAGGCGCAAGCGGTTGAGTTGTACTTGAATGGCCAGCGGGCCGAAGTCACGGTGGTCAAGGATCAACTGACGCGGGACATCAAATACCGATCGGAATGGGGTGATTCCAATTCGGGCGGGGTGGAAATGTCGCTGGGTGCGCGATTTCGTGATGTGGGGTTCCGTCACGGGCAGATTGATGAACTGACGGTCTTTGATCGCGCTCTTTCGCCGCTGGAAATGGCCCGGCTCCGCGTTGAATTCCTGAAACCGGCAGAGGTCGAAGCAGCGATCCCTGGCGGTTTTTCGGCCTCGGACCGCTTCGAACATTATTTATTGCGGCACGACGAACCTTATCGCCATGGCTTAAGCGAGTTGCAGAAACTCCGCCAGGAAGAGAATGAACTGATCACGCAGGTTCGTCAGATCATGGTGATGAAAGAGTCTGCAGCGCCGCGACCGGTCCATATTCTCAAACGGGGGGCCTACGATGCGCCGGGTGCGGTGGTCACCTCGGACACTCCGAATAGCATTTTTCCGTTTCCCGAGGGGCTGCCACGTAACCGTTTGGGATTTGCCAAATGGATGACGGATGATCGCAATCCCCTGACGAGTCGTGTGGCGGTCAATCGATTCTGGAGTCTGTTTTTTGGACGCGGTCTGGTGGCCTCGGTCGAGGATTTCGGGGGGCAAGGTGAGTCTCCCTCGCACCCGGAATTACTGGATTGGCTGGCACGCGATTTCATCAACCAGGGATGGAACGTCAAACAGTTTTGTCGGCAGATTGTTTTGTCAGCCACCTATCGACAGTCGTCACAACCGCGGGACCTGCAATTACTGATTGACGATCCCGACAATCGCCTGCTCGGCCGGGGAGCTCGCTATCGACTTTCTGCCGAGCAATTGCGAGATAATGCACTGGCCGTCAGTGGGTTGCTGGTTCCCCGGATTGGGGGCCCCAGCGTCAAGCCGTATCAACCGGCAGGGCTATGGGAAGAGGCGGGAACCGGGAAAAGTTACGCTCAAGCCAAAGGGGAAGGGCTGTATCGCCGGAGTTTATACACGTTCTGGCGGCGGACATCGCCTCCGCCCAACATGTTGACCTTCGATGCGACGGGCCGAGAAGTCTGTACCGCACGGCGCGAACGGACGGCAACGCCATTGCAGGCACTGGTATTGCTGAACGATCCTCAGTTTCTGGAAGCGGCTCGGGTCCTGGCGCAAAAGCTGCTGCTGCAACCTCAGGCCACGACCGAACAGCGGATCGAGTCTGCCTTTCGTATCGTGACCAGTCGCCGTCCTTCACCCAGCGAGTTGTCAATTTTGCAGCGACTGTATCGCGAACAGAAGCTCCATTTTGATTCCCAGCTCGAAGCGGCGAAAGAATTCCTGTCGATTGGTGAGACCGCTCGTGATGAAACGTTAGAGTTAGGCGACCATGCGGCGATGACGGTGCTGGTCGAAACGCTGATGAATTTTGACGAGGCTGTCACCAAACGCTGAATTGCGTCGCCGCAGCGGGTTTGGTGATTCGTAGTTCGCTTGTTGCATCGCCAGCTATTGAATCGAGTTTCATGTCATCACATCGAATCCATTTAAAGGGACCCTGGGATTTCGCCTGGCTGACCGGTCCGTTTGAGCCCGCTACGGGGATCGAACGCTCGGGAACGGTGACGATGCCCCGGGAGTGGCGCACGATTTTCGGTGCGAATTCAGGCTCGGCCCAATTTCAACGCAAGTTTCACGCTCCCACGAATCTGGAGGCTCACGAACGGGTCATCCTCGTCCTGACAGAAGTACGCGGTCCCGGTTCAGTTTCACTGAACCAGCATCCCGTTGGAGAATTTCAGGGAACCGGAGTGGGAGTCGAATTTGAAGTAACGACGTTTTTGAAAACCTTCAATCAGCTGGTGGTGACGATGGAGTATGATGCGCTGGCCGAGCCTGTTGTTCCGGGGGGATTATACGGGGCCGTCGCCTTGGATATTCGGTCGGATGAGAGCAAAAAATTGTGATCTGGGACGCGTGCGGTGAGGGTTAGTTGTGAGGCCCCGCCGAGACAGGAATACAAAACGCCAGGGAAGGAATCCGTGAATGACAGAAACAGACGTGGTAATCGTTGCGGCAAAGAGAACTCCGATTGGCCGTTTTCTCGGGGGCTTGGCCGGTTTTTCGGCAGTGGAACTCGCCTGTGCCGCAGGCGACGCGGCAATTCATGAAATTGACCGCAGCCAGATCGATCTGGTGGTGCTGGGGAATGTCCTCGCCGCGGGACAGGGGATGAATATTGCCCGACAAGTCGGCGTTCGCTTGAGATTACCGCTGGAATGCCCCGCCTTTACCACCAACATGATGTGCGCCTCGGGCCTGCAGGCCTTGTTGCAGGCCGAGCAGGCGATCCGGGGGGGGAATGCCCGCGTGGTGCTGTGCGGCGGGACCGAATCGATGTCGAACGCCCCGTACTTGTTACCGAAGGGGCGGCAAGGTTTCAAGTTGGGAAACGTCAGTGCTGTCGACGCGATCCTGCATGACGGCCTCGTCGACAGTTTTGATCATGAGCACATGGGACTTTCGGTCGAGCGACTCGCTACAGAATTCGCAATTTCCCGCTCAGAGCAGGACGAGTTCGCCGTTCAAAGCCAGACGCGTTATGCCGCCGCTACCCGTAACGGGATCTTTGAGCGAGAGATTGTTCCGGTGGGTCAATTGAAACACGACGAACATCCCAGAGGGGGGACAACGCTGGAAACGCTGGGGCAGCTAAAGCCGGCGTTCCGACCTGATGGGACGGTGACGGCGGGAAATGCGTCGGGAATCAACGATGGTGCGGCCATGCTGGTTGTGACTGAGCGGGCCTGGGCGTTGAAACAAGGTTGGCCAATTTTGGCGACACTGGACGGGGGGACAGTACAAGGGTGTGACCCTGGCCGAATGGGATTGGGACCTGTACATGCCATTCACAAGCTTTGCCACCGACGCGGATGGAAGCTGGATGAATTCGAAACGATTGAAATCAATGAAGCATTTGCCGTGCAGACGCTGGCCTGTCAGCGGGAGTTAAGCATCGCCAGCGCCAGGCTGAATCCCTGTGGGGGAGCGATTGCGGCGGGACATCCGATTGGCGCGTCGGGAGCCCGACTAGCGGTCCATCTGGCTCATCGGATCGCTACAGGAGAGATTACGAGTGGGCTGGCCAGCCTGTGTGTGGGGGGTGGGATGGGGATTGCGGTCGCATTTCGTCGAACGTCGTCGTAATCACGGGCTTCACCCCCGTCAGGTTGTCGACGGCAGGGTTGTGTTGCCGCTTCACGCTTGGCGTGTGTCGGTTGCTGGGTGGCGATTTAAACGGGTGTCTTTGCCGGGTCACACACTCACTTCCCCTGGCCCTTTTCATTGGTTTGAAAACGCTGATTTTGGAGCATGCCATAAAGGATGATATTCGTCCCCAACTTCACCGCTTCTTCCGGGAGATAACCTTCACAATTTCCCGAATTCTGTCGTTCCAGTGCACAACTAATATCGTAGCGGCTGTAAATGACGGCGAATCGGCCGTCGATGTCGATCCCTTCCAGCAGCGGTTCTGCGGTTCGAATCGAAAAATTGCCACCGGCGCTGTTCTCGCCCCCTTCCGAGGTGCGGCGTTTTAGTGATTTGATTTCGCGACCAATTTTGTCGGAAAACAATTCATGAGTCACGGGGATCCGTTCGAGTTTCTTGTCGGGAAAGAGTTGCACCATGAATTCGCGAAATCCCTTATCAAACGGTTTGGCACCACAGCACGAATCGGCCACCAGAATCCCGCCCCGATCGAGGTAGGTTCTCAGCTGTTGCCGCTCTTCCGCGTTGATCGAAAACTGGTTTCGGCCGTGCATGTACAGAATAGGATAACGAAAAATGTTTCGGTCCGAGAGTGAGAGGTCTCGCATCTTGGTCGAGGCGGCCAGTCCGACGGTTTCGTTGAGCGAAATCAACAGGTTGCGAAGCGCCCGGGGTGCGGCGTTCCAGGATCCATTATGTTTGATCTGTGCAATCTGCAATAAACCGCGTTCGATCCGGTCGAGTTCACTGTCCCCCGCCATGGCTTGTCGGACTTGCGTCTTATCGGGGGGTTCCCGTCCCGTGGCGTAGGCCATGATATTGACGCCGATTTGTGTGGCTCGAACAACCTTCGCCTTGAGTTGAATATTCCGTTTGGGGGGATCGACTTTTGCCCAATAGTCCCATAAACAGGCGAGATCTTCAGGAGAATACATGATCGACGTTCGGCAACCAAAATCGACTCCGAGCAATTTCACTCCGTCAGGTTGCAGTGGATGCTCGATCCGGTAGACCGGATGATCCGGCGAAAGGAGTTTCAGTTCCCCTTCGCCTAGTGGCAATAATTGCGTGACGAGTTCTCGAAAACTCGCTTCAAAATCGGTGTTCTGGCAAGTGGGGCAGGCAAAAATAAATCCCCCTTCTTCGAGATATTCTTTCATCAGTTTGGTCTCGGCGGGAGTGAACGTGAGTCTCCCTGGACCGGTGATGAAGAGTACGGGAGCCTGCAGCAGTGCATTCACTCCTCCCGATTTGACCGCCCGCGACAGGTCGAGTTCTTGTGTGGTGAGCAGTTTCGGCCACCTGGGCATGCTGCTGATCAATTCCGTCAAGTTGCGGATATCGCGTGGATGTCGATTCCAGTTGTTGTCGAGCAAGACGAGGGGATTGTTGGGATGCCGGTTTCCATGCTTGAGCTTATTGATCAGGACGGGGGCGAGTCCTTTTGAGAGAAACAAGAGGGCGAGGCTGGTGCCACAGACCGGTTGTGATTCGTGCGAACCGAGTCCAACCCAGTGCCCGTCGACCTGATTTTGGGTCGCCAGCAGCATGGATGTTCCTTCGCGATACCAGTCGTGGTCGCCAAAGAACCGCTGTCCGGAAAGCCGTCCGGCACGTTCGATTCCGTAAACGTAGTATAAAAGCCATTGATGCCCACCGACCCCGGGATTCTGATGGACCGAAAAACTGCGAGAAAGCCAGGCAACCCCATTCTGGATCGCGGTATCCGGAACGGGATCTTCACAGCAGGGTGGGGTGCCGTCGGGGGCCACCCCCGCATCGCTCATCAGCATCTGCTGAGTGATCGACAGCGAGGCGACCCCGGCCACGGTCATGCTCCCCCGACTGGGGGGCTTGCCACCGAGATCGCTGACACCCCCCACTTCATAGCCCCAGCCGCCGTCGAAGTTCTGATTTCGTTCCCAGTAGTCACGAGACAATTCCCATGTTTGACGGCTGACAACTGCTCCCGCTTCCACGGCTTCGCGGAGGCCCAGTATCGCAAACTGGGTGTTACTTTGATCTCCACCCATTTGTCGCCCGTTTTTCAGACTGTAAGACCAGGCTCCGGGATTGCCGGCGGTGATCTGGCCCCCTTCGAGGCGTTGCGCCAGGTCGGCAATACGAAACGTATCGGACTTGTCCTTGGCGGCAGACAAAGCCATGATCATGAGTGAAACCTGATAGGTTTCGTAGTGTCCGGCGGTATCGTCGGGTGAACGGGTTCGCAAATACTGTAAGCCCCGGCGGACGGCGGGATCCTGCGGTGACATACCCGAATTCAACAAGGCCAGGAGGCTGAGGCTGGTAATGCCGGTGCGAACATCGGCCTCAGCGGACCATGATCCATCCTGGGCCTGCTCTTTCAGCAGAAACTTTTTTCCGCGATCAATCGCCTGCTTGACCTCTTGCTCGGACAAATCCGCCGCGCTTGCCCGAGGGCTGCAAGTGAACCCAAGTGTGAGTATGAGTGCGAACATGAATAACACAAGCAGGATCGACCATCGCGATTTCCTGCTGTTACGACCCGTCCAGCGATTCATTGAAGCCTCCTGCATCCCGGCAAAAACACTCGTCAAATCCACCGATTCACTCCCCAGCCAGTCCGCAGCAGGTTACTATAGCGTAGCGCTCATTTTTTTAACCAGATCGTTTGCATTCCTTCTCCCTCTGAAATCGAGACATGGCACTTCATCCCCTGGCTGGGCAACCTGCGGTTCCCGAGATGTTGATCGACACCGAAAAACTGATCGCCAACTATTTTCAGCAGAAACCGGACCCGAGCCACAAGGGACAACTCGTCAGTTTTGGTACGAGTGGTCATCGGGGAACCTCGTCCAACGGAACATTCACGGAATCGCATATTCTGGCGATCACTCAGGGACTGGTCGAATACCGACAACAGCATGGCATTACCGGCCCGTTGTATTTGGGGAAGGACACCCACGCGCTGTCGCATCCGGCGGAGCGAACCGCACTGGAAGTCCTGGCAGCCAATGGGGTGGAAACCCGGATTCAAAATGGAAACGGGTTCACGCCAACACCAGTGATCTCGCATGCGATTCTCTGTCATAACCGTGGTCGTACTGAACATCTCGCGGATGGAATCGTGATCACCCCTTCGCACAATCCCCCGGAAGATGGGGGTTTCAAATACAATCCACCGAATGGAGGTCCTGCGGATACGGATGTGACGGGTTGGGTCCAAGCACGAGCCAATCAGTTACTGCAAGAGGGAAATCGGGGGGTCAAGCGGGTCACAGTGGAAGCGGCCCTGGCGGCAGCCACGACACAATCCGTCGATTTGGCAAAAGCCTATATCGATGATTTGAAAAACGTCGTCGACATGGAGGCGATTCAGCGGAGGGGGCTTCGTTTGGGAATCGACCCTCTGGGGGGTGCTGCTGTCGGTTATTGGGACCGGATTGCGGAAACGTATCGGTTGAATATCACGGTGGTGAATCAGCAGGTCGACCCGCGATTCGGCTTCATGACGGTCGATCATGATGGCAAAATCCGGATGGATTGTTCCAGCCCCTACGCCATGGCAAGTCTGGTCAAGTGGAAAAACCAGTTTGATATTGCGTTTGGGAATGATCCTGATGCCGATCGGCATGGAATCGTGACGAAGTCTGTCGGCCTGATGAATCCCAATCACTACCTGGCGGTTGCCATTCGTTATTTGTTTCCGCATCGCCACCAATGGCCGGCCATGGCGGGTATCGGAAAAACCTGTGTCAGCAGCCAAATGATTGACTGTGTTGCCAAGTCGCTCGGCAGACCGCTATACGAGGTTCCGGTCGGATTCAAGTGGTTTGTGACGGGATTGTTCGAGGGGACACTCGGATTTGGTGGAGAAGAAAGTGCCGGGGCGAGCTTTTTGCGAATGGACGGAACGGCGTGGTCGACGGACAAAGATGGTCTGATCATGGGGTTGCTCGCTGCGGAAATCACCGCCAAAACCGGCCGCGATCCGGGTGAGCACTATCAGGATTTGGTTGGCGAATTTGGCGAGCGGTGTTACACGCGGATTGATCAGCGAATCTCGGCTGAAGAAAAAGATCGCTTTAAAAGCCTGACTCCTGCCGCCATCACCACTCCGACTTTGGCAGGGGAAAGCATTACCGCCCGACTCGCTGAAGCGCCGGGAAATCATCAGGCGATTGGTGGTGTAAAAGTGACGACCGACGGAGGATGGTTTGCCGCACGGCCCTCGGGGACGGAAGCGATTTACAAACTCTACGCGGAAAGTTTTCGTGATGACGCCCATCTCGAACGGATTGTCTCCGAAGCACGAGAAATTGTCGGGAACGTCTTGAAATCGTGATACTGAACACTTTTATCAACTCGGTTGTTTTGCCCCGCCGTGCCAAACTTCAGACTACGAGAGCCCCCCATGAGAATTTTGATTTCTGGCGCAACCTGTGTACTCCCCCAAGGTCAGGCCCGTGTCGACGTGCTGATTGAAAAGGGAAAAATCCTGGGAATTGATCCACCGCGAGGGGTACAGGTCGACGAAACGATTCACGCGGAAGACCTGTTTCTGTTGCCCGGCGTGGTGGATGCTCATGTTCATTTTCGTGATCCGGGACTGACTCATAAAGAAGACCTGCGGACGGCGACGCGTGCTTGTGCGAAAGGGGGTGTCACGTCATTTTTGGAAATGCCAAATACAAAACCATTGACGATTACCTGTGAACGCCTGCACGAAAAGCTGGCGCTGGCGAGCGAAAAATCGCTGGTGAATTATGGGTTTTATCTTGGGGCAACCATCGGGAATCTGGAGGAGCTCAAGTTGGCCCAACGGACACCGGGAATCAAAATCTTCATCGGTTCGAGTACCGGCGATTTGCTGGTGGATGACCAGCAGTTGTTGGAGCGAATTTTCGCCGAAACAACGCTGCCGATTTGTGCACACTGCGAAGATGAAACGACGGTGCGGGCCAACACCGAGCGACTCGGCGGGGGTTCCAGCTACGAGGATCACTCACAGATTCGTGATGAAGCGGCGGCCGTAATTGCGACCAAACGGGCCATCGACCTGGCGCTGCGACATCGACATCGCTTTCATGTACTGCATGTTTCGACAGCGGCCGAGACGGAACTGTTCCGCGATCATCAAGGATTGATCACGGCGGAAGTTTGTCCGCATCATCTCTTCTTTAATGTGGATGACTACGAGCGGCTTGGTTCGCTGGTGCAAATGAATCCCTCGATCAAAACGGCTGCGGATAATGAAGGGTTGTGGCGAGCCTTGAAAGCTGGCCGAATTCAAATGATTGCGACCGATCACGCACCGCATACGATCGAGGAAAAGCAACAGCCCTATCCCAAGTCTCCCTCGGGGCTTCCTGCCGTAGAAAACTCACTCGCGTTGATGCTGGATTGCGTGAACGCCGGAATCTGCTCGCTGGAAAGCGTGGTGCACTGGATGTGTGATGCACCGGCCCGCGTCTGGGACATGGTGGGAAAAGGGCGGATTGCGGAAGGTTACGATGCCGATCTGGTTTTGGTTGACCTGGGGAAAAAACAAACCGTTCGCAACCAGACTCAGGTCACCAAGTGTGGGTGGAGTCCCTGGGATGGTGTTTCCCTGCAAGGGTGGCCTGTTCGGACACTGGTAAAGGGGCACACGGTTTTTCTCAATGGTCAGTTTGACGAGACCGTTCGCGGAAGTGAAATTGAATTTGATCACTCGTTGGGGGGATATTGGAGAATTTGATGCTGCTGTAGGTGGCCGCCATCTGTGCGCGATCGCCGTGGGTGGGTGGGGTTGGCTGGAGCAGCCCGAGGTCCGAGTTGCAGATCAACGAATCGGCCCTGCAACTCCGCCGCGAGGCCGATTTTCCTGTACTTATTCCGGACGAATCACTACCGTACTGACTTTAACCAATCCCGATCCTATTCCATCATTTTTGAGAGCATAACTTCTATCGTGAGTCGAGCCTTTCGATTGCCGTCGACGCTTCACACACGAACATTCGGTGGTGGGGCGACCTGGAGCGCCGTGCGAGCGGTGGTCTGGAGCTTCGTTTTGATCACGGGATGCTCACCTCGCATCTCGATTGAAGAGACGATGGAAGAGGCGCAACTCGCCTTGCGCCGCCATGATCATCCGACCGCTCAACGCTTGTTGGACGAGGTGATGAAACGCGAGCCGGAAAATCATCTGGCGCGACTTTATCGGGCACAATTGGCTCGCGACATGGGTGATGACGAGTCCGCAACCGTGCTGCTGGCCAAAATTCCCGATCGTGCAGAAAAGCTGGCCGGATCTGCTCGTTTCCTGGAAGGTTCGATTTCGCTGGCAGCCCATCAGGCGCGGGCGGCTGAAGCCAATTTGCGACGTTCGCTCGAACTGAATCCAGAAAACATCGTGGCGCAGGAACGTCTGCTGCAGCTTGCGGTTTTGCAGCGGCAGAAAACAAAAATTTTGAATCAGATTCAACAGATTTCGCTGTTACGCGGATTGACCTTGGCGGAACTGGTCCTGCAATTGACCGCTGGCGAACGAATTCTGGCTCCGAAAGAGGCGATTGAGCAACTCAAAGCCTTTGTGAAATCCGATCCTGAGGATCTCACTTGCAGGTTGGCATTGGCAATCTCTGAAAATGAAGATGATCATCCGCAAGCGGCGATTTCCTTGTTACGCCAGATCATCGAGCAGCATCCGGAACACCAGGTCGCGCGTGGACTCTTGGCCGAGATGCTGGTTGATCAGCAAGAGCTCGGTGCCGCACAAGCCGTTTTGCAATCGGTCGTGCTGGACGAAAACAGCGAGATGGAATTGTGGCGCGGGGGTGGTCAATTTCTGCTCGCCGCTGAGGAATGGGATCGGGCTGCCGAGTGTTTTCGTTTTCTGGCAGCAAAGGATGCTTTAGATCGAAATGCGTTTCGTCGCCTGGGCCTAGCGTTACAACGATCGGGCAAGCCCCTGTTGGCCGAGATCGCACTACAACGGGCGGTAAAACTGGCTCGTTTGCGGGAACTGTGTGACTCGGTAGTCATTATGCAGCTACGGAACCAATTGACGGCCAAAGAGCTGTTAGAAGTCGCCAGTCTGTTGGCCGAGCTGGAAGATTCTGATCGAGCCAGTATCTGGTACGAGCAGACCTTGAAGTTGGCACCCGGGTTGGCGGAAGCCCGAGCCGGAATTCTGGCGCTGCAATCCCGCACTTCCAATACACTCAGCCAACTGATCGGAGCGGGGCCGCCCGCGCGTTCGGTTTCGCTGGCTGTGAAAAAAAACTGGCCACCGAAGCCGTCGGATCCCACCGTGCCGCTCAAGCAGGGGTCCATCCGTTTTCGGGATGATCAGGCGACCAGCGGCCTGGATTTTTCGTATTTCAACGGCGAAAGCGGGTTTCATTATTTGATCGAGGCGATGGGGGGTGGCGTTGGTGCCATTGATTTTGACCTGGATGGATGGCCCGATCTGTTCTTTCC
>Ga0114978_10001588_pt1 | contig 19099 bp, 16 predicted proteins | sample S_140212_EF_Meta_FD_87027 | JGI IMG/M metagenome (GOLD analysis project Ga0114978, IMG submission 87027) | Freshwater microbial communities from Lake Simoncouche, Canada to study carbon cycling - S_140212_EF_MetaG | ecosystem: Environmental > Aquatic > Freshwater > Lake | place: Lake...
CCATCTTGGTTTTGCCATTGAGGGGACGGGCGGCACAGTTCAGGTCACCCCGCCAAGCTGGCGGCGCGATGTCGAGGGCAAGGCCGATCTGGTCGAAGAGGTGGCCCGAATTGCAGGCTACGGCGCCCTGCCGTCCACGCCCTTGCCGCCCGTCACCAGCGCGGCGAGCGGCATCCTCACTGTGCGCCAAAATCGCGCCCGCATGGGTCGCCGGGCCATGGCCGCGTTGGGCTATGCCGAGGCACTGACCTGGTCCTTCACCGCTCGCAAGACCGCAAGCCTGTTTGGCGGCGGTGATGAGGCTGTGGTCCTATCCAATCCGATTGCGTCGGATCTGGACTGTATGCGCCCCTCGATCCTGCCCAACCTGATTGAGGCGGCGGGCCGCAATGCCAAGCGCGGCTTTGCCGATCTGGCCCTGTTCGAGGTCGGCCCGGTCTTTTCCGGGGATCGGCCCAAGGATCAGCGCACCGCCATCACCGGCCTGATCGCCCCCCATGCCCCTCGCCGTTGGGATCAGGGCGCGGCGGAAGATGTCTTTACGGTCAAGAGCGACCTGATGGCCCTCTTGGAAGAGCTGGGAGCGCCGACAGCTTCGCTTCAGACCGCGCAGGGCAGCAATTCGCCTTGGTGGCACCCTGGCCGCTCAGCGCGCCTCCAGCTTGGCCCCAAGGCCGTGGTCGCAGAGTTCGGCGCCTTGCATCCCAGTGTCCTGAAGGCGCTCGATGTTGATGGGCCGGTCTATGGCTTTGAGCTCTGGCTCGATGCGGTGCCCGAACCCAAGCGCAAGGGCAAGTCCAAGCCCGGCTATGAGGCCTCCAGCCTGATGCCGCTCAGCCGTGACTATGCCTTCATTGTCGAACAGGACAAGGCGGCCGGTGATCTGATCAAGGCGGTGCTGGGTGCGGACAAGGCCCTGATCGCCAATGCCCGCGTCTTCGATGTCTATCAAGGCCAAGGCGTTGGCGCCGGATCCAAGTCCGTAGCCCTCGAGGTCACGATCCAGCCGAAGGACCAGACCCTGACCGAGGCCGAGATCGAGGCCCTCTCGGCCAAGATTATTGCAGCGGTGCATAAGGCTGGCGGAACCCTACGCGGCTAGGACCGGTTAGGGGGCAGGCGGCGGACCCTGCTCGTCTGGGCCCCGGTCATCCGGTCCATGATCCCGGCGATGGCCCATCATCGGGCCCGGCCTACCGCGACGCATGGCGCTGGGCGGCGGGCGCCGAAAGCTTTCGGCAATGCGCGCCCGATCGTCTGGGCTTACGGTCAAGGCATAGGTCACGGCGGCGGATTCCATCCCGGCCCTCGCCCGCATCTCGGCTTCGCGGGCCCTTTGCAGATTGCTGTCGATCAGGGCGCGGTCAGGCGTGGCGGCGGCCAAGCTGTCGGCGGCGGCGATGCGCGCATCATGGGCCACCTTCAGGTCGGGCATGGTGGCGACAACCGCCTCGCGCAGGACTTGGCGCATGGCCTTGCGGCTTTCCGGCGGCATGTCCTTGGTCAGGCGCATGATGGAGTTGGGTCGGTCGCCACGATTATTGGCCATCAGCTGGTGGCGCATGGCGATGGCTCCGCCGACCGCCATCAAGAGGAACATGTTCAGGACCAGCGACAGGGCCAGACCGATTTTCAAAGCGCGCGGGCTCATAGTGTCTCCTCCGCACCGAAGGCCACGGCCTCCGAATAGACCGATTGACCATCTAGGGCGCTGGCGACGGTCACATCAGTCGATTGATCGGCCATCATCAGGCTAACCGAACCGATACCCACCATCAGGCCTGCAAGGCCTGCAGCCGCCAAGCCCATGCCCCAACCGCGCCATTCGCCCAACAGTTTGGACAACAGGGACCGCTGGGGTCTAGGGGCCATCGCCACCACCCGCTCTCGCAGGGCCATCGATGGGGCCTCAACGCGATAGAGGCCTAGAAGGTCGTCGAGATCCGCTGCCTGGTCTAAGCATTGACGGGCCCAGACTGGGCGCTCTTGGCGCAGTTGCTCGGCCTTAGCCTGCTCGGTCTTGGGCCACCGCCGAAGATCAGAGCCATAGGCCTCAGCCAACTGTTCAAACCGTTCCGGGGTCATGCCAAGCCCTCCAATCGACGATTATTTAGGGGATTTAGGAGCAGGCGAAGGGCGCGGCGTCCACGAGACAGCAGGCTTTCGAGCGCCTCGACACTGATCTCCATCAGCGCCGCCGCCTCAATATTGCCAAGCTCCTGATAGTGACACAGCACAATCGCCTCCCTCTGACGCTCCGGTAATGCGGCGATGGCCGCCTCGACCTGATCCTTGATCTCCATTCCCATAAGTCCAGCATCAGGGGCCGGACCGGGGTCAATCTGGTCAGGGGGCTCGGCCATCGGTCGTTCGCGTTGGCGACGGAGCCGATCATAGCAAAGGTTCAAGGCCACCCTGTGCATCCAACTGTCGAACCGCGCGGCACCGGGCTGCCAGGTCGGGGCCTGACGCCAGGCCCGCACCATCACCTCCTGCGCCACATCCTCGGCCTCTGACGCATCGCCCAACATCCGCCGCGCTAAGGACAGCATCCGGGGCAGTTTTCGCGCCATCAGGGCCTGAACCGCTGCGGGATCACCGCGCCCCACCCGGATAACCAGGTCGGCGTCAGGATCGGGCGGGCGGTTGGACAAATCATACCTCTTTGCATGGGTAGAATGGCTCGCACAGACAGCCCCCCAGCGAGCCTGTGCGAGCCTTTAGGTCAGATTAGTGTGGGCCGTGATCGCCGTGATGACCACCCTTCATAGGGGGTTTGGGCAATTCATCACCGGTCAGGACGCCGTCGCTATTTTTGTCCAGACGCTTAAAGTGCTTGGCCGTCATGCGGTCGATTTCGGCGCGGGTGATGGCACCGTCATCATTGGCATCGAGCATGTCGAACATCATGCCCTGACGCTCGCCGCGCATCTTTTCCATCATTTCGCGGCGCATAGGACGATCCTTGTCCTTTTGACCTTCTGGCTTTGGAGGCGGCGGACCGTCGTGACCCATCATGCGCGGACGCGCCATAAACTCTGCCTCGGTAATCTTACCGTCCTTGTTGGTGTCCAGCTTCATCATCTGATCGGCATGGCTTTGCTGGAACTCGGCTAGGGTGACCTTGCCATCGCCGTTCAGATCGGGATTGGGCATGTGAGGATGTTTCATGCCACCCTCATGGCCCGGACCCTCGCGGGGAGGCATGGCGGGCTGAGCTAAGGCAACGCCGCTCAGGACGAGGCTGAAGCCAGCCGCATAGAGGAACTTTTTCATCAGAAATCTCCGTTTGGGGGGAACGTGTCTTGACCGTTCAAAGGATCAAACGTGCGCCCGAACGAAATCCGTCGCTTTGATGGAAGGAGGCTCGCCTCGTGCGACCTATTGCTGAAGGTCCTTGGCGATCTGTTCGAACGCCTCGCGGGCCGACTGACGGATCAGGGCCAAATAGGCCGGAACCGACTTGAAGTTCCGCACCCCGGCCGCCTTGGCCAACAGAGCGCGGAAGGGGGCTGGCTCGATTAGCGGGTCTGCATCGTCGTCGATGGCCACCTTGAGCAGTTGGGTCAGGTTCTGCTGAAGCTTCCAGCCCGCCTCTAGCGCCGCTATCTGATCGGTGTCAGCGAGGCCTCCGGCCTTTGCAGTGGTCAACGCCTTGGCCGTATTGACCTCTAAGGGCCCGCCATTCGGGGCGTGGATGATCTGCAACAGCTGCGCGATAAACTCGATATCGACCAGCCCCCCCTTGGCCAGCTTAAGGTCCCAATCGCCCTTGGCCGGGCGTTCCTGTTCCATCAGGCGGCGCATATCGAGCATGTCGCGCACGGCCTGTTTGGGATCACGCGGGCGGCGCAGGGCGGTCTCGATAGCGGCGGAAGCGACCACAGCAAAGTCAGGACTGCTGGCCCAAACCACCCGCGCGCGGGTCAGGGCGAGGATCTCCCAGGTCTCGGCCTCGCCGTCTGACTGCCCCGCATAGTAGCCATCAAAGGCCGCGCGGCTGACGGCGACGGGGCCAGCCGTACCCGACGGGCGCAGTTGCAGATCCACCTCATAGAGCCCGCCCTCGCCCGTCGGCGCCGAGAGGGCGGCGACCAGCCGCTGCGTAAAGCGGGCATAGAAGGTCTCTGCCCCCCAGCCCTTTTTGCCCGACATAGAGACCGGGTCATCGGCCTGATAGAGGGTCATCAGATCAAGGTCCGAACGGGCGGTCATCTCGCCCGAGCCGCACTTGCCGAGCGCCACAACCGCGACCTGACCGGGAAAGTCCCCGCCGATCCGCACCGTTTCCGCCAGAGCCACAGGGGCAAGGCTGCGAATGACCATGTCGGCCAAACCGGCAAAGGCGCGGCCCGCCTCTTCGGCGCTGGCCGCGCCGGTCATGACCTGAAGGCCGATACGGAAGGCCTGTTCGCGGTGCATGATCCGGGCCGCATCCATCGCCGCTTCAAAGCCCTCTGCCCGCGCCATCACGCTGGCAAAGGCCTTCGCCTCCGCATCGGCATCGAAGGGCTCGAAAAAGCTATGGTCGAGCAGGGCATCGAGGGCTGCGGGCCTGCGGGCCAAGGTGCTCGCCAGCCGAGGCGCGAAGGCCATGACCTGAACGAGCAGCTTGAGCAGTTTGGGCTGGGCCAGCATCAGGGATTGAAGCTGAACCCCTGACGACAGCCGCGAAAAGAAGTCGCTAAACCGCAGGAAGGCGGCGTCTGGAGCGCCAGTGGCATGGGTCGCTTCTAGCAAGCGCGGTACAAGCTGGGTGAAGAGCTCGCGGCCTCGTTCGGTGCGGGTGGCGTTGATGTGCCCATGGTGCCAAGAGCGGATGGTGGCGGCGACCTGCGCTGGGTTGGAAAAGCCCATCCGCGCCAAGGTGGCGAGGGTCTCGGGATCATCCTCAACCCCGGTAAAGACCAGACTGCCAAAGGATGATGACAGGTCTTCGGCCTCTGGAAACAGTTCGCCATAGCGCTGGTTCACCTGTTTGAGCAGGCGGGTGACCTGAGCATCGAAGCGGCGAAGGTCCGGCGCCCCCGACAGGGCCGCCACGCGCCGACGGTCGGCATCGCTTTCGGGCAGGCGGTGGGTCTGCTCGTCATGCAGCATCTGGATTCGGTGCTCCCAGCCGCGCAGATGCAGATAGGCGCGGTGCAGCTCGGCGGCGGTCTCGGCAGTCACTTGCCCTGCGACACAAAGCGCGGTCAGGGCATCGAGCGTGCGGTTCGAGCGCAGGGCCGGGTTGCGACCTCCGAGGATCAGTTGCTGGGTTTGGACGTAGAACTCAATCTCGCGAATGCCGCCCCGACCCAGCTTGAGATTGGCCCCCTTGGCGGTCAGCCGGTCATCGACCTTGTGGATGTGGATCTGGCGCTTGATCGAATGGATGTCGGCAATGGCGGCAAAGTCGAGGTTCTTGCGCCAGATAAAGCCCGACAGCTCCTCAAGAAAGCCTTGGCCCAGCGCCACGTCCCCGGCCATGGCGCGGGCCTTGATAAAGGCTGCCCGCTCCCAGTTCTGGCCGACGGTTTGGTAATAGTCGAGGGCGGCGGCGACCGACACAGCTGGCGGGGTCGAGCTAGGATCGGGACGCAGGCGCAGGTCCACCCGAAAGACATAACCGTCCGCCGTGCGCTCTTGCAGGAGCTGCGCCAATGACCTTGTCACCGCCAAGGCGGCGCCCTGCGGATCGCCTCCGAGCGGCACCAACATCCGGTCGGGCTCGTAAAAGATCGAGATGTCGATATCGCTGGAATAGTTCAGCTCAAAGGCCCCGTGCTTGCCCATGGCAATGCAAAAGAGCCCCGGTATGGGGCCTGCTGTCTCGTTCGGCGCGGGCAGCAACCGGCCCTTGGTCACCTCAGTGCGAACGGCCATGGCCAGGGCAGACTGGACGGCCAGATCGGCAAATTCGGTAATGTTGCCGGTCACGGCGCTCAGGTCCCAGACCCCGCCTAGATCGGCCAGAGCAATGGTCAGGTGGGCGTCGGCCTTGAGGGCGCGCAGGGTCTTGGCCCCGGCGATCAGATCGGTCTCGTTCGCCACCGCTTGCGTCTGGCGCAGAATGTCGCCGATGGGGTCTTCGGCCTCAAGGGCTTGGCGAAGCTGCCCCGGCGCGCGCCTCATCAATCCGGCCAGATAGGGCGAGGCCCCCGCAATCGGCGCGAGGGACGGCCAGACCTGTTTGAGCCGCGCGCTCCAGCCGTCGCGCTCAGCGGCCTTGGATAGGACCTCGAACAGCCGCTCGGCAGCAGCGCTATCGACCACGGGGCCGCAAGGGCGAAGGAAGTCTGCCAAGCTCATAGGCGCACTCTTGGTGCAAATGGGCGCAAAGGAAAGACCTAGATGCGCTCGCTGATCTTGATGGCGACGCGGCAACCTGCGCGGATCAGACCGGCGAGCAAGGGATAGCCGGGCGTCTCCAGCGCGCCCTCGGCCACGGCCAGATCGCGGTGGGACAGTTCCTCGTCGCGAAAGCGGCTCAGCTCTGCGCCCAGTTCGGGGCGGTCAGTGGCGATCTCGGCGATCTGGGCCGCGTAATGTTCCTCGATCACCGTCTCGACCGCAGCGGTGCAGGCATGGGCCGCCTTCTCGCCGAGCAGGGCGGTTCCCGCTCCGAGCGCAAAGCCTGCCATGCGCCAGAGGGGGGCCATCAGGGTCGGGCGGACCTGATGACGGGTCAGGAGTTGATCAAAGGCCGCGAGGTGCACGGCCTCATGGCCCTCCATCTCAGCAAGTTGTCCGGCAATGCGATCCTTGTCCTTAGCCTTGGCAAAGACTGCCCTTTGGCCGCGATAGATATGGACCGCGCCCAGCTCTCCGGCATGGTCCACACGCAGAATTTCGCCGAGCCGCGCATCGGGTGCGCCAAGGCCCGGACGGGGCGGGATGGGCTTGTCACTCATGGCCTTAAGCCTTCTTGTAAAGGGCGCTGGCGGCGCTGTAGGCCGCGAGCGCCAGATAGACCAGAAAGTTCCATCCGGCCATGGACAGGCCCAGCCAGACCCAAGCCGCTTGGTCGCAGCGCGGCGGCGCAATCTTCGCGCCATTGAGCAGATCGGCCATGGCCTGCGCGCTGACGCCGGTCCCGGCACCAGAACAGGTGGTCGGCCCTGGCCACCATTTCCACTCGGCTCCGGCATGATAGGCGGCCAGATAGGCCCCGTAGGCAAAGACGATGGTCAATCCGATCGCGACTCCGCGCCGGATACGATCCGACCCGCTTAGACGGCTCGCAACCATGCCGCTTAGACCCAGACCCAGAGCCACCCAATAGACCTCCCGCTGTTTCAAACAGAGGGTGCAGGGCGCAAGGCCGCCAAAGGTCTCAAACCCATGGGCCACGGCGAGCAGCGCCGCCGAACCGAGGGCGACGATGAGGGACTGCCAAAGGGCAAGGGGACGGATCAGGGCGCGCATAGGCCTCAATCTAGTCCATCCGTGCGATGAGCCCAAGGGGCAGATGGGGGCGTAATCCCCCCTATCTGGGTTGGATCTATACTGGAGGTTACCAGAACGCACAGGAGCATCTTTGAATGGGAAGACAAAGGCCTACTGAGCTTGGCCGATCGGATGCATTTTTCCAGATCGACCATAAATTCAACCAAAACCATGATCGCCTAGGTCGCTTCACCTTTTCTGAGGGAGGTGAAAGTGGAGGCGGTTCGGCAGGTGTCAGCTCAAATGGCCAACAGTCTCGCCATTACAAAACCCAAACCTCTCATCTCGTGATCCCGCCAAAACTCCATGATCGCATTGACGCTATCGGGAGCGATTTTCAAAAATCCACGGGAAAAACCATGGTGGTGTCAAGCGGTACGCGATCAGCCGAACGTCAGGCTGATGCCATGTATTGGAAATTCAAGGCAGGCGCATCTGGGTCCGACTATGTGAATCAAAAAGCGCTTTTAGAAATAAGAAATACCTATGATGATTTAAAAAATCGCAAATCTAGAAGCGAAGTGATCGCAGCCATGACAAGGGTAATCCAGCGCCAAAAAGATAATAATACTTATATTTCGAAACACATAATTGACGGTGCATTTGACATTAGTCCAATATATATCAATCATCAGGATATGGAAAAGCTTATATTGATTGCCAGAAGGCATGGAGCAAAGGCGACATATGAGCCAAAACCAGCGCATGTCCATATTCAGTTTTAGGATCATCATCAGGATGTTGAAGTCTAGGGCCACCCGGGTCGCAGCATTATCCCTCATGATCTCGATAACTGTGTCGTGTCCGTTAACACCAAAGGCTGCGGCAAAATCGAAGCGGCACGAGCCGTTAGTATCCTTTAAGATGACCTGTACGCCTCAAGTCATCGGTCCTAATGATCGTGTTCATTTAACGATCCCTATGCCCCATGGCGGTGAATTGGGTATTGAAACGCCAACTGGAGCGCTAAAATATGTAGCGTTCTATATGGATTCATCGACCCCATCGGAATATATATCAACAATCGGTGGCCCTGAATTCAAATATAGGCAAAAAGTTGAATTGGATATAAAAACCCTTTCGACCTTTGTAGAATTAACAAAAACATCAAAATACAGACGAATATTTACCGTCAATGGCCGATATAAAGTCTATATTGCCAAAGATTTCGAAAATTATATGCTACCGTGGACGCCGTGGTGCGACCTAGAATATCACAATCCGGCTGATCCTCGCCCGCCGCCCCCGCGAATCTATTTTCTCGACTAGCCCAGCAGCTTAATTGCGACAAATCCGCCGACAAGGACGATCAGAACGATGCTGGTGACCAGCATCATGCGGCGCTCGATGACCTCTTGCATCTGGGGTCCGAAATGTTTGATCAGGCCCGCGACCAGAAAGAACCTTGCGCCGCGTGTGATCACCGAGGCGATGATGAACATGGGAAAGCTGAAGGCGGCAAGGCCCGAGGCGATGGTCACCAGCTTATAGGGGATGGGTGTCAGGCCCTTGATCAGGATCACCCAGATGCCCCACTTGGCAAACCATTGCTGAAACTGCGCCACCCCGCCCGTATGGCCGGTTAGGGCCAAGATCCAATGGCCGACCGGCTCCAGATAAAACCCGATCCCATAGCCCAATATGCCCCCGATCACCGAGGCAGCGGTACAGATCGCGGCATAGTGATAGGCCCTGTCAGGCCTCGCCATGACCATCGGTGCCAGCATGACATCGGGCGGAATAGGAAAGAACGAGCTTTCGGCAAAAGCGACAATGGCCAGCCAAAGACCTGCTAGCCGATGGCCCGCTAGGGAAAGGACACGGGTATAGAGGCGGTGCAGCATGGAGGCTCCCAGACTTATGCCTCCCCGCTACCAGACTCCGGCGTTCCTGTCTTGTGCCCCCGCGCCGCAGGGTGGGACTTTAAAGCCTCTGGTGGAACGGAAAAAATCGTGTCCACATTCCCTAAGCTACCAAGTCCGCGCCCATGAGGCCCCAGAGGGAAGACATGCCATGAAGCTTGCATCGCTCAAATCCGATTCTGCCGCTGGCCGAGATGGTCGTCTGGTCGTCGTCTCCAATGACTTGGCTTGGTATGTCTTGGCCGATGCGGTTGCCCCAACCCTGCAGGCTGCGCTCGACGATTGGGACCGCTGTGAGCCGATGTTGCGGGCGCTGGCCTACAGTCTGGAGACCGGCGGTCTGCCCCGTGCGCGGTTTCATGAACATGAGGCCGCCAGCCCCTTGCCGCGCGCCTTTCAGTGGGCCGATGGGTCTGCCTATGTGAACCACGTCGCTTTGCTGCGTCAGGCGGCGGGTGCAGAGCTGCCCGCCAGCTTTTGGACCGATCCCCTCATGTACCAAGGCGGGTCCGATGGGTTTCTGGGTCCGCGCGATCCGATCCCCTTGGCGGATGAGGCCTTTGGCTGTGACCTCGAAGGCGAGATCGCGGTCATTACCGGGGACGTGCCGATGGGGGCGGGGCGGGATGAGGCCCTCGCGGCGGTGCGCCTGGTCATGCTGGCCAATGATGTCAGCCTGCGAAACCTGATGCCCAGTGAACTGGCCAAGGGCTTTGGCTTCTTCCACTCCAAGCCTGCCAGTGCTTTCTCGCCGGTCGCGGTGACGCCCGATGGGCTGGGTGCGGCCTGGTCGCAGGGTAAGCTGCACGGGGCGCTCGAGGTGGTGGTCAATGGCCAGCCTCTGGGAGAGCCCGATGCAGGGGTCGACATGACCTTTGATTTTGGCACCCTGATCGCCCATGCGGCCAAGACCCGCGCCTTGGGGGCTGGAACCATCATTGGCTCTGGCACCGTATCAAACCGTGACCCGTCAGGCGCTCCGGCCAAGACCCTCAAGGCTGGCGGCGTTGGCTATGCCTGTATCGCGGAGGTGCGAACGGTGGAGACCTTGACCGATGGCCAAGCTACCACGCCCTTTTTGAAATATGGCGATGTCGTCCGTATCGAGATGAGGGATGCCAAACGCCATAGCCTGTTTGGCGCCATTGAACAGACGGTCGAGCCGGGCTGATCTGTTCGGGCCACAATCCCTGACCAAGGGACTTGTTCAGGCCGGTGGGCATTGCTAGAAGGTCCCCGCAGCCCGCAAGGCTGGCCCCCTCGGTCGCCCCCGTGGTGGAATGGTAGACGCGCTCGACTCAAAATCGAGTACTGAAAGGTGTGTCAGTTCGAGTCTGACCGGGGGCACCAAACTCATTTCCTTAGATTCATCAATCGAATTGCCCAGAGATCGGATGACGCGGCTCTCCTTAACCTGTGGCAAGGTTTAATCTTAGAATTCCCTTACATGTTAAGCTGTTGGGAACCTGAAAGGGTTTTAATAGCGGTGACTAATTATCGTGCGTTCGCTTGGCCCCACGGCTTCAAGGTTCCTCGATCAATCGCCAAGGAAGCCTGCGATGAAAACCACCTCGATCAACCAGACGGTCATGGCCGCCTGTATCGGTCTGATGATCCTGTTTGCAGCCAGTGTGGGCGCGGGCATCTGGGTGGCGGTGGATCTGGCGGCCCAGCTGAGAGAGACCTCTCTGTCCTCAAAAATCTTGCAGACCCATCAACAGGCCGACATGGGGCATGATGCCTTGCGCGCTGATGTGCTCTTGGCCTTCCAGACCCAGACCCCCGGATCGGTGAACAAGATTGCCGATGTCCGCAAGGATCTCGCAGAGCATGCGGCTGACTTCAATAGCGCCATCGACACCAACCTAAAGCTCGCCAAGAACCCTGAAATTCGCACCGCCTTGACCGAGGTCGCAGCCCCGCTTGCAGACTATGTCGCGGCGGCTCAGGCCATTGTCGCCAAGGTCGATACCCAGCCTGAGGCGGCGACCAATGATATGGGTCCCTTCATGAAGAAGTTCCTCGTCCTTGAAGAGGCAATGGCCAAGGTTTCGGAGCGGATCGAAGCCTTGTCCAAAGAGGATGTTGAACGGGCACATCAGCGGGCGATCTTTTCTGAAATCTTGATGGTTGTAATCTTGGTCATCGGCCTGTCCTCCTGCGTGCTCTTGATGATTATGGCGCGCCGGGTTCTGGTTCAGCCCATTGCAGAGGTCACACGGGTCGTGGATCGCTTGGCCAAGGGGGATTTGACGGTGGCGGTGCCGACGACGACGCGCACCGATGAGATCGGGCTCCTGACCCGCGCGCTCCACACCTTCAAACAGGCCATTGCCGACCGGGCCAGCGAAGTTGAAGCGGCCGAGCAGCGCCGCATGCTCGAAGAAGAGCGTCGCCAGAACGAAGAGCGCCGCCTCGCCGCTGAACGCGAGCAGCAGCAGATGGTTGAGGCCATCGCGGGTGGCTTGGAAAGCCTGTCCAATGGTGATCTCACGGTCAGCCTGAATGAGCCCTTTGCGCCGGAATATGAGCGGCTGCGCACCGACTTTAACGGCGCGATCCAGCGTCTGCGCCAGACTGTTCAGTCGATCATCGATACCTCCGGCAGCATGTCGACGGGTACTGACGAGATAAGCCGAGCGTCGGACGACCTGTCGCGCCGCACCGAGCAGCAGGCCGCCAGTCTGGAAGAGACCGCCGCCGCCCTGAATGAAATCACCAACACCGTCCGGCGCACCGCTGATGGCTCAACCGAGGCCAGCCAAGTGGTCACCAAGGCCACCAAGGAGGCGCAAGAGGGCGGCTTGATCGTCAGCCGCGCCGTCGAGGCCATGAGCGAGATCTCCAAATCGGCCAATCAGATCAGCCAGATCATTGGCGTCATCGACGAGATCGCCTTCCAAACCAACCTTTTGGCCCTCAATGCTGGCGTCGAAGCGGCGCGGGCCGGGGATGCAGGCCGCGGCTTTGCAGTGGTGGCCTCTGAAGTGCGGGCTCTAGCCCAGCGGTCTGCCGAGGCGGCCAAGGAAATTAAGGCCCTGATCTCGGCCAGCACACGTCAGGTCAGCCAAGGCGTCGATCTGGTCGGTCAGACCGGTTCGGCCCTCAATCGGATCATGGAGATGGTGGCTGGCGTCAATGGCGTCGTGACCGCCATCGCCTCGTCAGCCAAGGATCAGGCGATCGGCCTTCACGAGATCAATTCCGCCGTCAATCAGATGGATCAGGTGACCCAGCAGAACGCGGCCATGGTTGAAGAGACCACAGCCGCCAGCCACGCCTTGGCGCAGGAGGCGGCCAGCCTGTCGCGCCTGGTGTCCAGCTTTAAGGTCGCCGCCAGCTATCGCTAAGGGACGCCGGCTAGATCTCTGGCCCGTGCCAACCGCCCTTGATCAGGCCCCGGTCGCGTAGGCGCTCGACAATCAGATCGGCCGCCTGTTCGGGGGTCATCTTGGTGGTGTCGATGTGGATTTCGGGGGTGACGGGCGCTTCATAGGGACTGTCGATCCCTGTGAAGTTTTTCAAGGCCCCGCTGCGGGCCTTTTTATAGAGCCCCTTGACGTCCCGCTCTTCGGCCACGGCCAGCGGCGTATCGACGAAGATCTCGATAAATTCGCTGGTCTCGACCAGATCGCGCGCCATCTGCCGCTCAGACCGGAAGGGCGAGATGAACGAGACGAGGGTGATGAGCCCGGCCTCGACCATCAGCTTGGACACCTCGGCCACGCGGCGGATATTTTCCACCCGGTCGGCATCGGTAAAGCCTAGGTCCCGGTTCAGGCCGTGGCGAACATTGTCGCCGTCCAGAACGGTGGTGTGACGACCCAGCGCAAAGAGCTGCTTTTCCACCAGATTGGCGATGGTCGACTTGCCCGACCCCGACAGGCCGGTGAACCACAAGATTGCCGAGCGTTGGCCCTTGAGGTCTGCGCGGCTGGTCTTGTTAACGTCCAGAGCCTGCCAATGGATGTTCTGCGAACGGCGCAGGGCAAAGTTGATCAAGCCCGCGCCGATGGTGGCATTGGTCATCCGGTCGATCAGGATGAAGCCGCCTGTATCGGTATTATCCTTATACGGATCAAAGGCGATCTGCTGGTCGAGGCTGATATTGCAGACGCCGATCTCGTTGAGGGTCAGTGACTTGGCCGCCAGATGTTCCAGCGTATTGACGTTGATCTTATATTTCGGCTCGGTGACGGTCGCGGCCACCAGCTTGGCCCCGATCTTCAGCCAGTAGGACCGGCCCGGCAGCATCGGCTCTTCGGCCATCCAGATCAGGGTGGTCTCGAACTGGTCGGCCACTTCGGGCGGATTGCCCGAGGCGATGATGTCGCCGCGTGAGCAGTCGATCTCGTCTTCCAGCGTCAGGGTGACGGATTGTCCGGCCACGGCCAGATCAAGGTCGCCGTCATAGGTGACAATCCGCGCCACCTTGCTCTGCTTGCCTGAGGGCAGGACCCGCACCGTGTCGCCGGGGCGGACCACGCCGCTGGCGATCTGGCCGGTAAAGCCTCGAAAATCGAGATTGGGCCGGTTGACCCACTGGACGGGCAGGCGCAGGTCGCCCTGCTGGCGGCGGGCCTCGTCCAGAGGCACAGTCTCTAGATGGTCGATCAGCACCGGGCCATCGAACCAAGGGGTGGCGTCGCTGCGAGAGGCAATATTGTCGCCGCGCAGGCCCGAAATGGGGATTGCGGTGACATCGTCTAGGCCAATCTGGGCGGCAAAGGCGCGGTAGTCGCTGACGATCTGGTCAAAGATCGCCTGATCAAAGCCAACCAGATCCATCTTATTGACCGCCAAAACCACCTTGCGGATGCCGATCAACGAGACGAGGAAACTGTGGCGGCGGGTCTGGGTCAAGATGCCCTTTCGCGCATCCACCAAGATCACGGCCAGATCAGCTGTTGAGGCCCCGGTGACCATATTGCGGGTATATTGCTCGTGGCCGGGGGTGTCGGCGACGATGAACTTGCGCCGGTCGGTCGAGAAGAAGCGATAGGCCACATCGATGGTGATGCCCTGCTCGCGCTCGGCGGCCAGCCCGTCGACCAGAAGGGCGAAATCAATCTCGCCGCCTTGGGTACCGACGCGCTTGGAGTCCGCCTCCAAGGCCGCCATCTGATCTTCGAAGATCATTTTGGAATCATAGAGCAGCCGCCCGATCAGGGTGGACTTGCCGTCGTCGACACTGCCGCAGGTGATGAAGCGTAAGAGACTCTTGTGCTGATGCTGCAACAGATAGGCGTCAATATCGGTGCCGATGAGATCAGAAATGTGGGCCATCAGAAGTAGCCCTCCTGTTTCTTCTTCTCCATGGAGGCGGCCTGGTCATGGTCAATGACCCGCCCCTGACGTTCAGAAGTGGTGGTCAGCAGCATCTCTTGAATAATGTTGGGCAGCGTCGCCGCCGTGCTCTCAACCGCCCCGGTCAGGGGGTAGCAGCCAAGGGTCCGGAAACGCACCATTTTCTGATCGGGCACCTCGCCGGGCCGCATGGGCATGCGGTCATCATCGACCATGATCAGCGTGCCATCACGCTCGACCACGGGCCGCTTGGCCGCAAAATAGAGTGGCACCAGCGGGATGTTCTCCAGATGGATATACTGCCAGATATCGAGCTCGGTCCAGTTGGACAGGGGGAAGACCCGGATGCTCTCGCCCTTTTGCTTGCGGGCACTATAGGTGCGCCACAGCTCTGGCCGCTGCTGTTTGGGGTCCCAGCGGTGCTGGGCCGAGCGGAACGAGAAGATGCGCTCCTTGGCGCGGGACTTTTCCTCGTCCCGCCGCGCGCCGCCAAAGGCCACGTCAAAGCCGTGCTGATCCAATGCCTGCTTCAGGCCTTGAGTCTTCATGATGTCCGTATGGACCGCTGACCCATGGGTGAAGGGACCAACGCCTTGGGCGACACCGTCCGGATTGGTGTGGGTCAAAAGGGTCAGGCCGAGCTTGGCCACAATATCGTCGCGAAAGGCGATCATCTCGCGGAACTTCCAGCCCGTATCGACATGCAACAGCGGGAAGGGCGGCAGGGCCGGATAGAAGGCCTTGATCGCCAGATGCAGCATCACCGCACTGTCCTTGCCGATGGAATAGAGCATCACCGGATTGTCGCTCTCGGCCACAACCTCACGCATGATGTGGATGCTCTCTGCCTCCAGCCTTTGCAGGTGGGTCAGGGCCACGGGGGACAGCAGGGGCGTTTGCTCGATGTCAGGCACGGTCGCGCTTTCGGTGGTCATAGGCGGTTCTATTAGCGCCGATGCCGCATGATATCGCATAAGCTTTTCTAAGGCACCTCGTAGCAAACCAAGAGGCGCTTAAGCTAAGCCTTAGTCCATGAAGGGCGTGGCGGCGATCGGATCGAGCGGACCGGCAGCCAAAAATCCCGGATTAAAGAAGTTCGGCTTGCCATAAAGAAGTGGGGTGGCATCGAGGGCAAGGACCTTGCCACCGGCTGCCGCCAAGACCGCATGGCCTGCGCCCGTATCCCACTCGCAGGTCGGGGACAGGCGCGGATAGAGGTCGGCCTCTCCCGCCGCCACCAGACAGAACTTCAAGGACGAGCCGACCGAGACCCGGTCAAGGATCGTATAGGCGGCCAGATAGGCGTCGGTCTGGGGCGTATTGTGCGACTTGGAGGCCACCGCCGTCAGGCCCTCGCTCGGCGGCGTGCGCACGGCCAAGGGGCGGCGCGCGCTGGCGGTGCTGAGCGCAGAATCTGGCGAGACCTCAAGGGTCCAAGCGATCTTGGCGGTCACATCGCCTGCGAACATCCGATCCTTGGCCGGGGCATAGACGACGCCGAGGGTGGGGTGGCCGTCCTCGATCAGGGCAATATTGACGGTAAAGTCGCCGCGCCTTTGTACGAACTCCTTGGTGCCATCAAGGGGATCAACGACGAAGAACTGGCGGCCCACGTCAGGAATACGTCCGGCGGCAGCCTCTTCCTCAGCCACGACCGGGATCAGGGGGGCCAAGCGGGCCAGGTCGGCCAAGATGATCGCCTCGGCGGCGGTGTCGGCCAAGGTCACCGGCGAGGCATCGGCCTTTACCGTTACATCAAAGGCCGAATTATAAATGTCCCAGATCGCCTTACCCGCCGCATGGGCGCTGATCACCAGACCCTCAAGCAGGGCCGTGCGGTCGATGGGGGTGAGGGGAGCGGTCATGATCGAGGTCCTTTTGCGCCTTCTTCCTAGGCACATATCCAACGCGGTTCAATTTGTCTCTTTGAGGACTCTTCGTCCTTTTGCCGTGCAGGCGGCCAGCGGCCCGATGAAACAGGGCTCTTGAGGACACGGTCTAAGCTTGAAAGGCGCTGTTAAGTTCTAACGCGGGCCCGGACCCAAGGTGCGGTCAAGGAAATTGAGGATTGTGGTCTGAACGTGCTTGGCCCGGACCTTTTCGCGGATCCCATGTTTTTGACCCGGATAGACCATGACCTCAAATGGCACAGAGGCAGCCTGCAGCCCATCCATTGCTGCGGTGGAATTGTCGAATGTGACATTGTCGTCGGCCATGCCGTGCAGGAGCAAAAGCGGCCGCTCGACAGTCTTAAGTCGGGGCAAGACCGATGACCGGGCATAGGCCTCCGCCTCTGCGGCGGGCGTGCCCATATAGCGTTCGGTATAGTGGGTGTCGTAGAGCGACCAGTCGGTGACAGGGGCTCCAGCAACATAGGCGCTAAAGGCGGTCGGGGCTTCAGTGGCCAAACTTAAGGCCATATATCCACCGTAGGACCAGCCCGAAACCCCAATACGGTCTGCATCGACATAGGCTTGCGTCTTGAGGAAGGACAGACCTGCCAACTGGTCTTCGACTTCAGGTCCGCCAAATTTATGATGGATCGCGCGTTCAAAATCGCGACCGCGATGGGGTGTGCCGCGATTGTCCAGCTGGAAGACAATATAGCCTCGTGCGGCATAGAGTTGGGTAATGTTACTGCCCCAACTGCGCTGGACCGTCTGGGCCGTCGGGCCGCCATAGACCTCGACAATGACCGGCCATTTCTTGGTGGGCGAGAAGTTGGCGGGTAGATACATATTCCAATTCAAGCGATCGCCAGAGGGGCCGACTAGGCTCCCATACTGCACCGAGGCGCGTTTGGCGCGATAGGGTCCCCAAGGGTGGCTGTCGGTGAGCCGGTTTTCTTCAATCCAACGGATCAATCGGCCATTGGCGGCGTAAAGGCCAAGGCGTGGGGGTGTGTCAGGGTCGGAATAGCCCCCCAGAAAAGCCTGCCCGGTTTTGGCCATGGTGATGGACCAAGACCCGCCCGCCGCCGTGATCGCCTGGGGATCACCCGATTTGGAAAGGGGCACCGAATAGAGCCGCTGTTCGAGGCTATCGTCCCTATTGGACGTGAAATAAACCAGCCCATGGGTTTCATCGACGCCGCTGATGGCGGAGACGGGCCAGGCCCCTTGGGTCAGGGTGCGTAGGCCCGAACCATCACGCTTGCGCCGCTCAATATGACGCCAGCCCGTGCGCTCGCTGGTCCACAGGAAATCGCCGGACAGAAGCGGTGTAAAGTCGTGGGTTAGGTCCACCCACGCAGGATCTGCTTCGGTCAGGATTACCTTGGATTGGCCGGTCTTGGGATCGACCATGAGGAGGTCAAGTTGGGTTTGGGCGCGGTTTTGGCGCTGAACATAGAGTGTTTGACTGTCTTTCGACCAACTCACCCGGGGGATATAGATATCGTCAGACGGTCCCAGATCGATCGGCAGACTGTTGCCGTTGGCCATATCCTTGATGAACAACCGAACCCTTGCATTTGCAGCACCCGCACGCGGATAGCGCTGGGCGATAATGTCGGATCGGTTGGCTCCAATTTCGATGCGGGGGACAATCGCCACGCCGCTTTCATCGACCTGCGCATAGACAATGCGTTGGTCATTGGGGGCCCACCAATAGCCCGTGTCACGATCCATTTCCTCTTGGGCAATGAACTCGGCCATGCCGTAGGTGACCAGGGCTTCAGAGACAGGGGAAAGGGCCGTTTCCTGATGGGTCGCCAGGTTGATGGCGAGAAGCTGTCCGTCGCGAATAAAGGACACGTAACCGCCATCGGGAGAGATTTGCGCATCGGTCTCAAATTGCGCGGTTTGGGTCAGCCGTCGAGGCGCGTTCAGCTGCGTCAGAGAAATGTAATAGATATCACCGCCGAGCGGGGCGAGTATGGACTCGCCCTTCTTGTCCCATTCATAGGCCACAAGGCCGCGCGAGCTTGCGATTCTCTGGCGTTCACGGCGGCCTTTTTCGGCCTCGGAAAGCTCTGGCTCGACCGGAACCAAGGCCTTGGAATCCACCAACATGTAGGGCGCGCCACCACTGACAGGGGCCGCCCACAGATCCAGCCGCAAAAAGTCCTGATCATTCGGCCTGAGCCAGGTGACCAGCTTGCCATCAGGCGAAAATTTCGCATCCCGAGGTACAGGGCCGTTGAGGGCTGGATCTTCGAATAGCCGGTCGACCGTCAGCAAACCGTCCGGCCTAGACGGCGAAGCGGCCTGGGCATGCACGGTCGCGGGCAAACCCGTCAATATCGCCATAAGGATGGGCACCACACGCATAGGTGCGTTTGTATAAGGCTCCGTCCTCCAGTCAAGTTGGGATTTAAGATAGGCGCGAGTGGGACCTTTAGGTCTGACAAGACGGTCATTGACTCTTGGGCAGACTATAGAACAAAATAAGAACATAAGGGGTTCCAGCATGTCCGATCCACCGTCATTTCCAGAGGGGTTCCCCGTGCCCGAAAGGGGGCTGGAGGAGGTGGCGGCGGCGGAGCCTCAAGACCTTGC
>Ga0114978_10001589_pt1 | contig 19096 bp, 17 predicted proteins | sample S_140212_EF_Meta_FD_87027 | JGI IMG/M metagenome (GOLD analysis project Ga0114978, IMG submission 87027) | Freshwater microbial communities from Lake Simoncouche, Canada to study carbon cycling - S_140212_EF_MetaG | ecosystem: Environmental > Aquatic > Freshwater > Lake | place: Lake...
TGATGGCTACACGCTGGCGATGGGTACCATCAGCTCGCTGGCCGTGCTGCCGGTCACCAAAAGCAATGTCTCTTATGATCCGCGCCGTGATTTCGCACCGATTGCGCTGCTCACCCGCGTGCCTTATGTGCTGGTGGTGCATCCAACGCTGCCGGCGCGCAATGTCAAAGAGCTGGTGCAGATTGCGAAGCAGCGGCCCGGTGCGCTGGTCTATGGCTCGCCGGGCATTGCCACGGGTATTCATCTGGCCTCAGAGTCTTTTGCGCTGAACGTTGGTGTGCAGCTCACGCATATTCCTTACAAGGGTGGTGCGCCGGCGATGGTGGATCTCGCGGCGGGCAATATTGCCTTGATGTTTTCAACCTTCAGCACAGCGGGGCAGCATCTCACCTCGGGGCGGCTACGTGCCTTGGCGGTGGCTGATGGAGTGCGCAACAAAGTCTATGCGACGGTGCCGACCATGAGCGAGGCGGGGTTTGCCGGGCTGGAGGCGACAACCTGGCACGGTATGGTCGCGCGCGCCGGTGTGCCACGGGCGATTGTGATGCGCATCAATTCGGAAATTGCGCGCATCGTTGAAACGGATGACGTGAAGAAAGCGTTTGCGGCGACCGGGCTCGATCTGGCGGTGGGCACAGCCGACGAGTTTGATGCGTATATCCGCAGTGAATATGTGAAGTGGGAGAAGGTCGCCAGGGTGGCGAAGATTGTGACGGATTGAGGTCAGGCATTTAAATGCGCCCGTGGTTTTTTTGCCCTTTCCCCTGGAGGGCGAGGGCAAGTTGTGGGGATGCTGCGTTGCTCTTCGGGCGTCTTTACCCACCCCATGCCTTCCTTCACCCTCAAGGGGCGAAGGGACTTTTCAAACAGGTTTTCGTCTAGGGCGTGCCTCGCGCGCGCATGAATTTTTAAAAGATTAATTGAACAGGAGCCCGCAACACCATGAACAATGATCGCATCGAGCATTTCAAGAAAAAATACGGTGAAGCCATCATCGCCAACGGGCTGCGTCTGCGGCCGGATGATTTTATGGATGAGGTCGAGTGGCGTGATGCCGTCGACCAGCATTACACGAAGATCTGGCTGGAGTTCACCTATGGCGGCCTTTACGCGCGGCGTGTGCTCGATGAGCGCACCCGCGTGCTGGTGGCGATCGCACAGTTCTTGACCTTGAATGAAATGGAAGAATTTGAGCGCTTGCTACCGTGCGCGCTTACCGCCGGTGCTACGCCGCGCGAGGTGCTCGAAGTGATTTTGCAATCCACGGTCTATGTGGGCTATGTCAAAGCCGGGCGCGGGGCAAAAGTGTGTATTCGTGTGATGAAAGAGCTCGGGCGTCTGCGCGAGATCACCGACACACAGATGCCGCTCGACGGCGCGAATGGCCCGCGCACACTCGACGATGAGCGGCCGCAGTGGCCGCAAGCTGAATCGCCCGAGGTTGCCGCGCTGCGCGAGAAATTCATCGAGAAATACGGCTGGGGCAGCATGAGTACGCGTTTGCGGCTGCAGGCCCACCAGGGCTATGAAACGCTGCAGAGCTTTGATCGTATCGACCCGCATTACCTGCAGCTGTGGCTCGACTTCATCTACGGCAATATGTATACGCGCGGCGTCCTCGATGACCGCACGCGTTTGCTGATGATGGTCGGCATTTGTCTCGCGGCCAACGAGCCGGTGCAGTTGGAAAACCATTTGCGTGGTTCCTTGATGCAGGGCGCGACACCCCGTGAAGTGCTGGAAGTGATTTTGAATTCGACCGCGATCGTCGGTATGCCCACTACCATCATGACGCGGCGCATGCTGGAGAAGGTAATGGAGGAAGACGGGCGTGGTGGCGAGCTGGATCTGGTGAGCTAGGGTTATTTTCGGCGTGGATCCAGCGTTAGTTTTTGCCGTCGCACTTTGACGTGGATAAATTCCCGCTGAATCTTGCTGTGGGCGCACGCAACGCAGTTCTGCGACTGAGTGGCGACTGAGTGGCGCTGCGCGATCACTCCAGCGTAGGCCGCCGTGCAGGGTGCGCATCGCGCACGCGTGACGGCGGTGAATGGTGCGCATCGCGCACCCTACACGTTTAATCAGACCGTGTTGTTGCGCCTGCCCCGCGCCCCGGTCTTACTTCGCCGCTGCGTCTACCTTGCGTGCCAATTCATTCATGAAGCGCGATTGCTCGGTGACGAACTTGATGAAGTTCTCCGGCGTCGAGCCAACCGCTTCGAGCCCCAGCACATCGAATTGTTTCAACACTTCAGGCACCGCGAGCGCTTTCACGGTTTCGGCGTGCAGGCGTTGCTGCAGCGCCGGTGAGGCGCCTGGCGGCAACCAAAAGCCGAACCAGTTGATAAGGTCATAGCCCTTGAAGCCGAGTTCTTGCATCGTCGGTACATCAGGCATGCCCTTCCAGCGTTTGGCACCGGTGAGGGCGATTACGCGCAGGCGGTTGCTTTGCATCAGCGGCAGCGCGATCTGTGTGCCGACAAACATTACATCCATGCGGCCGGCGATGAGGTCGGTCATGCCTTCGGGCACGCCTTTGTATTGCACGCCGACGATATCCACGCCGGCCATTGATTTCATCACCTCAGCGGGGATGTGGCTCGCCGTGCCGATGCCGGCAGAGGCGTAATTCATTTTGCCGGGTTTGGCTTTCGCCATCGCGATCAACTCCGGCACGCTCTTCGCCGCTGAGTTCGTGGGTACCACCACCGCTTGTCCAAAGTTTTGCGCCAATAGCGATATATGCGAAAAATCTTTCACCGGGTCGAAGGGGCTGTTCTTGCTAAATGGCGGCGTATTGGTATGCGAAGCGGTGGTGACGAGCCAGGTGTAGCCATCGGGCGTGCCCTTCGCCACCGTGGCGCTGCCGACCACACCGCCGGCACCGGCGCGGTTGTCGAGCACCAGGGCCTGGCCGAGCGACTGGCTGTAGTACGGCAGCAGCATGCGCATGACGAGATCCGGCGGTCCGCCGGCAGGCGACGGCACGATCACGCGAATCGGTTTGTTCGGGTAATCCTTCTCGACTTTTTGCGCGGCAGTGGCGGCAGCGCTCCAGCTTAGTACGCCCACTGCGCAAAGTGTGGCGGTGGCGAGGATTGCGGGTCTGTTCATCATCAACGGTTCTCCATCGGGTTCGGCAGTGCGATCGTTCTGCTGTTTGTCTCTATAAGCACGCCTTATGCCAAGCGGCAGGCATGCCTCGTGGCGCTGGCGTTTGCGTGGCCGCCCTGTAATCGTGGCGAGGGCGGCGTCGTGACGGTGCATGGTTGCAGTGGTTCGCGCCGGATCGGTGCAGCGCATACCGTACGCCTCCACTGATGTTGATGTGCCGGCGCTCGCGCTGGTCGGGCAGTCAGGACACGCGAAGAGGTCGTTGCACGATCAGTGCGGCGCGATGAACGTACCGATCGCACCGATCGCACATTCGTTCAGTCGAACTTCAGGTTGGCAGCTTTGACGATGCCAATGTTCATTTCGATTTCCTTGCGGATCATCGTGTCGAACTCAGCCGGCGTCACCGCCAATGGCTCGACGCCGATTTGCGTCAGCCGGTCCTTGGTGCTTTGCATGGCGAGTACCTTGGCGACTTCACGCGACAGGCGGTCGACGATTTCGCGCGGCGTTTTCGAGGGGGCGAGCATGCCGTTCCAATACGTGTAGTCGGCATCAACGAGGCCTGCTTCCAGGGTGGTCGGCACATCGGGCATGGCGGCGGAGCGTTTGCGCGAGCCGACCGCCAGCGCGATCAGCCGGCCTTCTTTGATGAAGGGGGCGGCACTCGAGACGCCGGTGGCGAGGAAATCGACGCGCGCGGTGGCCACTTCAAGGATGGCTTCCGGACCGCCCTTGAACGGGACATGCACGGCACGCACGCCGCCGGCGATCAACACGCGTTCGACCGCCCAGTGACTGGCACTGGCAACACCGGCCGAGGCGAAACTCAGCTCGCGCGATTTGGCTGCGGCGATCAGTTCTTTGAGTGTCTTGATGTTCTTTTTCGGCGAGATGGCCACCACGTTCGGTACCACGCCGTAGATCGCAACACCGGAGAGATCCCGCGCCGTGTCGTATGCCAGATTCGGATAGCTGGCTGGTGCGACAGTTAGCGCCGAAGCGGTCGACAGCAGTGTGTAGCCGTCGGCATCCGATTTGGCGGCGAGGCCCGCGCCGATAGTGCCGCCGGCGCCGCCACGGTTCTCGACGATGACCGGCTGCCCGAGCAGGGGCGAGAGCTGATCGGTCACGATACGGCAGATGATGTCGGCCGAGCTGCCGACGGTGAAGGGCACGATGACGCGGATCGGACGCTGGGGCCAGCTCTGTTCGGCGGCGAGTGCGGGCATCGCGGTGGCGGCCAGGACGGCGGCGAAGACGGTGAAGAAGCGATAGCTTGCCTGCATGGTGATCTCCTTGTTGAGCTGGGTCAGCGTGAAAGTCGGTGTAAAAAGCTGGGTCATTATCGCATTGCGTCTACGGCCGCGCCTTGATCCAGGTGGTAGGGGCGGACGGTGTGCCGGCTGACTCATCACACTTTCGATGGTGGTCAGGCGCGGTGTATGGCGGGTTCGGTTCGCCGCGCCCGTCGAAGCGGCAACCGCCGATCCACCGTGCGGTGAAAAGGACGCCGGTTGCCGGCGGTCAACCGTGGTGTCGGTGACTAAACCTTGGGCTTGGGCGAGGTCTTGTCCGGATGATTGGCGCTCATCAGGGCGCGGAAGATCAACACCGGAATCGAGGCGCGATGCAGCACGCGGCTGGCTTCGCTGCCCATCAACAGCGCGGCGAGTCCCTTGCGGTAGCGTGAGGTCATGACGATCAGATCGCAGCCGCGTTCATTCGCCGTGTTGATGATGGCGTCAAAGGGCTGCGAGTTGGTCGCCATCACGGTTTCGCAGGGCACGCCTGCAGCGGCGGCGGCGTTGCTCACCGAAGCGAGAAAGCTCTCCGCGCGCGCGCGCGCTTCGGCGTCCATCTTGCCGTGCAGGCCGGGGTCAAACGAACCCTCATCGGAAATCGCCAGTCGGTAATCCGGCATGACGTGTATGCCGGTGACTTTCGCGCCGCACAGTTTGGCCAGTTCGATCCCGCGTGTGATGGAGCGTGCGGAATGGTCGGTACCGTCGGTGGGCATCAGGATATGAGTGAACATGGTTTTCTCCTTTTGTTCGCAAACCGCATTAAACGCCAAGTTTGTCCGTCTGGCTATGGGTACTCGTACTACGCGTGATGGCGCTGCCACCGCCCAGCATCAGGCCGTTGATCCAGAACACCGCAGCCAGCCCGAACGACGAGCCGATGACGCCAAAAAGCACCGGTCCGACCACCCGCGTGAGGTGGTTGACGGTCATGCGCAGGCCCAGCGCCTCGCCCGAGCGGCCCTCGGCCGAATTGGTGAACATTTGCATGGTGACGATGGGCTGGCCGCAGCCCATGCCGAGGCCGAAGGCAAAGGCGATCACCGCCAGCGTCAGCGCACTCGTGAAAAACGGCAGCAGCATGAAGGCCGCGGCGCCGCCGAGAAAGGCGCCCGCCAGTACGCGCTCTTCGTTGAACCGCGCGATCAGGCGCGGCAGGGTCAGGCGTACCACAAAAGCGGCTGCTGAATTCATCGCCAGCACCACGCCGATCGCCGAGGCCGACAGGCCGATGCCGTGGGCGTAGACCGGCAGATAAAACTGGAACAGATCCTGGCCCGATTGCAGCAGGCTGCTGGTGGCCAGCGTGCGGCCCACACCGCGCGCGCGCAGCATGCCGCGGATGCTGGTGTCGCTGTGCGGTTTGCGCCCGGCACCGTGCGGCATGCGCCGGCCAAGGATCGCCAGCGCCACCAGCGGCAGCAAGGACGTCACCGCCAGCGCGAGACAGGTGGCGGCGTGGCCGCCGTGCTGGATGCCGAAGCCGGCGACCAGCGGGCCGACAAAACTGCCGATCGAATTGGTCAGGCTGTAATTGCTGAAACTTTGCGTGCGGTTTTGCGGTGTGCTGAGCAGGCCGACGAGGTTTTGCAGCGAGACGTTGTAGATCGCCAGCGACAGGCCGTTGGCGGCGGCGGCAAAAAATATCGCGGTGAGACCGGGCACGAAAAACGGGATCAACATGCCCAGGCCGCCGCCCAGTGCGCCTATGGTGAGCACCCAGCGCGAACCAAAGCGGTCGACCAGCCGGCCCGCCGGCCACGACAACAGGGCGGGGAACACGGAAAAGGTCGCTGCCAGCAGTCCGACAGTCAGCGGCGCGGCCCCCAGATCCAGCGCATAGAGTGCGAGCACCACGCGGCCGGCGCGCATCGTGCTCATGTTGAGCAGGCTGAGGGCGAGGGCGAAGTTGATCGACATGGGCCGGAGTCTATCGAAGAATCGGCGCGTTGGTGTGGCGCTGCGGGCCAGCGTGTGCGTTTCGTTACCGAGGTGTGCGCAGGGCTTGATGCGCGCCGCCTCACACGTTATCGTCGGCTGCTATGTCGCGTCTTCCACTTTCCCCGGTTTATCGCATGTGCAAGGCTGTGCGCGTATGTTTGCAGGCGACGTTGGCGCTGGCTGCGATCGGCATTGCGGCGAACTGTGCGGCGCTGCCTGCCGAGCCGGAGGTCGAATATCCGACCCGCACGATCCGCATCATCGTCGCTTCGTCGACTGGCACGGCGAGTGATATTTTTGCGCGCTCGCTGGCCAGCGAGCTGGCGGCTTTTTACGGCAAACGCATCATCGTCGAGAACCGTCCGGGCGCCGGTGGCCTGATCGGCAACGCGCACATGTCACGCGCGAATGCCGACGGTTATACGCTCGGCATGGTCGATGTGACGCGCCTCATCACCGAGTTGATGCGCGATCCACCGCCGTACCGCGCGCTGGCAGATGTCACCGGCGTCACGCACGTCGCATCGATCACCAATGTGCTGGCGGTGACGCCCTCGATCGTCGCCCGTAATGCCGGCGATTTTGTGCATTACGCGCGCGCCAGTGATTTGAACTACGCCTCGCTCGGGGTCGGTTCGGCGTCGCATCTGGCTGGCGAGATTTTTACCCGCGCCTTGAAGATCAACGCCGTGCATGTGCCGTATCGGATGATTTCCGATTCGTTCATCGAGATCGCGCTGGGCCGCGTGCACTTTGCGATTTACACGTTGCCTTCGCTGCTCGGGCCGGTGCGCGAAGGGCGTTTGCGCGCGCTGGCGGTGATGACGCCGCAGCGTAGTCCGACGCTGCCCAATGTGCCGTCGATCGCCGAGGCCGGCCTGCCCGAGGCGCAGGTCGATACCTGGTCGGGGATCGTTGTGCCCAAGGGCACGCCGCGGCGGCTGGTTGAACAGTTGCACGGCGATATTGTGCGCGGCCTGCGCAAGGAGTCGCTGCGCGAATTGTTCCAACGCCAGGGTGCGGAATCGATGCCGGAGAGCACGCCCGAAGGTTTCAGCAAGATGATGCAGGCCGAGTATGTGCGCTATCAGGCGATGATCCGCGAAGGCGGCATACGGCCCGAATAGCATCAGACCGGGCGCTGGCACCCGCCGGCATGCGGTGCGGCGGCTTGAATTAGCGCGTGCAAGCGCCTGCCAAGCCCCATAATGGCGCCTTCGGGCCACGCCGGCCCGTTCCGCTAATGACAGTGCCATGAAAATTCCTGCAAGACTGCAACCGTTGGTCGACGACGGTCTGATCGACGACGTTGTGCGTCAGTTGATGAGTGGCAAGGAAGCGATGGTGTTTGTCGTTCTCTGTGGCGGCGAGATTCGTTGCGCCAAGGTCTACAAGGAAGCCAACAAGCGCGCTTTCCGCCAGGCTGTTGATTACACCGAAAACCGCAAAACCAAGAACAGCCGCCAGGCGCGTGCGATGGGCAAGCGCAGCAAATTCGGCCGCAAGTCGCAGGAAGAGGCGTGGCAGAACGCCGAGGTCGATGCGCTCTATCGTCTCGCCGGCGCCGGTGTGCGCGTGCCCAAGCCCTACAATTTTCACGAGGGCGTGTTGCTGATGGAACTCGTCACCGATGCCGAGGGCGAACCCGCAGCGCGCGTCGATGATGTGAAATTCACCGGGGAAGAGGCGTTGTTCTATCACGCCGCTTTGATGACGCAGGTAGTGCGCATGCTGTGTGCCGGCGTGATCCACGGCGATTTGTCGGAGTTCAATGTGTTGGTCGGCCCGGACGGTCCGGTCATCATTGATCTGCCGCAGGCGGTTGATGCGGCGGGCAACAATCATGCGAAGTCCATGCTCGAGCGCGACGTGGGCAATCTCACCAATTACTTCGGGCAATACGCCCCGTCTTTGTTGACGACGCAATACGCGAAAGAAATCTGGTCGTTATACGAGGGCGGCAAGTTGACGCCTGAAACGATCCTGACCGGAAAATTTGAAGAGATCTTGCAGGCGATCGATCTTAACAGCGTGGTGCGTGAGATTGATGATGCGATTGCCGAGGAAGCGGCGCGCAAGTTGCGCATGCTGGAGCCGCGCTAGGGCGTGCGACGTTGATTGGCCGGCCGGCGCGCTTCCACACAGCGCACCGTGGCTATCTTCTGCGCGACGACCGTGAATTATTTTTTCGGTGGGCCGCCGGTGGGCCGGCAGGCCGACTCGCTGCTACCCGGCGGTAAAAAACAACTGCCATCGAGGGTTTCGCCGCGCCGTCCGGTGAAGCGACAGGCCGCACCGGCTGATTGGCCGCGACACGCCGCCAGCGCTTCAGGCGGCGGTCCGCCCTTCTCGGCTTTGCCGTTCTCACGCGGCGATGATTCCCGCCTCTCGCCGGCTTTCTCATTGCGCCCCGCACGGCTAGCCGGGCCGCCACCAGGGTTGCCACCCATGGGAGGGCCGCGCACAAAACTCGTATCCGGTGTGCCGCGAAAGCAGCGCGGAATAAATGGGAAGCTGTCGGTCAGCACATAGTGATAGCTGCCGTTGGGGAATTCCGGCGTCACACCGCTGCGGCCGTTGCACTCATCGAGCTGGCCGAGACCGGCGCTATATTCGTAATCCTGCACGAAGGCGCCGTCGTACGCGCCGCCGGGGCCGCCATTGCGCGTGCCGCTTTTGATCCGCCAGCTTGCGCGCAGCTTGGTTAATGGCGAATGTCGGTTGTTGGCATCCACATAACCATAGGGCCCGTAGATCGGAAAGCCGTCCGCCGCCCAGCCCACCAGCACCGGTGTGGTGGCGCCGGCGAAGCGCGCGAGCAGCGCGGTCGGCAGGCCGTGATAGTGATAAGCGCCGCTGGGTTGCACGTGGGCATTGCTTTGATCGAGCCCGAGCGGCAGCGCGCCCGACATCGCTTCATATTGCCAGTTGCGATCGTTGTTCCAGAACTCCGCCGCACCCGGATCAAACGGCACGCCGTTGATCGCAAAGCCGAAGCTTTGCATGCGGAGCGCTGTGATGCGGGCGGCAATTTGTGGTCGCGCTGGAACACGTAGTTCGTAGTGCTGTGCACTGATGCGGTTGGGGTTGGAGCGGGACGGAAAGCGCCCGGTCTCGTGGTCAGGCAGACCGTCCGCACTGATCAGCCGGTAGTCACCCTCGATCGCAAAGCGCACATTGCCGGCGTGGGCGGAAGCGATGGCCAGTTCTAGCCATTGCCAGCGCGTCGCCTCGGCGGTTAGCGCATAGCCGCGTGTGCCGTGCGCGAGCACCGGTGCGGCGGCGCTGTGCAGCAGGACGCATAAAACGAAGAATAGTGAGGGCAGACGCATGGCGATCCAGGGGGTGGTTTGCTTGGAGCGTCGCAGATTCTAAGCGCCGCCGCAGCGGACGCAAAGGACGGCTTACCCAGCGTCCCCTCGGTGGCGCCGGCTGCTGTCATAATCGGCCGATCGATGCAGTCATAACAAGGAGGAGCCATGGTCCGAGCTTTCGGTGTTGCGCGCACGATCCTTGCGCTAGCCGCATTTGGTGTTGCGCTCTCGGCGTGGGGGCAGAATTATCCGGCCAAGCCGCTGCGCATGGTGGTGCCATGGCCGCCCGGAGGTGCCAACGATATTCTTGGCCGCGAGCTCGCCGAACATATGTCGCGTTTGATCGGGCAGCAGGTGATTGTCGATAACCGTGGCGGCGCCAATGGTGTGATCGGTGCCGAGGCGGTGGCGCGTGCCGCCCCCGACGGTTACACCTTCATGATGCACAGCCTGACCTCGCATGCCACCAACCCGTCAATTTACAAGAAGCTCAATTACGATACGCTCAACGATTACGCACCGATCACGCAAGTGGCATGGTTACCGCTGATGATTGTGGTGCATCCGTCGTTCCCGGCGAAAACGGTGCGTGAGCTGGTGCAGCTCGCCAAGGCCAAGCCCGGCTCGATCAGCTATGCCTCGTTTGGCACCGGCAGCATGTCGCATCTGGCCGGTGAACTGCTCAACGTCATGGCAAAAATCGACATGACCCACGTGCCCTACAAAGGCGGCGGGCCGGCGTTGATCGATACGGTGGCCGGCCAGGTGCCGGTGTATTTCGCCGGCGTCACCACCGGATTGTCCAATGTGCAGGCCGGTCGTTTGCGTGCGCTGGCGGTCACCGGCAGTGTGCGTTCGAAACCGTTACCCAATGTGCCAACGGTGACCGAGACCGTGGAACTCAAAGGCTACGAGGCGACCGTGACCTATGCGGCATGGGCGCCGGCGCGGACTTCGCCGGATATTATTGCGCGGCTGAACGCCGTTATCATCAAGGCGATGCAGGCGCCGGAGTTCCGCGCGCGGCTCGACCGTGAAGGCTGCAGCGATCCGATCGGTGGTTCGCCAGAGACGCTGGCAACCGTGCTGCGCAGTGAAATCGACAAGCTGGCGAAGATCGTCAAGGCCGCCGGCATTGAACCGCAATGATCGCAACAAACCAGTTCAGACACGAGGAGTAAAAGGGAATGGAAGCTCTGTACGGTATGACGGATGACCAGCGTGCGATTCTCGAAACGGTGCGCAAATTTGCACAGGAATTTGTCGCGCCGCGCGTGGCCGCCCTCGACGCCAACAAAGACCCGCTCGATTGTTTCTCCTGGGAGATCATCGAGAAGTCGCACGAGCTGGGCATACGCACCATGACGCTCGAAGAACGGTGGGGCGGGCTTGGTCTTGATTCGCTGACTACCGCGATGGTGGTTGAGGAGCTTGGCAAAGTGGATCTGGGCACCTCGGTGGTGCTGGCGCAGACCTTCAAAATTGCGCAGATCATGCAGCTCGCACTCAATGAAGAACAAAAGCAGCGTGTGCTGCCGGTGTTTGCCAACGACCCGCGCGGCGTGCTGGCGATCGGCATGACCGAGCCGGGTAATGGTTCGGACAAGCACATGTCGTTTCCGGTGCCGTTTGCCACCAGCGCCGAGCGTGTTGAAGGCGGCTGGCGCGTCAACGGCATGAAGCACTTCATTTCCAACGGCAATCGCGCGAGCTGGTATATGGTGATGGTGCAGACTGACCGTAAAAAGACCATGCAGGATGGCGCGACCTGCTTTTTGCTCGAGCGCGGGTATCCGGGCTTCACCATCGGTCGTGTGCACGACAAGATGGGCGAGCGTCTGGCCAATAACGCCGAGCTGGTGTTTCAGGATTGTTTTATTCCCGACGCCAACGTGGTCGGCAAGCTGGGCGAGTCGAATGCGGTGTTTGCGAATTTCTCGCCAATGTCGAATGCATATGCGGGGGCTTCGGTGCTGGGCGTTGCCACGGCCTTGTATAACAAGTCGGTGGAATGGGCGCAGCTGCGCGTGCAGGGCGGCAAGCCCATCATTGAACACGACGGCATCCGCGCGCAACTGGGCGAGATGCGCATGTTGATCGATGCCTCCCGCGCCTACGTGCATCGCGCCGCCTATCTGGCTGACCATCGCGAGCTTGGCTGGGATGCTACGCTCGGCATGTTGCCCAAGGCGATGGCCGCACAGGCGGCGTGGAAGATTGCGACGTGGACGCTGGAGATCCACGGCGGTTACGGTTATATGAAGGAATTCGGCGTTGAGAAACTGGTGCGTGACGCCGCCGCCTTCCTGCATTCGGATGGCGTCAACCGTACGTTGTTTCTGAAAGCGGCGAAGAGCATGTTCCGTATTTGAACGGTCGAGAGAAGAGGACATCATGAAAGCATTGGTATTACGCGCGGCGAACGCGCCCTTCGAAATGTGTAATGTGCCCGATCCGACGCCGGGGCCCGGCGAGGCGGTAGCGCGCGTGCTGGCCTGTGGTTCGGGGCTCACCATTCAGCACATCAAAGCCGGTCGTGTGAAGGTGCCATTTCCGCGCATCATCGGCCATGAAATCACCGCCGAGATTGTGGCGCTGGGCGCCGGCGTCTCCGGCCTTGCGGCGGGCGATGGGGTAACCGCCTACTATTATTTGAATTGCGGCACTTGCCGCAACTGCCTGTCGCAACGCGAACCGCTGTGTGAGAACCCCGGCGGCCAGATCGGTCGCGAATGCGACGGCGGTTACGCGGAATACATCAAGCTGCCGGCGCGCAATTTCATCAAGCTGCCTGACGGGCTCGATTACAAAAAATATCCGGCCGAAGTCGGCGTGATCACTGATGCGCTGGCCACGCCCTTCAAGGTGTTGCGGCGTGCCAGCGTGAAAGCCGGCGAAACCGTCGCCGTGTTCGGTGCGGGTGGCGGCCTCGGTATTCATCAGTTGATGATGGCGAAATGGGCGCGCGCGCGCGTTATCGCCGTCGATGTGGCGAGCGACAAGTTCGAGACCTGCCGCAAGGCCGGCGCCGACGAGGTGGTTGATGCCTCCAAAGGTGACGTGGTCGCGCAGTTGCTCGAACTGACCCAAGGCCGCGGCGTTGATGTCGCTGTCGATTATGTGTCCTCGCAGGGTACGCTGGAGGCGGCGGTCAAAGCGCTGGGCAAGCGCGGCCGTCTGGTCACGCTCGGTGGCGCGGGTAAACCGTTTTCAGTGGCGGCCGCCGATATGCTGACCAAGGAGTTGTCGCTGCTCGGCAGTCGTTATGTCACGCGCAGCGAAATCATCGAAACACTGGAGTTGGTGGCGCGCGGCGAAGTGTGGCCGCTGGTCAGCGATATCCGGCCGTTGGCTGAGGCCGAAGCCCTGCATGAACGCGTCGAGCGCGGCGAGGTGAGCGGTCGCGCCGCGTTGTTGATCCACTGAGATCAGCGCACGCTTAGAGGTTACAGGCCACCACCACGGTACCGCGTTTGCCGCCGGCCTGAACTTCTGCATGGGCGTCGGCGGTTTGTGCCAACGGATGCACCGAGGCGATGGTGTGTTGCATGCCGCCTTCAGTTAGCCACTGCGTGATGTCGTCCTGCGCGCGGCGCCGTGCCGCCAGTGGCGCACCGTTTAACACCAGCCCGGAAAGCGTCAGATTACGCCGCATGAAATCGTCGGCGGGAAATACCGGGGTGAGGTTACCCTTGGTGGCAAAGTAAGCGAGTGAGCCGCCGGCGGCCATCAAAGGCACCAGCATGCCGATGTTGGCACCGAAGTCCAGATCGACCACATGGGCGAGCCCCTTGCCGCCGCTAAAGTCACGAATGCGCGCGGCGACGTCTTCGGATTTGTAATCGATGGTGAGGTCGGCGCCGGCGGCTAGCGCATGGGTCGCCTTCGCAGGTGAACTAACGGTGGTGACGACGCGCGCACCGAAACGCTTGGCCCACTGGATTGCATAGTGGCAGACCGCGCCGGCACCGCCACTGATAAACACCGGACGGTCTTTGATGTTGCCGCCGCGGCAGACGGCGACGTGGGCGGTCATCGCCGGTATGCCGAGGCAGGCGCCTTCGGTGAAGCTGGTGTTGCGCGGCAGTTCGCGCACCAGATCGTCGCTGATCGTGATGTATTCGGCAGCGGTGCCAAAGACGCGGCCATTGCGCTGGCCGTTGTAGAGCCAGACGCGACGGCCGATCAGGCCGCGATCAACACCGCGTCCCGCCTCGTCGACGACGCCCGCACCGTCGCTGTTCGGAATTATCAGCGGCCCGTCCATCTGGAAATTCGGCCCGGCGCGGCGATAGATGTCGGCGGGGTTGACGCCCGAGGCATAGAGCTTGATGCGCACTTCGCCGGCTGCGGCATGCGGTTCGGGTTGTTCGCCGTATTGCAATACATCGTGTGCCGCGCCCTGGCGCGTATACCAAATCGCTTTCATTGCGTGTTCCTAATCAGGTTTCAGATTGGCTTCACGCACAAGCTTACCCCAGCGCTGCGCCTCTGTGACGATGAAGGCTTGCGCGGTGTCGGGATCATCGGCAATCACTTCAAAAGCCTGCTCGCGTAGCCTCTGCGCCATCTCCGGTTGTTTGAGTGCGCCGGTCACCGCGGCGTTGATGAGGTTGAGCACCGGCTTTGGGGTGGCGGCGGGGACCAGCAGCGCTGTCCAACTGGTGATGGTTTGCGCCGGCAGTCCGGCCTCGGCGGTGGTGGGAATGTCGGCGATTAACGGATGCCGCGTCTGGCTCGCAATCGCCAGTGCGCGCAACCGCCCCGATTTGATATGGGTGATCGTATCGGGCACGCCAGTGATGAGGAAATCGATTTCGTTACTGAGCAGGCTGATCAACGACGGTCCGCCGCCCTTGAAGGGCACATGCTGCACTTTAATGCCGGCCAGCTGGCGGTAGAGTTCGAGTGCCAGGTGTTGCGGCGTACCGTTGCCACTTGAACCGCCGTTGAGCATGCGGGTTTTGCCGAGTGCGCTGAGTTCGCCCAGCGATTTGACCGGCAGATTCGAATTCACCACCGCCACCAGCGGCAGAGAGGCGAGTATCGACACCGCCTGAAAATCCTTCAGCAGATCGTAAGGGGCCGCGGGAAACAGCGTGACGTTGATGGCATGCGTGATGGTGATCGACAGCCAGGTATAGCCGTCGGCCGGTGCTTTGGCCGCCATCACTACGCCTATCATCGCGTTGCCGCCCGGGCGGTTGTCGACCACCACCGGTTGTTTGAAGGTGTTGGTAGTTTGTTGGGCGACAATACGCGCCATCATGTCGCTGATGCCGCCGGGCGGAAAGGGCACGATGTAGCGTATGGATTTAGCCGGAAAGGGCTCGGCACCGATCGCCGTACCGCCGCAAACGATGAGTATGAGTGCGGTCATAACGAAAAGCGTGCGTTGCATGTCGTTCTCCAATGAGGCGTGGCGGATGCCACAAAACTTTCAACACCGTTCGCCGCGCCTGTGATGGCAGGCGTGGCGCCTGGCGCTTAATCGATGACGATGCCCGACTCCTTCACTACGCGTGCCCACTTTGCGCGTTCGCTGCGGATATATTCGGCGAATTCACGCGGTGCGCTGACTGCCGGCTCGAGACCAATGGCGAGCAGCCGCGCACGCACTTCTTCAGTTTGCAGGATGCGATTGGTTTCGCTGTTCAGGCGCGCGATCACCGCCGGCGGCGTGCCGGCGAGCGTCATCATGCCGAACCACGTGGAGAAATCGAAATCGGGCACGCCGGATTCGTCGAAGGTCGGCACCTCGGGATAGAGCGGTGAGCGTTGCGCCGAGGCGATGGCGAGCGGCTTGAGTCGTCCGGCCTTGATGTGCGGACCGGGGGCCACCGGCAGCGAGAACATCAGCTGCGTTTCGCCGCCGATGAGGCCGGTGATCGCCGGCGTCTCGCCTTTGTAGGGCACGTGCACGACGTCGAGTCGCGCGGCGCGCTTGAACATCTCGCCGGCAAAGTGTCCGGTCGATCCGGCACCCACCGAGGCGTAACTGAATTGACGCGGCTTGCTGTTGATGAGGGCGATGAGTTCTTTCAGGTTGTTGGCGCCAACCGCCGGGTTGATGAGCAGCAGATAGCGCGAACGCACCAGCAGTGCCGCCGGTGCAAAGTCGCGCTCCGGATTAAACGGCAGTTGTTTGTAGAGCGAGGGCATCACCGCCAGCGTGCCTTGTGCGCCAAGAAACACCGTGTAGCCGTCGGCGGCGGCTTTGGCCGCGATCTCCAACCCAACCTTGCCACCGGCGCCCGGACGAAAATCGAGCACCACCTGCTGGCCGAGCGCGCGCGTCAGCGGTTCTGCAACCAGACGCACCAGTGTGTCGCTGATGCCGCCCGGCGTGAAGGGCACGATAAAGCGCAGCGGGCGATCCGGGTATTGTTGTGCCACGGCTGCGGTCGGCAGCAGTCCGCTGATGACAAGCAGGAGTGCGGTGATTTTCATGGTTAGTCGATCTCGATATGTTGCGCTTTGATTAGTTTGTCCCACAGCTCGAAATTGGATTTCAGAAAAGCCGCGAATTCGTCAGGTGTGCCGCTGCCCGGTTCCATGCCGTGTTCGGCAAAGCGTTCGCGGATCTCGGGCAGTTGCTGCACGCGGTTGATTGCGGCGTTCAGGCGTTCGACGATGGCGCGCGGCGTGCCGGCGGGGGCGAAGAAGGCAATCCACGCAAACGAATCAAAGCCCGCATAGCCGGCTTCGGCGACCGTCGGTAGCGCGGGCATGCCCGACCAGCGTTTGGCGGTGGTGACCGCCAGAGCGCGCAGTTTGCCGGCATCGACATGCGGGCGTGCGGTGATCGGCGAATTGAAGCTGATCATGACCTCGCCGCCGACGAGCGCGATGATCAAGGGGCCGCCGCCTTTGTACGGCACATGCAGAATATTGGCGCCGGTGCGTGCACGGAACAGTTCGCCGGCCAGATGGGTCGGGGTGCCGGCACCGGCCGAGCCATAGGTGATGACGCCGGGTCGTGCTTTGGCCAGTGCGACGAGTTCCTTGATGTCGCGTGCCGGCAGCGAGGGATGAACCGAGATCATGCTCGGTGCGGTGGAGCCCATCGCCACCGGTACGAAATCACGAAACGGATCGTAGGCCAGTTTGCGATAGAGGCTGGCGTTGATGAGGAGGGAATTGTTGGCGACGAGTATCGTGTAGCCGTCGGCGGCGGCTTTGGCGACATGTTCGGCACCGACGTTGCCACCGGCACCCGCACGGTAATCAATGATGAGGTTTTGGCCGAGGATCGCCAGCAGACGCGTGTTGAGGTTGCGCGCCGTGATGTCGTTGATGCCGCCGGGCGGGAAAGGAATCACCAGGCGCACCGGCTTCTCCGGCCAGCCCTGTGCAAGCGACGGTGGCGTGGCTGCAACGAACGCGCAGAGGCCGAGCAATAGCAGCGTGCCGGTGTTCATGTCTCCTCCGAGGACGGAGTGCCCGCGCTCTCTGGCGTCGATGCACCGCTTCATTATGCCACCGGGCTGCAACTGGCGAGGGGATACTTGGGCGCGCGGGATTGCCGCTACGTAGCGAGGCGGTTATTGCGCAGGCAGGGGCTTTTTGAGCGTGCGCTCGAAAAATTGCAGCGTGCGTGCCCAGCTGTCGGCGCTCACGGTAGCGTTGCCGCCGCCGCCGCGATCATAGCCGTGCCCGGCCTCCGGATAGATCTGCATTTCGTAAGGTGCATTGGCCTCGCGCAGGATATCGGCGAGCATGTTGGCAAACCGCACATTCACCGTCGCGTCCTGTGCGCCGTGCAGCACCAATACCGGTGCACTGTTATTGCGGAAAGCGCCGCGCATCGCCTCGAGCACGTTGTCGCTGCCGGCGCCGTTGAGTGCGCCGTAATAGCTGACTCCCGCCTGCACCTGTTTGCGCGCGGCGAGCAGCATCGCCCAGTAACCGCCGTTCGAAAAGCCCACTGCGCCACTCGCGTTGGCGCGTACGCCACTGGTTTTTTTCAAGACCTCGACGGCATCGGCAAGATCTTCGTAAATGGATTTTGCATAGGTGGTGAAAGTCTGCTGGCGGGTGTTCGCGCGCAGCCCATAGGCTTTGAAGAAGTCTGGTACGAGGCAGACGTATCCTTCATCCGCGAGTCTGGCCGCATATTCAAGATCAGCCGTCTGTAGTCCGCCGCTGGTGTGCAGAATCAATACGCCGGGGTATGGCCCGCCCGCAGCTGGTTTGAACAGCGTGGCATCGAGCTTCTTGTTGATGCCGACAGTGAGCTGCGATTGATCGGCGGCGTGTAGGTTACTGCAGGCGAACAGCGCGGCGACAATCAGTGTGCCGCAGCTCGTCCACTGTCTTGCAAGAGTATTGATCGACATTATTGATCCCTGGGTTCGATGATGTCGGTGGCTAATCGAGTTTGCTGCCGACGAGCTTCATCAACCGGCCGTACTTCTCGTAATCGGATTGGATGCGTGCGGCCATCGCCTGCGGTGACATCGTCCACGGTTCGAATTCTTCCAGGCGTTTTTTTAGCTCCGGGCTGTCGATGGCTTTTTTGATTTCCGTATTCAGTTTGTCGATGATCGGCTTCGGCGTGCCCGTTGGCGCGAAGACACCAACCCAGCCGCGATATTCGTAACCCGGCACACCGGCTTCCGCAATCGTCGGTGCATCGGGGAAGGCGGTGAGCCGCGTGTCGGAGGTTACGGCCAGCAGCCGGATGCGTTTGGCGGCGAGTTGTTGTGTCGCCGCTGCCGGGCTGCTGACCAGGACCTGGGTTTCGCCGGCCAGCAAGGCGCCGGCGGCGGGGCCGCCGCCCTTGTAATTGACCTGCGTCATTTTGGTGTTCGTCATGGAGGTCAGCAGTACCACCGAGAGATCGGCAAAACCGCCGCTGCCCGTCGACGAATACAGGATCTCGCCGGGCTTGGTGCGCGCCAATGCGACGAGTTCTTTCACGGTCTTCACCGGCAGCGAAGGATGCACCACCAGCAAGCCGGTCTGCGCGACCATGATGCCGACCGGCGCGAAGTCGCCAATGGTGTCATAGGGCAGCTTCTTGTAGATGTAAGGGTTGCCCAGATGCGTCATTGAATTGACCATCAGGGTGTAGCCGTCGGCCGGCGCGCGCGCGACGATTTCCGCGCCGATGGTGCCAGTGGCGCCGCCGCGGTTGTCGACGACGAACTGCTGGCCCAGGTTCTCGGAAATTTTCTGGAAGACGATGCGCCCGGCGATGTCAGTGAGTCCGCCTGCCGGCCATGGCGTGACGACACGCACGGTTTTGGCGGGCCAGGTCTGGGCTTGCGTGAAAAGAGGAAGGCTGGCGACAAAAAGCAGCGTAGCGGCGCGGGTGGCTGTGGTCATGGTCGGTACTCGTTGAAATTAAAACGTGGGGGCGAGTATCGCACAGGCATCAACGACTACGCCTGCCAGACACCATAGCCTTTGCCACGCAAA
>Ga0114978_10001590_pt1 | contig 19092 bp, 17 predicted proteins | sample S_140212_EF_Meta_FD_87027 | JGI IMG/M metagenome (GOLD analysis project Ga0114978, IMG submission 87027) | Freshwater microbial communities from Lake Simoncouche, Canada to study carbon cycling - S_140212_EF_MetaG | ecosystem: Environmental > Aquatic > Freshwater > Lake | place: Lake...
ATTTCCAAAACTAAAAGTGTGTTTTGCTCATGGCGGTGGTTCGTTTTTACCAACCATTAGTCGTATTGAACATGGTTGGGATTGTCGTCCAGATTTAGTGGCGATTGATAATGAATTTAATCCAAAAAAATATTTAGGAAAGTTTTGGGTTGATTCACATGTATGCGATCATAAAATGTTGCAATATATTATTGATTTGGTTGGCGCAGATAAAGTAGTACAAGGCTCCGATTACCCATTTCCATTAGGAGAAGCAGTGCCAGGTGATTTAGTGCGCTCGGCTCCATTATCAGAAAACGACAAACAAATCATTATGGGAAGCGCCGCAAAAGCTTGGCTGTCGCTATAAATAATCATTCAACTTTCATAACTCAATAACTTTCAAAACTCAACAATGCAAAATTTCACAGACGAACAATTAAAAAACATCACATCAGCTGAAGGTAAGGTATTGCAAAAAGTGGTCATATATTTTTGGGTGAATAGATTTAATCCAGAAGCACATGTTGATTTAATTGATAATGTTGAATTATTTTTTACTGATGAAACTAGTTTAGTTATTACGTGTAATGAAGATAGTGATGGCATTAATATTTTAAATGATTTTAATTTAGAAGAAGAAAAGGCCCTATTAAAAGCTGAGTTTGGAGATAAAATAAAAATTATTCCAATTGATGCCTCTACTACAAAAATGTGGACAGATGTCATTGGAGAAACAATTCTTTCAATCGATTTAAGTAAAGACGGTGATAATTATATTAATGATGCAATTATTCTTAATTTTGGGATTAAAGAAAAAAGAACAATTGGCATTAGCCCTAGTGACGGTTTAATTATTGATTATTGGGAAGATTAGTCCTTTTTGCTTACTTTTGTATAAGTTAATTTAACCGTTTAGTGAAAAACACAATCAACATACTTTTTTCATTTATTTTATTGATAAGCTTTAGTTGGCAATTAGTTGCAAAAACTGTTATTTATATTAGCTTTAAGAGTAACCAAAAAGCCCTAGCAGAAACCGTTTGTGTAAACAAAGAAAAGCCAAAAAGTTGTTGTCAAGCAAAATGTTATTTGGATAAAGAGATAAAAAAAGAAGACGGCCGGCAAAACAATTTACCATCAAGTTTAAAAGATAAAATAGAAAAAACAGAATTGCTTTCAGGGTATTTAAAATTTAATTTTTCCACGGATTCAGAAACTGAAAAAGCGGTTTTTTACTATTCTAATGGTAAAACAAAAAGCTTATCAAAAAAAATATTTATGCCACCAAAGTGGAGTCTGTTTTCATAAATTCATAATGCATTATTAAGGAACTGATTCAGTTACCTGATGATGTAAATTGTAAATTAATAAAAATAAAACAATGATGAAATAGAAGTTTTTTTGATATGCTAATATTTATTACCTTAAATGAATATCGGCCAATAAAAAAATTAAAAATCTAGAAAATTTGGAACTATCAATGGTCTAAATTTTTCTTTTACAGTCAAGCAAACAATTAAAAAAGCCAATAAATTGGTTTAACTATAAATTCTTAAATAACGATTTAAAAAATGAAAACAAGTATAAAATTTTTCGCAGCAATTATATTAATATTAAATCTGTCTAATTGCAAAAAAGATAAAACAACAGCTCCAGAACCAGAACCAACCCCAGTTTTACCAGTATCAGGTAGTTTAAATTTATTTTTTGAAGGAATGGTCGGAATGGATCCTTTGGTTTTTGGAACTCAAACATATACCAATCAAGCAGGTAATACGTATAATATTACAATGGCTAAATATTACATTAGTAATATTAAATTAACCAAAACTGACAACAGCGTATATGTTGTAAATAATAGTTATCATTTAATTGATTTATCTGATTCATTATTAAGTTTAGTAAAGTTATCTGGAATCCCGTATGGTAATTATAAAGCCATTCAGTTTATGATTGGGGTTGATAGTACTAGGAATGTTTCAGGCTCACAAACCGGGGCTTTAGACCCAGCATTAGGAATGTTTTGGACGTGGAGTTCTGGCTATATTATGGTAAAATTAGAAGGGGTGTCTCTTCAATCTACAGCTGTTGGAAATAATATAAAATTTCATATTGGAGGTTTTTCAGGAGTAAATAATGTTTTAAAAAATGTTTCTCCATCTTTTGGTTTTGATACAGCAAAGGTTTCAAGTTCAATCACTCCCGTTATCCATTTGTCAAGTAATTTAGCTGAATGTTTTGCTGCCCCAACCGTGATCAATTTTTCTGCACTAAACACTGTTATGATGCCAGGAGCTAGCGCTAAAAATGTTGCAGATAATTACGCAGATATGTTTACTGTTGAACACATTCATAATTAATAAAAACGAAGAAGCTGTTTAAACTAAACAGCTTCTTTTAAAATCTTCTTTATGAAACACATAAATAAACTAGGAATTGTTTTCCTTATGTTGCTTACCGTATCCTCTTTTTCGTGTGATATTTGTGGAAGCTACATGGGAATAACGCCTTACAACAGTAAAAACTCTATTTCTTTTTTGCATCGTTACCGAATTTTTAATGGGTATAAAAACTATCAAACCCAGAGTCAATTTTTTCCAATTGCGGCATATAAAATTGCCCATGAATTGCCCATAGATTCTAACAATAAGATTAATAATTATTCTAGTAAGGATTTTGAATCGTATAAAATTTTTGAGCTACGGCTTAAATATTTTATATTTAAAAGAGTTGAGGCAAACATATTTTTACCTGTGTTAAATAATAAATCTAAAAATAATGATGTTTTTGTTTCTAATACCGGGTTGGGAGACGCTTCAATTTTGATGGGGTATCATATTATTAAACCAAATGTTGATGCAAAAACAAAACATAAATTGGTTTTTGGATTAGGAATAAAACTTCCAACAGGAAATCATTTTGCTCATGATTCACAAAGTAATCGTTTACCTTTTGAAATGCAAGCTGGAACTGGTAGTTACGACATGTTACTTAATTTAAATTATTTAGTAATGAGAAAAAAAGTAGGCGTTAACTTTAATTGTAGTTTTAAAAAGAATGGTATGAATAATTATAGAGAACAATTAGCGACCAGTACAACAAATTTTGTTTCATTTTTTTATAAAATTTCAATTAAGAAGATAGTTTTATACCCTTCTGTTCAATGTAATTATGAATATTCAAAAGGGTTATTCGTTTCAAATAAATCTGTAATGGGCACTGGAGTTAATTGTTTTTTACTTGGCCCAGGATTAGACTTGTATTATAAAAACTTTTCTTTAAACACAGCTTGGCAATTTACAACATATGAAAATGTGGATGCGGGCCTGCTTAATAGTGCTGGCAGATTGAGTTTTGGTTTAACGTATAGCTTTAATGGTTTTTCAAAAAAGAAATAAGACATTAAAGACCGAAAGCGTGGCAAGGAACAGGTTTTGGAGTTATTTTAAAATTTAATGTGACTCCAAAAAAGAAATACCAATCTTTAGTATTTGGATTTCCACGTTGTTCATTAATGTTGCTTCCTGCTTTTTTTGAACGGTCAGACATTATTGAAGCTAATGGAGTTGAAAATGGATTTGCGTCAGTATTTGGATAAGTCCCACTCACATCATCCAAGTAATCTGTAAATATTTTTCTCGGCCCCCACTCAAATCCTATTCCTACTTTTTTTGAAACATTTGCCTTAAAACCAATTCCAAAAGGAATGCCAACTTGCACAAGTTTATATTTTTTCGCTTGCCCTTCAGTTCTTAGTGGCTGCAAATCATACCACTTATTGTCGAATGCTCCTCTTGGATTAAAAGAAAAAACATCTAATCCTAAAAATAAAAAGGATGTAAATTTATATTTATCATTACTAATTCTATATTCTAAAAAATTAAATTCAGCCATAACATTAATTTCTAATATTTGTGATTTGAAATTTAGATTACGTTGAAGTTGGTCGGCATTTTCACTTTGAGAATCATCTCCAATAATTTTACCAATATTAAAACCGCCCCTAAATGCATATCGGTAATTTGGAGTAAACCTATAAAATACACCAAATCCAGGCTGTGTAGAATTAAAATGTTTTGAGGGATTTAAATCACCAATATAATAAGAACCTCCAATTAATACACCAACTTCATGTTGGCGGAAATTTCGTTTTTTTGTTTGTGACTTAATGTTACCGAAAAACAAAAAAAATATTAATATGGTAGTAAAAAATTTCATTTAAGTTTAAAACGTTTTTATAAGCTCATTTATTATATATTACAAAATTAAAAATTTTAATTTATTAATTTGCTCTTTCTCCTCACTAATAATTAAATAAACACCCGGAGTTAAGTTTTCGGAATTTAAAAGATAAGTATTGGATTGAATTTTTTCAAGTAATATTGTTTGTCCTGATGAATTTAGAATTCTGATTGTTTTTAACTCATTTGACTCAAACAGTATGTTCGCTTTTTTTTCTACTGGATTTGGAAATAACTTTAAACTTCCATCATTATCTAAAAGACTAATGTTTGTTGTAATTAAACCACAAGTCATTGCCTTAAATCCATCCAATTTTCCAAAGCCCCAACGAAAATTGGGAATAGGTAAATTTACAAATGCGTCTACATAAGCACAATTTATAATAGCTTGTTTAATTTGCTGGTTTGTTGCTGTTGGATTCTTTTGTAAATATAAAGCGGCTAGTCCAGCAACAACGGGGCTTGATGCAGATGTGCCTCCTGCGGTAATATGATAACCACCTTGCGCAATAACGTAAGGGGCGGCAGATATCAAACCAGGTATTAAACCCATAGCCGCACTTGCAAGCAAAGTTGCTCCAGTGGCAGCAACATCAGGCTTTATTTTATTATTTCTTGTTGGGCCTACACTACTACTTGCTGCTATTTCGCCAGGCGTTTCTGTGGTTGTTTGTACATTTCCATTTATATCGATATAATGATTTCTATTAACATAATTTGCAACGGTAATAACCTCATCGCTACATTGAAAACTACTTACTATTGATTGTGTGGTATCAGCTATTTTATATTTATTTATTTTCGGATATATGCCAATGCTTGGGAGGCCAGTTGTTACATAATCAAAATTCCACGAATCAATTCTTCCAATACCGTTATGTTCAATTCTCCATAAGTAATTTAAACTATCTGGCTTTATTGAAATATTTAATTCATAAACCCCAAATGTATTTATACTTGATACACATTCTACAATTCCAATCCTGTTTACCCCATTAAATATAGTGTCTCTTTTTAGTGTGCCTAAAGAATAGTTGTATGATTTAAATCCAATATTACCAAGATTAGTAAAGCCTAAATTATTTACTCCAATTGTATATTTTACATTTTTTATTTGGAGCGTATCAGCGTATTCACTAAGGTTTATAGCAGATGATGTAGATTTTATCCAGGTGAAGTTAGTATCAATACTATTTATATTATAACCAACATGAAAAGGAACTGAACCAGCATTTCCGGCGGATGCTATAAGACATTTTCCTGAACCGGTTACCATACCATCTATTATTTTTGCTTCTAAATCTGTTCCATCATGGCTCCCGTAATATTCCCCAACGCTTGCATTTATTACGAAAGGTTTATTTAAAACGTTTGCCTTTGCAACAATATACTGAACAGCATCGGCAATAGTAAAACCAACCCTAGTAAAATCTAATGCAACCACAACAAGATCCGCTTTTGGCGCAGCTCCTGCATATTTATGAATAGCCAAACCATTCCCCGCTGCAATGCCCGAACTAGCTGTTCCATGTCCAAAATGTGGTGTATCATCATGTGTGCACAATCCAAGATTTATTTCTGTGTTTGTCCATTCTTGCCCATATCCAAATGCTGTTGGTGTATTCGCAGCAATTGGTTTTGTCATATCCCATAAATATTTTATTCTTGAATTTCCACTAATATCATTGAAATCAGGGTGACTAAAATCTGTTCCCGAATCAATGATTCCAACAATTATATTTGCGCCATCGTAAGCTTGCGTTAATGGTAATAATCCTGATTTTACTGGATTTATACGGTTTCTAACATCGCTAGTATCATCCATTAATTTTAAATGATGTTCGGTATATTCTATTCTTAAAACGTTTTTTTGTTCACTTAATTTTTTTATGGCTTCAAGCGAAGTCGATATAGCATAAATGTTGCTTATTTTATAATGTATTTGGTAATCTGTTATTCCAACAAACGAAATTTCAGTATTATGTTTTACTAAAACTAAAATGTTAATTGGTTTTGAAGACAAATGAGACGATTGAAGCCGTATTAATTCTGTATTTAATTTGGTTTGCGCCTCTGAAATATAGAATTGGAAAAGAAAAAAGACAAAAAATGTAAAAAGGGGTTTCATTAAAAAATAATTAAAGCATTAAGTTATTAAAAATTCAGATATTTACCTAATGCGAAAAAGCGAATATCTTATTTTATTATTTTTTATTGTGATTTTAAAATTACAATCTCAGGATTCTGTTATGTATACAAGAGATTTTCGTTTGTATGAAGGCATTTATAATAGCTATAAAGAATTCAGATACAATTGGCCAATTGATAAAGATAAAATTGTGACTAATCTACCTAAAGATCAATTAGATTTTTTTAGCAAATTAACAGAGTCTGATATTATTGAATACAAAGAACGGGATGGTTCATTAGAAAAAATTAAGACTGAAAAAATTTGGGGCTATTGCCAAAACAATGTTATTTTTATTAATCAGGATAAAAATTTTTTTCGAATTCCTGTTTTTGGAGCAATCAGTAATTTTATTGGAACGGTTGAGGTAGTTAGTTATTCGCGAGGCTACGATCCTTTTATGAATACACCTATAAATAGTACTGCCAATAAAACCCGAGAGATTAGACAATATTTATTTGATTTTTATTCTGGCGAGATTGTTCAATATAGTATTGATAAAATGGAAGAGTATTTAAAAAGGGATGCAGTTTTATATAAAGAGTTTATAGCATTAAGTAAGAATAAGAAAAAAGAATTTGCGTTTAAATACATGCGCTTATACAACGAAAAACATCCTGTTTATTTTCCAAAAGGATAAATTTAATCTGGGGTTTTTGTTTACTTTTTATTATTTCTTTCACATTAATTAAATTAACTTAGCAAACTTTAAAAACAAAAATTATGTCAGAAATAGGAAGACAAATTATTTACAGCATGGTTAATGTATCCAAAATACATCCACCACAAAAACAGGTATTAAAAGATATTTATATTTCATTTTACTATGGTGCCAAAATTGGTGTTTTAGGATTAAATGGTTCTGGTAAGTCATCATTATTAAAAATAATGGCTGGCTTAGATAAAGATTATTTAGGAGAAATTCATCAATCTCCTGGTTACACAATTGGTTTATTAGAGCAAGAGCCAAAGTTAGACGAGAATAAAACTGTTATCGAAGTTGTTCGTGAAGGTGCTCAAAAACACGTGGATATTTTAAATGAATTTGAGGAAGTAAACAATAAGTTTATGGACGAAGAAATTTTAAATGATCCTGATAAAATGGATAAGTTAATTAATCGTCAAGCACAATTGCAAGACTTAATTGACCAACATGATTTATGGAATTTAGATATGCGATTAGAGCGTGCAATGGATGCTTTACGATGTGCTGAAAGTGATACTTTAATTAAAGTATTATCTGGTGGAGAAAGACGCCGCGTTGCTTTATGCCGTTTGTTATTACAAGAACCAGATATTTTATTATTAGATGAGCCTACAAATCACTTGGACGCCGAAAGTGTTGATTGGTTAGAGGTTCATTTACAAAACTATAAAGGAACAGTAATTGCCGTAACGCATGATAGATATTTCTTAGATAATGTTGCTGGTTGGATTTTAGAATTAGATCGAGGAGAAGGTATTCCTTGGAAAGGGAATTACTCATCTTGGTTAGAACAAAAAGGTAATCGTTTAAAACAAGAAGAGAAAACGGAAAGTAAACGTCAAAAAACATTGGCTCGTGAGTTAGACTGGGTTCGTCAAGGTGTAAAAGGTAGAGGCGTGAAACAAAAAGCTCGTTTAGGCAATTATGATAAAATGATGAATGAAGATATCAAGGATAAGGAAGAACGTTTGGAAATTTTTATTCCTAACGGTCCGCGCCTTGGTAATGAAGTAATTGAGGCAATTGACGTTTCTAAAGGATTTGGAGATAGATTATTGTATGAACATTTAAATTTTAAATTACCTCCGGCAGGAATTGTTGGTATTATTGGGCCAAATGGTGCTGGTAAAACAACTTTGTTTAGAATGATTATGGGTGAAGAAACACCAAACAGTGGAGAATTTAAAGTTGGACCAACTGTAAAAATTTCTTATGTTGATCAAAATCACAAAGAGCTTGAGCCTAATAAAACAGTTTATGATGTGTTAAGCGGTGGTTTAGAAAATATTATTCTTGGAGGAAAAGCAATGAATTCTAGAGCTTATATTTCTCGTTTTAATTTTGCGGGAAGCGACCAAGGGAAAAAAGTGAGCGTGCTTTCTGGTGGAGAGCGTAATCGTTTGCATTTAGCAATGGCATTAAAAAATGAAGGAAATGTTTTGTTACTCGATGAGCCAACAAATGATTTAGATGTAAATACATTACGAGCTTTAGAGGAAGGGTTAGAAAACTTTGCGGGCTGTGCGGTTATTATTAGTCACGATAGATGGTTTTTAGATCGTGTTTGTACTCATATTTTAGCTTTTGAAGGTGATAGCTCTGTTTATTGGTTTGAAGGCGGGTATAGCGAATACGAAGAAAATCGTAAAAAACGTTTAGGAAATGTTGAGCCAAAGCGCCCTCGTTACAAAAAGTTGGTTGTATAATTTTAATTATTGAAAAATAAAAAACCCTTTGCGTTATTGCAAAGGGTTTTTTTATGAATTTTATTTTTATGCTTTTGTCGTTTTAAATTCTTTTTTAAAATGTTTGCACATTAATTTAGCAACATCTCTACCTTGGTTAATAGCAACTGGTATTCCACCTCCTGGCCTTCCCCAATGACTTGCATAAAAAAATTGTTTTAGTTTTGGAAGTGTAAATTTAACTGGAGACGATGCGATAATATTTTCGCCGGGCAACCAACCTTGCGCACTTCCTTGCCAATTATTTGTATAGCGTAAAACAGTTGCGGGCGTCGCAAAATCTGTTACGTCAATATCATCTTTTATGCCTGGAAATTTAATTTCTAATAAATCTACTAAGGCATTAATAAATTTTGTTTTTTCTTCACGGTATTTCACACGTTCATTTTTACGTAAATTAATCCAATAGGTTCCATTGGTTGTGTAAAAACTGCAAGCCATCACTGTTTTTCCTTCTGGAGCAAGTGTTGGGTCATAATTGTAAAAATGGACTTCTAATCTATCCCAACTTGTTCCACAAGGAGATTGTAATTTTATTTCTGTTGGAAAACGATGAAAATGCGGATATTCTTTATACGACTTTTTTAATCCAAATGAAGCTAATAAAACGGAATAATACACATCAATTACTTTTCCTTCTTTAAGTTTAATTATTTTTTCATCTACATATTTACCATCTAAATATTCAAAAACAGTTTTATACCAATCGGCTGTAGATAAAACAGCATCACATTTATGGATAACATCATTTCTAACTAATAATCCATTTGCTATATTATTTTCTGTCAATATTTTTTTTACAGGAGTATTATAATGTATAGTTCCTCCTAAGGACGTATACTTATCTGCGATTTTTTGTGCCCAGGCTAACGATCCACCAATTGGATATCCAGCACTTTTTTTATCAAATACTGCTTGAGGAAAATTAAAAACTAACATTTTTACTTCTTGTCCATCATATAATAATTCGAAGGCTTCACGCAAAAAGGGGTTTTTAAATTTTTTAGCAAGATCGAAATTGCTAACTTTTCTTTGCTTATTAAGAATAAATAAAAACTTTAAATAGCGAGTCATTTTTATTCCCCTAATGATAGACGGAATTATTGGAAGCTTATCCATCACCGGAGGTAGCTCATAATTTTGAAGAACTCTAATATCGTTAATAAAGTCAGTTGTTGTTTTTTCGTCTTCTGGGGATAAATCAATCATGTATTTTTTTAATTGATCTAAATTGGTATAAACATTAAAAATCTTACTGCCGTATTTATCAATATTATTTTTTACTTCAACATGAATGCGTACCTCGTGATGATGAAATTCAATAGATTCTAAATTTAGCAATTCTGACCACATGTGGTAAAATCCGCTTCCTTTATCTGAGCCTAAAATCCAATGAGCACAGCCATCAATTGTATATTCTCCTTTTTCCCAACTAGTGCAAAGACCACCAGGAATAGAATGTTTTTCAAATATATGTGTTTCGAAGCCATTCATTTGTAAATAACTTCCTGCACATAAGCCAGAAATACCTGCTCCAATAATATTTATTTTTGGTTTTCGAATCACCTTCAAATTTAACAAATAATTTATAGTTTATACGGCATAAAAAAAGCATTTAGAATATATTCTAAATGCTTTTTTGACTTGAAAAATTACGTTTATTTAGTAGTAACTTTTATATTTGTTTTTGTGCCTATTACCAATGTTTTTTCAATAACTTTTTTCGTTTTAATATTCAGTGTATTGAAAGTTTCTTTTTTTGAAACTTTACCTTTACTTTCTCCCACTAATTCATAAGTAACACCCGTAGTTAATTCTAAGTTTTTTATACGGCCTTTTGCATTAGTTACGCCTTCATATTTGCTGCCATCATTACCAATAAGTGTAACATTAGTGTTTGCTAGCGGTTGTCCTTTCGCATTTAAGGCAACAACATTTAAAAACAAATCAAATTGTTTGTTTCCATTTCCTTCTAAGTAAACAATTTGCGTTAGTGATTTGCCTCCTTTAGTTGCAAAAGTATTAAATGTACTAGGTTTCGATTTTTTACCATTTAATTCTGCAACAATCGAATATCGTTTTTCTAAAGCTAAAGTTATAGCTTCTTTTTTTCCATTTTCATCAACCTTAAAGTTTATATCCAAACCACCCTTTTCGGTTAAAATAATAGTTGCATTTGGAACTGGTTTTTTGTCTATTGGGTTATTTAATACTAGTGTGGTTAAAACCAATAACTTTTCTTTGACTTTAACTTTGCCCAATAAGGTAACAGGCTCTAGGTTAATTTCTTTTTTAATTTCTTGGTATGCTAAATCATTCGTTAAAAACAATTCTTCGTTATAAAATTCCTCGCCTTTAGTTTGGTATGAAAGTATATAACTATTGTTTGGCGGTAAAATTGTACTAAACGTACCGTTTCCTTTTGGACGGTAAGTACCAATAATTTCTCCGGTTTCTTTGTTCGTAACAACTACCATTAAATCTTCAGGTAATTTTTCGCCATTTGCAGGAGTTATTGAGCCTTTAAATAATGCTAAAGGTTTTTCTTTTGCATCCGCAATAAACATTTCATAGATGTCCTTTTCGCCAAATCCACCATCTTTAGATGAAGAAAAATAACCACGTTTACCATCAGGAGAAGTTACAAAAAACACATCATCGTCAGGCGTATTGATTGGCGAACCCATGTTTTCTGGTTCCGAAAACTTTCTTTCTTCATCAATTGTAGAAAAGAAAATATCGAAACCACCAATTGTTTTATGTCCTTTTGACGCAAACATTAAAGTAACTCCATCAGGATGAATAAAAGGGCCATCCTCATCGTATTTTGTATTAATTGTTGGCCCAAGATTTAAAGCCATACTCCATTTTCCATTTGGTAATTTCACGCAACGATAGATATCACGGCCGCCAAATCCGCCAGGTCGGTTAGACACAAAGTATAAAGTATTATTGTCTGCCGATAAACAGCCGTGTGATTCAAAATAGTTTGTGTTAATGTCCGAACCAAATTGTTGTAAAGAACTCCACTCTTTTCCGTCCCATGTACTGAAATAAATATCTCCGCCATTACCAGAACCAACATCTTGATATACAATTAATGTTTGTCCATCAGGCGTTAAATTAATTGATGCCTCATTGCCTGTGGTATTAATGTATTGGCTAATTGGTTGTGGAGAAGACCATTTGTCGTTCTCGTCTTTATAGGCAATAACAATATCTTCATAGTATTGACCATCAAACGTTTTTTCTCCCCCGGTTGATGTGTTTCTTCGAGTTGTGTAAATTATTGTTCTTTCATCAGCACTTAAAACAGGACTAAAATCTGGATATTCACTATTTATACTATCTCCTAAATTTTGAATAGTAACATTAATTGGAGTAGCTAATTTTTCTATAGCGTAGACCGTTTGCGCTCTATAATAATCGATTTCTTCTTTTGTTTTTTTGTCTTTTACATAAGTGGTTTCAAATAATTCATATTCCGCAGCCGCTTCGTTAAATTTATAATTATTGTGAAGCGCTCTTGCGTAATAAAAATGAGATAAGGGGGGAGCTTTTTTTTCTGAAGGATCATCACCTCGATAGTTTTTTGTTATTGAGGTTATTGCTTTTGCTAAGTACCTTTCTGCCGCTGCTTTTTTATTAGAGGAATTCAATAAACAGTAACCAAGATTAAAATTTATATTTGCGGAACTAGAATCAATTTTATATGCTTCTGTAAAATTTTTAAGTGCTTGATCGAAATTTTCCTCTTGCATTAGAAAACTTCCCTCTCTAAAATAGTCGCTGTAAGTTCCTGTTTTGAGTTGAGCTTTTGAAACAAAAGAAAAGATTAAAATCGAAACGAAAAGTATAGTATGTTTTTTCATGTGTTAGTTATTTTTAATTCTTTGAATCTGTTAACAAAAATAGCATATTTTAGATAAAAACCATAATTATGTCGATAAATAGCCCCTTTTCATGGGGGTTAAATAAGTTAATTAGGGAAATTTAGGATATTCTTGTTATATCCCAATTTTCCATATAATCTGCTACTTTACGTAAGAAACTTCCGCCTAATGATCCGTCTACAACTCTGTGGTCATAAGATAACGATAAGAACATAAAATGTCTAATTGCGATAACATCTCCCTGTGGAGTTTCAATAACTGCAGGTTTCTTTTTAATAGAGCCAACTGCTAAAATAGCAACTTGAGGTTGCAAAATAATTGGCGTTCCCATTATGTTCCCAAATCCACCTACGTTTGTTAATGTAAATGTTCCTCCTTGAATTTCGTCGGGGGTTAATTTGTTGGCACGTGCGCGTGTTGCCAAATCATTTACACTTTTTGTAATTCCTACTAAGTTTTTTTGATCCGCATTTTTAATAACCGGAACAATTAAGTTTCCTGAAGGTAAAGCTGCAGCCATACCAACATTAATATTTTTGCGCTTAATTATTTTTGTTCCAGTTTGGTCAACAGAAACGTTTATCATTGGAAAATCTTTTATAGCTTTTGCTACGCACTCAATAAATAGAGGTGTAAACGTAATTTTTTCTCCTTCTCTTTTCTCAAAGTCTTTTTTAACTCTGTCTCTCCATTGAACTAAATTAGTAACATCAGCCTCTACAAAAGAAGTAACGTGTGGCGAAACGTGCTTACTCATTACCATATTATCGGCAATGATTTTACGCATACGATCCATTTCAATAATTTCGTCGCCAGCACCTACAGACACTGCAGGACGTTGAACTAAAACTGTATTATCTGGAACGCCAATAGATGATTTTGTTGTATTTGCAACCTTAACTTCATCAGCTACAGGAGTGGCTACATTTTTATTTCTATTTGGTAAATAAGCTAAAATATCGGCTTTAGTAACTCGGCCTTCTTGCCCAGTTCCTTTAATAGAATCTAATTCCGATAAAGAAATCCCCTCTTCTTTTGCTATACTTTTTACTAATGGAGAATAAAATTTATCAGAGTTTGAAAAATCAACAACTTCATTTGAAACTACTGCTAATGGCGCAGAAGTAGCTGGCGTTGTTGATTGTTGTTTTGGAGCAGCTGTTTTTGGGGTTTCTGCAACTGAGGCATTTGCATCAGAAGAGATAATTGCAATAACAGCACCAACCTGAACAACATCGTTTTCGTTAAATAATTTTTTTATTAGGGTGCCTTCAAATGGTGACGGAATTTCAGAATCTACCTTATCTGTAGCAATTTCTAAAACTGTTTCATCAATTTTAATTGAATCACCTTCGTTTTTTGTCCATTTAATAATAGTTGCTTCTGCAACACTTTCGCCCATTTTGGGCATTGTTAATTCGAATTGAGCCATTGTGGTTAAATAATGTAGATTACAAAATTAACGGAATATCGCCACTACACAAATTTAATTGTATTTAATGACATAGTTTTTGTAAAAACGACAGTTAAACTCGTTAATATAAAACAATTTATTAACTCGCCATCATTTCAATAAAACCAATTGTTTTTGATTTATTGATTGTTAAAGACTTTGAGTAATTAAGGATATTCTGAATAAGCGAGTCTGAAGGCTCATTATCGTCAACAGTTTTAGTATGCTGTTGCTTGTTTGTAGTAGATTTTAATGTAGAAGAAACAAGAGTAGAGTTTTGTTGCATAGATTAATTTAGAGGGTTAATATAACTTAGAACGTGATAAGAGTTTATTTATTGTGTGATATATATAAGCAATCTTCAGTAAATGGCTTATTGTAAAAAAAATTTTTTTTAATAAAATGAATTATGTAATTTTTGCAACTCAATATCAAATAAAACAAATTTAAAAAGTAATAAAATATGAAATCATTAAAAGCAATTTTTGTAATCGCATTAATAATATCCAGCAATTTAGTTTTTGGGCAAGAGCCTTCGTTTTATGAACTTACCTTTGGCATAGATTCTACTACAACACCATACAAAGCCAATAACGACAACTTTGTATTTATTAGATCTAAAAGAGGGTCTGAACCAGTAAAAGCAACATCAGCTGGAGACTCCATCAAATCATTTGTGATTCAAAAAATAGTACTTGTTTTTTCTGAGAGTTTAACTTCAGAACTTGAGAACCGCGATGCATATAACCAAGAGCGTTGGGAAAATTTGATGCCAACGTATCCCGAATTTTTTCAGGCAACAACAACTTACAAAAACATTTGCCAATGTAGCCAAGATGCTTCAAGTCCAAGTTACAAAGAAGTACAAGGCTTTTATATTTATTATACGCCAAAAGGAGTTAGTGTGCCAAAAAAAGAAGTGGAAGTGGTTAAAGCAGAAGAGCCTAAACCAAATGAGCCAAAAAAAGAAATTGTAAAAGAAGAACCAAAAAAAGTAGTTGAAGTAGCAAAAGTAGAAACGCCTAAACCTGTTGAGCCTAAAAAGGAAATTGCAAAAGAAGAACCAAAAAAAGAAGAGCCTAAAAAAGCAAAAGAAGTTGAATCAAAAGTTGAAGAAGTAAAACCAGTAGAACTTGTAAAAAAAGAAGAACCAAAAAAAGAAGTGGAAGCAATTGCACCACCTACTAACACCAACACAGAAGAAGTGAGCGACTCTAAAAACAAAGCAACGGTACCTCCTGCTAAACCAAGAAAAGCAAAAGACCCAAAAGCTTGCCGCACCGCTTGTTATGGAACTGGCGAAAGTGACTTAAATGCTTTTTTTAAAGATAAGGTTGTGCTAACCAAAAAAATGAAGAAAGATGAAGTTGATTTAAAGCTACAATTAAATGTAGATGGGACAGTTAAAAAAGTAGTTATAAAAGGTGAAAATCCCGAATTAAATAAATTAGTGGAAGAAGCCGTTAAAGATATGATTTGGAATGCTTCGGTAAAGTCTGGTTTAACAATTAAATCGGAAGTAAAAATGATTTTAAAATTTGATAAAAAATTAAAAGGTTTAAAAGCTGAAGAACTCATGGTTAGCCCTCGCCTAGGACCAAAATGCCTGACTTGTGCTAGTGATGATGAATTATTTATTAAATAATTAAAAAAATAGTTGATTTTTTGATATCAGTTTGAAAGTAATTTCAAAAGAAAACTTTTTATAACGGCTTGATAAGGCTAAATGATTATATTTATAAAAGTTAAGTAGGGTTTAGTTTCAGCCCAGGCTAAACACGTTTGGGAAATTGAATCAGCTTATCTCTATAAATATTTTAGGAATATCTTAAACAACTTAATTATGAATAGTAAATTGGTTATATATAAATCATGTCTGGTTCTTATTCTGTTATTTAGTATAGCGTCTTGTAAAAAAAAGGTTACTGGTTGCACCGATCCAACAGCAGACACGTTCAAGGCTGAAGCAAATGAAGATGATGGCAGTTGCAGTTTTCATGGTTTTTTAACGCCATGGTATGATAATACTACACGGGATAGTTTACTCGCCAATAATATAGCTTGTGTATCAGTTTTTGTTGACAATGAAGTTAATTTCAATTTTATTCCTGCTTTTATATTATGGTCATCTGAACCTAACTGTAGTACATCAACGATTGGCAACTGGGTAATCATGCACGGGACAAAAAACAAATCAATTTCTGTGACGGTCAAAGCATTTGATGGTTCTAATACAGTTATTCGTCAATGGAATGAGACACTGATAATAGAAAGCGGTGTTTGCAAATTATTTAAAATAATTTGGTAAAAGAAGCTGTGCACTTAACGAAATTGTCGGCTCGGTGTTTAAATGAATCTTTGTTCTTCGAATTGGAAGCTATAAACCTTTAAAAGTAGGTGTCCGATTGAAAAATTAAATTAAATTTAGCTATCACTCAAAAAGTGGATGAGGTCTTAACGAGCATGATTTAAAAATGCCTTTATCGCGTATCCAATTTATAGGTTTTGTTATAATTGTTAATTGCAGGCCCTTTTTGTTGAAAAACAGAAATGGCTTTCATCATTTTCTTAATTATATTTGAGTAATGGCATTACTTGAAAAAGAAACAGAGAAATTATTTTATCCTATTGGCGAGGTTGCCGATATGTTTGATGTAAACACATCTCTGATTCGCTTTTGGGAAAAGGAATTTGACATTATTACCCCTTCAAAAAACAAAAAAGGAAATCGTCTTTTTACAAAAAAAGATATTGAAAACTTCAAACTGATTTTTCATTTTGTAAAGGAAAAAGGCTACACGCTGCAAGGCGCTAAAGACAAGCTTAAAGGTGGTTTAAAAGAAAGTGATCAAAAAAACGCTGAGGTTATTTCTAAATTAAAGAACATTAAACAAGAGCTTCTTAATTTAAAAAACGCACTTTAATTTAAAATCAAAATTTTTTAATGTTGTTGTCACCCTGAATTCGATCAGGGTCTTGGCGATATTAGAGTTATAGAACAGAGGTGCTGAATCAAGTTCAGCATTACGAAATTTTAAAGAACAATCATTAACTATTGCAAAAATCGGAATATTGTAATCTGTCGGTTCGAGCGGAGTCGAGAACCTAAAAAACATCTCGACTCCGCTCGATGTGACAAAAAATTTAATAAGACTATTCTCAACACTCTATTGGTATAACTCAAAATTCTGAGTAAATTTATGCTTATGAATTTAGACAGAAAACAAGCACCTGCTTTTAAAACAATTGATAAAATTGATATTACAAAAGCTAAACAGGATGTATTAGATAACGGCATTAAAGTTTACACGCTTAATAGTGGCTCGCAAGAACTTACTAAAATTGAGTTAGTTTTTAAAGCTGGGATGTATTATCAAAAAGAGCCATTAGTTGCATCTGCGGCAAACAATCTTTTAGAAACAGGAACAAAAAAGTACACGGCTAATCAAATTTCGGATAACATCGATTTTTTTGGTTCTTTTTTTGAGTGTGCTGTCGATCAGGATTATGCAACGCTAGCTTTATTCAGCTTAAATAAATACGTTGAAAAAAGCTTACACTATGTTGAGGAAATTATAAAATACCCAACATTTCCTAAAGATGAATTTGATATTTATGTTTCTAATAAAAAACAAAAACACTTAGTTAATTCCGAAAAAGTAAATGTATTAGCGCGCAGGCGTTATACCGAATTAATGTTTGGCGAAAAACACCCGTATGGCCTTTCTGTTAAAACCGAAGATTTTGATAAAATAAACTTAGGGTCTGTTATTCAGTTTTATAAAGAGCATTATCATTCGGGAAACTGTACTATTTTTGCTTCTGGTAAGTTAGATGATACTTTAATTGAAACATTAAATAATTATTTTGGAAAAACAACATGGGGAACCGTTTGCGAATTAAACAAGTCCGTTGTTGAGTTACAGACCACTACTATTCAAAAACATTTTATTGAAAAACCAGACGCTATTCAATCGGCCATTAGAGTTGGGCGAATGTTGTTTAACAAAACGCATCCCGATTATTTTAAATTTCAAGTATTAAATACCATTTTAGGAGGATATTTTGGTTCTCGTTTAATGGCAAATATTCGTGAAGATAAAGGTTACACTTATGGTATTGGTTCTGGATTATCTTCGTTGGTTAATGCCGGTTATTTTTTCATTTCTACAGAAGTGGGAGCTGATGTAACCAACCAAACATTGACTGAAATTTATAAAGAAATAAATATTCTACGCACTAAGCTTGTTGGTAAAGAAGAGTTAGAAACTGTTAGAAACTATGTACTAGGTCAGTTTTTAAGAAGTGTGGACGGGCCGTATGCATTAGCTGATAAGTTTAAAGCTATTTGGGAATTTGATTTAGACTATACGTATTTTGAAAAATATTTTGATGCGGTAAAAACAATTACTCCTCAAGATATTAAGGATTTAGCAAATAAATATTTTCAGGAAAAAGATTTAATTGAATTAGTTGTAGGAAAGAAATAGTTTCAGTAAACAGAATGGCAAAAGTTTTTATTATAGGTCCGGCTTATCCTTTACGTGGTGGCTTAGCTAGTTTCGACGAATTATTTTGCGAAGCTTTGAATAAACAAGGACACCAATGCGAAATTATTTCCTATAGTTTGCAGTATCCTAATTTCTTGTTTCCTGGCAGCACGCAATATCATGTGAATGGCACTGCTCCAAAAAACATTACGATTCATACCTTGATCAATTCTGTTAATCCATTATCATGGTTTAAAACAGCATCCTTTATTAAAAAGCAAAAGCCTGATTTTATTATTTTCAGATTTTGGATTCCATTTATGGGTCCAGCATTGGGAACGATTGCACGCTTAGTAAAAAAACAAAACATCAAAGTATTAGCAATAACCGATAA
>Ga0114978_10001591_pt1 | contig 19087 bp, 33 predicted proteins | sample S_140212_EF_Meta_FD_87027 | JGI IMG/M metagenome (GOLD analysis project Ga0114978, IMG submission 87027) | Freshwater microbial communities from Lake Simoncouche, Canada to study carbon cycling - S_140212_EF_MetaG | ecosystem: Environmental > Aquatic > Freshwater > Lake | place: Lake...
GCAAGTTACCTGCACCGTCGCTAGCACTTGCGGCCGCTAAGACAGCTTCTTTGATTTCGTCTTTGATCTGTTGACGTTCTTCTGCACTCAATTTAGGACGACCCTTGCCACCTTTTTTGCCCTGCTCGCCATCTTCGTCGCCATCAACATCGTTGCCTTCACCATCCAAATGCTCGTCTAACATCTTGTCAATCAAACTGCCAATGTCAATTTTTTCGGCGTTTTCATACAGGATATCATAAATCTCTTCTGATGCCATGCCTTCGTATTTAGAATCATACAAGCAAGGTACACTTGTGATAAACTCGCCTACACGATGTTTTTTCAAGTCGCCATTTACACAATAGTCATTGGCCACGTTAAACAGCATAGGATCACGATCACCACGGCGACCAAAGTGATCATACACACAATGTAATACTTCATGTCCAAACAAGAACTCAACCTCTTTGGGTTTGAGCATGTCTACGAATCTGCTATTGTAGTAAAAATTACGTCCGTCAGTCGCGGCAGTACTGCACCATTCGTCAGCATTGACCAATTTCAAACGAGTGGCCAAATTACCAAAGAAACTGGCACGGAGCAACAAGCCCACACGGGCAGTGATCAATTTTTCACGGATTTCGCGATCCAATTTGGGATCAGTGGGCCCACATAAATCCTTGAACTTATCGGATTCTTTTTTGTTTACTGAAGTGGCTGTGCTCATAAGTGTCCTAATTATTAACTATACTACTATTATACTACGAATGGATTTTCTGGTCAACCGTTAATTATTTAGGTATTTAAGCACAAACCAGCTCTGTTGAGCTTCGTTATAGAAGTCTAAATGTACTTGGCTTTCATAATGATGACGATTGTGGAATCCTTCGCTTTTCATTACTTCCCATGTATCCTTATCGTGTTCAACCAGACCTTGATGATGACGGATAGTAAATCCTAGTTCGCGCTTCATACGCCAGCTGACCAACATGGTAGCACGACCATATTCTTCCAGTAACCGATGGTGTAGTTCTTCAAACTCACGTACACTGTGGAATATGATTAGATTCCGTTTAACGGTGGTCTTCAACAGGTAATCCTTTGATTGTTTCTATAACCTTACGAGCATACTTTTTGATATGTTCTTCTCGGCTCATGCGTTCTATATCCTCCAAGGCAGTCATCATAATTTCCGACTCTTCGGCCATCTTAAAACAACGGTTTCGTAAATTGCCAGCGTCTGCCCACGACATAACTGTAGTTAGTATTTTGCCAACGATTACGGACCACATCATACAAATCGTAACCTAAACATTAGGGCATCACGTTCATTACTAAACCAATAACAATCTTCGTGCGGACCTTCAACAATTACTGCCATTGCCATATCTGGAAAGTCTCTCCACCACCCTTCATTCCAAACACCTATGTTAGACAAACACCAAGGCTCACATTCGGTATAGTGAGTGTAGGTTTTTACTGGAATGGTCAAGTGCGGATTACGATCTATGGCCACTATGCCCACCTTAACAGGAATGATACATAGTCTTGATTGTCATAAAATATAAACTTTGCCCTATTGTTGTACACTTCATATCGCATACAAGTTGCATGATCTATAAATTCTTTTCTACACCAAGCTAGAATTTCATCTAAGTCAGCAAACTCCAGCGGGATATCATGTTCCCATTTACCAGATGGATAATTGCTGTTCCAGTGGCCGGGCTTTAAACTCATTGGCCAAACTTTAATAAGAACACGGTGTACTTCCGTTCATCTATGACAGCATATTCCAACTTTAAATCATCGCCATCGTAGACCAACTTGACACCGTAGTATTCTTTTACATAATCATAGAATGTAAGAAATCCTTGCCCAACAGGCACATCTCGGGCGAGAGCATCGTATTCAGTTTTAACTCGTTGTAAGCGTAGGAAATGACTGGTGTCACCGCCTATAATGGTATCTAAACGAGCCGCTGGGTTGGCATAGTATTCGTCCTTACTCACCGGTCCACCATTTGATTGTTTTTGCTCGTAGTTTAACTAGAGTAAACTCGTGCGGATCTACCGACCGGTGCCCGTGCCACGCTGGATGCACCTGATATACACCATTGGCATTTTCTAACCATACACGAGTGCTACGAGCTACAAAGTCATCGTGTGTTTTAAAACACATCTTGCCATTGTCTGCAGGGCTACAGTTATACATACACCAATACCGCCATTTGTCGCCAAAGACGGTGCCGTCATACTTGGGATCTATTTCGTAGTAGTAATTCATTGTTCTTTCAGCATATCAAATTCATCGCCATACCGCCAGAGTCCGCCACCTGGTGCTAAACACCAGTAGCGATAAACATATTCTCTACAATACCAACGACCGTTTATACATCTAGGTATTATAGTCCAATGTCGTTCCCATTGCCATGGTGTTTTCATTTCGCCCATTTCAATTGAAAATAAGTCGCCCATGCTTCATCTCGAAAATCAAACTCCACTGTAGCCGGGGTTATTACATCATCGCCTAACCATGTATTTACTGCCGGAGTAAAACGCCAAGTGTAATCAAGGTCACGACGTAGGCCTTGATCGCCAATTTGATCATTGTACAGAAACGCCTCGTGGGCTGTTTTTACAACGATCTTTAACCCCATCGTAACATAAACATAATATAATCAGAATCCCATTCAAACTCAAACACACCTTCACTAACGAACAACCAGGGTCCTTCGCAGTGCTCGTCACACCATTCAATACAAGGTGTCCATCCTCTATAGGCCACATGCCCATCTCCTGAACTTGGTGCCATGACGCTGGCTATTTTCATACAGGATCACCGTGCCGGATCTTAAACCAACTTAGTTCTTCATCACCACGTAGGTAAACAGTGGACGCACCCATTCTAATTTCAAATCCCCAATGCGGATTGTGTATGGTATCGCGGTCAAGCTGTTCAGCTAGCCCATAAGTCTGAGATAACCATTGTCTCACTACATGAAACTCTAACATTCTACCTATCCTGATTAGATACTTAAAATGATCATTTGGTCGAGTGTCTTCTAATACATATTTCACTGCCATTTCGGACATCTCTGCCATAACACGATCATGATCTTCTTTCCAATAGTCATATTGTGTTTTCACAATTGTTTTTTATAAATTATAGTTCATTTAAAATTAAATGCCACACTTATTCGATCTTGATCGCTTTTGTTTTGTTCCACATAGTGCGGCACATGACTTGGAAATGCCACAAGCATGCCCGGATAAGTTTCTACTGTAAAACTGGTTTGGTTCTTTGGTGTTGATGTGGTAGCAATCACATAGGCCTGTTGGTTGTCTGATCTAAGTAAAACTAAATTACCGCTGTGCTCAGGAACTTCCAGGTACAGTACTGTACTGAACACACTACCAGGATGAGTATGGGCAAGATTATAACTGTGTTGGTTATTGACATTGAACCAATAGTTGTTTAGAATCGGCCGGGCGGTTACTCCGTACTCGGCATATATGGGTTCTAATAACTCTTGTATGTTTTTAATTACGCTGTCAAACTCTGGCAACACTCCTACGCCCATGGTCGGACTTTGCCACCCACCACGATTGCTAAACTGCACATCGTCACGGTCCAAGCTCTGTTGTTTACGGACAACATCAACCAGCCCGGTAATATCCAAGTCCGACAAATAAGTGTGAGTGCTAAACGGAGTAATTTCTATCATTATAAGTTTAAAAAGGTTGGAGGGCGGTGCGAACACAGCCCGTGTAATACCGCTACACCACCCTCCTTGGACGACTAGGCGGATGCCTGTAAAATATACTTGCCGTAGCGTTGATGGAACTCATCAAAGTTTTTCAGCTTGGTAGGCTGGAACGGTAAGTTGTATGTGGTAAGAGCAATTCTAGCACCCATGACCACCAACTCAGTTTCAAAGTTCTTCATCATGTAAGCAAAGAAGTTATCGGCCATTTCGTGGAACTGTTTATCGGATACCTTGGCTTCGATTGCGGCCTTGAGCTCGTAGCACATACTAATTACCAAACTATACATAGCTGACACTTCTTTGACATTCAGCTCTTTTTCCTTGCCTGACAAGATATCTTCTGGCTTGGGCATCTTACCAGCAACCTTGCGGTGTGCCATAAACTTAACAGCAAGACCTTCGCCTACTGTGCCAGCGATCAAGTTCATAATGGTATCATCATCGCTGTCATCATCTTCGAGCAATTCACTTACGAATGTCCACGAGCGTGGTGTTGCAAAGGCACGGCTTGCACTTTTAGCATCAAAATCGTAGAGATCTTGTTTGGCGTATGAGATGTAACCTACCACATCTTTGTGGATGTTCTTGTTTACAGCCCACTCTTGCCAACTAGAAAAGTCACATTTCATCTCTTGGTGGATGAAACGATTGGCCAAGGGCGTTGGCATACGATATGTAACACCTTTATCACTCTCGCGATTACCTGCGGCTACCAGCACCACATTCTTAGGCAAATGGTATTTGCCGATGCGTCGATTTAGGATCAACTGATAAGCCGCGGCCTGAACACTAGGAGCAGAGCTATTCATCTCATCTAGGAACAGGACCACAATCGGATATTCGGCGGCATATTCTTCTGTGGGCAAATCAATTGGAGCCGCCCAATCCATTTTACCGTTGTCTTTGTTATAAAAAGGAATACCACGGATATCTGTGGGCTCCATCTGACCCAAACGAAGGTCGATCATAACACCACCAAGTTCGGCAGTGATGTCTGCTACCAATTCAGATTTACCAATACCAGGAGGACCCCAGAGGAATAAGGGGCGTTGTTTTTTGAATGCTTTAAGTAGACTCTTGCGAGCCTGCACCGAAGTGACTGTTCTTGTTTCTGACATGGCTGTGTCCTATAAATTACTTACTACGGGTTGAAATTAACTACTATACTGCTATTATAGCAAATTACGCATTCTGTGTCAAGCGGTCAATGATCTGTTGTTTTAAGACGGCAACATCTTCGTTGCTTACATAGAAGTCGGTACGTGGATCATAATACTCGCCTGCTTGAGGATCGTAGTATAAGACAGCACCACTGGGATAATGAAAAGGACCTTCCAAGCCTGCACGTGGGCCAAAGCTAGGATCATGTTGGAAAACGGTGTAAGCCATTTAGAACTCCTTTTAATTACTATACAACTATTATAGCAAAAAGGACATTAATGGTCAACCGAATGCTTTTGCCAGCCCTGTAAGCCCAATCAGCAGGGCTACAATATTGACTAGTAACTGTGGTTTATTCGCAATACGGATTGACCATGCCATGAATAGGATTGTGCCTAAAAAGAAGGCAAGGATGTTGTAAGGATAAACCGCTGGACCCGCGGAGTTGAGACTGTGACCTGCAATGATAAACACTGCTCCGGACCACTGTAAGACTTCATTGATTTCTAACTTCATACCCATATTATAGCAAAATGGGGATTAATGGTCAACCTAAGGTTTTTTGCACAAAAAAAGTAGTGAAACACCAACTGGCATCAATGATCTGTATATTTTCAAACCCTATCGTGGACAAAGTATCTATATACCATTGTGGACTGTCAATATACATGATATCTTTGACACTGGCAGCCTTGCTTAGGATCTCATCATCTGACACTCCGGCTTTAGATTTGAATTCATGATATAGGTCTATCATCACAGGATCCAAACTGGTCTTATCGCTGATGACCAACAGGCCACCTGGTGTTAAATTGTGATAAATTTCATGCAGATAATCTAGCTTGTTGCCGATAAAGTGCAAGGTCCAATTGCATAGTACAGCATCAAAAGATCCAGATGGAAATTTATGGCTACAGATTAATTGTGCCGGCACCTGGCATTGATCCAACATGTCCTGACTGCTGTCAACTCCGGTTAGATTAGTAAATCCTGACTGATTTAATTTTTTTAAAGTTTCGCCAGTTGCACACCCAACATCAATTATTGCAGAATCTTTGGACAAAAATTTATCACATATTGTAACACACTTGTCGATCACTGTGTCATAGTTGGGTATGTGTTTTTGGGCATGCTCGACAAATGTTTGGGCTACAGTATGATCAAACTGCCAAACAGTATTCATGCGTCTTTCCAGTTTATGGTATGTTTATTCCAACTCGAAGGGTCAGTGATAATAGCGTCGCCTAGTAGATGTTTTTTTACTAGTGAATCACGTTTGAATTCCACCGCATATCTGCCCACACGTCCTGGATCCTTGAACATGCCATAGGCATCCGGCAGTTGTGATTTAAGTTGTTCGTACATGTGTAGATCGGCCGAATATCCTTCAAGTTCCATCAACAGTTGCACAGCACCTATGCTGGTATTACCAGCGGTAAATCGCACACTATGATCAATACGACCCAGATTTGTCATGGTTCCGTCATGCCATTCCTGATAAGGCATAGTGTACTCTAATTCTTTCCATAGTTCATCTGGAATTTGATCAGCATGACGTTTCCACATGGCCTTGGGATGTCTACTTTCTAAGATAATATGATCGGATCGCTTGGCCAGTTCTTTGAGAAACCATACATGATTTACATGGGCAAAAATCACTCCACCACAAAATATCAAATCAAAGCATTCCACAGCCTCGGCAAAATATTCATCAACTCCTTGGTTAATCAATTGCCATGATTCACCTGGATGATGTTTTGTCATTAATTCCAGTGCAATTTCATGAAACTCAGGGTGTATCTCTACACCTGTATAACTTGCGGCACCGTTGTTCAAACACCAATCACCGGTCTGTCCAATAAAGCTACCTATGTCTAAAATTCGTTTGCCTGTTATAATGCTGGCAGGTAGCATAACTTCATGTTTAATTAAATTTACTTCACCAGTCACTGGCAACCCAAATTTAGCAGGCCGATTGGCCCGGAAGTCTCGTTCAATAAATTCTTTGTTTAACATTTATCAGTCCAAATTTTTAGCCACGTTACGCATATTATTAAGAATACGAGTTTGTAGTTGCTGTTGTTCTTGCGGTGTGCCACCAAAATTTGCAATATGCAATGAGTTAATATCATCTGTGTATTTGGAGTTCTTTAATGCAGTATTAAGAACCTGATTGATCTGCAAAATTATTTCTGTTGGAGTGTTAGCCGGTGCATACAATCCATACCAAATTGGTACGTCTAATAGACCGTGAATTTTTGCCAGACTAACAATATTAGCATTGATATTTGTTTTCTTTACAATGTCTACCCCTTTAGAATCCAGCACCGCTACAATTTTAATCTTGCCTGCTTCGTAGTGCGGAGCCATTGCTGTAAAGGTATCAAACACAAAAGGAATATGGCCACCCAGTAAGTCTGCCACTTGTGGTGCAGACCCTTTGTAAAAAATAATGTTAGGACGTGGCAATCCTTCTTTTTTTGCCCACTCGTAGAATATATTAGCAGTATAAGAATTCCAAAAACCTAAATTAAACTTTTCAGGATTTTTCCTTACATATTGTTTAAATTCTTGATAGTTGTTTACCGGAACATCTTTGTTGACAGCCAACACTGCGGTACCAGCACCCAATGGAATTATTGGTGCAAAACTATTTTCGGTGTATTCGATGCCAGGAGCTTTTTGTTTAAAAGCAATATTGGCATCAATAAACCCATTGCCACCAACATACACGGTATAGCCGTCAGGTTTAGCAGAAGCCACATAGTTTGAGCCAATCACAGTATCGGCTCCGGGCTTGTTGATCACTACAGATTTCCATCCTTGTGAACTAAAAATTTCATTGATTACCCGACCCCATTTGTCGGTAGCACCACCAGGAGGATATGGTACTACAATTTCAATGGTCTTATCATTAGCAGGCCAGACACCCGAGGCCATGGCCACTACCGAGTTGATCAATATCATTAGTGCTATTACAATTTGTTTCATGCTTTTTCCTCTGTTGAATTTATTGGCCATTGGCCCATGAAATAATGCCGACCTTCGATGGCTTTGGCACCCATCCAAAAACTGTCTGGTCTGGATTGTCCCAAATTGGCGTCAGGGCCAGATTTGTTGTAAAAAAAATCTAAGTTTTCTTTGTAGTGATTCCAAACATTAGGGGCTTCTTGCTGAACGATTTTCTTTACCACTTGAAAGGCAGGATGATTTCCTTGATATTTACCGCGTCCATTTTGGCTGGGCGAATTCTTGTCCACTGCCAGACCTCGCCCGGTGCTGAATGCAAATTCGTCATAGTAACCACTGTGTGGATGTTGGAATTTTTGCAGAAAATCTGCATCGGCCAATGGATAATGATCCAACACATAGTTAACAGTCAACCAAGATTGTTTGACATGCAGGTCTGGCAGATCTGGTGTGATGTAAAAAAATTCCATAAGAGTTTGATTATGAAAATAATGCATGAATGCACGATCTGTAGTGATTGAATATATGTTGTTGTCTTTGATCAGCAGTTCGGGTTTTTCTAATCCGCAAACAATGCCAGTGCCACTGTGGGCGGCTTTGTATTTTTGATCAATCAGCCAGGTATAATCACTGGGCTGGAACAGTCCGTTGATCAAGGTTGCTGTTGGGCGTTCAGACCATGTTTCTCCGTAGAATTTTTTGTAATCATCAACGTCAACAGAGATAGTGGTTATCTTGACCTGGGGATTAGAGTGTTGCTTATATTGTTGTGCCAACGGCCTTATCCAGGTTTTGTATTCGTTGGTGCGAACCGGATTGCGTATGTAATCAACCAACAACAGTTCGTCTATGGGTATGCCATACTTTTCAAAACTTTTTAAAATACAATGACTATCACGGCCGCCACTATAAAGCAGTATCAAATGTTTATATTTGTGCCTGAGTTGCAAACATCGTGCTTGCAATAGTTCGTCCCAGGATTCGGCTGGATCCTGTGTCCAGTCAACTGAATCAAATGCATCATCATACAAGCAAAATCTTGCAGGTTGCGAAGTGCGGGCCACGGCCTGCCAAGTTTCAAACTGATTGAAATAACGTTGCTCATCTACAATCCAATGAGGAAGTGTTGAAAACGTCATGGTTCTAAAATCTTATAAGTTTGCGTCAACCATTCATAAATGGGAGTAGAAAATTGCATGGTTACAGTTCCGTTGCATCCCATTGCACCGTAGAATTTGTTTTGTACTGGCTCTTGTGTGCCGTTGGAATCATGTGTATAAACCGCATCTTCGCACAACTTCTGATCAAACTCAAACTCATCAATCATGACATCAGATATGACTAGAAGACTGTCATTGATAATTTTTCCGTCGGTATCAATTTGAGTATGAGTTGGAGTCTTGTTTTTTAATACAAACTCAAGCTGGTGTAAACCAGATATATCAGGCACGTCGTACTGTATGTCAATCTGCTGGGAGATTTGATTTAAATCAACATGCTTTTTTTGATCGATCCATATTTCCAAACCAAGTGGGTGGGACGTATTGGATGGAGTAACAGTGCAAGATACTTTCATTGCGACATGCTATTATCGGCCTCGGCCTGCACTTCTTGTTGGTGGCTTTTTAGCTGGCCCAGCCGACGATTTAACTTTGACTTTCTTTTCTACTGTAGGAGTCTCGTCATTTTCAATGTGTGTTCGACCTTGTTTCTTTGCCAATGCTCGGGCCAGTGTTTCAGACAGTTTACTCATTTCGCGTTCCTTTTTCTTTGCGTCTAGTCTTGATAATAATGCCAATAACTCTTCTCGAGTCAGCATCTTACCCCAAGTGGGGTTAGGTTGTTTTTCTACTTTTTTCTTTGTCATTTATTTTGGTGCCCCTTGATAGAATCGAACTAACAATTCAAGATTACAAATCTAGCGTTATACCATTTAACTAAAGGGGCATAGATTATTCTGTTACTGCTTCTACTACAGGTGCTTTATAATTCGGCCTGCTTTTCATCACAGCAATTCTGCGTTGAATTTTTGGTGCAATCTTTTTACGAGCATTGGTCAATAACTTTTCCAACTGTGCAACATTTAATGGACCTAAACGTTCCTTACCGTTCTTGGTACGCATTGGATCTGATTTACGAGCTTTTTGTCCTGTCTTTGCCATGTTGTTTCCTTATGTTATGCTTTTACTTATTTGTGGCAATACATAGGATTAAAATTATGGCGGAAGCGGTGAGATTCGAACTCACGATACAGTTGCCCGTATGTCTGCTTAGTAGGCAGATGCCTTCGGCCACTCGGCCACGCTTCCGTATTACTTGGTACACCCTAGGAGAATCGAACTCCTCTTCCGCCCGTGAAAGGGGCGTGTCCTAACCGATAGACGAAGGGTGCCTAACCTTTACTTCATGAATTGTTGTTGTTTGATAGCCTTATTGATAGCCTTGGTGCGTTGATTGGCTTCCATGATCTCGCGACTGGCCCGTTCACGTTTTTCACTCTTGGTCCATTGTCCGGCTAGAGTACGACCTAATTCACTTGCTGTCTGTTGTGGTTTTGCCATGATGTTTCCTTTTGTTAAATTGATATTATATTATACACTATTTTTTTACAATTAAATAGTGTTATGGATAAATCTTCTACTTATTGTGTTATGCCGCATTTGGGTATGGCTGTACAAAACGAATCAGATTTTTGTTGCTGTAATGTCAATAAGGAAAGTTGGCAAGACCCCGATCGTGAAACCATGCATGTATATAGTCATCCGCTTGAACGGGTTTACAAAAGCCATACTAGAAAAATGCTTGCAGCAGGGCTCGATCACAACCGACCACATGCTAGTTGTCAGGTCTGCTGGGATCTGGAGGCCACTGGCGCCGAATCGGCCAGACAAAGATTTAATAAAATTTTTGGTGATGTAGAACCGTTACCCGACCAACCCAGAGTGTTGGTTATTAAACCTGGTAATACTTGTAATTTTGCCTGTCGTATGTGTAATCCTGTGACCAGTAGTAATTGGTATCGAGATGGACACGAACTAGAACTTGCAGGGTTAACCAGTAGCAGTTGGTATTCAGAGCCTAGAGATCCAGCTGAAGTAGCTCAGTTAACATTTAATGAATATACACGAACATTTGAAACCATACGCAACAGTTTTAATTCGGACAACAAAGAATTTTGGACTACCCTAAAAACGTGGATGGCCAACTTGATCTATATCGATATCTACGGTGGCGAACCTTTTTTAATTCCAGCCATGTTTGATCTATTAAAACACGGAGTTGATATTGGAGCCTGCCACAATATTGAATTACAATTACATACCAATGCTAGTATTTTTAATGAAGAATATTTAAAAATTTTAGGCCAATATAAAAAAGTAAGTTTTTGTATCAGTCTTGATTCAATGGAGTCTGCACAGTTAGAATACATACGGCACCGTGCAGATTTTAAAACAGTAGTTGAAAATGCTGGGCGTTTTCGAGATATATTAAGTCAGTATCCTAATGTAAGTATGACAGCCACTTACACAGTAACACCGTTAAATGTGTTTTACGCAGACCAAACACTACAGGAAATAAAAGAATACTTAAACGTTCCTGTAGGGATCAACATTGTAACTACTCCAGAATACGACATTAGACATTTACCTACACCAATAAAACAATATCTAATAGACAATCTTACCACAGATAAAATTACTAATTTTTTAAAACAAACTATCTCAGGTTGCGATATAGAGTGGCCTAAATTTTGTCGTACTACAGATCGATTAGATCAACTACGTGGACAAAACTTTGCAGAAACTTTTCCAGAGTGGTGGACTCTTTTAAAACCGCATTGGGTTTTTGATTAGCAGTCAATTTCAACTTTGCTGGTTACATGAATTTGCAATAATTCTCTGTAGGGAAACTTGTTGTATTTTTTCCAATTAGAAGTGCAGTGTAATTGAGTAGCATCAAACAAACAAGCTGTGCCTGCTTGATAAGCATAGATACCGTCCAAGTTTAAATAATCTGCCATATAACTTTGTTGATTTTCATCCAGGGTATGTTCAAGATCTTCAATTTCGCTAATGTTAGACGTTTTCTTTTTTATGGGTTTCAGCTTACCCCACTGCACGACAAAATCATGTAACTGTTGATTATCCCAACACTTTTCTTTCCAAATAATGGCTTTAAACTCTGGAACTGTGTCCATGGCTAAAATATAAGTGTATCGAAACAGTTTACTATCAGAGCCGTAATCGTCGATGTGTATGCTGTGCGGATTTGTTTGCCGCTGATAAGCCGACCACACTTCAACTGGATTACTAAAATTATTTTTTACTATTCGATCAATTATTTTAAACTCTGGTGAATTTTTATCTATGTTTAGACGGTGATCAATGATGTTATCACCATTTTGCCAGTTTACATATTTTTTGTCAAAATGATTTTGAAAATATTGTTTAAATGCACAAATCTCCGAGTCTGAAATAATTTGATCTAACAGCAACATAACAAATTTATTTATTGAACCTTTGCCAAGTAGTCAACCAAACTAACTTGTCCGGCTTGAATTTCACGAAGTGCATCCACACAGGTAACATATCGTGTAGTATCTTCACGATGGATGCGTTTAAGTTCACGAAGGCGTTGAGCACCAATTAGGACCATGTCGTAACGTCCGCCACCGGCTTGACGTACACACTGTTCCATATCAATTTCTGGGCCGCGACTTGCGATTCTTGGTTTCATGATTTCTCCTTATAAAGTGTTATTATAACTTAAATTACAAAGAAAGTCAATGACCGGTTTAACCGGTCATGAATTGGGTAGGATGACCCGATCAATGATCGGGGTGGAGATTACTCAGGGGTGTTTTCGGTAGACACTAGAGTCCATCCATTGGCAGTTGCAGCAGCAATAACCTGGGGATCATATTGAGAAAATATGTTGTCAAATGCTATCATGTCTGAAATTAGTTTGAGAACTGTGAGTGTGTGAGTATTCTGAGTCCAATCCAACGAAAATGGGCGGCCATCTTGTGGCAATAAAATACCGTCAGTTATTAACTGTTGGTTGACAGTAACAGTTTCGTCGTACAGAGATTGATAATTTACAAATCGGTCCTGGCTAGCAGCCAATGCTTCTGTAAACTCTGCGTTGTTTTTTTGCCATGTTTGGGTAAGTCGAGTAGCCATATTTACAATCCTTTTGTGTATAAGATATTTAGCTAAATCTTTGCAATCTTACAAAATACCCGGCCAATAATTGATAAGTTTTTTGCGAAATAGGGCCAGACTCACATACCAGCTGTTAAATTTTTGATTATTGTGTCGCAAGATTGTATACCGGTGATGTGATCAATTCCGTGCCCAGCAAACACATGACCTTTTTGGGCGTTTTTTTTCCAAATACCCGATATAAGGCTTTTGGTATGATTGAAATTATCGGGTTCCTGAAATTCTCCAAATTTCAATCCAAGTTGACGTTTTTGATCATTGTCATAATCTTTGGGTATTGAGAACGTTCCTAAATCTTTAGAGTTAGCAGACACCATGGCCAATTTTGTTTCGTGTTTGAGCATACTTTCCTGTGAGGCTGCAAACAAGGTGCCTATACCCACAGTTTCTGCTCCTAGATCAATATATTCTTTTACTTGTGCCGCTGTACCCACTCCGCCATAGGGCACTAGATATGCATCTGGAGTCAGCTTTTTTTGTTTGATGAAAAATTCTTTTACAGTATATTTTGGATTGCCCACTCCTGCACTGTCTGCTCCTTTAATCAGCAAACCATCCAAAAAATGATGTTGCATCTGTTCCGGAGTATGAGGTTCAAAGATGCGTTTAAAAATTTTTACACCCATGTCGTGAATGGGAGCCAAAGCTGCTCTAATTTTGTTGTCTAGTTCGGTCTTGTCCATGGACAACCAATCTACTGATGAAGGATGTACACCGTATATGACTTCGATTGTGGGTATGTTAAATGTTTTGATCATGTCCAGTACTTTTTTTGGTTCATGAATCAGACTCGATTCGAAACTTAGATTTATCTGGGTTGACCCAGTTATGCTAATGAATTTTTCTAGATCACTTTGCATAAACTGTAAATTATCTTCATAGGTCCAAGAACATAGGCTGGCGTATCCACCGGCTTGATGAACAGCCACTGACAAGGGCAAAACGGTGCCTTTGTTCATGTTGGCCAGCAATACAGGATGTGCGGATTTGAATATTTCTTGTGCCATGTACTTTTCCTTACTAGTATAGCTATTTAAACTAGATTTGGTACCCTGGGGAGGATTCGGACCTCCATATCCTGCTTTCTTGGAGCAGTGACTTTACCATTTTGTCTACCAGGGCTAACCTTACGTTACTTGTGTGGTACCATTACCGTTTTTAAACCCGACTTCACCACCTTCTGCTCGGATGCGAGCAATCACATCTTCAAACAGGATAGGTGCGAAATCAGTTTGTTCCACGCATACGCAATGATAGCGTGTATCAATTTCATCGCTGTACAGGATTTCTCCTGTGCGGGCGTCAACACCACGTGGCTTACAAACTCTGTTAGCGTGTAAGTGTCCGTGAATGTTTACACCAAAGCGTCCAAGACTTTCTGCGTGTACTGGAATGTGACTAAGAATCATGCCATTCATCACATGGTATCCACGCAGGCTCCGGAAGTAAGGGGTGTAATCCTCATCCTTGAAGATATCGTGATTACCACGGATAAGAACCTTATCCCCGTTGAGCCTCGACATAATGCTCAAACTCTTGCGGTTAATAACAACATCACCCAAGTGATACACTTTGTCGTTTGGACGCACACGGTCATTCCACCGGCGAACCATTTCTTCGTCCATCTCCGCAGGATCTGTCCATGGGCGAAGTTTTGTTACACCATCGTTACGTGTGAAGCGACATACACCTGCGTGACCAAAGTGCGTATCGCTTACTAAAAATACACTAGGCATATATGCCTCCTTTCTTAAAGATATGGAGCGGAATATCGGAATCGAACCGATAACAACAGATTGGAAATCTGTAGTTTTACCATTAAACTAATCCCGCTTTGAAACCTGGCGCCGGTCTAAGGAATCGAACCTCAATTAACGGTTTTGGAGACCGCTGTAATGCCATTATACCAGACCGACCTGGAGGTGAAGGTTGGATTCGAACCAACGATTGTAGAGATTTGCAGTCACTTGCCTTGGACCACTCGGCCACTTCACCATAATACATTAATCTTCGATTTGAAAATACACAGGGTTATTCTCGCGAGCTTTTAATGCTTCTGCGGCCCTGCGGATCTTATCCCGAAACAGCTGGGTCTTGAGTTCTTCACTCAAAGTTAAATTGCTAACTTCCCAAGCCTGTCGCACAATACGATCGTTTAATTTTTTATAATCTGTCATATTATCCTTTCTCTAAATAAAAAACCCCGGAGTGTTTAAGTCCAGGGTTCGTAAATATGAATTTAAAACTTATTCTATTCAGAACCCCTTGCACCTTCTCCGCACACTGCCCATAGATTGACTTGCCCAATAATGAGTGTGTTTGCTAAAGAGAGATGTAAGTTATTAGTCATCATAGTAAGTATTATACTAGGTTATTTATCATTTGTCAACCGAGCTGTCATAAATATTTCATGCTTAAACTTGCTGACATTCGTCAGGTCCAGATAGAACTAACCACTCGCTGTAATGCTCGTTGCCCAATGTGCATGAGAAATTATCGAGGATTTGATTTCAATGCCGGATATCCTGAAACCGAACTTACCTTAGATAACATAAAACAAATTCTAGAACCAGAATTTTTAAAACAATTAACTAAAGGAATAAGCTTCAATGGCAACTTGGGAGATTTTGGACTAGCCCGAGACGCACAAGAAATAGTACATTGGTTGGTGGATCAAGGAGTTCCGGTGTACATTAATTCTAACGCCGGTATGCGTACACCAGACTGGTGGGCTCGACTAGCTCGTCCTGGAGTGAGAATTGGATTCGCTATAGACGGGCTAGAGGATGCACACAGCTTATACAGACAAGATACCGATTGGCATCGGGTAATTGCTAATGCAACTGCGTTTATCGGTGCTGGCGGACATGCTATTTGGAGATTTATTCCATTTGACCATAACAGACATCAAGAACAGGCTTGTCAAGATTTAGCTAATGAGCTAGGATTTATTGAGTTTGAAAACATTAATGAAGGACGCAACCGCGGTCCCGTATATTCTAGAACAGGAGAGTTTACTCATTGGCTCGGCAAACCGTTTACGGCTCATGATGAACTAAGTCCTCCTGACATAAAACCAATGTTGGAAAGTCATGTCGCATGGTTTGATCATCATACGGTTGTTTGCGATAAAGACACACAACCATTAAATTTAGTTTGCCAACATAATCGACTTAAAGAAATTTATATTGCCGCAGATGGAACAGTATATCCTTGTTGCTTTTTAGGTTTTTATCCTGCCACAATGACCCATCCTGGTAACACTCAACTGTTACCTTTGATCAAAGAAAACAACGCATTAGAATACGATCTTGAACATTGTGTTGAATGGTTTAACAGTGTAGAAGAGACCTGGGCCAAAGATAGTATTGCCGAAGGTAGACTCTACGGCTGTGTTAATAGTTGTGGAGGAAGAAAATGACAGTAGCTCGAATTCTTTTTTTAGCTAGATATCGTGTGCCACATGCATGTATGGCACTGCAATTTGATCGTTTCCTTGAAGGTATAGATCGTACATGCATTTGTAGTCCTGTGCCCAAAGAAGAGTTATGGCCAATCTTTGAACGATACAATATTGATACAAAGAATTTTGATTACTGTCCAGATTCTGAAATCTTTGAACGCTATCCACAGGTTGACCATTGGGTGTTTGATGACGATTATCGAGGCTGGTGGTTAAGACAACAAGCCATTAAACTTAGTTTCTTAGACTATCTGTCTTACGATGTAATGCTTATGCAAGATCCAGACACATTTATGGTTGAGCCATACCGTTGTTATGATAATGGCACATTAAACTACATGGTCTTAGAAAATACTAAACACAGTTATGGATACTACAAAGTCTTGGAGAATGCCCTGGGCATTCATCGCCAAACTCCGCATTGCTTTGTTACAGAGTTTGTGCCGGTGCTCAAAGAAGATATTACAGCCTTGCGTTTAACTTTAGAAGAACGTAATCAACGTCATTGGTTGGATTCCATTATTGAAAACGTACCATTAGAACCTACCATGGAGCCTTGGGCAAGAGAAGGTAACTTTATACGTTGGTTTAGTGAATACGAGTTTGTTGGCAACTGGGCCATGAGTCGTCATCCTGTTAACCTGCAATTTCAGCGTAGGTTTGAATACGATAGTTTAGATAAGTTACAAAATTTTGACCCTACAAAATTTAATTGTTTTGCAGATGCAGTTCCTGATTTAAGTTTGAGTTTACAGTTTGACTGGGACAAGGGTATTACCAAAGACTTTGAACACTACATGGCCGTCATCAACTCAAGGATCGGTTGATGCAACTACCTTATCCAATCTATTGTGCCCAATGGGACCATACGGCTGCATTTGATTGGAGCATTGGTCCAACCACACACGACCTAGACGTTGTATTACGGGCACCTGTTAAAATTGCTGCCTTGTCAGTAATGTGTAATGTACCCACAGATTTTAGTTTTAGAGAAGAATACAGAGATCTTGATCTTGGGCAATTTGATCTAGTTGTATTATCGGATATTGAATATAGACCCATAGACAAAATTAAATCTTGGATTGAACACAACCAAATTAAAAATTATGTGTTGGCAGTAGGAGGAACAAGGCCGACAGAAGAACTAGACACAACTACAATGGTCTATCGTCCTTGGTGGTGCTATAATCTTTTTAGATTCAACAAGTATGAATCTACGGTTGCAGATAACAAACCCTTTCATTATGATTTGTTATTAGGTGCCAGAAGGCCACATAGAGATTATGCAATGTTAGCATTCCAAAAAAGTGGCTTAATAGAATCCTCTATAGTAAATTATAGACATGTGTTTGTTGGCGAACGCATAGATGGTCTATCTCAGTCAATTGCCACACACTTTGCAGGCACAGAGCTTGCTTGGCCTTACATAAGTCCTAATTTAGATCCGGACTGGGAAGTCAAAGAAGAAATTACTAATGCTATTAGTCCATTTATGCCTTGGGAAATGTATCGTCGATGCAACTATACTGTGGTATGCGAAACGTTAGAACAAGGCAATACTTTTTTCTTCAGTGAGAAAACAACCAAACCGTTGTTTGCTAAACGTATATTTTTATTATTTGGTATCAAGGACTTTTTACTTAACTTAAGAAAGCTAGGGTTTGCTACCTTTGACAACATCATTGACGAAAGTTATGATCAAGAAACAGATAGTCTCGCTAGATATGAAAAGGTGTTTGAACAGATTGAACTGTTGGCTAAACAAGATCCTAACAAAGTTTATAGTCAAGTTGCCGATAGACTAGAGCATAATCATCAATTGGTGCAGACATTAAAACTACAAACCACGACTCGCATGCACGAGCTACTTGCATCTAAACTAGGTTAAATTCTTGATGTATGCGATCATACCAATTATTGGCAACAGCAATTTGTCCTGCCGGACTACTGTGGTAACCAGGATCCTCACCAGTGAACGGATTGTTACCACATACTGCTAATACACTTTCATCTGAATCTTGCATAATATAATGATCTGGAATTATTTGGTGGAAGGCACGACGCCATAGTTGTTGATTGTCTGGATCAAACGGCCACAATAATACTGGCTGTAATAAAAATGGAATGCCGTCGTGAAATAGTTCAAATACCCCTTGAGTGATAATCCATTCGTCTTGTTGTTTCTTCCAATGGTTATCGTAGATACCATCAATGTAGTGTCTTACTGCTGTCTGTGCATCTTTATTAATAAGTCCCGACCGATACGGGTGTGGATAGTTTTCTGCAAGAGTAAAAATAGTTTCGCAGATCATGTTATAGTTGTTGTTGCCGTAGTTGACATTGTTAATGCCATCTTCTCTACGATAGCCATTTTTGCGTTCACGATCTTGCAGGTGTTGTTCCAAGGGAGGATTCCATCCACCTGGTGGAATTGTCCAATCATACGGAGCAGCTGTGGCAGGGATCTCCATGCGATCCCAAAAGGTAGGAGTAATAATAGCAAAGTCTGGGCGTTGCCTA
>Ga0114978_10001595_pt1 | contig 19049 bp, 21 predicted proteins | sample S_140212_EF_Meta_FD_87027 | JGI IMG/M metagenome (GOLD analysis project Ga0114978, IMG submission 87027) | Freshwater microbial communities from Lake Simoncouche, Canada to study carbon cycling - S_140212_EF_MetaG | ecosystem: Environmental > Aquatic > Freshwater > Lake | place: Lake...
AACATCGGTCCGTTATAGATTTCCCACTCTGCGAGCGTGTGCTCGCCAAAAGTGGCGCAGATTTCATTGAGTCGCTTCAGGGCATCTTCACGCTTGGCAAATGCAAAAGTTTGTCCTACATAAGAACCTAAACGTTGAATGGCCTCAGGCTCAATCCTGGGCCCAACATCGTTAATCAACATTTTCTGAATCGGAGAATTTGGCATGGCGGCATATACCATCCCAATCAAGCCGCCCATGGAAGTACCAAACCAATCCACTTGAGAGACGCCCAACTTTTTGACTAGCGCAGCAATGTCAGCTACATACTGGGGAACAGCGTACTGCATGGGATTGCTTAAATGATCAGAGTCACCTCTGCCCACGATATCGGGACAAACGACGTAATAGTCTTTGCACATGGCCTGCGCCAGCGTTGTGAAATCTCTGCCGCGTCTCGTCAAGCCATGGACACACATCAATACTTTGGTGTTATTGGGATTGCCCCACGCGTGATAAGCCATGCGATGGGAAGATTTGCCATTAGTACACTGCACGTAAAAAGTATCGCCATCATGAAAAACATCAGTACTCTGCACTTCACTTGGAGAATCTCGCTGACCATGATCATGGTCGTGCTGATGCAACTCGCTATATTCTTCAGGTTGCAAAGTGACATGATCAATACCGTGCTCCTCTAACAGCATGGTATTGATTCTGGACATGATCTCTGGCCATTCTTGAATGTTGGCAATTTCAATATGTCCAATTAATGCTGGAAAGCTCGGCGTCATTTCCCAGACGTGCAAGTCATGGACCGCCAATACGCCAGGAACATTCTTCAAATCTTTGCCCACTTTTAAATAATCAATATGCAGTGGCACACCCTCCATCAAGAAGTGGTAAGACTCATGCAAAATGGAGATAGTGGACTTCAGAATCAGCAAGGAAACCAAGATCGAGAGGATGGCATCAATTGGCATCCAACCAGTTAATTGGATGACAACACCAGCGATGAGGGCAGCGATCGATCCTAACAAGTCACCCATCACGTGAACTAAAGCAGCACGAGTATTGACGCTTTTCTTATCGCGTGACAGCACCCAAGCCACTACGATATTCATGAGCAGGCCAATACTGGCCACTACCGTGACTGTTAAGCCATCTACTTTATGGGGATCATAGAAACGACTAATGGCCTCAATCACAATCCAAGCAACTAAAGCTAGCATGACGATACAGTTGACAAATGCTGCTAAGGCTTCGGCTCGTCCAAAACCAAAGGAATGTTTTGGCGATGGTGGGCGACGTGAAATGATTTGCGCTAAGAGCGCCAAACCTAAGGCGGCCGCATCGGTCACCATATGACCGGCATCGGAGATCAATGCTAAGGAATTCGCGAAGTAAGCTGCCGCACCCTCAACTCCAGCAAAGCTCAGGGTGAGAATTAAGGCAATCAGCAATAAGTTTTGATTGGAAACTTCTTTGCTATGGGAGTGCTTAGCATCGCCCTTTTTATGAGCATGTAGGGAAGAATCAGCCCCAGATAGATTCTGAGGTTTTACTGGCTTCGAATGGAATAGATGGGAGCCCGACATGGTGAACCCATTATTCCATTAAATGAACTTAATCGTTAGAAACCCGTTGTATCAACAGGGGCACCAGTTTTAGCAATGACTTCTTCTTTAGTCACGCCAGGAGCCAATTCGATTAAGGTCAAGCCAGAGCGGGTAATATCCAAAACGCAAAGATCAGTGATGATCTGACTAATCACACCTACACCTGTCAAAGGCAAGGTGCATTTAGGCAAAATTTTGAGCTCTTCAGTGCCATCTTTTTTCTTGGCCACATGCTCCATTAAGACCACAACATGTTTTACACCCGCAACCAAATCCATCGCACCACCCATGCCTTTGACCATCTTGCCTGGAATCATCCAATTAGCGATATCACCCTGTTCACTCACCTGCATTGCGCCTAAAAATGCAATGTTAATTTTGCCGCCACGAATCATTCCAAATGCATCAGCAGATGAAAAGATAGAGGAGCCTGGCAATGTTGTAATAGTTTGCTTGCCCGCATTAATCAAATCAGCATCGATTTGCTCTTCTGTCGGAAAAGGGCCAATTCCTAATAAACCATTCTCAGACTGAAGCCATACCTCGATTCCTTTTGGAACATGGTTCGCTACCAATGTGGGAATGCCGATTCCCAAGTTCACGTAATAGCCATCTTTTAATTCTTTAGCAGCACGTGCCGCCATCTCTTCTCTATTCCAAGGCATTTTGATCTTCCTAAATTCTTTTATGTATTTTTTTGAGTATTGTTTAAATCATTAGCGAGCCGCTGAGAGCGTGCGCTGTTCAATACGCTTCTCTGGGTTGCTGTTAATCACAAGACGATGTACGTAGATGCTTGGCGTATGAATGTCAGCCGGATCTAAGACGCCATTCTCAACAATCTCTTCTACTTCAGCAACCGTGATCTTGCCTGCCATGGCTACTACAGGATTGAAATTGCGAGCGGTATGTCGATAAATTAAATTACCAGCTCGGTCTGCTTTCCAAGCTTTCACCAGTGAGATATCAGAAACGATGGAGCGCTCCATGATGTATTTCTCACCATCAAATTCTTTTACTTCTTTACCTTCAGCCACTAAAGTACCAACACCTGTCTTGGTATAAAAAGCAGGGATGCCACAACCACCGGCACGCAGTTTTTCTGCCAAGGTGCCTTGAGGGGTGAATTCCAACTCGAGCTCACCCGCTAAGTATTGACGCTCAAATTCTTTGTTCTCACCCACATAAGAGGAAACCATCTTTTTGACTTGACGCGAATTGAGGAGGATGCCCAATCCAAAACCATCTACCCCCGCGTTATTTGATACTGCGGTCAAATTTTGAGCGCCAAGCTCTTTGACTGCCAGAATCAATGCTTCAGGAATACCGCAGAGTCCAAAACCGCCAACGGCAAGTTTTTGACCATCTTTCAAGATATCCCGCAGGGCATCCACTGCCGAAGGGTAGGTTTTATTCATCGCTTTTGTCCTAATATTGCCAAAATGGGTAAAAACGCAATCATAACGCTTTGGCACGACAAACTGAGCCGGTCTGTGCGCCACATTGGTTTTTAGAAGATAGAACTAAACTAACGAAGCTGAAATACCCTATTTTTAAGAAATCCCGGAGAAATTGCATGAATCAGGCGCAGCTACTAGAACAATTTGGACCCAGGGAATCCATGGATTACGACCTGGTCATTATTGGGGGTGGTCCCGCTGGTCTGTCTGCTGCGATTAAGGCCAAACAGCTTGCCAATGCCTCAGGCAAAGAAATCAGTGTGTGTGTATTAGAAAAAGGTTCAGAAATCGGTGCGCATATTCTGTCTGGCGCGGTCATGGATCCCAAGGCACTTACTGAACTGATCCCTGACTGGAAAGCCTTAGGTGCACCACTCCATACTGAAGTGACTGTAGATCAGTTTCTATTTTTAACGGCAGATAATTCTTATCAAGTACCTAATTGGATGTTGCCCCACTGCTTTAAGAATGAGGGTAACTATATTGTGAGCTTGGCAAATGTCACCCGCTGGTTAGGTGAGCAAGCTGAAGCCTTAGGAGTGGAAATTTTCCCAGGCTTTCCGGCTGCCGATATTTTGTACAACAAGCAAGGCGCCGTCATTGGTGTGATCACTGGCTCCATGGGTTTGGATAAAGCTGGTAATCCTACTGATCAATTTCAGCTGGGTATGGAATTGCGCGGCAAATATACCTTGTTTGCGGAGGGTGCGCGTGGTCACCTTGGCAAACAGTTAATTGCTAAGTTCGCTTTAGACCAAGACTCTGATCCACAAAGTTATGGCATCGGTATAAAAGAGCTCTGGGAGGTGGAGCCTTCTAAAAGTAAGCCTGGCTTAGTCGTGCATACCGCAGGCTGGCCTTTAGAAAGCGATACTTATGGTGGCTCATTCCTCTATCACCTCGGGGATAACAAGGTAGCCGTCGGCTTAGTCGTTGGCCTTTCCTATAAGAACCCTTATCTCTCACCCTTTGAAGAATTTCAACGGTATAAATTGCATCCCAAGATTCGACACTTTTGAGGGTGGTAAGCGCATTGCTTATGGCGCACGTGCACTGACTGCAGGCGGCTTAAATAGTCTCCCTAAAACGGTTTTCCCGGGTGGTGCACTGATTGGTTGCGATGCGGGCTTCTTAAATGCTTCCCGCATTAAAGGCAGTCATGCTGCCATCAAGACAGGAATGCTGGCAGCAGAAGCAGCAGTAGCTGCTCTTAATGACAATCGCTCCGCTGATGTGTTATCTGCTTATCCCAGCGCTTTTCAAAAAAGTTGGTTACATACAGAACTCAATCAAGCGCGTAACTTTAAGCCTTGGATGTCTAAGGGGCTGTACTTGGGTACGCTGATGGTGGGCATAGAACAGAAGCTACTGGGCGGTAATATGCCCTGGACTGTGCACATCAAGCATGCTGATCATGAATGCTTAGAGCCAGCATCTGCGCATAAACCAATTGATTACCCTAAGCCAGATGGCAAGATTAGTTTTGATCGCCTGTCTTCTGTGTTTATCTCGAATACAAACCATGCTGAGAACCAGCCCAATCACCTGACCTTAAAAGATACAACGATTCCGGTCAGCCTCAATCTCAAAACCTATGCAGGCCCAGAACAACGCTACTGCCCTGCTGGTGTTTATGAATATATTGAGGTCGATGGTCAGCCCCGTCTGCAGATTAATTCACAAAATTGCGTGCATTGCAAAACCTGTGATATTAAAGACCCAAGCCAAAATATTATTTGGATCACACCCGAAGGTGGTGGTGGCCCTAACTACGGAGCGATGTAAGCCATGATGATGTTGCACACGATGCTGCGCGTTGGTGATCTCCAGCGCTCGATTAATTTCTATACCAAAGTACTAGGCATGAACCTCTTACGCACGACAGAACGGCCAGACCAACAATATTCCTTAGCCTTTGTTGGCTTTGGTAAAGGGAATGGCGATGGGCAGGCTGAGATTGAGCTCACCTACAACCATGGTGTTCATGCTTATGACTTAGGGACAGCATATGGTCATATTGCAATCGGTGTACCGGATGCTTATGCTGCTTGCGAAAAAATCAAAGCTGCTGGCGGCAATGTCACCCGTCCAGCAGGTCCTGTTGCTGGTGGAGATACCATCATTGCCTTTGTAACTGACCCTGATAGTTACAAAATAGAATTAATCCAGCGTTCATAGCAACCGCGTGAAGGCCTCTGAAAAGTTCGATTTAGAAATCCTAAGTCGTCTGACTGATGTATCGGCTGCAGATTGGAATGCCCTGCTCGATTCTAATGCGGGCCCTTTTCTGAAATATGAATTCTTAAGCGCACTTGAAGAGACTGGATGCGTTGGTAACAATACCGGTTGGCAAGTTGCCCATCTCGTTTTAAAGCAAGCAGGTCAACTAATAGGCGCCATGCCCTTGTACTTAAAGCGGCACTCTTATGGCGAATTTGTCTTTGATTGGTCTTGGGCTCAAGCCTACGAACAACAAGGTCTCAATTATTACCCGAAGGTGCTGTGTGCCATCCCCTTCACCCCGGTTCAAGGTTCACGGATTCTTTGTAAGCCTGGATCAAATATCAAAGAGATTCAGAATGCCCTCATTGCTGGCCTAAAGTCTATATTGATAGATAACGATTTGTCTTCTGCACATATTCTCTTTCCTTTAGCAACTGAGGTAGAGCATTTAAAAGAGCAAGGTTTCTTATTGCGAGACTCAGTTCAGTTTCACTGGCATAACCAAGCCTTTCAGAGTTTTGAAGCGTTTTTATCTGTGCTCACCATGAAGCGCCGTAAAAATATTCGTCGTGAACGGGAGCAAGTCGCAAGAGAAGCCATTACCTTTAGGCATGTGCCTGGAATTGACTCAACCGATCAAGATTGGGAATTCTTTTTTGCTTGCTATCAAAATACTTATCTTGAGCATCACTCCAGTCCGTACTTAACGGAATCTTTTTTTAAGCTTTGGGTAAAGCAAGCTCCAGAAAACTTGCACCTCATCGTAGCTGAGCGCAATGGGAACCCCATTGCCGCCTCACTACTAGTGGTTGATCTGCAAGCCTCCAAAGCTTATGGCAGATATTGGGGTGCTCTTGAACATATTCCTTGTCTACACTTTGAAACTGCTTACTACCAAGCGATTGAGTACTGCATCAAAAAAGGTCTCCAAACCTTTGAAGGTGGTGCACAGGGCGAACACAAAATGGCGCGGGGATTTTTACCCACTACGATCCAATCTGCTCATTTCATCAAAGACCCGAGATTTGCAAAGGCTATTGGACACTTTTTAGATCGAGAGCATCAAGGCATTGGCGCCTATGTGGATGAACTGGCTGAGCATAGTCCCCTGAAATCGACTAAAGTACTTCCATGAATTCAGAAAGCCCTCAAGACGGATCACATTCTCTATCCACCGGAGATGATGCATCCGATTCACCTTGCATTGGCGTATGTACTACCCTCTACGATGAGATCTGCCAAGGTTGCGGTCGTACCTTAGGTGAAGTCAGTAATTGGGTATTTTTCTCTGAAGAAGAAAAAGCAGCAGTCTGGAAACGCATCCGCGCAGACGGCACTGCTATGCGCTTTCAAAGACAGGTGAAAAACTCTAAATCCGTTGATATTTGAAAATCTCCTATTGGCCCAAAGCGGTCGTTCTCTGGAAAATAAAAAACCCACCGAAGTGGGTTTTTTACTCAACTAAAAGATATTGAATACTTATTTCACCGCAGAGTATTCAAAGCAGTAGGCAGAATAACTATTGATCCAATGAGAAAAAGTGCCATCACCACCCCGTGCTGAACCACATCCCGACATAGTATTCCCAGATACGGTTATTGGAAGATCATGAATTTTACTAGCCATTTGCAATTGCTTGCCATCCTGAGAAAGGGTGCCAATATATTTCCATTCGCCTCGTGGAGATTTCAATAGGAACTCTAAATGACGTCCTTCTTGACGAAGAACAGTGAGCGTTCTCGCCTCATCAACAATATTCCACCCTTTGGGTGCTTTAGCATGATTTGGATTATTAGGAGTTTGTGCTCCTATCGAAGTATTAGTTAATGTTCCACGCCACTCTTTTGGCAGTATGGGTGTATCTTGAGGAGGTGCTGGAGGGCTTGTACCCGCAATAAAATCAAGACAGAAAGCTTGATAATTATTGAACCAATGAATAAAACTTCCGTCCGAACCTCTACTAACACCGCAGCCTGATATTTTGCCTTGCGCAATATTCCATATCCCAGTAGAGCTTCCAGAACTCACTTGCATTTGCTTCCCATCGGCTGAAAGCATGCCAATAAACTTGGACTCACTGCGAGAGGATTTCCAGATGAACTCTACATGACGACCCTCTTGACGGATAAAAGTTATCGTTCTAGGTTCATCATTAGTATTCAAACCTTTGACAGATTTATCCTTACCGACATTAGTTTCATGTTTGGGATTATGTTTGTTGGCGGCGCCTAAACTGGTACTCGAATAAAATCCAGTCCACACTTTTGGTAGGGTAGCAACAACTTGCGTAGAGGGTGCTGCTGGAGTTGTACCCACAGTGAATTCATCACACCATGCTGAATAACTACCAAGCCAATGACCAAATAAACCATTCGTACCACGACTACTTCCGCAGCCTGTAATCTTATCCGCCTCAATTGTAAAAAGACCGGTAGCTTCTTTAGATGTAATTTGAATTTGTTTACCATCAGCCGATAGAGTGCCCACTTCATTAATCTGATACCTAGGGTTCTTAAACTGAAGCTCTAAATGACGCCCTTCTTGCTTAAGTATAGTGAGTGTTGCAGGGCTATCATATTTATTCCAACCCTTAACTTGATTAGCTTCACCGACATGCAAGTAATGCAGAGGATTTTTTCGGCTGATCGCCCCAATGGAGGTATCCCCAGCGACACCGGTCCATACTTTAGGCAGCATTGGAACTGAAGTAGTTACTGCCGCTGAAGGCATACTTTGTGCAAATGCTGCAAGAGAATAGCTAAGCCCTAGCAACACCCCAATAATGACCTTTTTCATCTCCAATCCCTTTGAATATTTTATTTGTCCACAGGGCAAGAGGCGGTTTCATATATCTCAACCCTCATGCACTTTATTTAATCGAAATCTGGGGCGATAGGCTTAGCAAGACGCTAAGGCAGATCGAAGTTCTCTTGCTAGCAGGTTGCCTACCTTATTGAGATAGGTCAAATACTTTATGGCTTATTTCATGAAAACTTAGGGTAATTCCACCAAAATCTTACTGGGGCTGTTTTTTAGACATTATTGAAAGTCTCATAATGGCCGATAGCAGTCATATGAAGCTATCCAACTAAAAGATCAATAACTGCTGAACTTAACCAGTCAACTCTTGGCTGCGCAAGTATTCCTCATAAGTGCCAGAGTAATCGGCAATAGTGCCGTCCATTTTGACCTCCAAGATACGGTTAGCCAAAGCAGAAACAAACTCGCGGTCATGAGAAACAAAGATTAAAGTGCCATCAAATTTCTCGAGGGCAATCTGCAAGCTCTCAATCGATTCCATATCCATGTGATTGGTTGGCTCATCCATGGCGAGCACATTATATTTTTGGAGCATCAATTTACCCCAAATCATCCGGCCCTTTTCACCACCTGAAAGTACTTTCACTGACTTACTAATATCGTCACCAGAGAATAAGAGGCGACCTAAGGTGCCACGAATCACTTGATCATCATCACCTGTATTGCGCCACTCATTCATCCAATCCATGAGTAACTCTTCTTTAGCAAACATTTCGGTGTTGTCTTGTGGCATCACGCCGACGTTAGCATTTTCAGCCCACTTCACATCGCCACTATCAGCAGCCACACCATCAAAGCGTTTGCTCAGAATCGTTTTGAGAAGCGTTGTCTTACCTGCACCGTTCTGCCCAATGATGGCAATCTTTTCACCAGCGCGAACACCAAGCTTAAAGTTTTTGAAAATCGTACGGTCATAAGCCTTGGTAAGCGCATTGCACTCTACTGCCATGTTATGAAGCTTTTTCTCCGTATCAAAACGAATGAACGGATTTTGACGTGACGATGGTTTCACTTCGACAATTTCAATTTTCTCTAACTGACGTTGGCGTGAAGTAGCTTGCCGCGCTTTAGAAGCATTTGCTGAGAAGCGGGCCACGAAAGCCTGTAATTCTGCAATCTTTTCTTTGGCTTTCACGTTAGAACTGAGTTGTTGTGTACGCGCCTGTACAGAAGCGAGCATGTAAGAATCGTAATTGCCTGGATAGACCTTCAGTGTGCCGTAATCCATATCTGCCATATGCGTACACACTTCATTTAAGAAGTGGCGATCATGGGAAATAATAATGATGGTGCTCTTAATATCATTGAGGATATCTTCCAACCAATGGATGGAGTGAATATCCAAGTTATTGGTTGGCTCATCGAGTAATAGCACATCTGGATCTGAGAACAAGGCTTGAGCCAGCAAGACCCGCAATTTCCAACCAGGTGCTACGTTACTCATCAGACCATCGTGTTGCTCAATCGGAATACCAATTCCTAATAACAACTCGCCTGCTTTTGCTTCAGCAGTATAGCCACCGTATTCGGCATACTTACCCTCAAGCTCAGCCGCTTTCATATAGTCTTCGTCATTTGCTTCTGGATTGGCGTAAATGGCATCGCGCTCTGCAGCGGCATTCCACATTTCTTCGTGACCCATCATCACCACATCAAGAACGCGGACATCTTCGTAAGCAAACTGATCTTGACGTAATTTACCTAAACGAATACCGGGATCCAAACTCACATTACCGCTGGTAGGCTCTAACTCACCACCTAGGATTTTCATGAAGGTAGATTTACCGCAACCGTTAGCACCAATCAGGCCATAACGATTACCGCCGCCAAACTTGACGGAAATGTTTTCAAACAGGGGCTTTGCCCCGAACTGCATAGTGATATTGGATGCTGACAGCACGGATGTTTTCTAGCTTTCTGAAGTCGATTCGTATTAATGCGGTTTTGCTTGATACCCCTGTATCTGGGGTCAAAGAACGCTATTTTAACGGGTTAGAGCGAAGAAAGTCTGAAATTCAGTGCGGACTAGACTTTGACCCTAAATGGGGTGAAATTCGTATGGATATCAAAATGATCCACATTCTCTTTGCGTTTGAGGAAATTCACGATCCTATAGGTCAATGGCGTTGCTAAGACCTCCCAAGCGGTTTTGAGAGCGTATTGAGCTAAGGCAACTTGGATAATTTCATGGGTTTGCCAAATACCGTAAAAAGCCAACATATAAAAGAAAGAGGAATCGACCAACTCCCCTACTGCGGTTGAACCAATGGTGCGTGTCCATAAAAAACGCCCCTTAGTCCAAATTTTCATCTTGGCTAGTACAAAGCTATTAGTAAAACTGCCACACCAGAATGAAAACATCGAAGCCAAGGCAATCCGCCAGGAATTACCAAAGACTGTTTCTAAACCCTGCTGATAGTTCGCCATATAGGTGCCTGTCGCTACCGGCAAAGCAATCACGATCTGGGCCATGATTGCAGCAAAAGCTAAAGCCGCAAATCCCGCCCAAACCGCTCTTCGGTCATAAGCGTAGCCATAGACTTCCGTGAGAATATCGCCAAAGAAATAGGCAATTGGGAAAAACAAGATGCCTGCACCAAAAGTCAGCTCACCGAAGTACGGCAAGTTCACAACGGCAGTTTTGCCAGCCCCAATAAAGTTTGAACACAACAAAACGACCACAAAGGCAGCCAAAATCAGGTCGTAATAGCGGTGGTGTCGTCTTGGTGAGTCCATAAACTGAGAAAAATGGATAATAGAAATAAGAATATCCCCATTCCTGAATTTACGCAGGATTTGGGCAAAAACAATCTATAGGACAAAGAGCGCTATGAGTAAAGCCAGCTTTAATTGGGAAGATCCCCTTTTACTAGATACCCAGTTAACCGAAGACGAGCGCATGGTACGCGATGCAGCAGCAGAATACGCCCAAGGTCGCCTCATGCCGCGGATTCATGATGCGTTTCGTAACGAGATCACTGACCCCGCCATCTTTCGTGAGATGGGTGAGCTTGGACTCCTCGGCATTACTATTCCTGAGCAATATGGCGGCGCAAACCTCAACTATGTTTCTTATGGATTAATTGCCCGTGAACTAGAGCGTGTTGATTCTGGTTACCGCTCCATGATGAGTGTGCAGTCTTCTTTAGTCATGGTGCCTATCAACGACTTTGGCTCTGAAGCCCAAAAACAAAAATACCTACCTAAATTGGCTACTGGTGAGTGGATTGGTTGCTTTGGCTTAACGGAGCCGAACTATGGCTCAGATGCTGGCGGCATGATTACGCGCGCCAAGAAAGTTCCCGGTGGATTTTCTTTATCGGGTTCAAAAATGTGGATCTCGAATGCACCGATTGCTGATGTCTTTGTGATCTGGGCCAAAAATGATGAAGGCGTCATTCGTGGTTATATTTTAGAAAAAGGCATGAAGGGTCTAACTGCTCCAAAAATTACCGGCAAGATGGGTCTACGCGCCTCCATCACTGGTGAAGTGGTCATGGATGAAGTCTTTGTCCCTGCTGAAAATGAATTCCCAGAAGTAACTGGTCTTAAAGGACCGTTTACCTGCTTGAACTCTGCCCGCTATGGTATTTCTTGGGGCGCCTTAGGTGCCGCCGAGTGGTGTTGGCATGCAGCGCGTCAATACACCTTAGATCGCAAACAGTTTGGTAAACCTTTAGCTGCCAATCAGCTCATCCAAAAGAAACTCGCTGATATGCAAACTGAAATTACCTTAGGTTTACAAGGTTGCTTGCGTTTAGGTCGCATGAAAGATGAAGGTATTGCCGCACCAGAAATTACTTCCATCATGAAGCGCAACTCTTGCGGCAAGTCTCTAGAGATTGCTCGGATGGCCCGCGATATGCATGGTGGTAATGGTATCTCTGATGAGTATGGCGTAGTACGTCACATGCTCAATCTAGAAGTCGTCAATACCTATGAAGGTACTCACGATATCCATGCTTTGATTCTAGGTCGTGCGCAAACAGGTATTCAGGCGTTTAGCTGATCCAGACTAGGGCTTTAGATTCGCAACGATGGCCTTTGCTGCTTTAGCAAAAGCCTCGTCACTATCATTTTCCAATTGCACAAAATTCTCAATCTGGTATCGAGGAAAGTTTCTTACGATCGATGATTGGTAGGAAGGGTCATAGTGCTTCACTAATAACTCTTCAACCAACTCTGGAAAGTTACCTGCATCAATGGCTTGGCTCCATTGTGCGATTTGGACTTTTCCATAATGAGCGGTGAGTAAAGCCAGTTTGCGTTTGAAGTTATCGGTATCACTCAAAAAATGATGGTATTCACGAATTAACCATGAAACCCGTGTTTGAGTGCTAGATCTCAATTCGATACACGCGCCGCTCCGAATCTTTTCCATCAAAGCATCCGGTATATGAACACCGCCCACCTTCTTGCTCTCGGACTCCACTAAAACAGGCTTCGTAGGATCTAAGCAACGTAGTGCATTCCACAGGACTGTTTCAAAACCTTTTTGTGAGGGCTGCTCGATGTTGGGTTCATTCCCCAATACCGAGCCACGATGAATCGCTAAGGCTTCCAAGTCTAAGATTTGGGCGCCATACTTCTGCGTCTCTTGAAGCACTCTAGTCTTCCCGCTACCAGTCATGCCGCAAATCACTTGAAAGGTAAATTGTTGGGCAGCAGCTTCTAACCCATCAATCACGGTTCGTCTAAAACCTTGGTAACCCCCTTCTAACTGCAGCGCTTTCCAGCCTATGCGATTGAGGATATGGGTAAAGGCCCCGCTCCGTTCCCCGCCACGCCAGCAATAAATCAAAGGACGCCACTCCCGCGGCAATTCTAATAACTGATTTTCTAGATGATGGGCAATATTGCGAGAGACCAATGCAGCACCCAGCTTTTTGGCTGCAAATGGTGAGACTTGTTTATATAAAGTACCAATCTGCGCGCGCTCTTCATTATTCAAGACGGGATAATTCACGGCACCTGGAATGTGATCGAGAGCGAACTCAGCCGGTGATCTCACATCAATAATGAGGTCAAAGCGATCTAGCTCTGTAAGAAATTGATCCAGCCTTAAGATATGAGCATTACTAACTTGCATACCGCAGGATTAGCCAATCTTTTGCAAAATATGCTCAGGCCAAGGTGCTGACTGATTGGTCTTGAGATCTACCCATACCATCGTAGCGCCACCAATTGCTACGACATCCTCAGGCGCAGTGCTTAAGGCCATGCTGGTATAGACATCCATACTCGTTCTACCGATAGCGCCAATAGACGTTTTTAAAATCAGTTCGCCTGGGTAAGTAAGTTGTTTATAGAAATTGCAAAAACCATTCATCATCAACATCGACTCACTTCCAGGGCTGACTGCATAACCCATAGAATGACTCCATTCCACTCGGGCTTGCTCCATATACCGAAAGTAGACGGTATTATTAACATGGCCATAGGCATCCATATCACCCCAACGAATCGGCATGGTCATCTCGTGGACAAGCTTGCGTTCTTCGGGAATGGCAATACGCATGGTGATTGCTAGTGACGGATTTATTTTACTTGCAGAGCAAGGTGATACAAATTCGTAGAACGCGCACCGGAACGGCAAAATGCCAAGATTGGGCCAGGCATCGTTTTTAATAAGCGGGCCATTTCTCTCACCTGCTCAACAGTCATATCACTTGGCACTACTGGTAGAAACGCGTAATGCAAGCCCAATCTCTCTGCTTCAGCTTGAATGCTGGCATTGCTTGGCTGATCCGGACCGCCCTCTCCATCGGGACGATTATTAATAACGCTCTTATATCCTTGCTGCACAATTTCAGCTAAATGACTTGAGTCAATCTGGCCAAGAGTGCCGAATTGATCGTTATGACAAGTAATAGGAAGACTCATTGCACCCTCTTTAATTTAGAATTAATTACTTAGAACAGGATTGATTCTAAAGCAGGCTGAATTAGACTGGCTTTTTATGGAGGCGTAAGCGCTCGCAAATTTCCATGCCCACCAACATGGCAATCAGAAATACCGCTGCCTTCAGGTGCCCGGCTCCTAAGGCAACAATGGCTGGACCTGGACAAAAGCCTGCAATCCCCCAGCCTGCACCAAAAATGAGGCTTCCAATGATGAGGGGCTGATTAATATCTCGGCGCGCAGGAAGATGCAAAGCACTGCCAAAGAAGGTTGTAGTTCTTTGGCTTGCTATATAAAAGCCACCAAGTCCAATAATGACAGCACCAGCCATCACAAATATCAAGGATGGATCCCAGGCGCCCATAATGTCTAAAAATCCTAAGATCTTTTCTGGATTGCTCATTCCGGAAATAATGAGACCCAAACCAAACAAAGCGCCGATGAAATACTGGCTCAATAAACCGAAGTGCTTGTTCAGATTAGCCTCCGATCAGATGGCGTAAAACATATACAGTCAAAAATCCAGCGCCCATAAATGAAAGTGTGGCAATCAATGAACGCGGTGACAAACGAGATAGCCCACAGATACCATGGCCACTAGTGCAACCAGAACCATATTGGGAACCAAAACCCACTAAGAGCCCGGCGAGTACAACAGCCAACCAATCAGCCTCAACCTCTACAACAGGACGAATGCCAAAAAATAATGCCGCTAATAATGGCGCTGTTAGTAATCCTAAAATCAGAACAATGCGCCATGAGCGATCACCCACCTTTGGATGAATCAAACCTGAGACGATGCCACTGATACCCAGTATGCGGCCATGGAGCAAAACATACAGAGCAGCCGCAATACCTAAAATCATTCCGCCCAATAATGAAGGAATGGGGGTAAATGAGAGCCAATCGATTTGCATGTGTCTCTAGAGTGTACGGTTTAAGTACACGGATTAGGGGCGAGTCTTACTTTTAAATACAGTAAGGCCACATAGGCTCCTAAAATGAAGCCTGGCAACGCTAATAATGAACTTAGTGCTAAGGTGGAGATGCCGCTCAGACCCTGACCGACAGTGCAACCTAAAGCAGTCACACCACCAAAGCCCATCAATGTAGCTCCCACCAGATGATTGGCGGTATCTTCTGCATTGCGAAAAGATTCCCAACGAAAAGTCTTGGTTGCCACAGAAACTAAGGCTGAACCCAATATCATTCCAGCCACAGCAACAATTCCCACAGTCAGCACTTTAGAGGTGTCGCTATACATCATGAGCCAATCTAGAGAGTACGCGTAAGGTGCCACAAAGGACAAGCTTTCCATACGACCTGAATTGGTCACCAAAAATACTTCTTCAAGCGTATTGGGATCTTCTGCTACAAATCCTAAATTACCAGATATCCACCATACAGCGCAGATAGCCAATCCCACCGCAATTCCAGCGACGAGGTTATTGGCGGTCCAAAAAGCTTTATTGGCTAAGGCATATGCAATAAATGCAAAACCAATAATTAAACCTAAGGCAAGATGAAGGTTACTACGAGCAATACCTAGCGGAGCACTTAAGAGGCTAGGCAAGTCTTGCGGGGTATTGAATGCCACAAAAAAGGTATCGAGAGTGTTCACTCGGATAACACCTAAAAAACCTCGCATCGTCATATAGGCAGTCAAACCCAATACCATAAAGACAACGATGGACTTTAAGTTACCACCGCCAATGCGAATGAGGGTCTTACTGCCGCAACCAGAAGCTAAAACCATACCAGAGCCAAATAGCATGCTGCCTACTATCGTCGAGAGCCACAAAAACTTATTGCCGGTATAAAAGCTTTTCAGAGGATCGATCAAGCCACAATAGGACATCAAGGCGAAACCAACAATAGCAACACCAATCGCCAAAAACCATTGTCTTAGGCGATCCCAGCTAGACATGATGAATGCATCAGAAATAGCACCCATAGTACAAAAGCCAGTCTTTTGCATAATTGCACCCAGCAAAAAAGTGATGGCAAAAGTTGCCCAGAGGACAGACTTGCTTAAAGAATTGATATCAACAACATCCATAGCGACTAAGTTCAAAAAAATTAAGGTTTAAATTTGTAAAACTGCTGATTTAGAAAAGCAATCACATCAAGCTCATCCTCAGGAAACAGATCAAGTCGTAGCTGGGTATTGCATAAGCTCACCATTCTTTTTAGGTCTGACATGGATTTGACTTTTCCATCGCTACGGGTGTAAATCATGTCCCCATTACCAAAGCCGGTCTTCTTGGCATGACAGCTGTAGCACTTTTGCTGATCAATGGCTTTACCGTTTGCCAAATCAGGCGCAGCTATAACTGGTGCCGAGAATGCGACAGACAGAAGCGCAACTAAAAAGGTGGGGATCAAAATCAATTTCATTACAAATCAAGGATTTAGCATTAATCTGCTATTTTAAGGCCCAACGGCCAAAATTGCCCTACTCTGACTGGATCGACAGATAAACGTTATAGGCATTCATGCGGTTTGCCGCCTTAAATAAAGGCATTCCTTCGTATTCTGACCAATCCGCCTGTTGATAGGCCTCATCAAAAGGGTCCATATTGATAGCCGCTTTGGCCATGGAATCACGCAGATACTGCAGGTAATTTTTTGTAAAACGAATGTCTTCAGCAGGATTCACCGAATAATTACCGTGGCCTGGAATAACAATATTGGGCTTTAGTCGGGCGATTTCATCTAAGGCAATTAACCAGCCTTTGCTATCAGCGTTCCCTACGAATGGAATACGCCCACGAAATACTAAATCACCAGCAAAAAGAACCTTTTCAGAAGGTACGTCGACCATCAGATCTTCTGGAGCATGGGCTGGACCTACACGACTGATGAAGAAATCAACCCCACCAATACGTAGCTTTGATTCTCGATTAATCCAAACATCAGCTGCAATGAGTTTGGTATTGGCATTAACCCAAGGCGCAAAGTCAATTCTAGAGGCAATCAGTCGTTGCTTAGCCGTTTCAGAGGAAAGGTAGTTTCTACCCTCACCCTGGGCATAAATCTTCGTGCCAATCTTTTTAAATTCTTGCAAGCCATACACATGATCCGCATGGTAGTGGCTGACGATCAGTGCGACGATCTTTTGATCGGTAATTTTCCGAATCTCTGCAATCAACTTTTGCGCCAGAATAGGAGAACCTAAAGCATCCACCACCACTACACCGCCTGGAGTAACTACAAATCCCGCATTAGAAATAAAGTTCTGATTTGCACTACTACCCATTTCAGGAAAGCCCCTAACAAAATAGGTATGGGGGGCAACCTGAATCGGCTTGAGTTGAATCGTATCGGCCTGCTTAGTCGTTTGACCAGTAGCAAGGCTACAAAAGAACAAGGATCCCAAAAGGATCCCCGCCATATAACTAATGGAAAAACGCCCATAGCCTTTAGAGCTATTCATCGTCTATTAAGGCTTGATGTAAGCAAAGCCATCTTTAAATTGAAGATCGGCAACACGTACAACGCCTGAGGGGGTGAAATCGGCATCCAAAGTAAATTGATCTTTTTTCAGATTGCGGTTTTTCAAAGTAATTTCACATACTTCAAATTTCACGGCACGGGACTTCAATGCACCAACCAAAGGGGCGTATTCCACTCCACCCTTTTTGTCTTTAGCGCCTTCCATGAGTAAATCTACTCCGTTAGCATGGGTAACAACAATGATAGTTGTTTGTGGCGCTACATCTAAATGATTGCGAATATTGCGCAGCCCTTTTAGGCCCTGCGTTTCAGCATCATCAATGTGATACACCACTTTGGTAGAGCCTGTTGATTGCGCATGACTGATGGATGTAATGCCAATGGAGATTAATGCCGCAAAAATAAGCGTTAGAATTTTTTTCATTGTACAAACTTTCAATCATCAATTTAGATAGAGGCCATACCCGGATTATTAGAGACACCCTTAATCACCGGTTCATTGAGCTTAACAGCCTTGACAACCTTCACATCACGAAGATGGCGCTCAATCACATCCCATATCGGTTCGCCACCTGCATTTTTCGCTTCTTCACTGACTGGCGCCCAACCCGCAACCTTATAAGTCTTACTCGCTTCAATCGGCTTACCGTTTAAGCGCATATCAGTAATACGTTTACCCGCAGCTTGCACAGGATCAATCGTATATTGCATGCCGCCAACGCGAACCATATCGCCCCCTTGCTGGTAGTAAGGGTCCGGGTTAAATAAGTTATCCGCCACATCTTCCAAGATTGTTTTAATGGTCTCACCAGTCATATTGGTGACGGTAGTGTATGGATAGGTAATGGCTGTTTGATCAAGCAAGTTTTCACGCGTAATAGCTTGGCCGGGCAACAGGCTGGTCCCCCAACGGAATCCTGGAGAGAAAGCAATTTCCGCATTCTTTTGTGCCATGAGACCATCAAGAATTAACTGATCAAAACTACCATTGAAATTACCGCGACGATATAAGAGACCTTCGGTAGTCGCCAATTTTTCACTTAACTTGGCTGCGTATGGCGCCCTGACCTTGGTGATCAATTTGCTCATCACTGGATCAGCAGGAATCATATTAGAAAAGATGGGCAATAGCTTGTATCGGAAATCGACTGGCTTACCACCCTTCACATCAAAATCTAAGACACCTAAGAACTTACCATTCGAGCCAGCGTTGGTTACCAGCGTTACGCCACCAGCATTCTTTACTTTTACGGGAATAGGCACCCCATCATGGGTATGGCCGCCTAAGATCGCATCTAATCCACGCACCCGGCTAGCCATTTTCAAATCCACATCCATGCCATTGTGGGAGAGCAGCACAACGACTTTGGCGCCCTTAGATTTAACTTCATCGATAGTCTTTTGCATATTCTCTTCTTGAATACCAAAAGTCCAGTCTGGCGTGAAATATCGAGGATTTGCAATGGGTGTGTACGGAAATGCTTGGCCAATAATGGCGACTTGAATGCCATTTTGCACTTTCATGACATAGGGATTAAAGACCATGTCACCAAAATCTGCCGTCTTAATATTTTGTGCAATAAAGGAAATC